>CXWL01004837.1_pt1 | contig 48310 bp, 55 predicted proteins | sample 590931 | NCBI WGS metagenome assembly CXWL01 (sample SAMEA3498368, study PRJEB10139) | groundwater metagenome | biome: water well; material: biofilm material | place: Germany | collected 2015-04-27 | reverse complement strand
CTTCAGACGGTCAGACTCCCGTGCTCGATATCCCCGCAGGCGACTTTGACGGAACCCTGCCTGACACGTGCTTGGCCTCTTGTTCCCTAGCCAGATGTGGTATTCTCCGGAGGTTCGCTTCACAGCTTGCCTGCTGTGAGAGCAGGACGCGCACAAGGCTGGCGACCTTTTTCACTATCTGGACACTATGGACACGACACACCACACCTTCTTTGCCCCCTGCCCCCGAGGACTGGAAACGATACTGCACGACGAACTGGCTGCCCTGGGTGCCATCGACCTTGTTGTGACACCTGGGGGAGTAGGGTTTAGCGGCCCCCTAGCCCTATGCTACCGGGCGAATCTGGAAAGCCGGATTGCGAGCCGCATTTTGTGGCGCGTGGTCCAGGCCCCGTATGAGTCGGAGCACGACCTGTACCAAATCGCCTCTGCACTCCCCTGGCACGAGTGGTTCTTACCGACACACACCATTAAGGTGAAAGTGAGCGCGCAGCAATGCGCGCTGCCGAGTCTGAACTTCGTGACGTTGCGGATTAAGGACGCTATTTGCGATCGCTTTACCGCAGCCTGCTCTCGCCGACCAAGCGTAGACACGACCAGACCCGACATCCTCATCGCCGCCTTTCTTGATGATCGAACCGTGACGATCTATCTGGACACCTCGGGAGAACCCCTGTTTAAGCGAGGCTTGCGCCTGCGCGTGAGTGAGGCGCCCTTGCGGGAAAACTTGGCGGCGGGGATTATCCGGTTGACCGGCTGGCAACCGGATCAAGTCTTGTTCGATCCGATGTGTGGCGGGGCGACGATCCCCATTGAGGCCGCCATGATGGCCCACAATATTGCGCCAGGGCTGGGACGGTCGTTTGCATTTGAGAAGCTGCTGACGTTTAACAAGACACTGTGGACCGATCTCTGTGATCAGAGCCGGACTCAACAACGGAAACGGGCGCTCGCTCCCATTTTTGCCTGCGACCGGAGTACGAAGGCCATTCAGGCGGCGGAACAGAATGTGGCAGCCGCCGGGTTTGCGCATACCATCGAGCTCAGGCAATCCAATTTCCTCACGGTGGATGCCCCGGCCCCTACGGGCATTCTGCTGGCCAACCCTCCCTATGGCCAACGCATGGGTGACGATCAAGAGATGGCGCGGCTCTATCCCCTGCTCGGCGATTGTCTCAAGCAACGCTATGCCGGCTGGACGGCCTATCTGTTCACCGGCGATTTGCGGTTGCCGAAATTGATTGGGCTCTCCACGTCGCGCCGTACGCCACTGTTCAATGGCGCCATCGACTGCCGGCTCTATCAATTCAAACTCGTCGCGGGGGGCAACCGACAGGGGGATGGGCACAAGACGTAACGGTCCGTTCACGGAATGCTGGGCTGCCACTCAGCACTGTGACCTAGCGGGGCGTCTCTGAGCATCCACGCTGGCCACAGATCTGTTGAAGAAAAGTACCGTTACGAGGCTATGACCGGGCCAACCACAAAACTTTGGTTGTTGATCGAGGCCGATCCTGTGGCCACCACTTCCCGGATCTCCAGACTGGCGCCACCCGTGTTGGGAGTGCCACCAGTCGAAGAATCGGGGCCTCCGCTGCGAGGCGATGCCTGAATAGTCACCCCGATACCGAACGCCCATTTACGGACATCGCAGGACGAGGCATTTTGATGGACGCAGGACTCTGAGTCGATCCCCGTCAGGACCGGCAGTAAGCCATTAAACCGTGCGCCGGTTGAAATGATGGCCACGTTACGTTCGACCCAATTGCGCCCCGTACTCCAGAGAAACCCGAGGAACCGGGTTTCTTCCATATGGTAGGCTCGCGTGGTGGCGCCGATGGCCTTGTAAAAAAACCAATTGTTCTTATACGCCTCGATCTCGACCTTCCATTGCCCATCGGGGGTGAGCTTGGAGTCTTTGGTCGCCATAGGTCCTCCTCGAATCTGGCGTGACGACGTGCGGGGACCGGCCTTGCTCTCGCACCGTTCTCGTATCGAGGACTATGTAGTTTTGGGAACATCGAGTCAAGGCGCACCGGGACGACAACCCTGCTGCGTCCTGAACCAGATTGATCCAGCAGATCCAGGCCGGTTCGTGTCTTGACAACCCTTTCGTTCATTTGTTAACTTTCGTAAATTCACTAATCTCTACGCCAACTTGGAGCGGTTGTGAGCTATTCATGCAGGTGAAGATTAACGGAAAAACAGAAGAGGTCACCGCCGAGACGGTGCTGGATCTGTTGAAAGCCAAGAATATCGATCCGCAGATGGTCGCCGTGGAGCTGAATTCGGCCATGATCGAACGGGATTGTTTGAGCGCAACCCCGGTCAAGGCAGGCGATCAGGTGGAATTGCTGTTTTACATGGGAGGCGGACAGTCATGACCTCCTCCAACGGAAATATCACTGAGGTTATCGGCCGCACTCCGCTGGTGAAATTGAACCGCCTGTCCCCGGAAGGTGGCGCCACCATCTATGGGAAAGTGGAGTTTTTCAATCCCGGCGGAAGCGTCAAGGATCGTATTTGCCTCAACATGATCAACGAGGCAGAACGTCTAGGACGAATTGGTCCTGGTGCCACTCTCGTCGAACCCACAAGCGGCAATACCGGTATTGGCCTGGCGCTCGTCTGCGCCGTGCGGGGCTATAAGCTCATCCTGGTCATGCCGGAGAGCATGAGCATGGAACGCGCCAGCCTTTTGTCGTCCTATGGGGCCCAGCTGGTCCTCACGGCTGCCTGGGAAGGGATGAAGGGGTCGATCAAGGAAGCCGAGAGTATTATTGCGCAGAACCCGAACTACTACATGCCGGATCAGTTTTCCAATCCGGCGAACCCAGCCACGCACCGGAAAACCACGGCCCCGGAGATTTGGGACGCGTTGGATGGGAAGGTTGATGCGTTTGTCGCCGCGGTCGGAACGGGCGGCACCATCACTGGCTGTGGCGAAGTGCTGAAGGAACGGAACCCACAGGTCCAAGTGATCGCCGTGGAACCAGCTGGCTCCCCGGTTCTTTCAGGTGGTGAACCGGGCCCTCACAAAATTCAGGGCATTGGAGCTGGATTTGTCCCCTCAGTGCTGAACCGGAAAATTCTGGATCGGATCCTCACCGTGACCGATGACGAAGCCTATCAAACTGCCAAACTCTTGGCGAAAAAAGAGGGGCTGCTCGTTGGGATTTCGGCGGGTGCCAATGTCTTTGCCGCCCAGAAAATCGCCCGTGAGTTGGGCCCAGACAAGAACGTCGTGACCATCCTCTGCGACACCGGCGAGCGGTACATTAGCATCGAGAAATACTTTAATATCTAGCTGCAACTCATTCTTTTATAACTGATTATCGAGATCCATCGTGGAATTTACCGAGTCGCAAATCACCCGCTACAGCCGACACATTCTTCTGCCAGAAGTAGGTGGCAAAGGACAGAAGAAAATTATCCAGGCCAAGGTCCTGATCGTGGGAGCTGGCGGGTTGGGATCTCCGGCGGCGCTCTACCTGGCTGCGGCTGGCATCGGTACCATTGGCTTGATCGATGCTGATGTCGTCGACTTGTCCAATTTGCAACGTCAGGTGATCCACCATACTCCTGATGTCGGACGTTCGAAGGTGATCTCGGCAAAGGAAAAAATTCAGGCGATCAACCCCGAGGTACAGGTCATCACGTTTGAAGAACGGCTCGTGGCCGCCAACGCGCTGGAGATTGTCGGGCAGTTTGATGTCGTCATCGATGGAGTCGATAATTTTCCCGCGAAGTTCTTGATCAACGATGCCTGCTACCTGGCAAAGAAGCCGCTGGTCCATGGGGGCATTCTCCGCTTCGACGGTCGGGTGATGACGATTGTGCCGGGCAAGTCTGCGTGCTATCGCTGCATTTTCAAGGAACCACCTCCGCCTGGACTCGTGGCCAGCTGCCAGGAAGCGGGCGTGATTGGGGTGCTTGCTGGTATCATTGGAACCATCCAGACCACGGAAGCGTTGAAGCTCATTCTGAATATCGGTCGCCCGCTCACGGATCGGCTGATGGATTTCGACGCAAAGAAAACCGCGTTCCGCGAGATTAAAGTGAAACGAAATCCAAACTGTCCGCTATGCGGCGAACATCCGACGATTACCACACTGTTTGATTACGAACCGGAAGTGTGTCAGGTGAGGACTTCCGGGGCGGCGGTTGTGTCCTAAACGCTCACCGATGACGAGACTGGGGATGTACCATGCTTAAGATGAAAGCGCTGGTTTGCCGGGAATGTGGAAAGGAATACCCCACCAAAGCCATCCATGTCTGCGAGATGTGCTTCGGCCCCCTGGAGGTCAAATACAATTACGACGAGATCAAGCGCACGATTTCACGCAAGAAAATCGAGGCCGGTCCGCACAGCATGTGGCGGTATATCGATCTGCTCCCCATTGAAGGGGCCGTCACTGTGGGCCCGCACGCAGGCTTTACTCCCCTGGTGCGAGCGAAGAATCTCGCCGCCCTCTTGGGACTGGATGAGTTGTATATTAAAAACGATACGGTGAATCATCCGACGCTCTCATTCAAAGACCGCGTGGTGTCAGTCGCCTTGACCCGCGCGCTGGAGCTGGGCTTTACCACTGTCGCCTGTGCCTCAACCGGCAATCTGGCGAACTCCGTCGCCGCCCACGCGGCCGCAGCCGGACTCCAGTGCTATGTGTTTATTCCCGGCGATCTCGAAGCCGCCAAGGTGCTAGGCAACCTGATTTACAAGCCCAACGTCGTCGAAATCGAGGGCAATTACGATGACGTGAACCGGCTGTGTAGCGAAATTGCCGGCGAGCATGGCTGGGGCTTCGTGAACATCAATATCCGCCCCTACTATGCGGAGGGGTCCAAAACCCTGGCGTTTGAAACCGTCGAACAACTCGGCTGGAAGGTCCCGGATCAGGTCGTGGTCCCCATGGCCTCAGGCTCTTTGCTGACGAAAATTTGGAAGGGTTTCAACGAGATGCAGAAGGTGGGGTTGATCGATTCGGTCCATGCCAAGATCAACGGCGCGCAAGCGGAAGGCTGTTCACCCATCACCACGGCCTTCAAGCAGGGACGGGACTTCTTCAAGCCTGTGAAACCAAAAACCATTGCCAAGTCCCTCGCCATTGGCAATCCAGCCGATGGCTACTACGCACTGAAGACCGCAGCGGAAAGCGGTGGAAGCATGGAGATGGTGACGGACGAAGAAATTGTGGATTCCATCAAACTGCTGGCCCAGACAGAAGGTATTTTTGCCGAAACCGCAGGTGGCGTCACCATCGGCGTCCTGCGCAAACTCGTCAAGCAAGGTGTGATTAAGAAGAGCGACGTCACAGTAGCCTATATCACAGGCAACGGGCTCAAGACGCAGGAAGCGGTCATCGACGCCGTTGGCCGACCTGTCCGCATTCAACCGAGCCTGTCGAGCTTTCAACGCACGTTTCAACTCAGTCTGCAAGGAGAAGGCGCCGCATGAGTAAAGTTCGAATCCCCACTCCCCTCCGCCCCTTGACCAAAGGGCAAGGCGAAGTGGACGTGAGTGCCGCCAATATTTCCGATATGATTACGAAACTTGAGGCGTCCTACCCCGGGATCAAAGACCGGTTGTGCGACGACAAAGGCGAGTTGCGTCGGTTCGTCAACATGTATGTCAACGAAGAGGACATTCGCTTCCTGAAAGGCAAAGACACCATCCTCACGGACAGCGATGAGATTTCTATTGTCCCTGCGATTGCGGGAGGCCGATGATGACAAGCTTACGGTTCCACATTCGGTTCCCTGAAGAGAAGATTAAGGAACCGGTTATTTACCAAATTGGGCACGAGTTCAAAGTCGTGACCAACGTGCGCCGGGCGGACGTACGAGAAACAACCGGCTGGATGGATTTGGAGTTGACCGGAGAAACCATCGAAATCGAGCGGGCCATAGAAGGTCTTCGCAAAAAAGGGGTGATTGTCGACCCCATCGAGTTAAACGTCGTCGAATAACCCCAGAGCACGTCGATGGACTTTACCGAAGAACAAATTCAGCGGTACAGCCGCCACATCATCCTGCAAGATGTCGGAGGCAAGGGACAGAAGAAACTCGCCAAAGCGCGGGTGCTCGTCATCGGCGCGGGAGGCCTCGGCTCACCGGCTGCCCTCTACCTGGCTGCGGCTGGTGTCGGAACGATCGGACTGACGGACGGCGACGTCGTCGATCTTTCGAATCTCCAGCGCCAGATCCTGCACACCACTGCGACCGTGGGCATGCCAAAAGTGGAATCCGGCCGACAAATGCTGTCGGCGCTCAACCCCGAGGTCACCATCAAGACCTATCCCTACCATGTTACTGTCGACAATATCATGGGCTTGCTCGACGATTACGACATCGTACTGGATGGATCGGATAACTTCTCCACTCGCTTCTTGATTAACGATGCGTGCTTCTTCGCCAAGAAGACGCTCATTTCTGGGAGTATCTTCCGCTTCGAGGGACAGTTGACGACGATCAAGCCACATGAAGGCTATCCCTGCTATCGCTGCCTCTACCCAGAACCCCCACCGGCCGGCCTGGTGCCAAACTGCCAAGAAGCCGGCGTGCTCGGGGTCTTAGCTGGAACCATTGGGGTCCTGCAAGCGTCGGAGGCTATTAAGGAAATTCTTGGACTGGGTGAAACGCTCGCGGACAAGTTGTTAATTTACGATGCGCTCGACATGAAGTTCCGAAAGGTGTCTCGCCCCAAAGATCCAGAATGCCCGCTCTGCGGTCGCTCGCCCAAGATCACCACGATCCAAAGCGACTACACCGTGAGCTGCGCGATCTAAGACATGGCCGACGAGGCTGCTCGCCTATCGATTCCTCGCGCCATGTTCGACGACATGATTGCCCACGCGCAAGAAGTCGATCCCCACGAATGCTGCGGGCTGCTCGCCGGAGCACATGGGGTCGTTTCTCAACACTATCGCATTACGAACACCGTCGCACGCGATGCCCGCGCTATCGCGGTGTTTGAAGAAGCGGACGTCAAACAACTGCGCACGTTGTCCCCTTCCGCACGAGCCGAAGTCGCCTACTTCATGGACCCGCAAGAAATGATTGCTGCCTTCAAGGACATGCGCGCCAAGAACATCGAGTTGGCCATTATCTATCACTCTCATGTCCATTCACCGGCCTATCCGTCGATGACGGATATCGGACTGGCTCAGTATCCCGATGCCGCCTATACGATCATTTCCCTGGAACATCCCACTCGTCCAGACGTACAGACCTATTGGATTCGGGGAGGAGTGGCTCAACCAACCGACCTCTCCGTCTTCTAGGAGGATGCTGAAATAGGGCGCCTGTCGCATAGCCGCTTCGCTTGCTGTGGCCTTACAGAACTGTCTGTAGGAAATAACCCCACTGCTTTTGATATCCGGTGTATCCACACCTGGTAGATTATAATTGTGTCCGCGCAGCCAGCTACACCTGAGTGTATCTGTTGGTCCATTTCCGGAAAATCTAGTGGAAGGCCTTCGCGAAGCATGGCATAATTCCCCCTAGGCAGAAGCTCATCGCTGGAGGAAATCGGTATGATGCACACTCGTCTGCTTCTCGTTGGTGCACTGATCGGTGGGCTTGGCTTGCTTGTTCCCGATGTCGGGTCAGCAGAAGAGAAAAGCTTCTACAGCCCACTCATTGCGGTGAATGCGGAAAAAGGATTTATTCTCATCTCAACCAGCGCGAAAGTGTTTCCTGTTGAAGCGAGTGCGGCCGCCAAACCTCACCTCGAAAAACTTCCAATTTCTGGGATGATCGACATCGTCGTGGAACTCCGCGGAGACGATCCCCCCCTCCTGAAGCGATGGAAAGTCATGTCTGGCGAGACCACCTGCAGAGTGTTCGACGGAAAAGACTGCAAATAGGCCTGGCGTTCACTCGTGGAGTAAGTGGTCGTACCTGTCGGCCACGGTGGCTTACTCCGAGCTTCCTAACATATCGTCAATTAACGGGCGGTTGATATCGGTACACCCGAGGCAAATCGTATCGAACAATGCCTCATGGTCAGCCACAAAGTTTCGTCCATCGACCAGTTTCTCGAGGAACACTTCATTGTGGCAGGTGTCACACAGCATCATCAGGCCACGCGACACTGAAACGGTTTTTCGTCCTGAGCTTCCGGCCATACGGTCTATCCTTTCTTTCTCGGGTGCACGTGCCTCACAGGCCTAACAAGATCCCTTGACCTGCGCCACCCAGAAATCTTCTGTTTCCAAATCGATGCCGCACACGGGGCATTCATACGGACTCTCCGGCGGCGGCACCATCAACTCCTGTTCCTGAACACGCCCTCGACACACATGATAAAAATGCCCACCGGCATTTTCGTTATCAAGCGGATCATTATGATACATCAGAACCATAGTTGAAACTCCCTGTGCTAGAACCAAGTATACCGAGGGTCTTTTCGCTTTCACAATCTGGCCGAACATCGTGGACCGTCGAGGCGCTGGAAGATTACTCTTGAAATTGCGCCTCGTAAAGTATCGTGTACAACCCCCGTTGGCGCAGCAGGTGCTCGTGAGTCCCCTGTTCGACCACTCGCCCGCCGTCCACGACCACAATACGGTCCACCTGTTGGAGTGTAGACAATCGATGGGCGATGATACAGGTCGTCCGCCCCACCGTCAGCTCATTGAGCGCTTCCCTGATATGTCCTTCGGTCTCTGTATCGATATTCGAGGTCGCCTCGTCGAAAATAACAATGGGCGGATCCTTCAAGAGCACTCTCGCGATGGAGAGACGTTGCTTTTGGCCAACGGACAATTTGACACCGCGCTCGCCCAACTGGGTCTCGTAGCCTTCAGGAAGCTCCTGGATAAAGGTATAGGCCCTGGCGATCCGCGCCGCCTGCTCCACTCGCTCCTGACTGGCCGTCAAATCTCCATATAAGAGATTCTCTCGAACGGTGCCATTAAATAGAAACGGCTCTTGCTGAACATAACCGATTTGGCCACGCAAAAACGCCAAGGGCACCTCACGGACATCGTACCCGTCAATGGTGATGGCCCCGGCTGACACATCATAGAAACGCATCAACAATTTGAGCAAGGTGCTCTTCCCCGCCCCACTCGGCCCCACAAACGCAATTCGCTCCCCTGCTTTCACCGTAAGATCGACGTGATGGATGACCGGAAAATCCGCTCGATACGCAAACGATACGTCAGCCCACACGACCTCGCCCTCGATCCGGCCTCTTGGCGCCACCACCCCAACTCGATCGGCGACGTCCGGTATGGTATCGAGGATGTCGAATACTCGCTCGCTGGCCGCCAGCGCATGTTGGAGTAAATGGTTGACGCTATGGATCTGATTGATGGGCACGTAGAATAAGGCCAGGTAGGAAAGAAACATGACCAATTCCCCCAGTGTCAGCCGCTGGGCCTGCACCTCACCCGCCCCATACGCCACAATCAGGATGGTGCCCAAGCTTCCCAGGAACATCATGGTCGGCGAATAGACCGACCACAAGAACATGGCCTTGAGATTTTGCTCGCTGTAGGCCTGACTGAGCCGGACAAAACGCGCTCGCTCGTGGTCGTGACGGTTATAGCCCATCGTTTCGCGAATACCCGACAACGCATCCTGGAGATACCCGTTCAGTTCTCCCGCGCTCTGACGGAGGCTGTGATAATACCCATGCACTCGCTTGGTAAAGACCGTAGCCGACACCACGAGCACGGGAATGGGGACGAGGGCGAGCACAGCCATTTTCCAGTTCAACACAAACAGCACGACTGTAATGCCGATGAGTGTCAGCGAGGATGTGAGCAGCGTCTCAATACCGTCCACAAAAATCCGTTCGACGTGCTCCGTGTCGGAGACGACCCTGGACATGATTTCGCCTGTCGAACGATTCTCATAGTAGCGCACTGACATGCGTTGGAGGGCTGAAAACACCTGGTCGCGCAAATCCCGAACGACGCGCTGCTCCAGCGTATTGTTGAAACGAATGCGCAGGGAGGCACAGAGGGCTTTCAAGGCATAGGCGCCGACTAGGCCGGCAATCACCAGCGGAAGCATCTCGGTTCGCTCGGCCGCAATGACCTCATCGATGACGACTTTTACGAGCCACGGTGGCAGCAGGTCCAGCGCAGCCGCACCCGCAGCGAACACGAACGTCAACAGCGCAAGCGCTTGATAAGGACGAAGGTACTGGATGACCCGAAGGAGGGCTTTCACAAAAACACGATCGTGAGCAGGCTAAATCACCATGGCGGATTCTTTCCGCCAATAGAGATCGAACTCTTCTGTTTGGGTCAGGGTGGACAGGTCCGTCATGCGGTCGAGAAAGAGTTTCCCTATGAGATGGTCGATCTCATGCTGGATGCAGACGGCATACAGTCCGCTCGCCTCGATCTCCTGCCAGATACCCTGTCGGTCCATCGCACGGACGCGCACCATGGAGGGACGAGTCACTTTGCCATGCAACCCATCTACGCTCAAACACCCTTCCCAATTTTCAACCAGCTGAGGACCGTATAACAAGATGGTCGGATTGATCAGCACCGTGAGGGGGAATCCACTCTCGCCCTCGCATTCCATCACCAGAACCTGCTTAGACACGCCTACCTGAGGAGCGGCAAGGCCGATACCCTCTTCTTCCACCATCGTCTCGAACATGTCGTCCAAGAACCGCTGAAATACCGCCGAGAGAACCTCTTTACGATCGACAGCTTGAGACACCTCCCGCAACAGGGGATTGCCGAGTTTTGTGACGGGTAAGACGGCCATGATTCCATTCCTCGTTCAAATTGTGCCCCCTAGAAGGGCATTCCCAACCTCAGCAAACCATAACACACGGATTTTCAGCTCGCAACGCACCCGCTGAATCCTAACTCTCCCGACGCGGACGTTTCGACGAGCGCGGTTCTGGAAGCTGGAACGTTTCTTGTGCACTTCTCCACCAATCGAGCCACTCTTGGGTCCATTCTTGTCGTTGATCTTTTGACGAGCTTTCCCAATCGTGTATTTCACTCTCGTGCCGGGTGAGCATCCACAAGGATTGGATCGCTGTGATGGCCACATACCGCTCATCGTCACCCAACAGGCCGATTAAGACCGGCACGACGCCTTTTTGCCGGACACTTCGCGACTCAAATGCGGCGGCCTTGCGGACGGACGACTCCGGATCCTTGCCCATCGCCTCGATGGCGGGAACCGCCTGTGAAGCATCCAACCGCACTGAAACTCGGAGCGCATGCTCGCGAATACGCGGCATCTCGTTGGGCTGCTTGGCCGTGTCGATGAGCGCCTGAACCGCACTGGGATCCTTAATCATCAACAACGTTTCAATTGCATTGTATCGAACACGGGGACTCGGCATGGTCAAGGCCTTCACCAAGACCGGCACGGCTCCTGGCCCCAGATGCACAAATTCTCCAATCGCCCAAAACTCCTGCTTCCCTTCGAGCAAGGGAATCAGCGCTTCCGCACGCTTCAGCTCCTCTGGCCCCAACACATCGGTCGAAGGAGGCACCGCCGTGTCAGGAATAGCCCCAACTTTCGGAGGTGGATCATAGGGTAACTGGACGCCGTAGGGCTTCGCCTCGCGATGGATAGCAGGGCTGGCCTCGCTCCCCGTTGTCATCAGCCCCAACCAGCCGAGCGATACTAGGATGAGAATACTTGCGCGTAACATGCTCTCCCCTCGCTTTCTGTTCCAGAGATGGTTCTTGACGCCCTTGAATCCCAAGCGGGATACGCTAGGCACGCATCTGTCTGTCTGTCTGAGCCTTCGCGGAAGTCCGCTCTTTCCATGCTCCAACCATGTAACAGAGCACTGGAAGTACCACAAGAATCATAACCGTAGCCGTCAGCATTCCGCCAACGACGACTCGTGCCAGCGGCTGGGACGCCTGAGACCCTATTCCGGTCGCCACCGCGGCAGGGAACAACCCAATAGCGGCTCCCAGTGTCGCCATTAACACCGGCCGCAATTGCATATCGGCTCCCTTCAACACCGCCTCTTCCAATGGCATACCGATTTGTTCCAGTTCTCGAATTCGCGAAACCAACAACACGCCTCCCAAAATCGCCACCCCTAATGTGGAAATGACGCCGACAGCAGCGGAAATGCTGAAGGGCGTCTTCGTCACCACCAAGGCCAACACCCCACCCATTAAGGCAAAGGGCACGGTCGCCAACACCAGCAACGCATCGCGAAACGAATTGAATGTCAGGTACAGCAGAAACAAGATGCACACCAGACTGACCGGAACAATGATCGCCAAACGCTTTTGCTCCTTCGTCAACTGATCGTACTGGCCGGCCCATTCGATTCGGTACCGTTCGGGTAAGGTCACCCCTTGGGCCAATCGCTGCTGCGCATCCTTGACCGTACTCTCCAAATCTCGCCCTCGGACACTGAACTTGATCGGAATATACCGCTCGTTGTTTTCCCGGTAGATGATAAAGGCGCCAGTCTGCGTCGTGATGTTCGCCACCTGTTTGAGCGGAATGCTGGCCCCATCCGGCGTGCTGACCAGAATGCGACCGATGGTTTCCACATCTTTCCGGTATTCCGGCATAAACCGAACCACCAAATCGAACAACCGCTCGCCTTCGAACACTTTGGTCACGGCTTGCCCGCCAATCGCCGCCTGCACGACCGCGTTGACGTCTGACACCGAGAGCCCATACCGCGCACAGGCCTGACGATCCACCTGAATGAGAAGGTTCGGCTGACCCAAGATATGGAAAGTCCCCAGGTCCCGAACCCCAGGAATCGTCTTCATCAGCGCCTCGATCTCAGCGGCTTTCGCCTCCAACACCTTCAGATCCGGGCCGAACACCTTGATCGAGTTCTCCCCTTTGACTCCCGACATGGCCTCTTCGACATTGTCTTGAATGACCTGCGAAAAATTGAAAGTGACGCCAGGAATCTGATGCAATTGCTGTTCGATCTCTTCGATCAAGGCCTCCTTGTTCTTCTTCAGCTCCACTCGCCATTCCTTTGCCGGCTTGAGCCCAACCAAAAACTCGGCATTAAAAAAACTCGTCGGATCAGTCCCATCATCGGGTCGGCCGAGCTGCGAGACCACATTGGTTACCTCGGGATACCGCTGGAAAATCTTTCGGACCTCGGACGATAACGTGCTGGCTTGATCGAAGGAAATATCGACCGGCATGGTTGCTCGGACCCAGAGATTGCCCTCCTCAAGCGCAGGCATGAATTCCCCTCCCACGAACTTCATGGCCAGCAAGGCCACCATGAACAGCGCCACAGCCCCACCCACGACCATCCACCGCGCCTGCAACGCCCACTGCAACACCATAGAGTAGGAGCGTCGAAGCACCCGCACCACCCGTGTATCCTCCTCGCTCACGTGCCCGCTCAACAACAAAGAACAGAGCGCAGGAGCCAGCGTAAAGGCCATCAGCAGCGCGCCAAGCAAGGCAAACCCATAGGTGATGGACATAGGCCCGAAAATCTTCCCCGGCACACCCGTCATCGTGAATAGGGGAATAAAGGCCACCACGATAATAGCCGTTGAGAAAAAGATTGGGCGCCCGACATGGCGCGCTGCCCGGACAATGACTTGCGGGGTCGTCAGCCCAGCCCCCTTATGATGACCGAGGTGATAGAAGATGCTCTCGACCATGATCAATGTCGCATCCACAATAATGCCGAAATCGATCGACCCCAAGGAAATCAGATTCGCGGATTGCCCCATCACCACCATCATGCTGAAGGTAAACAACAACGACAACGGAATCGTGAGCGCGACAATCAAGGCGGCACGGAAGTTTCCCAAGAAGATAAAAAGGATCAGAAAAACCAGGACCATACCGCTAATCAAAATGTCCGTGACGGTTTCCACCGTCGTGTGAATCAGGACGCTGCGGTCGTAGACCGTTTTGATCTGGACGCCCTTGGGCAATTTCCAGGCATTCAATTCCGCAACTTTCTCCTTCACTTTCTCTAGCACGTTCAGAGCCAGGGCGCCCCGCTGCAGCAGCACCACCCCTTCGACCACGTCATCGCCGTCATCGATCCCGACCTTCCCGAGACGTACTTGGTGCCCCACACTGACCTGCCCCAGATTCCTGAGGAACACCGGGGTACCATTTTTCTCCGCCACCATCACACTTTCGATGTCATCCAGGCTATCGATCAGCCCTACTCCACGCACGTTGAAGCTTTGAGCGCCCACGGTGAGATAGTTTCCTCCGACATTGGCGTTACTATTTCCAAGCGCCGTCATGACTTGGGAGAGATTCACATCGTAGCCGACCAACTCCCCGGGATTTAAATCGACGTGGTACTCTTTGGTCGTTCCCCCAAACCCGGTCACATCGATCACACCGGGAATACGCTTAAACTCCCGACGGATATCCCAATCTTGAATGGTCTTCAAATCGGTCAGGGAATGGCCCTCGCCGACGATTTGATATCGATAAATTTCTGCGATCGCCCACCAAGGGGACAGTGTTGGTTGCACATTCCCAGGAAAATCCACCGTCGCCAAACGATTGATGACCTCCTGGCGATCGATGAAATAAGTGGTGTTGAAATCGAAGTAGATCTTGATGTCGTTGAGTCCGAAGATGGAGAGGGAACGAATGTCCGTCAGCCCCGGCATGCCCGTTAAGGCGAGTTCGACAGGAATGGCAATCTGACGTTCGATCTCCTCCGCCGATAAACCAGAATACTGGGTGATGACCTCCACCATGGGCGGGGAGGGATCGGGATAGGCGACGACATCGAGGAGGTGGAACGCATAGAGCCCACCGAACAGCAACATGAACCCCAAGGCGCAAATCAGCACGCGCTGCTGGAGAGCACCTTCGACAAAACGTGGGATCATCGGTGTGATCGACGGGGTTGGCAGGAAAAACTGAAAAAGCAGCGTGGTGGCAGACTCATCCTTTGGTCTCTTGTCCCCGAATCAAGATGACCCCTTTCACCACCACGCGCTCGCCTTGGGACAATCCATCGACAATCTGAAGGCTCTCTTCCGACGAACTCCCTACCTTCACCAGCCGCTTCTCGTATGTGCCGCCTGACGGCACCACATACACATACTCCTTGCCCTCGATCTCTAAGACGGCCTCGCGCGGCACGGAGATACTCGACTTCTGCTCTCCAATTTGGATGCGCAACCGCGCAAACATTTCCGGTTTGAGTCGGCCGTCTTTATTGTCGATCCAGGCTCGCACCTTGATGGTTCTGCTCACAGGATCAACCACGTCCCCGATCGTGGCGATCGACGCGGAAAACACTTCCCCCGGGTAGGCTTCCACGCTGACTGAAATAGACGCGCCCACCTTGACCAGGCGTAAATCCCGCTCATACACATCGGCCACCACCTGCACTTTATCCAATTCCGCCACGGTGAAGAGCACCTGATTGGTATCGCCATTGACAGATTGCCCCGGCGTGATGGTCCGCTCCACAACCGTACCCGTCATTGGGCTTTTCAAGTTAAAGTGCGAGGTAATCATCTGCTGCGCCAACGGCTTTTCCAGCTCCGCCGTGGGCACCTTCAGCGTCAACAACCGTTCCTTGGCGTTGCGGAACGCTGCCCGCGCCTTGATCAGATCATTCTCGGCCATTTTCAGATCTTTTTGCGGCAGCGCCTTGGTTTCATACAGATCCTTCGCCAATTCATAGCCACGCTGTGCAAACTCCATGTCGGACGCTTCTTTTACAAAACTGGAGTACGCCGCGCTGATATCTGGACTGTCGATCGCTAATAAAACGTCGCCGGCTTTTACGTGATCCCCTAACCGTGCCCGCACTTCCAATACACGCCCTTGGACCGGTGACGACACTTTCGAGTACCGATCCTCCCCGTACGCGATCTTCCCTGAGAGAATCAACTCGGGCTGAGACTGGCCAAACGTCACCACGGCGGTCTCAATACGGCTTTTCTCAGTTCGACTCTGACTCACCTCTTCTGTGCTGGGCCGGAGCTTGGCATCAGTCGACACGGGCTCCTGAGCCTTCCCGCATGCCGATGCGCAGATCAAGAGAACACCGAGGAGAATCAGATTATGAGGGACAAGGCGATTCATGACGTAATCTCCCGCCCGACAGCACTTTCCAGCTGAAACAAATGGTGTTGGTAATTATACAACGCTTCAATAAAGTTCTGCTGGATTGACCGGGAGGTTCGTGCCGCATCAAGCAAATCGAGGATGGTCGCGCCACCGCGCTCATAAGCCCGCTCAACAATCGTGAGGGTCGACCGCGCATCGTCCAACACGCCCGCCAGATAGGCTTCAACGAGGCGGCGGCTCTGGAGAAGATTCCGGTACGCGACATCGACCTCATTCTCCACTTGATTCAAGGTTTTCTCTAAGTCCGCCTGGGCCACTTGTACCGCCACTTCGGCCTGGATGATGCCGCCCTGGTTGCGGTTAAATAGCGGCAGAGGGACTCCTAGGCTGAGCCCAAGTTGACTCTGATTATCAGGGCCCCGAGAGCCCTGGAACGCAAACCCGGCTCCCGCCGTAACGTCTGGATAGGCGAAGGCCCTGGCTAATTTCAAGTCGGAAGCCCGTTGCGATTGGGTCAGACGCTTGAGACGAATATCCGGCCTCGCTTCCAAGGCCACTTGCCGGAGTCCCTGGATATCAGGCTCCACGCGACGGTAGTCCAACTCCGTCGTTAATTCGACTTGCGTGATCGGAGCAAACCTCAGCAACTGCCTGAGATCCGCACGAGCCGCCTCGGCTTCCTGCGTGGCCGCGATGATCTGAGATTGGAAGTCGACCATTTGCAGGCGGATCCGAATCAGGTCGATCTCCGCAATGTAGCCCTTCTTGAAACGGATGGTATTGATTTCAAGAATCCTCGCGAACCGATCCCGGTTTTCTTCTGCCAAGGCCAGCCGCCGCACGGCCAACTGCACTTGAAAATAGGTATCCTTGAGGGTAAACGCCAACTGCCGAATGGCTTCTTCGAACGCCGCCTCTGCCGTCTGCGCTCCATAGCTGGCACTCTCAATCCGGTGGCCACGCTTCCCCGCCATCTCAAAGAGTTGCTGGATTTGGGGATAGACTTGCCCTGTACTGCCAATCGGTTGATTGTTCGCAAGAGAGCCGAGGGTACTGAGTGTCAGGGTGGGATTCGGGAACAGACTCGCCGTGATCTGTTGCCCCTTCGCGCTATCGACGCCGAAGCGAGAAATCAGCAAGTCCAAATTCTGTTTGAGAAAGACGGCCATCGCGTCATCGAGACTCAGCCGAATGGCTGCCTGACTCGACGCCCCTGCAGACCGACCCATCATCTCAGCCCAACTATACGAGGGCCCCAGAAGTCCTAGAGCCACACACCCGATGAGGGCTGAGGACAACCACAGAAACCAAGTGGTTCTAGGGAAGGCCGTGCAACGTCGGCACAATTTGGTAGATACACTCACTCGCCAGCCTCTCTTCTCCATAAGTATAGGAGCCCCTACAATCCTAGAGACAGGAAAATCTTTTTAATATACCGCAACTTCCCCCCAAATAGCATCGAAAGGAGGGGAATGCGCAGGATTCAGGGATCGTCCGTTGGGTTCAGGTGGAGACCACATAGCACCAAGTCACAGCCGAACCTCCTTACTCACAGTGAGCTTTTTAGGCCATGTTGTTGCTTCTCCGATGATCCATGGCACAAGTTCATCCTTCAAGACGTCTCTCAGACACATACAGGTTTCCACCCTGTAGCAAACAGACCCTACAACAGTTTGAGTTCTGTCCATGCCCGATCATACACCCGGATCGCTTCGCCGACATCCGTCATCCAATGGAGTCGCGCAAAAGCAGACTGAGGCGGGTACACGGCGGGATTGGCCAAAATGGCTGGATCAACCAAAGCCTTGGCCTCGCCATTGGAGGAGGCATAGAGCAGCCGATTCGTCGTTTTTGCCGCCACCGTGCGATCAAGGAGGTAATTGATGAACTGCATTGCGACCTCCCGATTCTTGGACGCCTTCAGCACGACCAAACAGTCGGCCCAGATGGTGCCGCCCTCTTTGGGAATCACATACCGAATCGACGGACGTTCGAGCATCGCCCGCGCCACCATGCCACCCCAGCCCTGCGCCAAGACGACCTCTCCGGACGCCAGGAGATGTGAAAAGTTGTCGTTTGAATATGTCTTCACTAGAGGCTTCTGCAACAGCAGTCGGTCCTTGGCTCGATGAATCAGCGCAGGGTCTTGTGTGTTCGGGGACTGGCCTAGGAGGAAGAGCCCCACACTAAAGATCTCCCGTTGATCATTCAGCATACTGACTTTGCCCTTATACCGTCGATCCCACAGAACCTCCCACGAATCCGGAGGAGTCGGCACGACAGCCGAATCGTACCCAATGCCTGTGGTGCTCCAGAGATAGGGCACCGACACCCGATTATCAGGGTCGAAGGGCAACTGCTGGAGTTCAGGGCTGATCTGCGCCAGGTTGGAAATCTTTGAATGATCCAACTCTGCCAATAACCCAAGCCGGATCATGATGCTCACCATAAAATCGGAGGGAACGACCACATCATACCCACCGGCGCCACTTTGCAGCTTAGCCAGCATTTCTTCGTTACTGGAGAAGGTATCGACCACCACCTTCACCCCGGCCTGCCGCTCAAACTCCTCAATGAGGTCAGGGCTCGTGTAATCGGCCCAGGTAAAGAAATGCAGAGTCTCCGTGCGAGTCCCTTGGCGATTCACGTCATCACCAGCTGGTTGACAGGCCACCGGCAGGACAAGACAAAGACCTGCCACGATCAGCATCTTCAACGGCCCGGACAATGTCACAGCACGCATATTTCTCCGACCTTGCTCAGCTCAGGTCACCCAATCCATCCGCAGGCCTATCGTGGCACGGGGCGGCGCTGAAACAGGACGGCCCCTGCCACGAGTCCCATCGAGACCACCACAAGAATCGTGGAGAGCGCATTGATTTCCGGGGACACTCCGGCCTTGACCATGGAGTACACGCGCAGCGGCAAGGTCGTCGAGCCTGGACCTGAGGTAAAGAACGTCACAATAAAATCATCGAAGGACACCGTGAAGGCCATGAGCGCGGCCCCGACGAGCGCCGGCGTCAGCAGGGGGAGCGTGACGCGAGAGAACGCCTGCCACTCGCTCGCACCCAAGTCACGCGCCGCTTCCTCCAATCGAGGATCGAGCTTCCGCAACCGAGCCCGCAGAATCACGATGACCAAGGGAAGCGTGAACACCACATGCCCGATGGTCATCGTGACCAAGCTCAACGGAATGTTCATGAGCAGAAACAACAACATCAGCGCCACGCCCAGCATGACCTCCGGAATCACCAACGGCAACACCAACACGCCATCCATCCATTGCCGCACCCGGGACGAGACCCGTTCCAACCCAATCGCGGCACCCACACCAAGTACTAGGGACAGCCCGGTGGAGATACAGGCAATAAGCACACTGTTCCTCAGCGCGCTCCACAACGCAGCATCCACGGCCAAGTCGCGGTACCACTGCAAGGTAAATCCTCTCCACTCAGACGACAGCCGGGAGGCATTAAAGGAAAAGACGGTTAAGACCACAATAGGCAGGTACAAAAACACCAGGTTGGCGACACTCACACCCAACAACCATCGGCTGCTTCGTGTCATCGCGACTCCACCGCTCGTTCGGCTCTTAGATACACCAGCACCGCCACCAACACGATGCCCATGAGCACAAAGGAAAGGGCCGACCCCAATGGCCAATCGCGCACCACCAAATACTCATGCTGGATCAGGGTCCCGACCATCACACTCCTGGCCCCACCCATGAGGTCGGGTGTAATAAAGGCGCCCAGCGCAGGGATAAAAACCAACACACACCCCGCGATCACGCCAGGCTTAACCAACGGGAGAATCACTCGCCGGAACACTGACCAACCGGACGCATAGAGATCCCACGCCGCCTCCACTACCGACCGATCCAGCCGTTCGATGGCCGCATAGAGCGGCAACACCATGAACGGCAGGTACCCATAAACCAATCCGATAAGCACAGCGGTATCCGTATACAAAATCTCAAGCGGTGCCGAGATGACCCCCAGATGGAGTAAGACCGTGTTGAGGAGCCCTTCCGTGCGCAGAATGAACATCCACGCGTAAGTCCGCACTAGGAAGTTCGTCCAAAACGGAATCATCACGAGCAACAGCCAGACGCCTTGCCAGCGAACCGGAGCCCGCGCAATGTAGTAGGCAAAAGGAAATCCTAACGCCAGACACAGGGTCGTGGTCAGGACCGCCAGGGCGAAGGAGCGGAGATACACCCAGCCGTAGAGCCAGTCGAGGAGATCCCAGTAATTGATAAGAGTGAAGGTCCACTCGACGCCGCCATACAATCCCCGTTTCATGAAACTAATGGCACCGACGAGCACGAGAGGAGCGAGGAAGAACCACACCATCCAGACCACGGCGGGAGCGAGAAGCCAGCGCGTCGAAGAGGGGGCACGTCGCTTGGGCGGTTGGGAGGAGGCCGTTGCACGAGGAGCCGACAAGGAGTTCACTCGTTCAGCACCACGCCTTCACCCACATTCCACCGAACGAAGACGGTTTCTCCAGGCACAAAACGCTTATGTACCACCTCTGAGTTTGGCACTCGAGCTTTCCACACCAACCCATTCGCCAACCTGACCACATAGTGCATGTCGCTCCCATTGTAGAGCGCTTGATCGATGTGGGCCGGCAGGATGTTATCAAACCCCTGGTCCACTCGGTCTGACGATAGAGACAACCGCTCTGGACGGAGCACGACCCGTACCCTTTGCCCCGAGACGGCATCTCGGGGCTGTCTCACCACAATCTTCTCTTGCAACCCATCGACCACTAGAGTCGAGCGATGGCCCTCCGCCTCCGAAACGCGGCCGGCAAGCTCATTGGACACCCCGATAAAGTTGGCAACAAAGAGGTTCTGGGGTGCCTCGTAAATTTCCTCCGGACTGCCCACCTGCTGCACGGTCCCCTGACGCAGAATCGCGAGACGATCTGACATGGTCAGCGCTTCCTCTTGATGGTGGGTGACGCAAACGAACGTGAGCCCGACTTCCCGTTGAATGGCTTTCAACTCGACCTGCATCTCTTGGCGAAGCTGTTGATCTAAGGCTCCCAGCGGTTCATCGAGCAGCACCACCGCGGGACGATTCACCAAGGCCCTCGCCAGCGCCACGCGTTGCTGCTCTCCTCCGGACAACTGGGACGGCACCCGGTCCCGTGTGGCACGAAGACGAACCATCTCCAAGGCCTGCTCTACACGCGCAGCCACCTCCACGGAGGGCACCCGCTTCATTTCTAGCCCGAAGGCAATGTTCTGAAATACGGTCAGGTGGGGAAACAGCGCATAGGATTGAAAAACGAGATTCACCGGCCGCCGATTGGGCGGCACCCCTTCCATCGGTCGGCCTTCAATCAGAATGTGGCCGGAGTCTGAATGCTCGAACCCCGCGAGTAACCGTAGTACGGTCGTTTTTCCTGATCCGCTTGGTCCAAGGATAGAGAAAAATTCACCCCGTCGAACGTGAAGCGACACGTGGTCGACGGCGCGAACGGAGCCATGCGTTTTCACTACGTTTTGAAGCTCAATGCTATAGGGCGCCATCACGCCTGCCACACAGGGGGTCAGTTCGTGAGCCCAACCTTATCGGCTTCGGCTCGGGCATGTCGCCGCACCCGCACTCGGGTCTGGTGCAGGCGCAAGAGTTCCCGACGTAAGGCGTCTCGATCCTCTGCCACAATACGGACCAGACGGTCGGCATCTTCCGCATGTTCACGAACCAACTCGGAGAGGGTATGCACTTGACGATCAAGCCGATCCAAGCGCCATAGGATCAACTGGATGACATCAGGGCCCTTGGATCCTTTTTTTTGCTTTGCCGACGGGGCTCGGCGGGCTGCCTTCTTCACGGACTTCAACGCAACTGGTGTTTTGGCCATGGATTCGCTCCTTCGTCTCACATTGGCTCACATTCGCCTAGTATCGGCGCGGTGGACGTGCGTGTCAACGGTGGTGATTCTTTCCATTTTCTACTCGAGCTGTTAGAATCATTTTTATGATGCGAAATATTCTTACGATGGTCCTCGCAGGCGGGAAGGGCGAACGCCTGCATCCCCTCACGCTTCATCGTGCCAAACCAGCAGTCCCGTTCGGCGGCAAGTACCGTATCATCGACTACACGCTCAGTAACTGCCTGAATTCCGGATTGCGAAAAATTGCGGTCCTAATTCAGTACAAGTCCTACTCTCTGGATCGTCACATCCGAACCGCGTGGAACATTTTCAACCCGGAATTGGGCGAGTTTATCGCCTCGGTGCCACCCCAACAGCGTATCAGCGAGGATTGGTATCGGGGAACGGCGGACGCCGTCCATCAAAATCTGTTCTTGTTGGACAACGAACACTCGGATTATCTCCTCGTCTTGGCGGGCGACCATATCTATAAAATGAACTATGCCGATATGTACGAGACGCTGATCAGCCAACACGCAGACGCGGTGGTCGGGGCCATCGAATGTCCACTGGAAGAGGCCTCGCGCTTCGGCGTGATTTCGGTCGACCCCCAGTATCGCATTACCCACTTTGATGAAAAGCCCGAACGCCCTACACCTTTGCCCAATGATCCGACCAAGGCGTTTGTCTCGATGGGCATCTACTTGTTTAAAACCGACATCATCCGCGACCACCTAGTACGCGATGCTAAGGAAGGTGGAGCCCACGATTTTGGCAAGAATATCCTTCCACGGATGATTCAAGAAAACCGCGTGGTCGCCTTTCGATTCCAGGACGAAAACAAGAAAGCCGTCGAATACTGGCGGGACATCGGCACCTTGGACGCCTATTGGGAAGCAAATATGGATCTCGTGTCGGTCGACCCCCTCTTTAATTTATACGACCAGAACTGGACCATTCGCACCTATCAAGGCCAGTTTCCTCCCGCCAAATTCGTATTTGCTCAAGACTTCCAGGGGGGGCGGATGGGCGTGGCCTTAGATTCCATTGTCTGTGGCGGTTGCATCATTTCCGGCGGCCGGGTCCAAAACTCGGTCCTGTCGCCCAATGTCCGAGTTCTTGATCACGCCGATGTGCGCGAGTCTATCCTGATGGAAAACGTGGTCATTGGAGAACATGCCCGTATCCGTCGAGCCATTATCGATAAAGACGTCGTCATTCCGTCAAAAATGGAAATCGGATTTGATTTGGAGGCCGACCGTCGACGCTTTACGGTCACGGAGTCGGGCATCGTAGTGATCTCAAAAGGAATGAAGTTGCATGCCGCCAGCGATCCATCCAGTTGATCTGATCGGCGCCCTCCGCCACAAACATCTGACCCCTGCCATCGTCTTCCTGACCTCCCGTCGAGCCTGCGACGAAGCCATGCAGGCCTTTGAACGAAGCCAGGTGCATTTGCCGCCCCCCCGCCAACAGGCCATTGCCGCAGTCCTCGACCAGGTGATCGCCCAATATCCCAGCATTGCTGAGCATCCACTCCGTGGCCTCGTCCAACAAGTTGGGGTCGCCGCCCATCATGCAGGCCATCTCCCCTCCTGGAAAATCGCCATTGAGGAATTGATGCGCCAAGGCTGCCTGGACGCAGTGTTTGCCACCACAACCTTAGCCGCTGGTGTTGATTTTCCCGCCCGGACGGTGGTGATCACGCAATCCAGCATTCGCAAAAGCCGCGACTTCACGGAATTCAGCATCGGCGAAATCCAACAATTGGCCGGCCGCGCCGGTCGCCGGAGTAAAGACCAAGTCGGCTTCGCGATTATCACTCCATCACCGTATATCGATTTGAATGTCCTCACCCGGGGATTCACCGGGCAACCGGAGCCCATCGAAAGCCAGTTTCTCATCACCTACCCGATGGTGCTCAATTTGCTGAAAGCGCATCCCCTGGATCAAATTCACGCCATCCTGGGAAAAAGTTTCGCGCAGTTTCAGCTCAACCGTCGTGCCGGGACGCTCGAGAACAAACTGGATGACATTCAGGACCAGATGGCCCCCTATGGCCCACGCGAATGCACGGACTGGATCAGTCAATGGCAGGCCTTCGACCAGGCGCGCAAACAGAAAGTCCAGCGCGTGCAGGTTCGCCGACGGGAAACCCCTGAGGTGGCGGCCAAGCTCCCATACTTGACTCCCGGCCGAGTCGTCGGTATCGCCAAGCAACGAGGGGTCGTCCTCCGTCACTACCGTAGCCGAGGACAACGACAACCGATGGTCACCGTGCTTCGCCAAACCGGGGCGATCACTGAGTGCCCCGTAACGATGCTCTCGCAACTCTTCGACCACGCACTAAACGTCCAAGAAGCACCAGCCTATCCCTGGGCCACAGCGGACAATCTTGATCTCTTACGGAACCAACTGCCCGATCTTCCGGCACGGCTTCCCCTCTTGCCCATGCTGGTCTCATCCGATGAATCGGAACGTGATGTGGTCGGCGCGATGATCGACGAATTTCCCTGTCCCACCTGTCCTTCCCGTCCCGCCTGCCGAAAAGACGTCACCCTCGCCTCGGGCCTTCGGCAAGAGACCCATCGCCATACAAAAACCATTCAAGCCCTCAGAAATGGGCTCTGGCACCGGTTTCAGTCCAAGGTCGAAGTCCTTCAAGCGTTCGGGTACCTCACGCCAACGTGCCGATTGACGGACGAAGGTGAATGGGCCAGATTGATTCGCATCGATCACTCGCTGCTCATCACCGAATTGATCCGAGCTGAAGCCTTTAGCGGTGCAGAGCCCGCCATGCTGGCCTCGATCCTCGCCAGCATCTCCCATGACGACGACCGACCTAACGCCTTCCCACGCATGAGCTCCGGGCTGGCCTCCCTGATGGGCCGAGTCCGCCACTTGGCGCAAGCCCTTGCCCCGCACGAAGATCCTCCGCTGTTACGAGGCGACGTCGCAGGGCTCGTGGAGCGGTGGATCGGCGATCCTTCAGTCACGTGGATCGGCCTCTGTAAAACCACCACCATGGCCGAAGGGGACATCTACCGATTGCTCGCCAGAACGTTAGAATACTTATCGCAGGTGCATACGTTGAAAAAGAGTCATTCCGGCCTCAGCGACATCGCTGCAAAAGCCATTCACGTCCTCCGACGAGGAGTGCTGGAGGAGCTCCCATGACCATTCGCCAGGCAAGTATCGATGATCGGCTATACTCGTACAGATTCTCGCCGACAGCCAAGTATGAGGCCGTGTCGTGACAGCCGAAGAATTAGAACAGCTGTTGGTCAAACTCCCTGTCACACAGCTCCACCGGTTGGCTCATGGACGAGTCCCACGCCATTTCCGGTTAGGTAAACGGCGCTTGATTGAGGACTTGCTCCGTCACTCGGCCGAAAACCGAGCCGGGTTTGAATCCGATGTCCTGGTGATGGCGGAAGAAACAGAAAAAACACCCGCGGCGGCACGCCATCCGAAGCCAGCCTCCACATCACGAGTCGCTGCCACGCCTCGTCCCACGGCTGCACCCATTGAAACAGAACCGCTCGACCCACCAGTCGATCTTGCCACATTCCTTCACGGTCTGGGCATCCCTGAACCAAGTCCCTTCATCCCCGATACCTGGCAAGTAGAGGCACTCGAGCATCTGACCACGTCGGATGTCATCGTCAGCGTGCCCACAGGCAGTGGAAAAACCTATGTGGCGATCGAAGCCACCAAACGAGCGATCGAGGCTGATCGAACGGTCATCTACACGTCCCCGCTAAAAGCACTCTCGAATACCAAATTCACCGAGTTTTCCAAGATCTTTGGGCGCGAGCGCGTGGGAATTCTCACCGGAGACCGTCAGGATAACCCCGGCGCCCCGTTATTGATTATGACTACCGAGATTCTGCGGAATTTGCTTTACGATGCAGCCGGCGGTGAAATCGATGTGCGGTTAGATACGCTGGGTCTCGTCATCCTGGACGAATCGCAATACATTGCCGACCCTGAACGCGGCGTCGTATGGGAAGAAACCATCATTTTTTGCCCAGGCCAGGCGAAACTCCTCCTCCTCTCAGCCTCCATCGGCAATCCGCAAGACATTGCCGATTGGTTGACGAACATCCGTCCAATCCCCTGCCGACTGATTCAGCACCGGAAACGGTCCGTCCCCCTACGAGCTGGCTATCTCCATCCCGATGGAAAACTCACGCCGCTTTTCCGCACCCAAGGAATCCCCACACAACCACGACCGCCCCTTCACCCGGAAGCCAAACGCCTCTTTACTCAGTACGAGGCAGAGACTCTTCGCCCACGATCGTATTAGTTCCCGTGTGGGTATTCTCACACACCTGCTGCGTAAACTCGACAGCCCACGAACCTACCGACATATTTAATCCAGAATATGGTTCATATCCAATTGATAAATAAAAATTAATTTAATATAATCACAATTAGACTCTTCGGCATGAATATTGCTTTGTTTCAGATATAAATCTTGTGTTAGTGTGAGTTTGGTTTTGGCTGCTGGAAGGACGATTCTGATGAAAAGTGGTCGATCTAGCTGGTTGGTAGTGAGTGGACTCTGTCTTGTCCTCGCAGGATGTCAAACAGGATCACCCTCAGCACTTTCTAGCAAGTTGGACAATGGCCAGTTTATGGGACTGTGGTCCACCTATACGCACTGCCAGGGAAGCCAGGATCTGAACCTCACGCAGGCCGACGCGCAGCAATTACGCCACTCCGTGGAGCACTATCAGGTTGTGAAGCATCCGGTTCCTGTCTTGCTCAGACCGGTCACGCCCTTCATTGCTCCTCCGGTCACGAGACTGTCGGTTGATCCCCATGCGATGGCTGTGGCCTGCACCTTACATGCGGGCCATGTGGCCTTAGAAGCTGGGAGGGTCGATCTCGCGACCGAACACTTCCACACAGCCCTCGTACAGAGCCGCCCCGGTGAGGACCGCTTTTATATCGAGCAGGCTCAAGAAGGGTTGCGTCTGGCAAACCCCGTGCTTGAGGCCTCACGCATTCCTGCCCACGGACAGCCGATCCCGGTTTCCTACTCGGTTGAATAGTCTCCACGTCTCGTCGAATCCACGATTGTATTTTCTCATTGCTCAACCTTACTCCAGCCGCACATCGACCATCCTGGTATAGAGCTCTTCATAGGCCTGTGCGGATCGAGTCCAGGACACATCGGTCTTCATCCCGGCTTGCATTAAGCTGGCCCATTGCGTCTTGGATCGTTGGACCTCGAGAGCCAATAAGATCGTGGTAAGGAGAGACTCTGGCGCTGCCTCCACAAACTGAAATCCTGTCGCCACCTCAGCTTTGATCGTGTTGGGCGTATAGGCCACGACCGTATCGGCCAGCCCTCCAGTTCGGCGCACAATCGGCACCGTGCCATAGCGGAGGCTGTAGAGTTGACTCAGCCCGCATGGCTCGTAGCGAGACGGCATCACAAACATGTCCGCCCCGGCCTCGATCCGGTGGGCCAATCCATCGTCGAACCCGACTCTGACCGAAAGGGTGCGAGGGTAGCGCTGCATGCACTCGATAAAATCATGTTCCAGTGACTGATCACCGCTGCCAAGGAGAATGACTTGCAGATCTAACTCCATCAATTCGGGGAGAATGCTGAGCACAAGATCAAGCCCTTTTTGCCAGGTAAACCTCGATACAATTCCCAACACGGGGACATCTCGAACAGGTAATCCGCATTCCTGCTGAAGGGCTCGCTTACAGAGAACCTTTCCGCTGAGGTCGCCTGGATCATAGTGCGCGACAAGATGCGGGTCCGTCCGAGGATCCCAGGCTTGATCATCAATGCCGTTCACAATTCCCACCAAACGGCTTCGCCGCTCGGCCACCACCCCCTCTAGCCCACATCCATATTCGGGTGTCTGGATTTCTTCACTGTAGGTGGGACTGACTGTGCTTAAAAAGTCGGCATACATCAATCCGGCTTTCATGACATTCACTTGGCCATAGTACTCCACACCCGAAGGGGAGAACACACTCGGCGGGAGTCCCGTCTGGGTGAATTCAGCGGCGGGAAACAGCCCTTGGTAGCCAAGATTATGAATCGTAAACAGCGTCGGCAAGGGAGCGGCGCTAAGGCTGCGCGTTCCGTCTGTCGCGAGATAGGCTGCACACAACGCCGTCTGCCAGTCATGGAGATGAAGGAGCGACGCTTCCAGCCCGAGCAATTCTTTCAGCCGTAACGACACTTGCAGGACCGCGCGGCAAAAGAACGCAAATCGTTCAAGATTATCCGGATAGTCTTGCCCCTGCGCTTGATACAATCCCGATCGCCAAAAATACGGATCATGCCGAACGGCTAACACGTCAACTCCAGAATGGCTGGTGGAGGCACGCTCTATCGTCGTGTGGAACACGCCCCGAAAGGTCGGAACATCTACCGTTGCCCATGGATGAAATCCATACACGGATTGATCCAGGCTAGGGTATCGGGGAATGACGAGAGTGATACGGTGACCGAGGCGAGCTAAGGCAACCGGCAAGGCTCCGACCACATCGGCCAGGCCTCCGGTTTTGGCATACGGAGCCGCTTCGGAAGCTGCAAAGAGAATGTGAAGAGGCGGGCGCGTCATCGATTCGCCTGTCGGTGCGAAAATCTACAAGAGCCGACGCCCTTTGGGTTCCTGAGGTTTCACTGGCACACAGATATCGCACTGGCACATACGGCGGAGGAACGAAAATGAATAGATGCCGGTGTCGTGACTGTCGCTCCAGGTGAACTTTAAAGCGTAGCGGCCGACCGGCTCGACGTCATCCAAACGAATGACAATCGGCACATCGTCGGGTTTGAGTCTCAGCTCCCCTGTCCATTCGTCAGTACAAGCCGCACAGGGACAGTGGAGGCGCAGATACCGGACCGGATAGATCGCGTGATGTCCATCCGACCACTGGATGCCCAAGACTCCCTTATCCACCCACTCCATGTCCGCCGGTTCAAGCACCGTCATCGTCAGCTACCCCTCCTCATGGCACGCTCACTCGTCAGACTCTAACAGAGGCCATACAGGTGCGACAACTGGCCTGGCCTGCTCTGATCAAAGACAAGACGCGAACCGCTACCCATTGGATGGCTGCTCGTTCGGGTCCTCGCCCAGGTCCATCCCGAATCGTTCCGCCATCCGATAGAGTGTCCGCCGATCAATTCCCAATACTTTTGCCGCTTTGACCTTGTTGCCGCCCACCTCACGCAACACTCTCGTCAAATGTCGCTTCTCCATTTCGTCCATCGTCACAAGCGCAGTATCTGCACGGTCATCCAGGGCTATGGGCCCCGCCGTGCGAACCGCATCAGGCAAATCCTCCGGAAGAATCAACGTCTCCCGCGCCATCGACACCGCCCGTTCAATCACATGCTCCAACTCTCGAACATTGCCGGGCCACGAATAGCGCTTCAACAACTCCAGCGTCTCGGGGACAAACCCACGGATGGGCATTTTTCCGTCCTGACCATGCTTGACCAAGAAATGATGCGCCAACATCGGAATATCCTCGGCACGCTCGCGCAAGGACGGCAACAGGATCCGCACGACGTTCAATCGATAAAACAGATCTTCCCGAAATTTGCCATCCTTGACCATCTTATCGAGATCGCGGTTTGTCGCCGCGACGACCCGCACATCGACCTTGTGCGTGCCAGTCCCCCCGACCCGTCGAATTTCATGTTCCTGCAAGACCCGAAGCAGTTTGACTTGCAACGCCGCACTGACCTCGCCAATTTCATCCAGAAAGATGGTCCCGCTATCGGCCACCTCAAACAGCCCTGCCTTGCTGGTCACGGCACCGGTAAAGGCCCCGCGTTCATGCCCAAACAACTCCGATTCCAACAGATTATCCGCTAATGCCGCACAGTTGACCGGAATAAACGGACCCTCTCGCCTGGAGCTGTTGGCATGGATCGCACGGGCAATCAGTTCCTTCCCCGTGCCACTTTCTCCCTGCAGTAACACGGAACTCTTGCTGCCAGCCACGCGAGCCACCACCTTATAGACCTCCAACATAGGAGGACTACTGCCGACGAGCCCCGACAAATCCTGCCGGCCCCTGAGCTCTTCCTTGATGCGCATATTTTCGTAAACCAACCGGCCATGGTCCAGACTGCGTCGAACAACGAGCTTGATGTCTTCCCGTTTAAAGGGCTTGGCCAGGTAGTCGTAGGCACCCAGTTTAATCGCTTCAATGGCGCCTTCCATCGATCCAAAGGCCGTCAGCAACACGATCGGCGTCTCGGGATGCAACCGTTTGAACTCACGGAGCACCTCAAACCCGTCGACTTCCCCCATCCGAATATCCGTGAGCACCAGATCGAAGCGTGTCGCACGGCCTCGTTCGATGGCCGCTCCCCCTCCCTCCACAGCCTCGACCCGGTAGCCTTCCTTTTCCAAGGCTTCAACCAGCAAATGTCGGGCCTCTTGATCGTCTTCCGCAACCAAAATCGTCGCTTTCTCAGCCATGCGCACTCCCTACCTCCGTCACGAGACCTTCCGGTGTTGCCGCAGGCAATACCATCGTCACGGTCGTTCCTGTTCCCTCTTCACTATCAAGTGTCAGCACCCCACCATGAGCTTTCACAATTTCGTGGCTCAAAAACAGTCCCAGTCCCGTTCCACGACCGAGAGCTTTGGTGGTAAAGAACGGTTCGAACGCCCGGGCCAGATGTTCCTTCGGCATCCCGCAACCGGAATCCTGGACCCACAACACCACCACCTGCGGCAGAGCGCAGTCGCCAGCCCGCAGATGATCGGCCAACTCTTCAGAAACGCGTTCCCTGGTCGTCGCCCCGACGACCACGGTTCCTCCCGATCCTGTCGCAGCCAGCGCGTTTGTCAGAAGATTCACCAACACTTGCTGTAGTTGTTCGGGATCACCCCATAACGGAAGCACCCCTTGGTCCGGTTGCCAGGTCAGTACGACCCCTTTATTCGCAAACGAGGGCTCCATCAAGGCCACGACAGGCTCTACCAATCGACTCGGCGGTAAGAGCTCCACCTTAGGCTTCCGCTGGCGCGTCGAGGAGAGCAGGTCTTCGATGATCCGCACCACCCGGCCGAGTTGGTTCTCGATGATTTCGATCCGCTTGCGCATCTCAGGCGTCGCCTGAGCATCCTCCCCCAAAGCCTGGACATGCCAGGAGATCGAATGGAGCGGGGTGCCCACCTCATGCGCCACCGATGCAACCAGTTGCCCCACCGCCGCTAATCGCTCCGACCGGTTGAGGGCGTCTTTAATTTCCGCGAGCTGGACGTTGGCCTGGAGCAGATGTTCGGTCTGCCGCGCTAGTTCGGCCCGCGCGGCTTCTTCCCGAGCTTTTCGTTCCTCGCGCGTCATGGCAAAATACCCGACGCCAATCAGCACGCCAGCCACCACGGTACGATTGATAAGCGCCGACACCACTCGACCCGGCTTCATGGGGCGCATCAGACTGATGTAGGTCGCCACGACGCATAGGAACACGGTGACGATCATGAGGCGTCGGCTGCGGGCCGTGGCCATTAAGAGAATCGGCAGCACAAACCCATAGGCCCCAACAATATTGGCCGGCGCCACCGTCTCGGCGATAACGATGAGCAACACCAACAGGGCCGCTACAGAAATCACCAACAGGTTCTTGTTGGTCCCGATTCGTGTGCGAAGCCCGAGCGTGAACGATGTCATCGTGCGATCAACGAACTCACGCGGTCCCTTTTCTCGACAACCGACTGCGTCCTGTCCCTCCAGGGCGAAGCCTCGTCAGTATACGAGCCAGGCCCACCGCTGGAGGATGGAATCGAAGCTCCTCCACCGTACGCGACATTTTCCTCGACCAATTGGGATAGGTGTCAAGGGTCCCTGGCAGATTGGATTGGGTCTCCTCGCCTGAAAAATCGTCGAGATTGACCAACATCATCCAGCTCGACGTTCGCGCGGCATAGGCATGAATACTTTCGAGAAGATCATCAGAGAAGTCCGTTAGGCTGCCGTGCTGAGTCCGCGGATCCCACACACCTTCCCGCGTTAACGCATCGAAGATCTGCATCTTATCCCGGTCACGCTCGGCCATGGCTAAGTCCTTTGCCTCAGCAGTAGGAATGATACCAAGGCGATACCGCACATCAATATCATGCCCCGCCCAAAACCCCTTGAGTGTCGGCAGATCATGCGTATTGACGACGGCCAGGGCTTGCGCGGGATACGCATCGGGAGACTTCCATCCTCCATCCCAGGCTCGCTCAAAGTAGAACACCCGGTAGGACAATACCCCCACGGCCAGCAGCTGCTCACGCACCGAATCTGGCACTGTCCCCAAATCCTCTCCAATAATGACGGCCTGATGTCGGATACTTTCGAGGGCCAGAATCCCCAATAGATCCTTGGCTGGATACTGGACATAGGTCCCTTCAGCCGCGGGCCGGCCACGGGGAATCCAAAAGAGGCGAAACAGCGCCATCACATGATCAAGTCGAAGGGCTCCGCCATAGCGGAGATTGTGCCGGAGCAACTCGATGAACACCGCATAGCCCTCGTCCCGCAGCCGAACGGGATTGAAGGGAGGGAGGCCCCAATTCTGGCCCTGTGGTGCAAAGGCATCCGGAGGAGCGCCACAATCAGCCTGCAACGCCAACACAGACTGACAGCGCCAAGCGTCGCTCCCGGATCGATCACTGCCAAGGGCGAGATCATGATACAAACCGATCACCATCTCGTGATGACGACACGTCTGCATGACCGCGGTCAATTGCTCGGCCGCCACCCACTGCACATACTGAAAAAAGAGCACACGTGTCGCGTGTTCGAGGCGAAAGGCCAAGACCGCTGGCGAACGAGGATCTTGATACTCGACCGGCCACTCTTGCCAACCCCACACAGGGGTCGCTCCCTGCTCAAACCGTTCCCTCAAAGCCTGGAACAACGCATAGTGTTCAAGCGCCTCCCCTTCCCGTTTCACAAAGGCTAGAAAGGCCGTTCCCCGAGAGGTAACGGCCTCAAGGCCCCGACCGTCGAGATGGCGCTGCACACACTCGTCAAACAACACTTCGAATATCCGTCGCTTCAACCCGATCACCTGATCGTACTCGACTACTGGGGATCTCCGAAGCTGTTCGAGGTCGTACTGGCCCGTCTGGCCACCCAGAATGGTATGGGCCGCCTGGCAGTCAGCCCATTCAGGTACCTGCTCTATATCCACATACAGCTCATTGAGATACAAGCGGCTATCCGGTGAGTAGGGGCTGATATGGTAGGGCCGACTGTTGCGGAGCGCATGCAGGGGGTTCACCCCCACCATCCCCGCCCCGAGGGATTGTGCCGACCACTCGCAAACCTTCTGTAAATCCGTGAAGTCCCCCACACCCCAGTTTCGATCCGAACGCAGACTGTACAGTTGTACTGCAGGCCCCCACAGGCGAACGCCGGATGTGAAGGGTTCAGGGATGTAGCACTGCGGCGGCGTCACAATCAGCGCGAGGCTCCCTTGCAACCGAACCGCGCCAACAACCACGACGACACTGAGCCGGTAGTACCCGAGCATTGGCAGGGAAGGCATACGAAGTCCGTAGCATACATACCGCTGCCCTCCGACCCTCGACTCTTCAACTGGGACGAGATGAGGTCCCTGGACCCCCTGTTGGAGCTCAAGCCCAGCCTCATCACGAAGGCTCCACCGCACCTCCACATCATCTTGATCTTCTTGGACGACTGGCACATGTACCAACCACGTCGCCTGGTCCCATTCCTGCGTCGAGACCACCTGCACCGGCTCGCACACTCGTGTCCAACGGGCATGCTCCAACGCATCCAATGACGCGGCAATCGCCTCTTCCGTCTCGGCCGCAACTCCCATGGCCGTCAGCAAGGCCACCGCCGTGTCAGACGTCGTGTGATGCGCCTGGCCCCAAATATCGTGATATTCGAGGGCAATGCCACAGCGAGCAGAAAGCCGCAGCAACAGGTCGGAATAGTAAGGTGTAGACATAATTATGAGTCTGAAAGAAGCGTGAAGGCAAGTCAAGGAAAGAGCCCGATCGCCGGACCAATTCTCCCTCCACAACACTTTGTCCCCAGGAACCAGGCTCTCCGCATTGCGAGGTCTCATTCCCCGTGATAGCATTACTCTATCACTCTCCCACCTACGGCTCGTATCGTCAGGAGGCTCTGCCATGACTTATCTGTGGGATCCTCAACAAGTCGGTGGGCTTGCAGCCGTCCTTCTCTTCACGGTCCTGGCAACCGGATGCGTCAGCCAAACCAGTTACGAACTCGCTCGCAAGGATGCCGATATGGCCACACTGCGGTATCAGCAAGAGCAGGAACGCACACAAGGACTCACGGCCACCAATAAAAAAATGCGGCAATACGTCGACGAGCTTGAGACCAGTCTGCGCGACACAAAAGAACGACTGGCGAGGGCTGACAAGGATTGGAAAGACACGCGCGATGAGTTATTGAAATTAAAGATCACTCAAGAACAGGGACAGAAGCGATCCAAAGGGCGGGACATCATGACTCCTCCCCCTGGTCCTGAGACATCCGGCAGAAGCGTCGAGCCCGACACCACAAAGCGCCAAATCAAAGAGCTGCTCGAACAGTTACAGCAGCTGGTGCAATAGTCTCACGGCGAGTACTGGCCCATCACCGAGATACCCGCCGCAATGACGATCTCGTGCTCCACTCATTGATACACCTGTGGGACTACTGCCCCGGCTGACTGGCGGCAGGAAGATTCAGCCCCACCTTCTCCATGCCCATAATAATCGTGAGCGCCGATGGGGCATGTTGAACGATTTCTTTCTGCACTTCGACTCGACGCAAATCGACGAATTCCGTCGCGGATAACCCCAAGCTCTCACGATAGGCCCGATCTGCGATCCCGCGCTGCTTCTCGGCCTTTTCCCGAGCTTCTTCGGCCTTCTGGAATTCCACCATCGTAAGGCGCCGCTGTTCCTGCTTAATGGTTTCAGCGGTCTGTTCGAGCACCCCCTTGGGCGGAAGGATTCCGCCGATCACCACACGATTGAGTCGAACCGGAATCCCTTGCTTTTCAATCAACCGCGTCCTGACTTCCCCCTCGACCGCGTCCTGAATTTTTGCCCTGGTAGCAGGCTTAGTGGTAAGCTCGAACAACGGATACCGCTGCACCTCCTCCCTGACAAACGTACGAAACGCCTCTTTCACATTATTGTTGTACCACTGCGGGCCGAACTTGATGACAAGTTCCGGGGAGCGCCCTTCGATCACATTGGCAATCATAAAAGCATCGAACGAGACCGGCGCATTCTCAGCCGAGATAATATCGAAGTGTTCGGAATATTGAAGAGGACGGACATCGACATCGACCAAATCCGTCGTGGGAGCCACGGCCACACGCCCCGTCGTGGCCGGCACAGGATTCACCCCTCCATGGCCAAAGAAAAATGGCTTCTCCACTAACACCCCTTCGTGGCCGGCATCAACCGCCGCCAGCACACAGCCGGTACCCACCAGACACACCGCCACCAACATGAAACGGCTCACGATGCACACTAATGTCCGTATCATGGCGCCCTCCTCTGAACAAGATGGTTGTACTGTGTGTGCCAGGAACAGATCGCTCGGTTCACTCTTCACCTGAGGCCCAGTCCTCTCAATCAGCTTATGAAGAACTGGAATCTGGAGTCAACGAGACCGCGCCCGCACCAGAAAAGCTCTGCGAAACGAAGGATCGGAGGGATGACGGACGGTGAGACACATGACAGCTGAGAAGGGCAGGTGCCGTAACGCACCGCCACCACTATAACCGATTACATAATCCCTGCTTGGCGTTGTAACCAGCGGACATATTTGACGATCTGCTCGACATCCTGAGGAGTCGCCGTTTCAATTTTTGGCATATCGCCGAACTGCCAATGATGGGATTTCACCCCATTCGCCGCGGCACGAAAAAAGGCCATGTCCGCATGATGATTGGGCTCATAAATCTTATGAACCAACGGCGGACCCTGGTTCGTCCCTATCCCACGAGGCCCATGGCAGCGGGCGCAGTTGGCAGTAAACTTGACCTCACCCGATTGAAACTCAGCGGGCACCTTTGGCTCATCAGGCTTAACCGACCCGGCATACACTTCAGCCGCAATCAGCAGCCCAGCCACCACAAAGCTTCCCGTCATAATGCGTCGAAATTGAATGGGCACTCGCATATGCTACCTCTTGGGTTCAACCTTGGCGGCTGTCGATGCGTCAATGCTGGCTTGACCGAACTGATCCTGCAACAACTTCTCTACCTGCTTGGCGGTACAATACCGATAGATACGCACCGAAACGGGCAGTACGATGATCAAGCCTATGGTGAGATACATAAAGAACTCTTCAGACGACATTCCGGTTACTCCTCATTCCCCACCCTACACACATAGGCAATAGGATCTTGGATTCCCGCCGCGCGAAACCCCTCCAACCGAATCTGGCAACTATCGCACCGCCCACACGCAAGGCCCTCAGCATCAGGGTCATAGCAACTATGGGTGAGATGCATCGGAGCCCCCAATTCAAACCCAAGTCGCACGATCTGCGCTTTGGTCATGGACAACAATGGGGCACGAATATCCCAGGTCTTCCCCTCACGGCCTACCTTGGTCCCCAAACGCGCGACCTCTTCGAACGCGTGAATAAAGTCGGGACGACAATCCGGGTAGCCTGAATAATCTACCACGTTCGCTCCGAAGTACATACACTGTGCGCCCACGGTTTCTGCCAAACTGAGCGCCAGCCCAAGAAAGATCGTGTTACGAGCCGGCACATAGGTAGACGGGACTCCCTGCTCCCGCTCCGCTTCCGTTCGATCTTTCGGCACTGGAAGGGATGCGGTGAGAGCGGATCCCCCAATGGTGCGAAGATCCATATTCACAACCGTGTGGCTGGCGACCCCCAGCGCTACAGCAATCAGCCGAGCCTGTGCCACTTCCCGAATGTGTCGTTGGCCATACTGCACGGTCAGAAAATGGAGCCGACAACCATCCCGCTTCGCCAGCGCCGCCGTCACTGTCGAATCGAGGCCGCCGCTGGCTAATACCACCGCATCCATGGCTCACCCTGCACGATCATGAGTTGTCTGGCACACAAGCGGAAGGAGACTGGAAAGGGTCCGGGAGGAAAACACGCGCAGTGAAGCAAGATCACATGACCACTTAATCGCGATCTTCACCCTTTTCGATCTTATCAAGCAGTTCTTGATTCGACTGGCACTCCACACACAGCTTCGCAAAGGGAATCGCCTGCAACCGCCTCTCGCTGATCTCCACGCCACAATCAGCGCACACACCGTAGGTGCCGTCGTCCAAGCGATGCAGCGCTTCGTCAATCATCTGGCGTTTGCGATTCTGCATTTCCAACAAGGAAATCCCAAGCTCACGCTCAAGAGCCGCCATCGCCTGATCCCCCACATCCATCGCTGACTCTAGACGGCGTTGCTGGTCTGAGGAGAGGGACTGTTCAAGCGTCGAGCTGATTTCCTTCATCATTTCCTGACGCTTCTCCAGGAGAATTTTTCTCAACGACTCCTGCCGACGAAGGCGAGCCGCCTGATCTGCACTGGATACCGTCGGAGGAGCGACCTCCTCAACCGCCTCCTCGACATGAGGTTTAGCAGGAGCGACTGAGCGTTTCACGACCGTTTTCGACGTTGAGGATTCTGAGGCTGACGTCTTCTTTTTCATTCCGTTCTCTCCTCCACCACAATATCCGAACTCCCATCGACCATCAATGGGGCGCTATTCATACCCTGCGGCTTTCGCACGAACAAGCAACGCGAACCTCACCTATGTTTTTCATATTCCCTAGGCCATTCACTATCCGAGGGCGAATCACTCAATACGTAAGCAGGGAAAATACATTACAACCGTTGAGTTTCTTGCGTCCTTCTAACCCCGCCAACTCGAGTAAGAAGGCGAGTTCAACAACTTCGCCCCCCAGTTGCCGAGCTAGGTTCACGGTCGCCGCCGCCGTCCCACCGGTCGCCAGTAAATCGTCCACGATCAACACTCGTTCACCCATAGAGATCGCATCGCGATGAATGGCCAAGGAATTCGACCCATATTCCAAATTATACTTCACTTCGTAGCTATCGGCCGGCAATTTTCCTGGTTTGCGAACCGGAACAAACCCTGCGCCCAAGTGATAGGCCAAGGCGCTGGCAAAAATAAACCCACGCGACTCGATCCCCACCACCTTCGCAATGCGTTGATCCTGATAGCGTCGCTGCAAGTCATCCAGCACACTTCGAAACGCAAAACCATCTTTCAGAAGAGTGGTAATGTCGTAAAAGAGAATCCCAGGCTTGGGAAAATCCGGCACTTCGCGAATCAGCGCTTTATAGTTCATTGATCCCTTGTCAGATTGATCAGAGGGGGAGGAAAATAAACTGACTGCCTACGTGAAGTCAAGTCCACAAGTGAAAATCGTTCCACTGACCGGATACTGGAACCCACGTCACCGACACATGGGCAACGGCAGCTCGCGGCGGCCCCTTGCGTAGCAGTTCAATGAAGGCCCCCACCAGAGCAGACGCGGCCTCCACCTTCACCTCAACACGTCCGTCCTCTAGATTCCGTACACCACCCGAGAGGCCTAGTCGGCTAGCCTCTGCCCACGCGAACGCCCGATACCCCACGCCTTGCACCCTGCCGCTCACAAGAATATGGGCTCCGACCACGGTGGAGCTAGCCTGATTGCCAGACTCAGCCAAGATGTGGGCTCTCTCAACAAATGATGTGTGAAAAGGAAATGGTCGGGGCGAGAGGATTTGAACCTCCGACCCCCGCGTCCCGAACGCGGTGCGCTACCGGGCTGCGCTACGCCCCGACAATATCACGGTGTGTCTATGGTGCGAATGGGTGATACGGCAAGCTCAGCGCATCGGCCACGCCTTGGCAGGTGATCTTGCCTCCTGCCACATTCACGCCTCGAGCTAGACTTGGATCAGACCGTAACGCCTGCTCCACCCCAGCAGAAGCAAGGTGGACTATAACGGGTAAGGTGGCGTTGGTCAAGGCCAAAGTCGAGGTACGCGGCACAATGCCCGGCATATTGGGCACGCAGTAGTGAATCACGCCCTCAATTTCATACACGGGATCCGAGTGGCTGGTCGGGCGCGTGGTTTCAATACAGCCGCCTTGATCAACGGACACATCCACCACGACAGCGCCTCGCTTCATCCGTGAGACGAGCTGCCGAGACACGAGTCGTGGAGCCCGTGCCCCTCGGACGAGCACGGCGCCAACAACCAGATCAGCCCGCAACACGGCTTCGTCGATCCAGGGCTGATGCGAGGCGACAGTGGCGATACGTCCTTGATACAGCGCATCAAGCGCACGGAGCCGGTCAATATCGAGGTTGAACACCGTCACCCGAGCCCCCATGCCCACAGCAATACGCGCCGCTTCACTGCCGACCACCCCTGCGCCAAGCACAACCACTTCTCCCGGGGCCACCCCCGGCACGCCGCCTAAGAGCACCCCTCGTCCACCATACACTTTCTCTAAGTACTGCGCCCCGACCTGCACGGCCATGCGCCCTGCGATTTCGCTCATGGGTCTGAGGATGGGCAGACTGTTATCTGGGGCTTGGATAGATTCATACCCAATCGCGGTGATCCGTTTACCCATCAAGACGTTCGTCAAGTCCGGCAAGACCGCAAGATGAAGAAACGTCAGGAGCGTCTGCCCCTCGCGAAACATCCCATACTCGTCTGGCAGAGGTTCCTTCACTTTGACAATCAGGTCAGCTTGGGAAAACAGATCTACTTTTGAGGAAATGAGCTGCGCCCCAGCCGTGCGATAGTCCTCGTCTGCAAACCCACTCCCCACGCCAGCACCGGGCTCTACCAGAACCCGGTGGCCATCTGCGGTCAATCGGCGCACCCCGTCTGGCGTCATGCCCACCCGATACTCTTGATCCTTCGTCTCTTTCGGTACTCCAATGATCACAGAGGTCTCCTTTCCCTGCCTGTTCGTTCGTCCTTATAAAATATTATAGCGACATGTCCCTAGTCCCTGCCACAACGGGCTCCTCATCCTTCACACAACCACCCAACTCGTCTCGCCACCCATCGAGTCGCAAGTCACGCGTAGCCAAAGCATGAGGAGTTCCCACTAACCGCGTGAGCACGTTGCCTCAATCCCAGCCCGTAGACACTCCTGAGAATCGTGGTGTATCATTCCGCCATTCCTTCATAAGCGTGACGTATGACTGAACTACTACAGACTCCTCCCTCAGCCGGCCGATGCGATGCCTGTGGGAACGACACCAGTCCGTTGATGAAATTGTCGCTCGGAAAAGACTTTTTCGGTCGCCCATACGACCGGCTGTCGCCTTCCTCTGACCAAAGTCCCAAGTGGTATTGCGCCACCTGTTCGATGCACAAGAACCTTCAGCGAGACCTGCGGACGATTAAAGGCGAATGGGACCATCTCCGGGGAGGCGCCTCGTCGGAACTCGCCAACCAGGACCAGCTCCAGCGGGCAATGCTGCGTTTGCGGGAAATGGCCGCCATTCTCAACAGCGCCCCGGCACCGTCGCTCTTAATCGTCCCCCACGACATCACAAGCCTGATGCAGGAGATCGAGCACCACAGACGCCCATCCCAGACCTCAGGCTAACGCAACCAACGAGTAGGATTATGGAACCGTTTATCACCTATCAACATCATATTTTTGTCTGTATCAACCAGCGCCCAAAGGATGATCCGCGAGGGTGCTGCGCGAATTTGGGCTCCGAAAAGCTCCACGCGTTTTTCAAAAAAGAAGTCGAACGGCTCAAATTGAAAACGACCGTTCGAGCGAACAAAGCTGGATGCCTGGACCATTGCGAGAACGGTCCCAGCGTCGTAATCTATCCCGAAGGGATTTGGTATTGGGTCGGAACCGAAGCCGATGTCACGGAAATTATGGAACGCCACATCGTGAAGGGGGAGATCGTTGAGCGGTTGCTTATGCCCGGACACACACCATCCCCGATTGCGATTCAACGGAATGCCGCACCTTCGTCGCAGGGATAACTTCCGGCTGATTCCTCAAGGACACCATGGCGGTTGAAGAAAAATGGAAGGCCAATCTAATCAAGGTGGCCTATATGAAACAGTTCCCCGGTTTACTGCCCTCCTGGGCCGCGGCTCAGGGGAAAACCGTGGGAGCGGTCTTTTTACTCCCATCGAAGCCGGGTTCCTCCGCCATGCTCTTTACCGACGGTACGTTTCTCGTGACGCCCGCTCTGGCACCAGAACCGTGGCAACTCGGTGAGGCCTTATCTGCCCTTAGACCCTTGTTAGAACAGAGGCAGGCAGCAGCCTACGCGGAATACGACCGCCTCGTCGCACAGGATCGGGAAGCGCTCAGGGTTGCGCGAGTGGAGAAGATTCTCGGAGCCATCGACAACAATCTGGCACTGGTGCCAGAATTGAAAGATCGGATCCGAACACTAGTCAAAAGCTGGGAGTAAGCGCACACATGTCGGACGACCGCCCCACTCAAAAAAACATGCTGGAGCTTTTTTCCCAAGCTCTTTTTGAAGGAGTTAAGCCTATGATGCTCATTCGCGATCACCTCGTACGCCACCCGGACCGGTGCACACACCAAGGAGTGTGCACCCCCATTTGCCCGACCGGCGCATGGCTCTCCACCCCGCCCTACAAATTCGATTCTTCACGCTGTCTGGAAAATTGCCGCCTCTGCCTAGACGCCTGCCCCTCGCAAGCCATCTATGGGGTATTCCGAAAAGGTGAGAAGCTGCTATTACCCCAATCCAAGTAAACGCGAAGACACACCAACCTCGCAGCACTCGTGATCAGTAACGGAGCGGAGACTGTACGGGACCACGGCCAGAAACATTCTGGTCGTGGTCTCCTGTTCAGACAATCTGTTTGCGAAGTCGTCCCCAATACGCCGTCCCGACATAGCCACAAGCACCGGTGATGGTCGTCAACCCCATCACCCGATACACACAGCTTCGCGTAATCTTCACTGAATAGTCTGGGTTCAGGACATTTGGCGAGGCCTGCACCAGCTTCAGGGTTTCCCCTCCGAATAAAATTGGCCACATGCAAGCAAGGCGCAGACGCACTTCCGATCGAGGAATGGCCATCGTATAGAGCCACCCCTGATCCAGATGTTCCATGGCTTGCCGGATGAGCCGTGCCAGAATCGGTTGCAGGGCCGACCATGCCTCCGGCCGAAGAAGTGATTCCGCCGTCAATCCGGCTGGCGCCAACAACGCGGTCGGGATGTAACACCGCCCCCGCCTCAGATCTTTCGCGACATCTTTCACGATATTGGTCAATTGCAATCCCTTGCCGAAACGGATGCCGACCTCACTCATATGTTCGACATTCCAGTGCGCCAATGCAGGACGATGCGCACACATGATGCCCGTCCAAAACTCCCCCACACACCCGGCAACGTAATAGGTATAGCGATCAAGCTCGTCGAGCGTTTCCAGCGGTCGTGGATGTTCCGCGGTGCCACCCTCAAACACGGTCAAATCCATGTCCATCCCCTTGGTGAGGGTGCTCATGAGACGACGGATGCGGACCTGATCGGCAGCCTCACATTCAAGATAGAGCCGAAAACAGTCCTCCAGTCGTTCGAGAAGAATCCGTTCACCCGGCAGCGATTGCTGGAAAGCCAGTGCGGCTTGAATGGACTGCACCACCTTCCAGTCGACGGTATCCTGCGCAAAGAGTCCTTGAAAATCTTTCAGGTAGGCAAGACGTTGCGCCTGCGCAATCAAGTCCGTATCGGCGATGGTGTCGGCCGCGCGCGCGAAGAGATAGGCCAGCCCCACTTGATCCCGAACAGACGCTGGCAACACCGCAAGGGTAAGATAAAACGACCGAGACACCTGAGAGAGAAGATCACGGAGAAGATACGATTTGGTAGCAGAGGAGAATGCCACGTGCGCTAACGGACCTCAAGGGTCCCTTCCATGCCCTTTTCTCGGTGACTTTTCATGAAAAACAGTTTCTTATCGCAGAAAAAGGCGTATTTGCCCGGTTGCGTCGGCGTAAAGCGAACCGTCACGGTTTTTCCAGCGCCGACATCCTGAGATACCGTCATCCCTCCGGCCGGTTCCTGAATCACGAAATTATGGGGGATGATCGTGGTCACGCTGGTGAGCGTCAGTTCGACAGGAACCCCTGCGGTCACAACCAACGCCTGAGGCGAGAAACTATAACTATCGAGCATCACCGTCGTCCGCTGTATCCCATCAGCCCCCGGCGAAAGCACGGTCGGCGCAAGTAGCAATTGGGCCTCTCCAAACGGAATCGCCACGCCCGACGACCACAGGGTCGCACTGACAAGAACACTGAACATCCAAGACGGAGCGCGCATGCCAGGCGTTGTAGCAGATGCCCCTAGCCAGGTCAAATGGAGCGCCATTTCGATAGCCCTGAAAATCCAGTCACTTCCGCATGCTTGACCTCCACAGGAACAATCTTATCTCCTACACTAACGAGAGGATTCTAAAGAGGGATGACCCCTTGTATCTGTCGGAGTTTGTGTATAATGAGTGCATGAGTCTCGTGACAGCATACGCCAATTGAGGATAACTAGAAGGAGGAAGGTCTGATGTTTAAGAAGTTCAAGGGTATCGGATTGCTGCTGATTTCCAACATTCTCATCAGTATCACTCTGTATATCGTGTTCAACGTGCTGGCCTATGTCATCCTGCCGGCGTTCGGGATCAACATCCAAACATCCGTGAACGATACGATGGTGCTCTATGCGGCCGTGTTGGGCTTTGGCGGCGCCTTCATCAGCTTGGCCTTCTCCAAGCAAATGGCCCGCATGATGCTGGATTGCCAACAAATCGAGTCCCCGCGCAGCCATGCAGAGCATATCGTGTTCGACTCGGTGCAAGAAATCGCGCAACGGCTTCATATCACCATGCCGGAAGTGTGGATCTACGAATCAGCGGATCCTAATGCCTTCGCCACCGGGCCGAGCAAGAACAACTCGATGGTGGCTGTCTCCACTGGCCTGTTGAACAATCTGGATGAACATGAAGTGAAGGCCGTGCTCGCTCATGAGATGGGGCATGTGTACAACGGCGACATGTTCACCACCACCGTGCTGGCGGGATTGATGAACACGTTCGTCTACTTCATCTCGATGTGGGTGCGCCGCGCCTTCGCAGAACGCGATCAGGCGGGTCTGGGATTTGTACTCTCCATGGTGCTGCAGGTCGTGCTGGGCATGCTGGCCATGATCCCAATCAGCTGGTTCTCCCGCCGACGGGAGTTCGGAGCGGATGCCTTTGCCGCAAAAGTCTATGGCAAAAATGCAATGATCTCGGCCCTGCAAGCCATCGACCGGTGGGTGAGCCGAGTACAGGTCGAAGAGACCGCTCAGGACCCTCTCGCCACGATGAAAATTTCTGGGAAGACAGGTGGATTCATGGGACTCTTCGCCACCCATCCTCCTCTGGAAGAACGAGTCGCTGCTTTACAGCGATTGACGCACTGATGTTCCTGGCACGAACACGAAGGAGACAGCCAATGGACTCCTGGTCTTGCCTGACACGATGGACCATCGGTGGACTCAGCCTGATGGCGGTCTGTGGTTCCAGTTATCCGTTTCCCGTTCCCCTTGCGTATGCAGACGAGAAAGGACCGATCATGGTCTCGGCCAAATCCGCTAGTGTGTATGATTTCACCCTCACCAATATCGAGGGAACACCGGTGTTCTTGAGCCAGTACAAAGGGAAGGTCCTGCTGCTGGTCAACACCGCCAGCTTCTGCGGGAACACTCCCCAGTATTCGGGCCTCGAGACGATGTATGAAACATACCGGGACAAGGGCTTCGAAATCCTCGCCTTCCCCGCGAACAACTTTGGGGAGCAGGAACCTGGAACCAATCAGGAGATCAAGCAGTTCTGTTTCACCAAGTACAGTTTACAATTCCCGCTGTTCGGTAAGATCAGCGTCAAGGGGAAAGACAAGCATCCGCTGTATCAGTACCTGACAGAGCAGAGCCCCTTTCCAGGCGAAGTGGAGTGGAACTTTCAGAAATATTTGATCGACCGCTCGGGCAATGTGGTCGCAAAGTACCACCCCGGCACGAAGCCCCTTGCGTCGGAAATCATCAGCGACATCGAAAAGACGATCGCGAAAAACTGATCGCCATACACGTGTACAGACAAACGGGGCGGCACCGAATGCTCGGTGCCGCCCCGCTGTGTGTTGAGCCTTCGATCAAGCACGGCTACCTCATAGCCGACTCACCCTCTCTTCACAAAGCTAATATGATCTTTATACTCCTGAATCGCTGCAGCCAACGCTTTGGCGCCTAGCGGAATATTGGCTTCGATCGCTGCTTCCACAGTCTGATCATCAATGACCACATCATAGCGCTCGTGCGCTTGGGTCAACACCGGCCCCTTGGTCACGGACCGCATGAAATACACTTCGGTCCAGACCTCTTTCTCCACCAGACACACATCGCGAAAACGCTCATAGAGCAAGGCAAGCTTTTCTGGATCGGTCTCTTTCGTCATTATTGATCTCCACCAACAGGCTTAGTCGTGAGCATGATCATGTCCACATCCTCCACCTTCCTCGCTCGGCATCGACGACGGAGCGGGAATTCCCGTAATGTTGAGGCCTGTTGGATCCGGCGACGATTGCCCAACCCCGCCGGAGCGCACGGCAAATGACGACAACACGCGACGCATCGGTGCCCCGCACTCACGGCAGGCCGTCAGCGGCAATTCACTCAGGTGCTGGAAACATTCCTTGCGCCGCAAGCAGGCCGGCTGCCGGTCGCAATGGTCAGCGAGATATTCATAGATTGGCATACTGTATTCTCACTCTTTACGCCTAGAAGGTCGAAGACGAATAGTCCGACCATTTTGTTCCACCGTCAGACCAATCATCTCGTCGAGGCAGGGGGCGGCACGATCGCAAACCGCATCGTACCGACCTGATTGACCCCATGAAAAGACTGCTGCCCGAGCGGCGTAATGTACAACTTGACCAGATAGTCTCCTACCGGCCATCCGGCATTCGGCTTCTTCAGTTCGAGAAACCCAAACCGCTCGTGTCCGGGCACCTCAAGGGTATCCTTCCCAAGCGGATCGGCGGCAACGACCCCGCCTGCGTCCACCACAAACCATTGCGCACTGAACTGAGCCGGATCTTCAAGCGGCGCAACCTCAAAGACAATGTAGATAGCTGGCGTCTCCGGAGGAAATTGTGTGGTCCCCGGGTCAATGGGTTTGAGCCTCGGATCTTGGGTAAACCACCCTTTGCGCCCAAAGCTATCCCACTCCACCTCATACCCCCGCGCCATCTTGATCCAGACGAAGATGGACTGCGGTACCCCCTGCTTTTGGTGATCGAACGACGGAGCCTTGATCTCGTCGATTTCGGTGACGGCTTGCTCCTTGGGGGCCAACAGATCTCGTGCGAACACACACTCGACCTCGCCTCCCAGGAACCCCACGCAAACCAACCCACAGAAGAACCTCACCAGCGATGTGGTCCTGAGTCGCACGACTGCCGACCTAATTCCGAACATCATCACCCCTCCGTCACACTCCCACCTCTACCCTACTCCAAGGTCTTCCACGGATTCAACGAGGCAGCACAGGCGACGCGGATGAAACCCGCCTCAACCTTGTCGAAGGGTAACCCCGTGCTATAATTTTAAAAAGGGTGATCGACATACTCTCTCGTCATCATCCATAGCCCCCATGTCCTATTTACCAAAATCTTGGCAAACTTCCGCGTATGGCTGTCCAACGATTGCTTGATCCTCATCTAGCCTCAGTACCGAGCACCTCGCCTGAAACAGCTCAGGAACAGAGCCGCCGCTACGGTATTCGGGAAGGCGCCTTTCAGGCCGTGATGCAAGGCGGGGGCGAGAACTACCTGTCGGCCTTCGGCCTGTTTCTGCATGCCACCGCGTTGCAAATCGGATTACTGTCCGCCCTCCCCCAACTGGTCGGCACCTGGAGCCAGCTCCTCTCGGCGAAGCTGCTCGGGCATGTCCACCATCGCAAACTCATTATGGTGTGGGGCGCTGGCGCGCAAGCTCTCACCTGGCTGCCGTTGATCATCCTACCCCTGCTCTTTCCTGAACATGGGGCCTGGCTCCTCATCGCCTGTACGGTCCTGTATGTCGCCACGGGCCACTTCACCGTACCCGCCTGGAACAGTCTCGTGATTGGTTTACTCTCACCCGACACACGCGGGTCCTACTTTGCACGCCGGGCCCGGGTGATGACCATCATGAATTTCTGCGCCTTAGCCAGTGCTGCGCTGCTCCTCCACACGGCGGAAACATGGAGCAGCCCTTGGGAGGGGTTTGCCTTGATCTTCCTCGCCGCTGCAGGCGCCCGAACATTGTCTACGTACTACCTCAGCCAGATGAACGAAGCCCCCACCCTCGGCACGCAAGAGGCCCGATTTCGGCTGTTCGACTTTTTGCAACACAAAGGAGGCACAAACTTCCGTTGGTTCCTGATGTTCTCCGGATTCATGCACCTGTGTGTGCTCATCTCCGGCCCGTTTTTCGTCGTGTACATGCTCAGAGACCTTCACCTGACCTACTGGCAATATGGCACATGGATGGCCGCCGGAATTCTCGGGCAATTTCTCTCCTTTTATACCTGGGGACGCTTCAGCGACCGGTTCGGAAACAAACGCTTGCTGTTAGTGACCGGCTGGCTGGTTCCCTTTCTCCCCATGCAATACCTGTGGAGCACGGATATGTTCTTCCTCCTCGCGCTGAACTTCCTGGGCGGGGTCGTGTGGTCAGGCCTTTCGCTGGGCCTACAGAATTATGTGTTCGACATTGTCAGGGAGGAAGACCGAGCCAAGGGCATTGCGGTCTGGAACTCCGTGAACGCCGTTGGCTGGTTTATTGGAGCCATGATCGGAAGCTGGCTGGCAACGGCCATTCCTCGCCATCTGGAGTTCGGCCTCCTCGATATCCAAGTCGCCTCGAGTCTGCCATTCGTCTTTTTCATCTCGGGTGTGCTGCGGTTGGTCGTCTCGTTCAGCCTACTCAACACCTTCCACGAGACTCGAGAGGTCTGTCCGCTTCCATACCGCGGACTCTTAGCCGAGCTTCCGTTGCTTAAACCGATGGTGCGGGCGATGGGGTTTCGGATCGGGCCGAAGAAATCCTCCTAACGCGGAAGACTCCACGGATTACGGGGCGACTTTCCCCCGCTCTCGCTCCTCCTGCTTCATCTTCTCAAAAAAGCGATCGGAATCGCTGCGGATTTGTTGTTGAGCCTCTTTCGTCGGCGGTTTGGGCTGTTCACTGGCACAGCCGAAAAACGTGCCGCCCGCTCCGAGCATCAAGCCCCATCCGACTAATACCAATCCCCATAATTTCTGACTCGTGGGGGATTCCCAAAGGCGTGTGGATGTGAT
>CXWL01000495.1_pt1 | contig 48363 bp, 41 predicted proteins | sample 590931 | NCBI WGS metagenome assembly CXWL01 (sample SAMEA3498368, study PRJEB10139) | groundwater metagenome | biome: water well; material: biofilm material | place: Germany | collected 2015-04-27 | reverse complement strand
CCCCGTCGCATAGCCGTACAACAGCACCTTCACCATCATTCGAGGATCAAACGGCTGATTCCGACGGCCATCCCCCTCGTAGGGCCGGTAGAACGCCGACAAATCCAGCTGATCCACCACCTCGGACAGGAAGTACGACAGATGGCCCGCTGGAAGCCACTCCGCCAGCGATGGCGGCAGGAGCAACACCTGTCCTGGCGAATACGGACGGAACGATGTGGACATGAGCCATTCTAAAACACTGGAAGCCACCCAGGGGTTCTGCCGCGCAGGCTCCTAGGGCGGCCAGAGGGGGCCGCCCCTACAGGACCCTTGGGGCCACTGCCCGGCTCACCGCGGAAAGCCCGGGCTTTCCACCACCCGTCGGGCCTGTGCCAGGTGGCGCCGATTGTGGGCGTTCAGGATGTGGAAGGCGGTGCCGCAGGTGAAGCGCAGGAGGGGCAGCAGCGGATTCCTGAACCGGATGCCGTTCAAGTCGAGATCTGCGTTCTGACGCAGGTGGCCGCGGACGTTGGCCTGAGCGGCCCGGAAGTGACCGAGCACCTCGAGTTGGCTGGCGTTCGAAGGTGGCTGGGTCTTGCCGACCGCCTTCAACTTCCGCGTCGACTGGGGCTCGAGCTGGCCCACGAACCAGCGGCCGAACCAGGGCAAACGGATCGGCCCCTTCCGCTCCCGTCCGCCCCGAGCGCGGGCCTCCCACAGCGCCGCGACGACGGCGGTGATGTACACATCGTTGGTGATCGAGAGGTGCTCGATCGCCTGGGCCACACTCCACCCTCGTCCGCCCCGACCTGGCGCGGGCGGCTGCCAGTTGAGCTGCTCTTCCGTCAGCCCACCCACCAACTCCTCGACTTCGCGTTCGGCCCGATCGAGCTCGGCGACCAGGCCCTCGATGTCCGGCTCCATCGCGAGGCTCAGTAGGCGTTCCAGACGAGTCCGTGGCGCAGGGTCATCCACAGAATCTTGACGTCGAGGCGCAGGGACCAGTTCTCGATGTAGTAGAGGTCGTACTGGATGCGCTTGCCGATCGAGGTGTTGCCACGCCAGCCGTTGACCTGAGCCCAGCCGGTGATGCCGGCCTTGACCCGGTGGCGGTGCATGTACTGCGGAATCTTGTGTTTGAACTCGTGGACGAAGGCCGGCCGCTCCGGGCGCGGGCCGACGATGGACATTTCGCCCACCAGCACGTTCCAGGCCTGGGGCAGCTCGTCCAAGGAGGTGCGGCGCAGGAAACCCCCTACGATGGTCCGACGGGGATCGTCCTTGATCGCCCAGACCGGTCCGGTGGAGGCCTCGGCGTTCACCCGCATGGAGCGGAACTTGAGCATTTGGAAGGACTTGCCGTCGAGCCCCATGCGCTCCTGGCGGTAGAAGATGGGGCCGCGGTCCTCGAGCCAGATGAGCAGTGCCACGAGCGGCAGGAACCACGGCACCAAGAGAGCGATCACGGTGCCCGCGATGGCGATGTCCATGGCGCGCTTGATGAGGCTGTTCCAACCCTGGAGCGGCACCTGGGAGAGGTTGATGACCGGCGTGCCGTCGACATCTTCCACCGTCGCCGAAAGGGCGGCGAACTGGAGGATGTCCGGCACCAACTTGACCTCGACGATCTCCTTCGAGACCGCCTCGAGGATCTGCATCATCCGCCGATGGGCGTCGAGCGGCAGCGCGATGTAGAGCTGGGCCACCTCGTGGGCGGCGATCAGCTCGAGCACCGCGTCCGAGTTGCCGAGCACCGGTACACCCGCCCGCTCGCTTCCCAGGAGCGCCTCGTCGTCGTCCACGAACCCCACCACCTCGAAGCCGAGGTCCCGGTGAGCGTTGATCTTGTGGGTGATCTCCTGGCCCAGGGCGCCGGCCCCGACCACCAAGATTTTCTGGGTGCTCGGCCGGAAGCGGCGCAGCAGGAAGCGCAGGAGGTTGCGGGCGAGGACCACGAACACCAGGTCCATGCCGGCGAAGAAGAGCAGGAACCAGCGGCTGTAAGTGAAGTACTCGGGGCTGCCGGGCGCCGCCGGGGGGCGGTACCAGGCGATCACCACCGAAAGCAGAACCGAGCCCAGCGCCACCGCCAGGACGACGGTCAAGGCTTCATCGACGCGGCTGCGATCCCGGCGGTTCTGGTAGAGACCGTGGAAGTAGAAGACGATCGGCCAGAGCACGATCACGAAGGGCAGCAGCTCGAGGTACCGCCCGAAGGCCGGCACGTCCTTCGTGACCGGAACGATCTGAAAGTCGAAGCGCAGCGACCAGGCCGCCAGAAACGCCGCCGCCGTGGCGACGAGGTCGCCCAGCAGGTAGAAGGTCGCGATCGTCTGGTGCCGTTGGCGAATCAAGAATTGGGCTCGTCCGCTTCGGCCGCAAAGGTCCCGGCCGGAACACTCTTGGGCTCGATCAGGGCCTGGAAGCCTCGCTGAAACCGCTCGCGAGAGAAGGCCTCGGCCCGATGTCGCAGTTCCAAAGGATTGAAGCCGATCCGGCCGACTTTGTCAATCGCCCATGAGAGTTGATCGAGGTGCTCGGCGTCGCTCCCCGGCCGCGGGCCATAGAGGACGCCGTGGGTGCCGTCCTCGACGATGTCGGTGACGCCGCCGCGGCCCAGAGCGACGACCGGCGTGCCGCAGGCCAGAGCCTCCACCGCGGCGATGCCGAAGTCCTCGACCCCGGGCTGGACGAAGCAGCGGGCTCCGCGGTAGAGAGCCAGCAGCTCGGGTCCGTCGACCCGTCCCGCGAAGCGGACGCCCGGTCCGGCCTGCCGCGCCAGGGCGCGCTCCTGCGGTCCATCGCCCACGATGACCAGCGGCAGGTTGCGCTTGGCACAGGCCGCGATCGCCAGGTCCACCCGCTTGTAGGGCGCGAGAGCCGCCACCACCAGCGCGTAGTCGCGGGCTGGGCTCTCCTGCGGAAGCGAGAAGAACGAGACGTCCACGGGCGGCGCCAGCACCGCGGCGGAGCGGCCGTAGTAGCGGCGGATGCGCTCCGCGACGAAGCCCGAGTTGGCCACGAAGGTGTCGACCCGCGGCGCGCTGGCGACGTCCCACGTGCGCAGGCGAGACAGCGCCTGGCGCCGCAGCGCCGCCACCGGCCCGGTCCGCCTCGGGAAGTAGGCGTGCTCCTGGTCCCACGCGTAGCGCATGGGCGTGTGGCAATAGCAGACGTGGCGCGCGCCGGGGCCGGGAATGGCACCCTTGGCCACGCAGTGGCTGGTCGAAACGACCAGGTCGAACTCGGAGAAGTCGAAATCCTCGATGGCGGCCGGAAAGAGCGGCAGGTACCAGCGGTACTTGGAGCGAACCGCGGGCAGGCGCTGGAGCCAGCTGGTGACGATGCGCCGGCGCTCGATCTCGCCCCCGATCGTGCCGGGAAAGTAGAACAGGGTGTAGATCGGGGCGCCCGGAAACAGCTCCGCGATGGCCTCGAGCACCTTCTCGCCGCCGCGCAGGCCGGTCAGCCAATCGTGGACCAGGGCCACTCTCACGCGGGCTCCTCTTCCGTGGGTCCGAGGGCTCGGAAGTCGGCGGCGACGGTGAGGGCGGGCACGGCACGGGCGAGTCTATGTCGAACGACCAGGACCCGGGGCCTTGGGAGATGCCTCGCCAAGTTCGGCCGTGTTAGCCTATCTGTCGTGAACGAAAGCGCTGCGGTCTTCCAGCCTACCGCCGCCAATGGCGCGGCGAAGCCCTTGAAGTTGCCCAGCCTCACGATCGAGGGCTTCCGCGTCTTCGAGCAGTTTCATTTTCCGAAGCTGGCGCGGGTGAATCTGCTCGTCGGTCCGAACAACTCTGGAAAGACGACAGTGTTGGAGGCGGTGGAGATTCTGGCGGACAGCTCGATGTCCGCGCTCGGTACGGCCCTGGTTCGGAGGCGCGAGTTCGACGCCAAGGGCCGCGAACCGGACGACTTGAGAGATCTGGACTTCCGGCAGCTATTCCGTAACCGGAACTTCGAACGGGGCTTTCGCATCGACTGCCCACCGATGTTCTATCAGTGTAAAGCGGGGGTCACAGCTGAGCCGGACGCCTTCTCGGATGTCCGCCTCGGAAAGCACTGGGAATTCAGCGTCGCGGACGACCGCCAGGGCTACTCGCTCACCGCTGAGAGCGAGATCTGGGGAACCCTCTCGCGGGAATTCATCCGCTCGAGAGGGATTCCACTTCGCTTCGTCTCGCTCGATATCGATCCCGTCCGTTTGCGGGAACAGTGGGATCAGATCGCACTCGAACCGCAGGCAGAGCTGGTGCACCAGTTTCTCCGCTTGATCGACGGGCGCGTCGACCAAGTGGCCTTTCGGGGGTATCGGCCCCGGGTCAAGCTCGAGGGAGAGGAACGGAGCGTTCCCTTGTCGAGCTTCGGCGAGGGTATGGCGCGGATTCTGGAAATCGGCACAAATCTCGCCACGGCGGCCGGAGGAGTGATCCTGATCGACGAGCTCGACACCGGCCTTTACTACAGAACGCTTCCAGAGGTATGGAAGCTAGTGATCGAGACGGCCCGCAGGTTAGATGTCCAGGTCTTCGCGACGACCCACAGTCGGGATTGTGTGGAGGCGCTCGGACAGCTCGGGTACCACGGCTTCGACGTTGGAGCAGATGTGCTGGTACACCGAATCGACCCGGCAGCGGGTAAGCCGGTGACCTACGACTTCAGCGAGATCGAGTTCGCCGTCGAAGAGTCAGTCGAAGTTCGATGAGTAACCTGCCCCCCAAGAAGCATTGGAGTCAACTGGTCGTTGAAGCGAGCGAGGATTCCTACGCTATTCGCCAGCTGATTCAGAAGGTCTGTCCAGGGCACTGGAACCCAGGACTCGACAGTCCTTGGCCCTACATGACCGCTCCGGAGGGCTCCAAGGGCTGGGAGGGTGCGATCAAGCTGGCTGCTGCCCTCATCAAAGGTGAACAAGCCAGCCGAATCGGTCTCGTTGTCGATGCCGACAAAGACCCGCTGGCACGCTGGCAGGCCGTCCGAGACCGATTCGACGAGGCCGGCGCCACGTTGCCGACCGAGCCCTCCTGCGAGGTGTTCCCCGGTCGCACAGAGAGCCAACGAATCGGTGTTTGGCTGATGCCTGACAACAGGTCGCCGGGGGCCTTGGAAGAATTCTTGGTACCCCTGGTAGGGGCCAAAAATCTGCTGTGGTGGTGGTCAGGCGAGGCTGTGGCGGAGGCTCAGCGCTGGGGCGCCGGCATCTCCGACCCCGACCTTCTCAAGAGCCGCCTCCACTCCTGGTTGGCGTGGCAGAAGAAGCGACCTGGAATGCCACTTGGCCTCGCCCTCGAAAGCAACGTGCTTGATACCAGGCGTGCTTCACTTGCCATCGACGCCTTCGTCGCTTGGTTCCGCAAACTCTACGAGCTTGATGACGATTCTTCTCCGTAGAGCACCTCGCGGTAGATCGACCGGGTGCGCAGAGCCGCCAGCTTCCACTGGAAGCGCTGGGCCCGCCGCCGGCCCCGCTCGGCCAGCTCCCGGCGGGCGTCCGGGTCCGCCAGGAGGCGCAGGACGGCGTCCGCCAGGGCCTCGACGTCGAGGGGGTCGACCAGCAGAGCGGCACCGCGGCCGATCTCTTCGAGGGCCGAGGTGGATGAAGTCACGACCGGGGTGCCCGAGGCCATGGCTTCCGCCACCGGCAGACCGAAGCCTTCGTAGAGCGTGGGATAGAGCAGCAGCGTTGCGCCCTGGTAGAGGGCGGGCAGAGCGGCGTCCTCGACGAAGCCGAGGAATCGCACCCGCTCGCCGAGTCCCAGCCGCTCGGCCTGGCGGCGCAACTTGAAGACCTCGGGCTCCCGCGCACCCACGCAGACGAGCTCCGGCGGCTCCCCGGCGGCTCGCTCGCGAACCCGGGAATAGGCTTCGAGAACGCGGTCGAGGTTCTTGTGGGGTTTGGGGTTGCCGACGAAGAGCAGATAGTCGCCGGAGATGCCCATTCGGGCGAGAAGCGCCTGGCGGTCCTCCGCGTCGAGGCGCCCTCGAAAGCGCTCGTCGACACCGTTGTAGACCACTTCAATCTTGGCGCCGTCGAGGCCGAAGTAGTCCATGAGGTCCGTGCGGGTCCGCTCGGAGACCGCGATCACGCGGTCCCCCCGTTCCAGGCTGCGCAAGATCATGCGCCGAGCGTAGTGGAAAGCGATCCGATTGGGCAGGAACTCGGGAAAGAGCAGGTGGATGATGTCGTGGAGCGTCACCACCACCCGAGCCGGCACGTAGGGCGGCAGCACGTAATGGGTGGCATGGTAGAGGTCGAGCTTCAGACGGGCCAGCCGCCACGGCAGAACCAGCTGCTCGCGAATCGAGTACACCCGGCTCGACTCCAGGACCAGATCGAAGTTGGACGGCAACGCCCCCAGGGCCTCGCGAGCTCCCGGCGACACCAGCAGCCGGTATCGCGTTTCGGTGTCGATCTCGGCGAGGCCCCCGACCAGCCCGCGAATGTAGGTGCCGATGCCGAAGTCCTGGGCTTTGCGGCAGTCGATCCCGATGCTCGCTCTCACCCTCGCCCCTCCTCCGGCCCGATGAGGAGCGCCTCGCGGAACACCTCTTCCATGGCCACGGCCGCCGCGTCCCACCGGAAGATCTTCGCGCGCTCGCGGCCGCGGGCGCCCAGCTCGGCGGCCAGGGCCGGCTCGGCCACGAGGTGGGACAGGGCGCCGGCCAGGAGACCGAGATCGTCGGGCGGCACCAGGAGGGCCGCACCGCCGGCAACCTCGGGCAAGCTCGAGCGGTCCGAGGTCACCACCGGCACGCCACAGGCCATGGCCTCGATCACCGGCAGGCCGAAGCCTTCGTAGAAGGACGGGTAGACGAACACCGTGGCGCCCTGGAGCAGCCGGAGCAGGCGCGCGTCGTCCACCCGGCCGAGGGCGAGGAGACCCCGCGGCGCCAGCGCTTCGATGCGTCGTGCGAGCGTTCGCGAGTGCCAGCCCAGGCCACCTGCGAGCACCAGAGGCAGCGTCCGCGGATTCTCGCTTTTGAGCGCCGCCCAGGCCTCCACCACCGCGCCCACGTTCTTGCGCGGTTCGAGGGTACCGGCGAAGAGGAAGTAGCCGTCGGGGCAACCGAGCTCGGCCCGAAAGGCCGCGATCTGCTCCTCTGTCCCGGAAGTGAATGAGGCGCGGACACCGGGATGGATGACCCGGAGTTTGTCGGGCGCGCCGGCGAAGGCCCCCGGAAAATGAAAGCGCAGGTCATCCGCCGTGGCCTGCGAGACGGCCACCACCCGCCGCGCGCGATCGAGACTGCCCTCGAGAAACGGCACCTGGCTCCACCGGACCTTCCAGGTGTGGGCGTCGGGCAGCAGCAGAACGGTCAGGTCGTGGACGGTGACCACCCCGGGCAAGGGTGAGCAGGACGGCAGGGTCTGGAGCGGCGACCACAGCAGGTCGCAGTCCCCCCGAGCGAGTCGTCGGGGCAGGTGCCACTGCTGCCACAGCACCCCGAGGCGCCCCGGCACCACCTCCACCGGCACCCCGGACGGTTCCAGGCCCGCCTCGGCGTGCAGCTCCCGGTGGGCGAACCCGCGGTACCGGAGGGTTCCCGCGGGCCCGAGGAACGACAGCAGCTCTCGGGTATAGACCCCGATCCCCGTCGGCGCCGGCACGAGAGCCCGCAGGTCGACCGCGACGGTGGGAGGGTTGAGCACGGGGGCGGAAGCGCTCAACGCTCGATCTCGAACCCTTCCGGGGGCAGCGCTTCTTCCGGGCTCTGGCCGATGACGACGGTGCGATCGATCGGCAGCAGCACGCGGTGAAGGCGATCGCCGAAACGCAGGTTGACCTCGTAGTAGCCGTGGGCAGAGATGGCCAGGAGCGTGCCGCGGCCGCCCTTCATGCCCAGGATTTCGCTGTGGATGAGCACTTCCGCCGGCACTTCCATGGTCAGGTCTCCTCGTCCTCGAAGGTCTCGTCGTCGTCTCCGGCGTCGACTCCGGTCATCCCGCCTTCACGGTACTCCTTGAGCTTCCGTTGCAGCGTACGCAGACCGATGTCGAGCAGGCGGGCCGCCTCCGCGCGGTGGCCCCCGGTGCGCTCGAGGGTCTCGAGGATGGCCTGGCGCTCGATGTCGGCCATGGTCTTGCCGGGTCCGGCGAGGGGTTGGATGCGGCCGTCCGGCGGAGCCCCCACGGCCACGCCCCCGCGCAGCACGGCGGGGATGTCCTTGGCGGTGATCTCCTCGCCCGCGCTGAAAATCACCAGGGACTCGATCTCGTTGCGCAGCTCGCGGACGTTGCCCGGCCACGAGTGGCGGGTCAGTACCTCGAGGGCGTCCGGCGCCAGGCGCTTGACCGGCTTGCCGTGCTCCTCGGCGAAGCGAGCGAGGAAGGACTCGGCGAGGATGGCGATGTCGCCGGGGCGCTCGCGGAGCGGCGGGATCTCGAGCCGGACGACTTTCAGCCGGTAGTAGAGATCCTCGCGAAAGCGGCCATCGGCGATCTCCTTCTCGAGGTCCCGATTGGTGGCCGCGATCAACCGGAAGTCGACGTCGATCAGCTCCGAGCCCCCCACCCGCATGACCTTGCGTTCCTCGAGCACACGCAGAAGCTTGACCTGGAGCTCGGGGTACAGCTCGCTGATCTCGTCCAGGAACAGGGTGCCCTTGTGGGCCAGCTCGAACTTGCCGATCTTCTTGGCCACCGCGCCCGTGAAGCTGCCCCGCTCGTGGCCGAAGAGCTCGGATTCGAGGATGTCCGAGGGAATCGCTCCGCAGTTGATCGCCAGGAAGCGTTCGTTCCGGCGCGGGCTCGCCAGATGGAGCGCGTTCGCCACCAGCTCCTTGCCAGTACCGCTCTCGCCGATGATCAAGACCGACGAGCGCGTGGGCGCGACCAGCCGCATGCGCTCGAACAGCCGCTCCATGGGCTCGGCCTTGCCGAGGATGGCCTCGAAGCCGAAGCGCTTGTCGAGCTGCTCGCGCAGGCTGGTGACCTCGGCCCGGAGCTCCTCGCGCTCGAGCTTCTCGAGGACACGCTTGCGGAGCTCGTAGAGGTCCACGGGTTTGGTCAGGTAATCGTCGGCGCCCACGCGCATGGCCTCGACCGCCGACTCGATGGAGCCGAAGCCGGTGACCAGGATCACCCGCAGATCCCAGGCCTCCTGACGCACGCGGGCGAGAAAGGCGAGCCCGTCCGTGCCCGGCATGCGCAAGTCGCACACCGCGAGCCGGGCCACGCCGACGTTGTCTTCCAAGAACTCGAGCGCCTTGCGGGCGTCGTCGAAGGTACGCACGGCGAGCCCGGCCTTTTCGAGCGCGATCGCCATGGATTCGCGCGAGCCGGTTTCGTCGTCGATCACGAGAACCAGAGATCGATCCGTCATTCGGGTCATTTTGGCACAGGCGAGGGCCGGTGCGGGGTAGACCCCAAAGCTTCAGGGGGCCCCTGCGCCCCCGGTGCGCGGGCTTTTTTCGTACCATCCCTCCTCGTGAACCCCGAACCGGCCGACTCGACGCTTCGCGGCACGCTCGAGCGGCTCGTTTTCACCAATCCGGAGAACGGCTGGACGGTGGCGCGGCTGGCGACGCCGGGGGAGCGGGAGCTGCTGACGATCGTGGGGCCGCTGGCCCAGGCCCAGGTCGGGGAACACCTGGAGCTGACCGGGCGGTGGATCGTGGACCCGAAGTTCGGGCGCCAGTTCCGCTTCACGGAGCACCGCCGGGCGGTGCCGTCGACGGCCGCGGGGATCGAGAAGTACCTGGCCTCGGGGCTAGTCCCGGGCGTCGGGCCGGAGATGGCGAAGCGGCTGGTGGCGGCCTTCGGGGCCGGCACGCTCGAGGTCATCGAGCTCGAGCCGGAGCGGCTGGTGAAGGTCTCGGGCATCGGCAAGAAGCGGTCCGCGTCGATCCGCGACGCCTTCGTGGCCCAGCGCGACGTGCAGGAGCTGATGCTCTTCCTGCACGCCCACGACGTGCCCACCCACCTCGCCCTGAAGGCCTTCAAGCGCTACGGCCAGGGCGCCCTCGAGGTGGTGCGGCGGGATCCGTTCCGGCTCGCCCGGGACATCGTGGGCATCGGCTTCGCCACCGCGGACAAGGTCGCCGCGAGCCTGGGTATGCCGCGCGGGGCGCCGGCCCGGCTCGAGGCCGGCCTGCTCCACCTGCTCGGCGAGGCGGCCGGGGCGGGCCACGTGTTCCTGCCCGAGGACGAGCTGGTCGGCGGCGCGAAGGAGTTGCTGGGGGTCGAAGAGGAGGCGATCGCGGAGACCTTGAGGTCGCTCGCGCGCACGGGCGATATCGTGATCGAAGCGCTCTCGCCCGCGAGAACTGGGGAATCGGCCGGCACGGAGGNNGAGTTGCTGGGGGTCGAAGAGGAGGCGATCGCGGAGACCTTGGGCTCCCTCACCCGGACGGGCGACGTGGTGATCGAAGCACTCTCGCCCGCGGGAAGCTCGCCCCGCGCCATCTTCCTCGCCCCGCTCCACGCCGCCGAGCTGGCCCTGGCGCGGCGGCTGCGACAGCTCCTCGCCCACCCGGGCAAGCCGCTCGACATCGACATCGACCGCGCCCTCGAGTGGTTCGAGGCCCGCGAGAAGATCGAGCTGGCGCCGGCCCAGCGGGACGCCATTCGCCAGGCGGCCCGGGCCAAGGTGCTGGTGGTGACCGGCGGCCCCGGCACGGGCAAGACGACCCTGGTCCGCGGCATCGTCGAGATCCTGCGCCGGAAGGGCCGGCGCCTGCGCCTGGCGGCGCCCACCGGTCGGGCGGCCAAGCGCCTCACGGAATCGACCGGCCTCGAGGCGGTGACGATCCACCGGCTGCTCGAGTTCGACCCCAAGACCGGGGGCTTCCTGCGCGGCCCGTCGGATCTTCTCGAGGCGGACCTGGTGATCATCGACGAGGCGTCCATGCTCGACGTCACCCTGGCCGCGAACCTGGTCGCTGCAGTGCCGGCGGCGGCCCAGGTGGTGTTCGTGGGCGACATCGACCAGCTGCCCTCGGTGGGGCCGGGCAGCGTGCTCGGGGACCTGATCGAGACCGGCTCTGTGGCGGTGGTCCGGCTGGCCCAGATCTTCCGCCAGGGCAAGGCCAGCGCCATCGTGGCCAACGCCCACCGGGTGAACCAGGGCGACATGCCGATCTGGTCGCGCACCGAGGGCGAGGCGAGCGACTTCTACTTCCTCGAGCGGCGCGACCCGGAGGAGATCCTGAAGACGGTGATCCAGCTGGTCGAGCGGCGCATTCCCGAGGGGTTCGGGCTCGACTCCTTCGCCGACGTCCAGGTGCTCGCGCCCATGAATCGGGGCGTGCTGGGGGTCGAGAACCTCAACCGCGCCCTGCGCGACGCGCTCAATCCCGGCCGGCCCAGCGTCACCCGCGCCGGGCTCACGGTGTCCGTGGGCGACAAAGTGATGCAGATCCGCAACAACTACGAGCTCGAGGTCTACAACGGCGACATCGGCCGGGTGGTGAAGATCGATCCCGAGGAGGAGATGATCGAGAGCGTCTTCGACGGCCGCACCGTGCGCCACGGCTTCGGGGACCTCGACGAGCTGGCCCTGGCCTACGCTTGCTCGATCCACAAGTCCCAGGGCAGTGAATACCCGGCCATCGTGGTGCCACTCCACAAGCAGCATTTCCTGATGCTCCAGCGCAATCTGGTCTACACCGCCCTCACCCGCGCCAAGAGCCTGGCCGTCCTCGTCGGCGACCCCGGCGCGCTCCAGATGGCGGTCAAGAACGCCCGCACGCGAAAGCGCCACACGAGGCTGGCCGAGCGGCTGCGCGAGCGGTGAAGGCGCGGTTGACCGAGATCGCGAGTGCTTCTATCCTGGCCACCATGATCGAACCGATCCAGAAGCTGACCGCGGACGAGTACCTAGCCCTCGAACGGGCCGCCGAGTTCCGCTCGGAGCTCGTTGACGGCGAGATGGTGGCGATGTCGGGCGGCAGTTACGAGCATAGTTCGGTGACCGGCAACCTCTTCGGAGAATTGCGCAATCGCCTGAAGGGCGGCTCATGCCGCGCCTCTTCCTGCGATCTCCGAGTCCTGGCACCGGTGTCGAATCTCTACAGCTACCCCGACATCGTGGTGGTCTGCGGTGAGCCGAGGTTCCTCGACGAGCGGCGCGACACCCTGCTAAACCCCACCCTCCTCGCCGAGGTCCTGTCGCCTTCGACCGAGAGCTACGACCGGGGCCGCAAGTTCGCGCAGTACCGAGAGATCGATACTTTGGCCGAGTACCTGCTGGTGGCCCAGGACGCCCCGCGCATCGAACAGTTCGTGCGCGCCGACGACGGGCGCTGGATCTACTCCGTGGCGTCCGGCCTCGAAGCCACCCTCGAGCTGCCCAGCCTGGGGACGGTGATCGCCCTCGCCGAGGTCTACGACAAGGTCGAGCTCGGCGGCTGAGCAGGCCCACCCCCCTCACACCACCTTCACCAACCCCAGCACGATCTCGATCAGGATCAGCAGCACGATCGTGATCTCGAGCAGCTCGATGCGGCGGTCGCGGGCGGCGCCGAGGAGCAAGCTCAAGGACTCCTGAGCGGCCGCGATCTTGATCTCGAGGGCGTCGAAGCGGTCCGAGAGGTCGAACTCGTCACGGAGGTCGTCGTAGATCTCGTCCATGGCCGGGTCGTCCCACACGGCGTCGGGTTTGTCGAGCAGGTGGAGGATCGACAGCACCTCGCAGCGAGTGCCCGCGGCCTGGCCGATGAACCGATGGAGCGGGCGCATGGCCAGGGGCACCTTGCCGCGCCGCTCGAGACCGGCGACGAGCTCGGTGGTGCGGGCGAACAGGCCTTCGACGATCCGTTCGTAGTACTCCATGGCCGCGCTCTGGGCCACGGTCAGCGCCACCACGCCCTCGCGCTCGGGGGTCATGCGGTCGGTCTCGAGGGCGCCGCCGGTGACCGCGGTGTGTCGCCCCGCACCGGTCAGGACGTGGAAGTCCTCGCGCACCACGTCGGCACCACGACCGCTCCAGGCTTTCGGGAGGCCCGCCAGGAACTCATCGCGACGGGCTCGTTCGACCTGGTGGAAGACCACCGCGCCGAAGGGGTAGAAGTAGACCGCGCCCTCCCCGGCGAGCGCCAGGCGGAGACCCTCCACCGCCGGCCGGGCCGCGGGAAAGAGCGCTGCCACCTCTCTCAGGGCGAAGTTCTCGGCGAAGGCCACGGCGTCGAAGCGGTGCTGGTGTTCGGTCACGGGAACCTCGTCGTCGGCCAGGCTTCTTCCGCCCTGAAAAACGCCCGGCGGGGCCGTCCAAGGAGGAAAGGAACGCGCGAATCATGGCACGGGCGAGCCCCGCGGACAGGCGAAATGCATCGCTCTCGAGACGCACCTAGACTTCGAAGCTGCGAACTAGCATGCTCTCGGTCGTACTACATCCTGACCCCGGCAGCGACGGAGGGAGGACCGCGTGACCAGCGATGAGACTCGGCGCATCGAGGCGGTGTTCTTCGACATCCGCGACACCCTCGGGGTGGTCGACCGCAAGGGCCACCTCGTCAAGTACAAGCCCACCACCGATCAGCTGCTCGCGGCCATGAAGAGCGCGGTCGGCCTGCGCATCGGCTTGATCACCAACCTGCCCGCCAACGTCACCGCCGAGGACGGCAAGGCGATGGTCCAGGAGGCCGGAATCTGGCCCTTTCTGGACCCGCACGGCTGGGTCACCAACCACGACGCGGGGGTCGACAAGCCGGACCCTGCCATCTTCGCTTTCGCGGCGAAGCAGATGGGCGTCGCCCCCGAGCGCTGCCTGTTCGTGGGCGAGAACCTGGTCGAGGTCATCGGAGCCCAGACCGCGGGCCTGCGCGCCACCCTCAAGCCCTTCCCGCCCGGGCGCGAGTTTCTCCTGAAGCCGGTCACGCCCCTTCCGCCCGACGCCAAGTCGAGCGGCCGACTGGCCGAGATCCTGATGGAGGAGGATCACCTGGTCGGCAAGCGGATCGTGGGCTCCGCGATCAAGATCGCCGAGCGGATCCGCGCCGGCGGCGAGGGCTTGCCGACGGACAACAAGCTCCTCCGCGCCATGGGCCTCCTGGTCTGGCTGACCCGGCACTTCATCGACCCGTTCCACCATCGCAAAGAAGAGGAAGTCCTGATCCCCTTCGCCCTCGCCCGCGGCCTCGATCCCGCGGACTGCGCCTTCGTGGCCATCGAGCACGACCAGGGCCGCGCCTACTTTCGCGGCATGGACATCGCGCTCACCCGCATCCGCGCGGGCGACGCCAAGGCCTTCGGGGACTTCGCCCACCTGGCCCAGGGCTTCGTCGAGCTCTACCGCGAGCACGGCCGCAAGGAGGACGACGAGTTGCTCAAGAAGATCGGCGACCTGCTGACCGACGCCGACGATGGCTTGATCGTCGACCTGATCGGCCAGATCGGCCCGGCCGACCTCACGCTCTATTTGGCGGTGATCGGCGAGCTCGAAGGCGAGCTGGTCTCCTAGGAGGCGACCGATGACGACGGCGACCGCGTGGCCCTTTGTTTTCACCGACGACCGCTTCCTGACCCCGGATGAGGAGGGTCAGCTGGAGGCCCTATTCGCGGGACTTTTCCCGCGGGACCCGGCCCGCGGCATCCCGGGCGCCACCGACGCCGGGGCAGCCGGCTTCGTGAGCCGCCTCCTGGCCCTGGACGCCGGGGTCTACGACGAGATCCCGGCCTGGCGTCCGCTCTACCGCACCGGCCTCGCAGCTCTCGATGCCTACTCCCGGACCACCCACGACCGCGGGCTCGGGGAGCTGACCGCCGACGAGATGACGGCGCTTCTCAAAGCGCTCGATGCGGGCCAGCTCCCGGGCCTGCCCCCCGAGCTCAGTCAGGTCACCTTGTGGAAGACCCTGTGGCGCCACTGCCTCCAGGGTGCCTTCGCCGACCCCCGGTGGGGCGGCAACCGCGACGGCGTGATGTGGCGCTGGCTCGGCTGCCACGGCGCGCCCGAGGAGGTGTTGTGAGGACCGAACGTTCGGGACTGAGGAGTCGCCCCCACCGCGAGGGATTGAAATCCCTCGCTACCGGAAACGTCCCTGGCGGGACGACACCCCCACCCCGCCCCCTGCGTTCCTCATTCGTCCCTCAAGGGACGCCTTTTGTAGCGAGGGATTTCAATCCCTCGCGGCGGGGCCTGAAAACGCAAGAGGTGCTCTCATGACCTCCTTCGAACGTCCCGACGCCATCGTGGTGGGCTCCGGAGCCGGTGGCGGCACGGCGGCCCGCGTCCTCACTCAGCACGGCCTCTCGGTGGTGGTCTTCGAGAAGGGCCGCACCTACCGCTCGGACGAGTTCCTGCCCTACGACGAGCTGCACTTTCTCGAGCACCGGGCGCTTACGCCGCCCCTCGACGACGTCAACATCTACGTCGACGGCGCCGGCAAGCGCCAGCGGGTCCAGCGCTGGTGGATCGGCAATCTGGTGGGCGGCTCGACCATGCTGTGGGAAGCCAACCTGCCCCGCTACACCCACGAGGACTTCGCCGTCCGCTCGGTGATGAACGACGTGCCGGCGGGAGCCTCGATGGTCGACTGGCCGTGGAGCTACGACGAGTTCCAGCCCTGGTTCGAGCGCGCCGAGTGGGAGTGGGGCGTCTCCGGCCAGGCGAACCAAAACGACCGCCAGGAACCCACCCGGCCCGGCTACGAGTACCCCATGCCGCCGTTGCGGCCCCACGCCTCGACGCCCTTCCTGCAGTGGGCCTTCGGCCGCGCCGGCATGAAGCCTTTCCTGTCGCCCCGCGGGATCAATTCGAGGACCTACGACAGCCGCCCCGGCTGCCCGTTCTGCGGCTACTGCCAGGGCTTCGGCTGTGCCGTCAACGACCGCGCCTCGTCCACCAACACCGTGCTCCAGCGGGCCCTCGCCACCGGCCGCTGCGAGCTCCGCACGGGCCACAACGTGACCCGGCTGCTCCACGAGAACGGGCGCATCGTGGGTGTGGCCTTCAAGACCGACCCGACCGCCCCCGAGCAGGTACTCCGCGCCCCGCGGGTGTTCGTGTCGATCCAGGCCATCGAGTCCGCCCGCCTGTTCCTGATCTCGGAGATCCCCGACCCGAACCGCATGATCGGCCACCACCTGACCTACCACGTCAAGGGCGGCCTCGAGGTCACGTTCAAGGGCCAACCGGTATGGGACGAGGGGCCGGAGCGCCACTTCCAGCCGCGCACCTCCTTGGGCAGCCTCCAGATGCGGGATCTCTACGTGATCGACGACCCGACCACGCACCTGACCAAGGGCGGCAAGTTCTCGATCTACGACCCGCTCACGGTGGCGCCGCCGATCAAGGTACTGCGCGGCACCGGTTACGCCCCGAGGCGCGGGAAGGACCTGTGGGGCCAGGACTTGCTCGACCGGCTGGTGGAGCTGCGGGAGCAGGGCGGAGCGTCTTTTTCCTTCACCGGCGAGACGCTGTCGATGTACGACAACCGGGTCGAGCTCGACGACGTCGAGAAGGATCCGTGGGGCCTGCCCGCGGCGCGCACCTTCTACCAGCATCCAGCCTACGACCTCGATCTGTCGAAATACTGCCTCGAGCGAGTAGCGAAGGTCATGGCGGACGCCGGGGGCGAGATTCGCAAGCTCGAGCCCCAGAAGGCCGACAACCCCGGCTACGGCCACAACCACGGGACCTTGCGGGCAGGCACGGACCCGGGCGCCTCGGTGCTCGATGCCGACTGCCAGAGCCACACGGTGTCCGGCCTGTACGTGCTCGACTCGGCCTTCATGCCCACCGCCGGGGCCTCGAACCCCACCCTGACCCAGATCGCCAACGCCTACCGCGTCACCGAGAAGGTGGCTGCCAGCGCGGAGCGCCGGCCGTGAAGCTCGCGGCCCACCGGGGCAATCGCGCCCACGCGCCCGAGAACCACCGCTTCGCGCTGGTCTCGGCGTGGGTGGCGGGGGCGGACGTGCTGACTCTGGACGTGCGCCTGTCGAAGGACGGGGCTCTCGTGGTCGCCCACGACCCGACCACCGAGCGCGTCACCGGCGAGCCCGGCCGCTGGCGGGATCTGAACCTGGCCGACCTGCTCCTCAAGGACGTGTCGACCCGTTTCCAGCCCCGCGGGGCCACGAACTTCATCTACTACCACGGCAAGAAGCCCCTGGCGGTCGAGACGCTGCCCGAGCTGCTCGACGCGCTGCCCCCGGCCGAGCTGTGGCTCGAGCTCCACGCCGACGACGACGAGACCACCGAGCGCCGCAAGGCCCTGGTCGCGGGAGTGGCCCGGGCGCTCCTCGACCGCGGGCTCGAGACCACAAGTGTCGTCGTGGCGGAGGATCCGGCGCTGCTCGAGGCCCTGCGCACGGAGGCTCCGTCGCTCCGGCGCGCCCTCCAGGCGAGCGAGCGGACGGCCGACGAGCTGGTAAGCCTGGCCCGGGGGCTGGCGGCCGAGGGCCTCTCGGTGAACCTCGAACGGGTGCTGTCGATGGGAGTCTTGACGCCTTTCGGTGAGCGCCTGGCCGCCCACCACGGCGCGGGCGCGTTCCCGCTCGGGGCGCTTCTGATACCGGCCTCGGGGGGGCTGTCCGCAGAGGATTGGCGGGCCCTCGCCGGCCATGGGCTGGTCCGGGCCGCCGCCACCGCCTCCATCCTCGACACTTCCGCCTTCACCCGGCCGGGCTGGAGTTGGCTCGAAGAGAGCTTCGCGGGCACCACCTTCGACGCCCGGCGCTTCGCCCTCGGGTACGCCAAGGCCAACCCCTTCGCGAAGGTCTTCCAGCAGGACGGCATCCATGTCGAGATCGCCCCCTACGATGGCCCCCTGCCGCCCTTTCCCTCGACCGACGAGACGAGCCGGCGGGTCGCCGAGCTCGAGGTCGCCATGGACTTCGTGGAGCGCGACTGGCCCTACTACTCGGGAGGCGGCTTGGGGGTGCTGGAGGGAATCGCGGGCGACTTCTCGGCCGAGGTGGACACCCGGGTCGAGGTCGTCGCCCAGGCCACGACCTTCGAGCTGGCCGTCACCAACGTCGACCCCGGCGCCCACCAACCCACGCCGCCCCTGAACTTCCGCGGCAAGGACAGCTTCTACGACCCCCACGGCGCGCCGCCCTTCGTGGGGGTGGAGCACGACGAGGACGACGGCTACCGGATCAACTGGAACCTCGGCTCGGAGTACGACTCGAACCAGTACGGCCGGCCGGTGGGCGACGGCAAGACGCCGCGGGCCGCGCGCCTGCGCCTCGACCGCCGCGGCCCGTTCTTCGCCGCCTACTACCGGAATGCCGTGGACGCCCCGGACTGGGTGTGCGTGGGCACCACCCGCAACGACTCCATGAACTCCGCCGTCTACCTGCGCTGCGCCGGCAAGCGCTGGCGCCAGGAGGACGAGCGCGACCCGACGAAGTTCCTCCCGGTGGTGCCCAACCACTTCGTGTTCCGCCAGCTCGCGATCCGTCGCTTCCGCTCCTAGAGGAGACCTCGCCATGCCCCCGATCGAACTCGACCCCCGCGATCTCGAGCGCCAACGGATCGACTTCGGCCTGACTTCGGACGACTTCGAGCCCCGCATCACCGAGCCCGCGGCGACGCTCTTGGCCGATCTCGGCCTGCCCTGGCCCGCCGGCCTCGAACCGACGCCCCAACCGCTCGCGATCGAGCCCGACCCGTCGGACCCGCTGCCGCGCGCCGATGTGGTGGCGATCACCTGGACGGTGGCCGAGGTCGAGGCCCTGGCCGACACGCTGACGCCGGGCTTCACCCGCAACAACTGGTACCGCTACGAACGCCGGTTCGAGAGCCACTACCGGCCGCTGATCCGCCCAGGCGCCCCGGCGCAGAAGGCCCGGCGGCTCGCGAGCTACTTCCCCACCCGGATCGGCACGACATCGGTGCTGTGCATGAAGAGCGAGCTGCACCTGAATCAGGACGGCATCGCGACCGGCGAGGGCACCGCGACCTTGCCCGTGGCGGACCTGTTCCGCCAGATCCTCGACGAAGTGAAGCCCCGGCTGATCATCACAGTCGGCACCGCCGGCGCAACCTTCGAGGACCACCAGCTGGGCGACGTGATGATCACTCGGGCGGCCCAGTTCCGGCTGTCCCAGGAGTTCCGCAACGAGCCCTTCGCCCATTCGAAGTACGCCTGCGACTTTCCGCTGCCGGCGTCGCGGCTCGACGCGGCCAAGACCCTCTTGGCGGTGCACGAGGCGAAGCTCGTGGAGCCCGATTTCGGCCCGCCCACGAAGGCCTACCCGTGGACCGGCGGGCTCATCCCCGGCCCTCGACCCAAGCCGGATTTCAAGATCGACGGCCGCGACTTCGACGCCTTCCTGCCCATGCTGACGACGGACTTCTTCGAGTTCGGCAACTCGAAGAACGAGCTGTGGAAGGTCGGCTGCGGCGTCGAGATGGGCGACGCGGTCCTCGGCATGGTGGTCGAAGAACGGCAGGCCGCCGATCTGCCCGTGCCCCGTTGGCTGGTCATCCGCAACGCCTCCGACCCCCAGATCAACGGCGACCTCCCCGACCGCCCCCGCGCGATGAACATGCAGGCCCACTGGGCGGTCTGGTACTACGAAACCTACGGCTACTGGACCAGCGTCATGAGCGCCATCGCCACCTGGGCGATGTGCGCGGAGAGTTGAGGAGCACCCCATGGCCGCGCCGAAAGTGCTCAACCTGCCCACCGAGGTCCAGCTGGTGTTCGAGGTGATGCCCTGCCAGGCACTGCGGCGAACCTACGAGCCCGGCGGAACGCCTCACCCTTGCGCCTACTTCGGGGAATGGGGCTCCTACCACTCCATGGACTACGCCGATGCCGGACCGCCGCCGGCGCCGGGCATCACCCAGCCCATGGTCTACGCCGGCAAGGCCTCCGTGCTGCCCGAGATTCTCGCCGGCTGCCGCAAGGCGCCCATCCTGGCCGTCGGCATCAACCCCAACCTGCCCGGCTGGTGGCCGAAGACCCGCAACGCCGTCAATCCGCTCTTCGAGGACTACCTCCAGTACGCCCACTACTTCCGCTACCGCTCGATCTCGAAGCTCCAGATCCCCCGCGACCGCTACGACGACCTGCGCGGCGACCGCGAGGACGCCCCCTTCGACCCGAGCCCGCTCACGGCTGAAGGCGCGCCCATTGCGACCGAGCTGGCCCCCCTCACCATGTACAAGGCCTACCAGAGCCTGCTCGACGGGCTCGGCGAGAAGCTCGCCTGGGCCGGCCACAGGCTCGCCGTGGGCGAGGACCTGGCCTACGCCAACATGGTCGCGTGCCCTTCTGCCAAGTGGGTCGTCCGCAAGGACTCGAACAACCCCGCCATGCCGGTGATGGGCCAGGCGCGCATGGAGGGCATCGTCCACGAGTGCTTCCACGACCGGAAGTACTTTCTGCGCCAGCTGTTCCAGAGCCTGCCGGCGGTGCTCCTGGTGTTCTCCGAATCGACCGGCCGCCAGTTCATCGCGGCCATGAACGACAAGTTCACCCTGGGGGCGCCCCAGCCCGGCGAAAAGCTCGAGGATCTCCTCCACCGCGAGATCCGCCTGGGCTACGGCACGGCCCCGGACGGCACCGCCCTCGACGCCCGCGTCGTCTTCCTCCCCCACGCCTCCGCGAACCCGCAACAGTTCGAGGAGTTCCGGCGGCCGGTGGTGGACATCCTGGCGGCCGAGGTCGCGGCCGGGCGGCTCGCCCTGAACCCGGCCACGGGCCACCTGCGCCGGGGCCGCGGCGGCTGCCGGTTCTGCACCAACGAGCTGTACCGGATCGGCCCCTGCGACTACGAGAGCGAGCTCCAGCCTCTCGCGGACGGCGGGCCGGTGCTTCTGGGCGAAGGCGAAGGCCCCGGGCCGGTCGAGCGCGAGAACGCCGAGCAGGCGCGGCTCCTCGAGCAGTTCCTGGCACCCCTTCCCTTGGCCGCCGAGGTGCCCGAGCTCCTCGCCGTGGACGACCCGGAGTCGCCGCCTCTCGTTCTTCGCGGGAAGGTGGTGACCCTGAAGAGCGAGGGCGAGGTGATCGCCAACGGCGCCGTCTATCTGCGATCTGGCGAGATCGTGGCCGTCCAAAGTGCCGCGGACCCGGTGCCCGCGGGCTTCGAGACGGCGCCGGTGCTGTCGACCGAGGGCACGATCTACCCCGGTCTCCTCGACCTCCACAACCACCTCGTCTACAACGTGGCCACCCTGTGGAACGTGCCGAGGGCGTTCAAGAACCGCGATCAGTGGCAGCGCCACGCGAGCTATCGCGAGAACCTCACCTTGCCGATGGGAGTCCTCGCCCAGCACCCGGCCACGGTGGGGCCGCTGGTGCGCTACGTCGAGACCAAGGCGCTCCTGGGCGGCACCACCTCCGTCCAGGGCATGCGTTCCAAGTTCCACGGTGCCACCAAGTTCTTCACCGGCGCCGTGCGCAACTTCGAGGGCACCGACGATCCGCGCCTGCCCGAATCCGGCAGCCGCATCCCCAACCTGAATCCCAACCGCCCGGGCGACGTGGACGACTTCCGGCGCGGCCTCGCGAACCGCAAGGCCTACTTCTACCACCTGTCCGAGGGCATCGACGCGGCCACCCACAAGCACTTCGAGAACCTCGAGACCCACGGACTCCTGGCCCCTTCCCTGGTGGCCATCCACTGCCTGGCCCTCGAGCCCGAGGACTTCGCCGACCTCGCCGCCGCGGGCGGCAAGGTCGTGTGGTCACCGCTGTCGAACGCGCTCCTCTACGGCGCCACCCTGGACCCGGCGCGGTTGGCGAGCGTGCCTTTCTCGATCGGCTGCGACTGGTCGCCGTCGGGCGGCAAGAACCTGCTCGAGGAGGTCAAGGTCGCCCACCTCGCCGCCCAGGCCGCCGGCACACCGCTGACCCCGTTCGCCCTGGTCGACGCGCTGACCCGCCGCGCGGCCGAAAACGTGGGCTGGGGCGCCGCCCTCGGCACTCTCGAGGCGGGCAAGTACGCCGACCTCCTGGTGCTCGATACCGTGAAGGACGACCCCTACGAGAACCTCCTCCACGCCACCGAACGCCACGTGCGGCTGGTGGTCGTAGCCGGCTTCCCTCGCCACGGCGATCGCGACCTCATGAACCGCTTCGCCCCGGCCCTTGACCAGGGCGAGGACCTCGTCGTCGGCGGCCGGGCCAAGCGGCTCTACCTCGAGCACCCGAAGTCCGGGCTCACGATGGGCTACGGCGAGGCGAAGGCCAAGCTCGAGGACTACTGCGCTCGGCTCCACGAGCTCGACGAAGAAATCCGCGCCGGCGTCTTCACCCTCCAGGCGGACGGTGAAGGCGACTTCGCCCTGCTCCTCGACAACGACGACTACCCGCCCGCGGAACCGGGTGAGATGGAGCTGCTCGACGCCGACCTGACCCTGCCCCCGTCGATCCCTCTGGACCCGCCCACGGTGATCGACGACGCGGAGCACTTCGCGCGGCTCCAGGCCATCGCCCACCGTCCCGTCTGGCTCGACGGGCTGGCCGCGTTCTACGCCTAGGAGGTCGCCATGGCCCTACGCAACCTGGTCGTCCAATGCTTGAACCACGGTGAGCTCGAACACGCCCGGGAGATCCTCGCGCCGCACGGGCCGGCCTCGGTCAGCGGTCACTACGTCTACGGCTCCGGCGACGACGCCGAGGTGGCCCGGCTCGAGGCGCTCGACCTGACTGTGGAAGAAGTGCCAGCCGAGCCCTGCCTGGCCTGGCTGGAGCCGGACCAGTTGAGCGACGCGGCGGATCACCTGCTCCTCGCCACCGGCGACGCCCTCGGCTCGGTCCTCGGGGACCTGGCGCCGGACCTCCGTCAGGTCTATCTGCTTCAGGTCAAAGGCCCGCTGCGCGACGAATGGCTCGCCACGCTCAAGTCCCGCGAGGTCGAGCTCGGCGCCTACGTTCCGGACTTCGCCTACCGGGTGGAGCTCGAGCCCCAGCAAGCCGTCGATCTGCGCCTGCTGCCCTTCGTCGCCCGGGTCGAGCCCTACGGAGCCCGCCAGACCCTGCGCCGGGTGGCCGAGCTCAAAGAGCAGCTGACTCTGGAGGGTCACCAGGTCCGCCGTCGCGTCGACCGGGTGCTCGAGGCCTTCGGCCTGCCCCGGCTCGAGCCCTGGCTCGCCGCCGAGGAGGCCGGGGCGGAAGAAGGGGCGCCCACCCGCGCCGCCGAAATCGCCCCCGCCGAGGCCACGGTCGAAGCCCCCTCTCCTCCGGCAGCGCCGCCGGGGCCACCCCCGACGCGCACCTACGAGCTGCGCTGCCACGATCCGGAGCGCACCGGCGAAGTGGCGGACCGGCTTCGTGCCGATCCGCGGGTGACCCACCTGCTGGCCGGCCGGCGCCGCCTCCGCTTCGACTGCGCGGAGGATTCGCCGGTCCTCGGGGAGCTGGCCCACCATCCCCTCGTCTCCGCCCTCCAGATCTACCAGCCACCCGAGCTGTTCAACAGCTTCGTGCGGGTCGGCCTTGGAGTGGCCGGTCCGGCCGGCCCGGCTCTGCCCTGGGACGGCACCGGTGTGCTGGTGGGGGTGGCCGACAGCGGAATCGACGCCGAACACCCGGACCTGGCCGGGCGGCTGGCCCAGGTCATCCAGCGGGTCGATGGCGTCGACCCCGGCGACCGCTGGGGCCACGGCACCCACGTCTGCGGCACCGTGGCGGGGGACGGCACGGCCTCCCACGGGGCCATCGTGGGCGTGGCGCCCGGGGCGCGCCTGCTGGTCCAGGCCATCCTCGACGACCGCGGCGCTTGGTCCGGCCTGCCCCTCGACCTCGCCGACCTGTTCGAACAGGCCTACGCCCAGGGCGTGCGGATCCACAACAACAGCTGGGGCGCCACCGCGGGGGGCCTCTACACCTTGGACGCCTACGAGGTCGACGAGTTCGTCTACGAGCACCCGGACTGCCTGCTGATCTTCGCGGCCGGCAACAGCGGCCGACAGCTTCCGGACGAGCCGGACCACATCCAGCTGTGCTCCGTGACCTCCCCCGCCGGGGCCAAGAACGGTCTCACCGTGGGCGCCTGCTGCTCGCCGCGGCCCGACGGGCCGTTCCAGAACAAAACCTGGCGCGAATACCCGAGCGGCCCGGCCGTGCCGCCCCTCGCCGACGAACCGGTGTGCGGCTCCTTGGAGGTGCTGGCCGCCTTCTCCGGCCGTGGCCCGACGGACGACAACCGGGTCAAACCGGACCTGGTGGCCCCGGGCACGGTGGTGCTTTCCGCCCGCAGCACGGCGAGCGAGCCCAAGTTCCCCACGGCGGAGTTCGACGGCCGCTACGCCTTTCTGTCCGGTACCAGCATGGCGGCCCCGGCGGTGGCCGGCGCGGCGGCCCTGGTGGCCCAGTACTACCGGGACGAGTGCGCCCACACCCCGTCGGCGGCCCTGATGAAAGCGACGCTGATCAACGGCGCCCGCTGGATCGCCGCTCCGACGGCGGTCGACCCGGCCATCGGCCAGCCCAATCACCACCAGGGCTTCGGCCGCCTGGACCTGGCCGCCACTCTGCCCGTCCCCGGTAACGCCGCCGGCCTCGGCCTGGTGTTCGTGGACATCGGGCGGGACTCCCCGGGCGCCCTGACCAAGGCCAGCGCCCCCCGCTCGGCCTGGAAGCGGAGTCTCGAGGTCGACGCCGGGCTGCCGTTGTCGATCACCCTGGCCTGGACCGACCGCCCCGCCCACGGCCTCCAGCAGAGCCTGGACCTCGTGGTGGTCAGCCCCGCGGGCAAGAAGTTCCTGGGCAACCAGGGGCTCGTCCGCCCCCCGGGCCAGAAGGCCGACCACTGGAACAACGTCCAGCGGGTCCAGATCGAAGACCCGGAGCCCGGCGTCTGGTCGGTCAACGTGCTGGCCTACAACACCCTCTTCGAGCCCCAGGGCTTCAGCCTCGTGGCGACGGGAAAAGTGGGGGCGGACTGGCTGCCGTGAGGCGCCAGCTCGAAACCAAGGGAGCCACGCCGATCGCCGGGTAAAAAGGGACCTGCCAGGGCGTTAGCTGAGAAAACCCGTCTTCATGGGTTCTCGGTAGGTCTGGTCGAGCGGCAGCCCTTCTTGCCGGGAGCGATAGGCCGCGGCGGTCATCGCGGCGACTTCTTTGAAAGTATCCGTGCGCTCGTCCACGCCCATTTTCTTCAGTCGGTAGTAGAGCTCGGTGACCACGCTGTCGAACTCGCGGTGGGAGGCGCCTTGGATTCGTGGAACGCGCTCGAGAACCAGACTGGCCGCCCTCTCGTCGATCGCGAAGTCACCGTCGACGACCGATGCCAGGTGTTTCGCCAGGCCTTCTCGATACCGAGCCTGACTCCCGATCGCCTTGAGCCGATCCTCGATGGGTGCCTCGGGGTCGACGATGGCCGTCAGTGCCGGCTCCGGCTCGCCCGTCTGGTTGACGTTGTATTTCCGGTCGGAGCTGACATGAATCAGCTCGTGAAGGAGCAAGGATTGCCTCGTCTCGGGGTCGGTGATGCGGGGGTCGAGATTGATCAGATGGGCACGGGTATCCCCATGCTCCTGGCGCTCGGCATGGCCCTGCTCCGGATCGAGAACCGAGGTGAACTCCACGTCGCTCAGAAGGCGAACTTCCTTCAGGATTCGAAGGAGTAGCGGGTCGTCCGTCTGCTGGAACGTGTCCTCGAGAGCCTGGAGATCGTCGTCGATGGCTCGCTGGACGGTCCCCGACTGTCGGCCGTTGCCGGCAGCCGTCCGCAACTGCGCCGCCTTTCTGACCGACGGTCCGCGATCGGCCCGCTGCTGGAAATCTCTCGTCTGCCTCACACGCGGGCTACCGTCCACCAGCGATTGCAGGGCCCGCATTTGAATCGTCTCCCGCCGGCGGTCGAGAATCGGTCCCGTCGACGCTCCTCGAATCAGCCGTTCGGAGACCCCAGGAGCCGCCCCTCGACTCGGGGCCTTCGTCACTCTCTCCGCGTGGGTGTTCATGACCGTCCTTTCGTACCGAGGGTCCTGCAATCGGAAACAGATCCTATGCGAAAACCACAACGCGGCGTGAGCCCGATGAGGCAGCGGAGGGCGGGTCACAGACCCGCCCTCACCGCGGCAGGGGCGGGACCGGGACCAGGAGCGATGCCACGATCGAGGCCACCGAGGCCACGAGACAAAGGACCGCCAGCACCACGTGGTTGGTACGCTCGGGCTTGAGCGGATCGAGCAGCCACGCCGCCAGCCATCCGCCGAGAAAACCGCCGAGATGGGCCCAGTTGTCGACGCCCTTCACGAGCAATCCGAAGGCCAAGAAGTAGATGACGTAGCCCCAGGCCCACTTGCTGAGAGCCGCGGAACCGGCCCGCCGACCGTAGTAGATCAGCGCGCCCCACAGGCCCATCAAGGCGGCCGAGGCACCGAGCGTGAACAAGCCGTAGCCCGGGAACCACGACAGCGGCTTCTGGAGAAACGGCGCCACCGTGAGAATCAAGACCGGCGCCGACGAGCTCATGAGGAAGCCGACCACCGAGCCCACGGTGTAGATGATCACCATCCGGCCAGCGCCGTAGAGCTCCGCCACCTGCGGCACGAGAATCCGTACCCAGTACAAGTTGAAGAAAATGTGGATCAAACTGCCGTGGAGCCAGCCCGCCGACAACACCGACCACCACCGTCCGTGCTGCCACACCGGATAGATCCCAGACGAGCCCATGCGCTCGCCGGCGAGGAGGCTAGGGGACAGGAAGCCCAAGCCCCGAAAGCCGATCCCCTCCGGATCGAGCGCCAGCGACAACCCGTAGGCCGCGATACAAATCCCCAGAATCAGCGGCCCGAAGCCCAAATCCGCCCCGAAGCTCCGCAACCGCGCCGCGAACCCGAACAACCCCGGATTGCGCGCGCCGCAGTGATAACAGGCCTCGTCCGCAACCCCCACCAATCGCCCGCAGGAGCGACAAAGTACCGAACCGGTCCGCTGACGTCCGAACATGATCTCTTGCTCCCGCATGCGCCGGCATGCCGGCGCAGATTGGACTGTAAGTCCTTGATCTGCTTGACTCGAGTGGCCATGGTGGCACCGCCCTGGCGCATGCTGGCGCAGGACGGATTCCCCGTTTTGGCACCCAGTTGGCACCCAACTGGCCCCTTGGGTGCCAAGCGAGAGAAAGGCAGAAGAGGATGGCTGGCGAACTCTTGACCGACCGTTTGATTCAGGCGACCCGATGCGGCTCGGGCCGCAAGGAGATCTGGGACACCGTGGTGCCCGGCTTCGGTATCCGGATCTCGGCCCATAGCAAGAGCTTCTTTCTGGTGTATCGCTCGCCCACGGCCCGCGCGAAGAACGGCAAACCGGTACGTCGTCGGGTCAGCCTCGGAGACTATCCGAAACAGCGCCTCGTGATGGCACGCACGGCGGCGGCGGAGCTGCGGGACCAGCTCGAAACCGGGTTCGATCCGCTGCACCAAGAGGAAGAGGAGCTGGTGGAAGGCACCTCGCCCACTTTCGAGCAACTGGCGCTCGACTACGTCGAACGCTACGCCAAGAAGAGGAAGGCGTCGTGGAACGACGACCGGATCATGGTGGTCAAGATCCTCGCTCCGGCATGGGGTCCTCGCCTCGCGGAGACCATCACCGCCAAGGAGGTTCGGCGTCTTCTGGAGAAGGTCTCCGAGACGGCGCCCGTCTATGCGAATCGGGTTCATTCGGTCCTCCGTTCGATCTTCAAGTGGGGTATTCGACAGTGGGACCTCGAGGCCAACCCGGCTCGGTTGGTCGAGAAGTTGAATTCCGAACTGGCTCGGGACCGCGTCCTCAATCCCAGCGAGATTCGGGCACTGTGGGCGATCTGGTCGGCCTCCGACCAACCGGCCGCCGCGGTACTCCAGCTCCGCTTGCTGACGGCTCAACGGGGCAATCAGATCGTCCGCATGCACGCGAGCCACCTCGAGCCACAGCCGGATGGGGCTTGGTGGAACGTTCCGGCAACCCAGACCAAGACCAAGCGGCCCTATCGGGTCTTCCTCGCTCCGGGCGCACGCAGCATCCTTCACCAGGTCGGTCCCCACCCGAGCGGTGGGTGGTTTGGCCCCGAACACGAGACGCAAGGGGCCAATGAACGAATTCGGGTCGCCGGGAGGAGGCTCACGAAGGGCAGTGGAGTCCCGAACTGGCAACCGCGGGACCTGCGTCGAACGGCCGCGACAATGATGGCGGAGCGAGGCGTTTCCCGGTTCATCATCAAACGGGTGCTCGGCCACGTGGACCGTGAGATCACCGCCGTCTACGACCTGTATTCCTACGACCGCGAGGTCAAGGAAGCGGTGCTGATCCTCGAGACGGCGGTCCGCGAAATCGTTGGAGAGCCCCTCGGGAAGTGAGGCGGCGGCAGGCGAACAGCGTTCGCCTGCCGCCCTTTCGGCTTCAGCTCTCATCGAGGTTGTAGGGCGTCGCGGGTCGGCACTTGATCCAGCGGTCGAGATCGGAATTGCGCCAGCCCGAGCGGAAGCCGGACAGTTCGATGCGCTGCGGGAACTCGTTGCTCTGCATGAGCCGCTGGATCGTGCGTTTCGACAGGCTGGTGCGGGCCATGGCTTCCGCCCAATCGACGATGAAGTCCTGATAGAGGGCACGAGCGATGAGGGCGAGATGCTTGGCGACCTGCGGACCCGCTTCGGGGCCGAGGAAGTCGGCCGTAATCTCGTCGATCGACAGGCGGGCCAGGTCCAAGGCCTGGGGAGAGGACATGGGAGGCATTTTCGGGCTCCTTGTAACGGCTAAGGTCGCCACCGAAGGCGAGCGACCCGATCGAGATCAAGCAGGCCGGACGGCCTGAAACGGGAGCTGCAAGATCCTCGGTCGCGAGCTTCAAGGAGGCCGAATCGGCAGCCACCAGCGGATGGCGCCGAACGTCTCGTCCTCTCGATCGCCGCGAGAGCTCGGATCAACAAGGTCACGGTGGATTTTAGGACGATTCGGCATCCAGAGATCGACGTGAATCATGGATTCTGAAGACGACTCAAGGCACATGTCCACTCCACGAAGACAGATCCCCGCCTTCGAACCCGTCCGCGAAGATCAGGGTCTGGGGTGAGCCGGCGATCGCGACGGGCGCGGGTGCGGTCCGTTCGATGGCCTGGTCGGCGCCGAAGACGGTGAGGCGGGGGAGGTAGAAGCCGGGCTGCGGGTAGACGTGGGTGGTGACCTGGGTCAGTGAGATTTCTTCGTCGAAGCCGTCGCCGTTCCAGTCGTAGAGGTAGAGCTCAGCCGGGCCGGCGACGGTCTGAGAGAAGGGTGCCGGCGCGCCGGTTGGGAAAGTGCAGTAGGGCGCGGTGGCGCAGACGGGCTGGAATGCGGCGATCTCGAGGATCTGGGTGACGACCTGGACGGTGATGGTGCGGGAGAGGGCGGCCTCGCGGCAGTTGCGGGCGTCGACGCGCACGGTGTACGCCCCGGGTGCCGAGAATTGGTGGGTGGGCTCGAGGCCGTCGCAGCCGGCGAGCCACCCGGTGCCCGTGCCGTCGCCCCAGGTCCAGCGCCATTCGGTTGCACCGGTGGTCTGGGCGTGGAAGCGGTAGCTGCCGTCCGGGAGTCGGGTCGCCGTTGGACTCGCGGCGAAGCCGAGGGCCTCGACCACGAGGGAGGTCCCGAGGTGGGCGGTGCCCCAGGGGTTGCGCATCTCGAGCTGGATGGTCTGAAAGCCAGCGGGCAGGCGGTTGGTGTCGAGGGTCGCCGGGTTGCCGGTGAGGGTGCCGGCGCCACCGGGGAGGGTCCAGGTGAATGTGAGCGGCGGCCGGCCGGTGACTCCGGTGGCCGTGAGGGTCACGGGAAAACACGGCGGATAGGTCGGGACGACGACGCGGTCCTCGGCCCGGGCGAAGCGGGCGAGGGCGATTGCGAGGCACAAGAAGGCCGGAGCGGACAGGCATCCGCTCCGGCTCCGAAACCAAGGAAAACACGGGCCGAGCATCAGACGAGCTTCCGGATTCCCGCGAAGCCGAGGATCAGCCCGAGCAGGATCAGGCCCCACTCGCCGAGCGTCGGGATGTCGGCCGGCGCAGGGCCGACGGGGTCGCGATCGAGCGGGGTACGCGTGGGGTCGTCGCGCAGCGGCGTGTCGGGGTCATCGGTCGGGATGGGGCGGTGGTTGGCGGCGAGGAGGGTGCCCTGGCAGACGAGCTCTTCGAGGCCCTCGGGCAGCGGATCGAAGATCTCGACCTCGAAGCTGAGGTGGATCTGCTCTCCCGAAGCGATCGTGGGGATCTCGATGGTCACTTCCGAGTCGCCGGCGGACTGTCCGGACAGGATGGTGCCGACCGGGGTGAAGACCTGGTTGGGCACGAGGATGGTGCCGGTGGGGACGGGGCTCGAGAAGACGGCGCCGGTGGCGGGGGCCTCGCCGGTGTTGCGCAGGGTGACGAGGTAGACGAGCGAGTCGCCAGCATCTGCCTCGCCATCGTCGTCGAGGTCGAGGTTCAGGGCGTCGGCCTTCTGGGCGGTCAGAAGCGGCTGCGGGCCGGGCCCGGAGGGCGTGACCGGGGTGGTGTCGGTGGCGACGTTGTCGGCCGGCGTTGGATCGGGGCCGGAGGTACCGTCGTCTCCGATCCCTACCTGATTCCGGATCTCCCGGAGGCCAGGTGGGAAAGGCGAGGCCACGCGGACAGCGAAGGACACGAGGCCCGAGCCGCCGGCCGCGAGGGTGGGCAGGGAGTAGAGGCAGGTCTGGCCGGCCGCGGGGCCGCCGGGGCAGTACCAGCCCGGCGTGGACTCGGCGCCTTCGTAGCTCGTGTTCGCGGGGACGGTCTCGGTGAGGACGACACCGGAAGCGGCTTGGTTGCCGGCGTTCGAGAAGGCGATCGAGTAGACGACGACGCGGCCCGCGGCCGTGGAGATGCCGCCGTCCGTCTTGGTGATGCGGAGGTCCGGCGCGGCGTCGACGGGGACGCTCGAGCAGGCCGGTGTGGGGGCACCGAGCTGGTCGCCAATGAGCAATTCGGCGCAGTTTTCGACGGCCTCGGCGCCCGGCGGCAGGTTGAGGGTGATCCGGACGGCGAAGCGGCGAACGCCGTTCGCCCCGGCGGCGACCGTGCCGAGGGGGAGCTGGCAGGTAGAACCGGCGCAGGACCACTCGGGGGAAGAGGCCGGGGCATCGAAGGTGGTCAGGCCTGGGACGGTTTCGTCGAGGAAGACGCTGCCGGCGTCCTGGTTGCCGCGGTTCTCGTAGCGGAGCTCCCAGACGAGGAGGCCCCCGGGAATGGGGTTGGAGGCGCTGGGTAGGAAGGTCTTGCTGAGGCCGAGGTCGGGCGCGACGTTGACGAGGGGCGTGTCGTCGGTGGCAGTGTTATTGGCCGGATCGCGGTCCGGGCCGTTGGCCCCGTCGTCGGCGACGGTGACGACGTTGGTGATCCGGTCGACGGAAGGCGGGAAGGTGGCCGGGAGACGGACGGCGAAGCTAACGGCGTTCGCCTGGGCGCCGCCTCCGGGGAGGGAGAGGAGATCGAAGGTGCAGGTGGCGCCGGCGCAAGACCAGCCGGGGGAGGAAGAGCTGGGTAGGAAGGTCGTGTGGGTCGGGACGGTCTCGGTGAGCCGGACGCCGGTGGCCCCTTGGTTGCCGAGGTTGGTCGTTGCGATCGTGTAGACGACGGTGTCGTTGGTGGTCGCGGAGATGCCGCCGTCGGACTTGGTGACGGCGAGATCCGGGCCGGTTTGGCTGCGATCGATGGGTGTCGTTTCCGTGGCGGCGTTGTTGGCCGGGTTGGTGTCCGGGCCGGCGGTGCCGTCGCTGGTGACCTCGGCGGCGAGATCGAACTGGGCGACGCCGGCCGCGAGCGGGTTGCGGACGCGGACGGCGAAGAGGCGAACGCCGTTCGCCTGAGCGGCCAAGGTGCCGACGAGCAGCTCGCAGGCGGAGCCGGTGCAGGACCAGCCGGGAGTGGAACCTGCGGCGTCGAAGGTGGTGTTCGGGGGGACGGTGGCGCGGAGGCGAACGCCGTTCGCTTGGGACCGATCGGCGAGGTTCTGGTAGGTCAAGCGGTACGGGATGAGCTGGCCGGGAACGCCGAGAATGCCGTCGTCGGTGGCCGTGAGGGCGAGGTCCGGATCGAAGTCGATCGGCGTGCGGGTCGGGTCGGACGGCGCGGTGGTATCCGGGTCGTCGGTGAGGGTGGCGGCGAGGCTGGTCGCGGTGACGGTGCCCTGCTGCTCGACCTGGGTCGTCGGCGGCGGCAGAAACGGCGAGTCGACCGTGGTCTCAAAGGTGATGGTTCCCTCGGCGTTGGCCGTCATGGTTTGGAGCGCCACGCGAACGGCGTTCGCCCCGGTGGTGTTGCCGATCAGGACGACGCCGCGGGTGGTGGTGACGGTGCCCGCGACGAGGGTGGTGCCGGCGCCGGGAGTGAGGTCGAAGACGACGCCCGAGAGGGCACTGGTGTTGCCGTTGACGACTCGCGCGGTGTACCGGAGCCGGTCGCCGGGATCGGCCTGGCCGTCGCCGTCGAGGTCCTGGGCCAGGGAATCGCGCAGGGTCGCCACGAGGAACGAGCCGCTCGCGGCCGGGCCGAGGCAGGTCTCCTCGAGCGGATCGGGCGTCTCAGGGTTGTCAGAAACCGTGACGCCGTCAGGCCAGGTGATCCGAGCCTGGTTGCAGATGCGGCCGGTCAGGTTGTCAAGGACGACGGAGTCGAAGCGGACGATGACCTCGCCGCCGGCCAGGACGGTGCCGATGTCGACGAGGACTTCTTCGTTGTAGGGCGGCGTGGCCGGCGGCTCGTTGCCCCGGACGACCGTGCCGCGGGAGGTCGTGACCGAACCGGGCACCACGCTGAACCAAGAGCTCGAAAAGCCCGGCGGGATGGTGGCGGGGCTGTCGGCGAGGGAAACGCCGGTCACGTCGGCGGCCGAGATGTTCTGGACGCGGATCGCCCAGCGCAGGGTGTCACCGGGGTCCGGCACGCCGTCGCCATCGACGTCATCGATCAGGCCGCCCGTCTTGGTGACGGCGAGGGGCGTCGTCTGCGCCCCGAGCGGGGCACTCCAGAGCGCGAGAAACAGGGTCAAGCAGGCACACTTCGAGCACACGGGTCCCATGGAAGGTCTCCCTCCGTTTAGCGGATCAGGTTGAAGAAGAACGGGTTACGGGGCCAGGATCAGAGTCAGGATCAGGGGATCGCGAGGTCCCTCAGGATGAGCAGTTGGACGGCGGTTCCGGCCTTGAGGGTCAAGGTCGGCGGTCGAGCGAAGCCGCGCTCGAGGATCTCGGTCGAGACGCGGCCGAGGTAGGTACCGACTTGCCCGGCGAGGATCTGGCCGGGGGTGAGGCCGAAGGCGGAATCGCGTCTCTCCGGCTGGGCGATCTGCACGCCGGCCGAGATGAAGGACAGCGCGAGGGCGGTTCCGAGGCGCTGGCCCCAGTGGTGGTTGACGTGCGCCGGAATTCCGGCTGAGCCGTCGAGCGCCGCGGAGCCCTGCGGGTCGAATTCGAGGCGAACGCCGTTCGCCTGACAGGAAGTCCACGCGACGGTGACGCGGTTCTCGCCAAATCCGGGCTGGCCCTGGACTTCCCCGAAGCACCTGGCACCTCGCGGAAGGACGAGCCGGGAGCTGGTGAGGGTGTCGTAGATGTCCCGGATGGCGATCCCGACGACCGGGCCAGGGACGTCGGTGACGACGCGGTGAGCCAGAACGAGCGGAATGGCCGTTCCGGCGGCGAGGAGGCGGTTCGAGACCGGTGTTCGGTGAGCGACCGCGGGAGAAGTGGAAGGAGAGGAAGGGGACGAAGAGAAGAGCTGGGTAGAAGGGGGTTGGGGGCCTGACGCCATGTTCGCGAGACCCAGCGCCGCTGCCGGGAAGCTCCGAATTTCGGGCGTCGCCAGCGCCTGCACCTGCTCGCTCAACCGGCCGAGCATCGCCAAACCTACCGTGTCGCGGCCGGCCTCCGTGCCGGCCGATCCGCCCGGGCGCCCCGCTCCCGAATCGGCTGGCACCAACGGAGCGTCGATGGCCTTGGGACCCTCGGGCTGCGCCCGCGCAAGCGGCGGCGTGGGCTCGTCCCAACCCGGCGGGTAAGTCCCCTCTTCTTCCTTACCCAGCTCTTCCTCTTCTCTTCCTTCTCGGTCCTCCGGCGACCGGTAAGGCCCGTCCTCCGAGAACGGCGCCGGCCGCCCCTCGAGCTGCCGCCGGCCCTCTTCCGCCCGCCTGGCGATCGCCTCGATCTGCTCGACCCCGAGGGCGGGAAGGGTCATCGGCCTCGGCGCCGGGCCGGCTTCGCCCACCGGCCGGCGGGAGAAGTTGACGGTCAGGACGACGAGCAGCCCGACCGCGCCGAGGAATCCGAGCATGACGTTCCGACGCTTGATCCGGGCGGCATCAGGAAGCTTGACCTCCACGACCTTGGCGGTCTCGGGTTCGGTGTTCGGAGCGCTCACCGCCCCACCTCCGCCGGGTGCGCCCGGTTGATCACGGTGAGCGAGCGCTGTTCGCGGCCGGCGCCGACGACGAGCCGGAAGCGGGCCGCGACCGTGGGGATCACGAGCCAGTCGCCCTGTTTGCCGGCAACTCGCGCCTCGAGCGGCGTGGGCTTGCCGCCGATGGTGCCGAAGACGAGCGGCGGCGCGTCGCTGATCGCCTGCCGCGGCAGGCGCACGTAGGTGCGGACGCCGTCGTCGAAGACGAGGAGCGGTTTCCACGGAAGAGCGCGGCGAAAGGGCTTGTCGAAGCCGTAGTCGAACTGGAGACCGGTGAGATCGGCCGCGAGCGGCTCGTCGAGCGCGCGGTTGGCGGCCTCGTTGGTGAGGCGAACGGCGTTCGCCTCGAGCTTCGCCGTCTCGGCCTTGGCCCAGTCGTCCGGGTACCAGAAGGAGACCAGCGAGTCGTAGGGTACTTCCTGGCTCGCACGAGGTTTGCCGGGGGCAACGAGCTCGACCCGATACAGCCGGCGGTCGGTGACGATCGCGGCGTTGGTGAGCAGGTCGAACTCCCGCGGCTTGACCATCACGTAGGGCCGCGAGCCCGAGCCGACGAGCTCCACCCACTGCCAGCGCGCGGTGTCGCCCAAGGCGCGGCCGAGGATGGTCTCGCCGGGCTCGAGGGCGACGACGCAGGCGCGGTAGGGCACGCACTGGAGCCGAGGCACGGCGTGGCCGAAGGGGAACGAGCGCTCGGTCGGGAGCGCCAGAATGGGCGGCTCGCCGGTTTTCGAGTAGATCCGCTGGCCGGATTCGAGGGCGCGAGTCTCGAGCGGCACGGGGACATCGAAGGCTTCGGGCTCCTGGGCGCGCACGGACGGCGCGATCAGGACCAGTGAGACGAGGCAGACGAACGGCGTTCGCATGAGGCAGTTCTCCTTTCGAGGGCGGGTCATTTCTCGGAGGCGAGCGGTGTCCAATCGAGGTCCACCACCTTGATCCCGAGGGGGTTGGTCAAACGATCTGCAATGGCTTCGGGCGGCTCGACGCGCACGGTCACGAGCGCGCGCCAGCTCTCGGTCGTCGTCCGGTTGCCGGCGAGGCCCCGGCGTTCCTCGTCCCACTGGACCTGGTAGACCTCGCCGTCGCCGAGGCGCAGGAAGCTCGTGATCCGCGGCGTCACCGTCTCGCGCTCGGCCCGGGCGAAGGGCGGGTGCTTCGAGAACCAGTCGTTCAGGTAGCCCACCGCGCGGCCATCCGCGAAGGCGTAGGCGTCCGTCAGCAACCGCCGCTGCACCGCCGCGTCCGAGCTGACCGTGCGGGAGTTCAGGAGGAACAGCCGCACGGCGTGCTGAACCATGGCCCGGTCCGGCTCCGCGGCGACCTCCGCCGGTTCGACGCCGAGCGTCTGACCCGCGCCGTCCACCCGCACGATGTAGGGCACGACCCGGATCGACTCCGCGGCCCGGACGTAAGCCACGACGAGGCCCACATCCAGCGCGAGGAGCACGCCACCGAAGGCCCATGCCACGCGCAAAGCCCGGCGCAAGGCGAGGTAGGCGTTGGTGCGATCCGCCCGCACCGCGAGATAGGGGTTGTTTCCACCCAATCGTCCCGCGTCGCGGCCGACCTCCGTGTCGGCCGACGGTCCCGGAATCACGGGCGCAGAGAGCGCGAGAAGTCTCGTCTCACCCATGGCGCAACGGGTTCGCGGAGGACAGGGAGAACGAGTCGCCGATCCGGCGTGCGATCACTTCCGGCAGGATCAACACCAGGCCGCCCCACATAGCCCCGGCCACGGGCAGAGCGACCAGCGTCCACGGGTCGGCGGTAATTCCACCGCCGAGGTTGGCGAGGAGATCGAGCCACAGATTCCCGAAGTTCTGCCCGACAGCGACGAGCAGGTAGCAGACGAACATCCGCACGCCGAGATTCACCAGGTAGCGCAGGTACCCCTCGGCGAGCGGGTACGTCAGCTTGCTGCCCCAGAAGCCGAGGAAGAAGGCGAGGCCGGAGACTGCGAGGGCCACCTCGACGAGGATGCGGACGAGCTGGAAAGCGACGAGCGAGAAGCCGACGAGGACCGTGGCCGAGGCGGCGCCGCGCCAGAACAGCTGAGCCGGCAGGTCGAGGATGCCGGTCAGCGGGTCCCACAGCAGCCACATCGTGAAGGACAGCGAGAGGCCCTGATCGAGGATCGCCGAGGGCGACAGCCCCCCGAGGCCGGTCATGGTCCGGCCGATCTGGTCGAAGCCGCCGACGAGCTCGGGCAGCCAGAAGGGCGTCGTGATGAGCGCGCCCCACAGGATCAGGAACCTCACGAACTTGTGGAGCGCCCGGGTGAACAGATCCGGCGCGTCGGACAGCGACCACGTCGCCAGGTCCCACGCGAAGTCGATGGCGAAGAGGGTCACGAAAAGCGTCTGCGCCGGGCCGATGACTCGCAGCAGCGTCGGGTAACTGACCGCCTGGAAGGCGCCGATCACCTGGTCGAGAATGTTGCTCGGTTCCATCACGGGAACCCCGCGGGAAGAGTCGAGATCGGTTCGTAGGCGCCGTACCGCTGAGGTTGCACCGCTCCCCGCTCGAGCCACCGGTGGAACGTCTCCGCCGCCGTCAGCTCGCGCGACAACCGTTCGGCAAACGCCACGGCCAGGGCGTTGTTTGAAGCCGCTTGCAGCTCGACCGCCCGGCTGACTTCCTCTGCCGCATGGGAGCTGATGATCCCCGCCGCCTGGATCGCCTGCAGATTGCCCTCGGCATCGTCCAGCTGTTTCTTGGCCGCCCCAAGGTCCTGCTGGCTCTTGACCGAGATCCGCGCCATCCGATGCGTCGCCACGAGCGTCGCCCGCAGGCTCTCAAGGGTCTTCTCGATCCGCTCGCGCTCTGTCTCGCGCAGGTCCGCCACCGGCTCGATCGCGTACAGCTCCCGGAACTGGCGGTTGTAGTCCTCGCGGATGTAGACGACGGCATCGATCTCGGAAACCAGCGACTGGAGCACGTGGAGCGTCGTCGCCAGCTCCCGGGATGACAGGTTTTCGACGTCCTCCAGGTTCTTGAGCGCCGCCCGCAGCTGCTCGTAGATCCGGATGCCCTGCTGGGTCTGCTCGACGTAGTCCCGGTACCGCTGGTAGTAGGCCAGGACCTGCTGGACGATCTGGAGAATTTCCTGGAAGTACACCAGCGAGTCATGTACCGGAGTCTGCGCTCGGCTCGCGGGGGCGGGGAGCAGAAGTAGGAGCAGGAGCGCGAGCGCGCCGATTCGTTGCTTGACCATCTCAACCTCCGCGGCGATCGCGAACGAGCGAACCGCACGCAAGAGCGTTGTCGACGAAGTCAAGGTCTGGCAAATCGACCTCGGGACCCCTGTGCCAGGGCGGCGCATGCTGGCGCAGGGCGCGCCAACGGACGCTCACCCGCCGGACCGGCGGGGTGCCTTCAGTGGCAACTGTGATTCTAAAGTCATCCTGGATTCAAGTCACCGACATCGTTCCGGCGGAAAGAAATTGCCGGCCGTTGCCACCTGAGAGCCAGTCGGTTACGCTACTCGGCAAATGAGCATCTCCCGTTTGGACGCTCCCGAGCAGTCGAGCTGCTTCCGGGAAACCTACCTCCAGCGCCTCGATGCGCGGTCCCGCGAAGTCGTCCGCGTCTTCGGCCGCCTGCTCGATGGCCTGGCCCTCGAGCAGAGCCTCACTCAGCACGGTGCGCGGGAAGATGCGCTGATCGAGCTCCGCGGCGTCGCCCTCGAGATCGCCGAGGTCGCCAAGGGCCTCGACTTCCTTTGCGGCGAAATCGAGGCTCACCCCGTCGACCCCACCGAGCCCGACCTCGCCGCCATCAGCCGCCGCGTCGCCCAGGAGCTCGAGGAGATCTCCCGCGAGCTGCAAGGCGCCGTCGAACGGTCCGAGAAGCACGAACCCGCGCAGCCGGTCGCGTTCTCGCGGCGCCGCGCGCGGCGGGCGCACTTGAAGCCGGTGCCGGAGTTGCCGGAGGGGTGAGCGGGAAAAATCGCCGTCGCCTCTGGCGCTCCCGCGCCAGCGGAAAGAAGCTGCTACGGGATTGAAATGAGCCTCACGGAGCCTCGGCCGACGCGCTAATGGAGCTGCAAACCTCGCCTCCGGGCTGGCCGAAATGACCGACGGCCTCAAGTACCTCTGGAAGGAGATGGCTAAGTTGGGGCGTTCCGGAGAAGCTGTGACAACCGGGCCCAGACCCTTTGGGATTCTCGCGCCACAACCCGCTCAATCAACTCCGAACAGAGCGACTCCATAGCCCTTTGCATCCCAGAGTCCGTACTCGCCGGACACGAGGTCGGCGTTGGGAGTCAAGCGCCAATAGCCATCGGCTTCCGCTGTGGCGGAGAACGGCAGCGTCCAATCTTGGTCGGGCACCAGGTCACCCTTGCCGGTCACCCCCATCTTGAGAAGACTGCCTGCCGACCCCAACTTCACGGAGCGCCGATCGTCGTCTCGATCGGTGTCACAGCGGACCCACAGGAAGTCCTTGCTGGGGTCCCTGTCCGAGCGGACGAACAGGGCCGGCCTGCGGAGGCTGGAGCGAGTCGAGGCTCGAGCCCCGGGAAAATCGAAGAAGAGAACCATGACCGGCCCGAAACCCGCTTTTCGAAACTCGCCCACCGTGAAGGCGAGAGTCGAATTGTTGTCGCCGTCGCGCAAAAACACTCCAGGGGCTGCCTCCGCTAAGGCTGCCTTCTGCTTTGGAGAGACCGCGGCCTCGACGATCTTGCACAGATAGTCGCGCACGGCGCCTGTTGGCGAACGAAGCCCTCGGGCCAGACTGAAGGTCGCCTCGACGCGCATGATTCCCGGCGCGGCTTCGGACACCACGGCCGAGATCGACGACTTCTTGCCGTTGTCCTCTTGATAAGCCGAGATCACGCCGATGTCCTTGTTCGTGGTGAGCCCCAGGAACCCCTCCGAGGCGATCGCTCGACCCACGGCGGCGAAGGCCTGGTCGTAGGTTGTCTCGGTCGCTTCCACGAACGTCTTGAACGACTTCCCGCTCGACCAATCTCCCGACTCGGTGAAGTTCTCCTGGCATGGTCGATCTGCCCGAGCGGGCCCCGTGAGGCACAAGAGGCCGGCGACGGCCAGACCGAGGACCGACCGAGACGCGCTTTTCATTCTCATCAATCGACTCCTCTGGCGTTCTTGCGATTACATAGAGATCCGAAGCTCGCTGTCAAGGCTTCAACGATGGAATCCCCTCGGGGCCTCACCGGGAGCGAGCGGAGACAGATTCCACGATGCAACTTGCATCCCTGAATCACCTTCGCGTATCCTCTCCCCCATGCCCCCGCCCTACCCGGTTGTTCCGGACCTCGGCTGCTTCCGCGAGTCGTTCCTCGTCGGTTTGGAGCCGGGGGTGCGGGAGCTGGCGCGAGGGTTTGGGCTGTTTCTTGGCGGGCTGGCCGATGAGGATCGGTTGCGGCGAGGCGAGCTGGAAGCCCTGGGGCTCGAGGAGGTCGAGGGGGCGCTGGCGGATCTCGACTATGCCGAGCGGGTGCTCGGGGCGATGGCAGGGGCGACGCTCGAGGTGCCGGCGGGGCTCGCCGAGGTGCAACTGGCGCGGGCGGCGACGGAGGCCGCGGAGACGGTCCGGGCCGCCGTCGTGGGGCTGGGCCGGGCGGTCGCCGTGTTCCGTCGCCGGGTCCCTGAGACTACGGACGTTTGCTCGGATCGGCGGCGGCCAGGACCTCGAGGGCCTCGGCCAAGAGAACCGAGGCGCGAGTGCGTGCCTCTTCGATCCGTGCCACCTGTTCCCGCGGACCCGGCGCAATGGCCGAAGCCTTGATTGGACGGCCCTCCCGGCGGGCCTCGGCGCGATTGAGGAGCTCGTAGACTTGGAAAAACTCCGCGTGATGCAGCCCGACCGCATGGCAGATCCGCGTCACCGTCAAGGTGCTCGGCGTCATCTGTCCACGCTCGTAGCGACACAGCTGGGACTGGTTCAAACCGGCCCTGGCAGCCAACTCGCGCTGGGACAGGTTCGCCCCCACCCGCAGCGCCGCAATCGTATGTCCAACCTGGGGATGGCCTCGCATGGGCGCCAGTCTACTTCAATCCCTCTTGCCCCCTGCGCATCACGGATGACGCGATCTCGGGCTGATCGGAGAACGACTTGAGGCCGCTCCACCGCCTCGCCGAGGACCGAGCTTCCCGCGTGGAGGCACTGCTCTCCGCCGAGCTCGAAGCGCTCCCCGGGCTGCGGGGCGAGCAGCTCCTCGCCGGGGCGCCGAGACTTTCGGACCTCGCCCGCGGCCGGTCCGGCGCCCGCGCGGACTTCGAGGTCCTCGCCCGTTGGTTCGCGGCCACCAGCGTCGCCCTCGAGCCTCCGTCGAAGGCGCCGCGCCGGCCTCGCCCCTCCGCGGCGTTCCTCGAAACGCTCGCCGAGCCGGCCCGCCACGCCCTGCGCCTGGGCGACGAGAAGCTCTTCTCGGTCCTGATCGAGGAGCTCGAGACCGAGGTCGATCGCGCCCACCGGGCCGGCGCGATCAGCACCACCGAGGCGGACGACTGGGAAGACCGCGCCTACGTGCTCCTCGGCTGGCTCGCCCGCCGGACCGGCGCCACCGACCAGGTTCAGGAGGTCCTGGCCGCGTTCTCGGCGCCCGCCCCGGTGACTCGCAGTTTGACGGCCGAGCGGTGGATCTTGCATTTCCAGGCCATGGCCGCTGCCGACGCGGGCGATCTCGCAACCGCCCGGCGCCTGCTCCGGCGTGCGTGTCGTGGGCTCGCCTGGCCCTGCGTCGTCGTCGAGGTCGAGCTGATATTCGACGCCGCCGACATCGACGCATGGACGGGCAACGCCCTTGCGGCTGCCGAGGCCTTGGTGGAGACCGCCCTGTACGCTCAGCTGTTCTGGCCCCCTTCGACCGTGGTTGGCAACGGCCTGCGCGGCGCGGAGCTGCTCGCCGTCCATGGGCGCCATGAGCGCGCCCGGGCCGCGGTTGACCACCTGCAAGCGGTGGCGAGCGCCGCGGACGCACCGCGCTTCCTCGCCACTCGCGCCGAGTTGTGTGCGCGAGCCGGGTCGCTCCACGCCGCCAGCGCGATCTACGGACAGCTCCGCTCGAGCGAGCCCCGCGGCTCCGAGTTGTCCGTGCGAGCGGCTCTCGGCCTCGCGCGCGTCGCGGCGACCGAGGGGCTGCTGCTCGAGGCCCGCGGCTGGCTCCAGGCGATCGACGAGGACCTCGCGGTGCTCTCTGCCGACAACCCCCGGCGGCAGGGGCTCGAGGCCGCGCTCCAGGCGACCGAGGGCGATGACCTAGCCGAGTCCCTCGCAGACGCCGATGCTTGGCTCACCGCCAGCCGGGACGCCCCGGCCCTGCCCTTCCGGCGGCCGTTTCCGGGGGCGGTGGCGCTCGGCGGCTCGGCGGCGATCGACACCGAGGTCAACTAAGAGTTCTCGCCAGAGGGAACTCCTCACCTCGAACCGGGTGAGTGCAAAAGTTCTTGACAGGTGAATTTTTCGTGCTCTACGATCGCATCCACTATGCCGAATACGGCATTCGGACGAAGAAGGGAGATCCCGATGAGGAAGACTCTGTGGATGCTCGGCGTGCTGCTCGCGGCCCTCGCTGCCGTGCCGGCCGAGGCGTTGAACCCGCGTTTCACTTGCACCGGCTACACCGTTACCTACGAGGACGGCTCGCAGCGCTGTACGATTCGCTGCACCGTCTGTCGCGGCTACGACGCAGACGGCAACCTGATCTACGACGGTGAGCCGTACTGCGTGGACCACGGCTGCATCCAGGTGTACTGACATGAAGCTCCCGGCCTTTCTGTCGCTCGCGCTCGCCCTGGTCTTCCTTGTCCCCGCTGTCGCCGTCGGGGCAGGCGCGAGCCTCGCCGCCGAGCGCCTCGATGTCGGTCCCGAGGCGCTCCGGTGGGACGGACCTCAGTTCATCCAGGCCGACAAGAAGGGCCGGGTCTTCGTTCTCGAGGGCGAGACCCTCGCCGTCTATCCCCTCGACGCGAAGGGCCAACCCCAGGAGCCGACGAAGCTCGCGGTTGCCGCGCCGGCCGGTTTCGAGCCCGCGCCGGTGGCCTTCGCTGCGATGTCGCCGGCTGGCGGCGACTGGCTGCTCGGCACCCGCGACGACGGTCCACGCTGGTTCCCCGGGGGCCGTGAGAAGGCTCTGCCGGAGCTGCCCCAGTGGCCGAGCGGCCTGGGCTTCGCCGGCTCGAGCCCGGTCGTCGCCGTCCTGCCCCTCGGCCGGAGCGATTCCGCCCAGCCGCCACGGCTGCCCGGCGAGAACCCGCTGCTCCTCGAGCTATCCGGAACTCAGTGGTCCGTCCGCTCCCGCTTCGACTTCCAGCCGCCGGAGCCGGGCGCCTTCTCGCGCGCGAGCCTGCCGCGCTGGGCCAACCTACTCGGCGCCCGGCGGCTCGCCGCCCGCTCCGACGGCCGGCTCTGGGTGGCTCACGTCCACGCGTATCGCCTCGAGCTCCAGTCGCCGGCCGGCAAGACCCTCGTCACCCTCCAGGTCGGCCCACCGCACGGCCGGTTCCGCGACCCCACGGACGCCGAGAAGAACACCCTTCTCGAGTCCGCCCCCCAGCTCGCCGGCAAGCCCCTGGGCGTCCTGCCGCTGTACGTGGTGATCGGCCTCGGCGCCGGCCGCGATGGCCGGGCCTACCTGGTGATCGAGGACGGCGGCAAGCTCTTCCTCGACCGCTTTGAGCCTGACGAAGGCAAGCTCGAGCGCATCGAGCTCGGCGGCGTGGAAGGCCGCAACTTCACCCTCGCCGCCGGCAAGGACGGCCTCTACCTCGCCCCCTACAACGGCCTCGCCGGCCGCTATCGCATCCTCTGGTCGGCGCTCGAGGCGGCCGAGTGGACGGGCGTCGACGGGGCCAAGGTGACGGGGAATCTCCCGCCGTCACCACCCGCGAACTGATCCTCGACACCTTCGCCTTTTCCGCGCCACCCGGTCGGGCTTGCCCCCGGCCGGGTGGCGAGTCCTTTCGCCTCCCTCGGCCCCTTGAATCGGGCTTGCCGAACTGGAATCCCATATGCAGATCTAGTGATCAGCGCGGGCCATCCCCGGCCCCACCGCGGCCCTGATTCGAAGAATGGCGCCCTACCCGCTCCCTCCAACCAGGAGCCCTGCTATGCGTCCATTCTCGAGGCTCGCCGTCCCGCTCGTCGTTTCTCTGGCTCTCGCCACACCGGCCACCGCCGCGTCCTTCTGCAACTGGCTGCCCGAGTGGGCGGAAGGGCCCTGCCGGGCGGCCTCCGGGTTTCTCGCCGCCCCCCCGCGAGAGGCATTCGGCGGCGACCTGAAGGCTGCGTGGATGCCGGAAGGGGGCTATATCGATCCTAATGGACGCCAGGAGCCTCCCCCGCCGCCGCCGGCCGCCAGCCTTGCGCCGACTGAGACCGAGCCCGAGGAGAACTGAAAGCCGCCCCTCCCAAGGGTCAGATTTGCCTTTGCCTCGACTCGAGGCGAGAAAAGTCGTGCGCGAGAACTTGCAAGTGGTGTAGCCTTTCGTCTGGTCAGTTTCGACAAGACGACACGAGGAGCGCACCATGCCGGTCCCCCCCGAAGCACGGCCGTTTCACCACGCGATGGACCGCGCCCAGCGCGATGGCTTGAGAGGCGTCGACGCCTTCCTGCGAGCCCTCGAGCTGCTGACGATCGAGCGCGGCTCCCCCGCGGCCAAGGCGCAGCTCGCCGATGTGCGCGCCGTGCTGGAAGGCCGGATGACCGGCTTCTCCGTGCCGGACATCGAGCGGGTGCTCGCCCGCGAGCGGGTCGACCGGCTGGAGTCGCGCTCCCACGCCCAGCGTGTGAAGAGGATTCGAACGAGCGGTCGCGACCTTCGCGGCGCGGCATTCTGCGAAGCGCTCCTCGAGCGCGCTCGAGCCGCCTTGCCCAGCGACCCGCGCGAGTCGGGCAGCTGGGCCGAGTGCGCCGTCCGCGCCGCCACCTACAGCCGGACCGACGAGGCCCGGGAGAGCGCCCACCTGGCCTCCTGCCTGGCCCGGGGCCACGCCTTCTGGGGCAACAGCCTGCGAATCCTCTGCGATCTTCGCAACGCCCGCCGGCAGCTCGATCACGCGGGCGACTTGATCCAGTTTCACGCCATCGGGGACCTGGCGACTCGCGCAGAAGTGGCGAGCTTCCGGGGCTCGTTGCTACGCGCTCAGCGTGAGTTCGAGGAAGCCATCAGGGTTCTCGAGGTTTCCGCGGCCGGCTGGGACCTCCTCGGCAACCGGCGCCAACAAGCACTCACGCTACTCACCGCTTCGGGTGCCTTTAGCGCCTGGGGCGATCCCAACAAGGCTCTCGACGCGGTGGTGACGGGCCGAGCGTTGCTTGACACTCCCGCCGATCCGCGCGTCGCTTTGTCCTTCCGCCACAACGAAGCCTGGTTCCTCGAAGAAGTGGGACGACTCGAGGAGTCCCGGCGCGCCGCTGAGGAGGCCCGGGCGCTGGCCGCTCAGTTCCCGGATTCCTTCACCCAGCTCCGTCTCCAGTGGCTCGAGGGCCGCTTGTGCCGCTCGGAGGGTCGGTCGGACGACGCCATCGCCCACTTCCGCACCGTTCAGGACGCCTTCCTGGCCGAGCAGAACCCCTACGACGCGGCCCTCGTCTCCCTCGACCTCGCCGCCCTCTATCTCCAGGCTGGCCGCCACTCCGAGGTCGCCGACCTCGCGACCGCCATGGCCGCCGCCTTCGAGTCCTTGGGCGTCCACCGCGAAGCCCTCGCCGCCTGGCGCCTCTTCGCCGACGCCTGCCAGCGCCAGGCCGCCAGCGTCGGCTTCGCCAAGAATCTCGCCCGCTACTTGGACCAGGCAAGGCACGACCCCGAGTTCGGGTTCGCCGCCTCGGGGGTTTGGGGGTGAGGGGAGGCTGAGCGGCGAACCCTCCTGCCCATGCGACTCCTCAACAGGCTGCTTTTCGTCTCCGCGCTGGCCCTGGTCCTCGCCGGTTGTTCTTATGCCGTCCTTTACGAGCCCACTGTCGGGGTGCGCCGGATCGGGGAGTTTCGATGGCAGCTTGACGGGCCGGACCTGCGGGTCTTCGTGCCTCAGTTGAAAGAGCGGCTTCAAGCCGAGGACGCCGACCTCTGGATCGAAGTCTGCAATGACGGCGGCGAGCCCATAGTGCTCGAGTCCGCCTCGCTACTCGGGCGGCAAGGAGAGGTGGCCGCCAGCCTCGGATCGTCCGTCCAAAGTCCGTTAGGGGCGATCGAGCCCGGTACGAAGTGCACCTTCCCCCTCTTCTGGCAGTTCGATGATCTCCTGACGAGAACCCTCGGCCGCGAGACCTCGCTGGAGCTCCACTTCCGGAGGGGCGGCGAGGTCTTCACGCTTGTCATCGGCTACCGGCTCCGCCGCAAACCCTGGCTCTTCCGCGTGGACTTCGGGGACGACTGACTCACCCTCTCGAGTCATCCCAGGGTATTCCTCTCCTGAACGGTCGCCTCGACCTCTTTGCGAGGTGGCCTCATTCTTGCCGTGCCGCGAACGAGAATGTGCGGCGTGAAAGGGAGTTGGAAGTCATGAAAGCTCGCCCGATGGTGTTCGCGATCCTCGCCTTCGCAGTCGTTCTCACCGTTTCTCCCCTCCCTGCTCTCGAATTGACCCTGTCGGCCGCCGGCCCCGTTGTCTCGGGGTTGGCGCCGGGGGGCGAGATCGTCTACCTGTCCGTGGCTCGCGAGGCGTCCGGGTATGCGGCCAATGTCGTCCGGCGGGAGGGACGGCTGAAGGACGACGACTCGGACGGCGTGGTCTCCATTGAGCTGGACCGACCAGTGCCGTTCCGGTCGATCTGGGTGGTGGTGGAGGTCGCCACGGGTCGGGTGTTGGCGGCGACTCCCGAGGGCTATCCCTTGCGCGACGCCGAGCCCGGGGGCGGCTTCGCGGTTGCGCAGACGGAGGGCGTGATCACGCGGATCGGCGCGCGCGGCGACCTTTCCCACGTGCTGGTCGTTCGGCCCGGCGGCGGCGCCTGGGTGGCGACTCTCGTCGACGGCTCGGCCGGGGACGAAGATGGCCCGGCGAACCGCACGATTCAGGCCGCGCTCGCCGGCCTCGAGCCACTCGCGAATGGGCCGCCGCCGCCCTTGGAGTTGGCCGCGGGGGACCTTGTGATCGAGATCGATTCGGACGCCATGGCCTGGGCGCTCGAGGTGGTCGGAGGTGCCCCGTGAAGAAGCTCGCCGGGGCTCTCTTCGCGATTCTGGCTCCCCTCGCGGCCTTCGGCCAGACGCTGGCGAACCAGGAGCGCGGCTTTTCGCCGGACAAGACCTATCAGCTCGGCGAGGTCGACAGCGTCAATCTGCTGAACGGCAACGTGTCGCTGACGATCCCGGTGGGTTCGGGCTATCCGGTGTCGCCATCGTTCGCCTACAACCTGACGCTCGTCTACAACTCGAAGGCCTGGGACCACGAGCTCGTTTCGGGTCGCGCCCGGGCCGTTCCGAACCGGGTGTCGAACGCCGGCATGGGCTGGCAGCTCTCGCTCGGCCGGCTTCTGGCCCCGTCCGACCCTCTCAACGACTACGACGAGTACCAGTGGGTCTACATCGGGCCCGATGGCGGCGACCACCTGTTCTACTCGGACCTCCACGGCGTGACGCCGGGCGTCGATGCCTGCCTGAACGCGACCTGCTACAGCCGGGACGGCTCGTACCTCCGCCTCCGCCGACTCAGCGCGACCCAGAAGGTCCTCGAGTTTCCGAGCGGCGAGCGGCATCTGTACCAGAACGTGGGCGGTGACCAATGGCTCCTCATGGCGCTCGGGGACCGCTTCAGTTCCCAGGCGACGGAACCGGCCTCGATCGACGATCTGACGATCGACTACACGACGTTCAACCTCTGGCGTCTGGTGGATCGTCACGGGCGCGTCCAGCAGATCGTCTTCGAGCCGGATCCTTCGGGGCGGGTGCCGCGCCGGGTCAAGGAAGTCCGGTTGACCGCCGCGCCCGACGCCGCGGGCAACGCGCGGACGGCCGTGTGGAGCTTCGGCTACGGCGCCTTGGCCACCATGATGCCTTCGTGCTCGAACGATTTCCCCGGTTGGACGAGCGTCACCACGTCGTTGCTGCGCTCCGTGACGCTGCCGGACGGCTCGTCCTGGAGCTTCACCTACCATGGCGATAGCGGCGGGGGCAGCTGCTTCTCGCGCGGCGCGATCGCCGCGGTGGCCCTGCCCACCGGAGGTTCGATCGAGTACACCTATGGCCAGAATGTGATCCCGGTCTACGGCTGCACCCCACTCGAGTGGCAGTCGCATTCGGCGCGGGCGGTTACGCGGGTCTTCAAGAACGCCGGCGGCGTCGAGACGGGTCGGTACCTTTACTCCAGCTCGCTGTCTCAGCCGCCGGAATTCCTCTTCCCGCCGGCGCAGTGCACGCCAAGCATCTTCGAGACGGCGCCTTCGGAAGAGCTCACGGTGACCGTCACGACGCCGCTCAAAGACCAGGAGAAGCACTACTTCTCGGTGTTTCCGGGCACCGAGACGCCGACCAACACGACCTACGACCTGCGCGAGCACGGGCTGCCGTTGACCCGGCTCCAGCCCACGCAAGGCGGCCGATTCCTGTCGTCCGTGATCTACGACTGTGCGGACGATGGCACGGCCTGCGTGGCCAAGCGCGAGCGCTACGTGAGCTTCGAGCGGGACGCCGCGATCTTCTGCAACGTCCCCTACGGCCCCGACTGTCCGAGCACCAACCGCCGGCTCTTCGGTGAGCGCACTCGCTACCTGGACGACATCGAGAACCCGAACACGAATCCCGTGACCTATCGCTACGCCGACGTGGCACGCTCGGATTTCGACGGCCTGGGCCACTACCGAACGGACACGACGGGCGGCAACTTCGGCCAGGCGGACGTGGCGACCACGATCACCAAGTGGAATCCGACCCGTGGCACGTTCCCGGGAAGCTTCGTGCTGCCAGTGGTTTCCGAACCCTGGGTGCTCGGAACGTTCAACGAGCGCCGGACGACGGAAGGCACCTCAACGGTCGTCCAACAGGCCTGCTTCGACACCAAGGGCTTCCTGCTGCGGATGCGGACCCTGGCCGGCACCACCGCACAGTCGAAGGACCTGCTGACCGTCTGGACTCCGGATGTCCAGGGCCAGGCGACCAGCGAGCGCCGCTACGGCGGGGACGTCGATCCGATCGGC
>CXWL01115212.1_pt1 | contig 48432 bp, 45 predicted proteins | sample 590931 | NCBI WGS metagenome assembly CXWL01 (sample SAMEA3498368, study PRJEB10139) | groundwater metagenome | biome: water well; material: biofilm material | place: Germany | collected 2015-04-27 | reverse complement strand
TTTGCGACCCGATCAACCCGCCGACTATCCCCCCTACCACCATTCCGGATTCCTGCTGGCTCGGTTGCGAGGCACATCCAGCCAGGTTAATTAAGATAAGCCCAGCACCCAGATAATGAAATTTCTTACTCATTACAATACTCCCTGTCGAATGATTTTTCTCTCATCTTAGTGACCCTGCTATCTCGTTCCTTTGAGAACTATCAAAGGAACGAGGGGAGAAGAAAATATAGAGCTAAAAAAACCACAACACGGACCAGCGATGTCGCTTGCCGCTTAATTGTTGAAATTGGACTGGAAAGCGTTGAAAATAGATTTTGTGATTNNGTGCATCGCTTCGCAGTAGGGTAAGCTTGCAGACGGGAGTATTCAATTTCTGTCCCGCAATCAATGCAGATTCCATAGCATTTATCACTGATGCGTTGACGTGCCAGAGCGATATCGTTTAACGTGACCAGCTGCAGTCCCATCCTTGCATTGTCGATGTCGACAATGACATCGGCAGAGGACTCGTCACCTACGTCGGAAACTTCTCCGGTCAATTCGGCAAATGGTTCATCTTCCCTGCGCCCGGCCTCGGCGCGAATTTGAGTCTGGGCATCTAACTCGCGCTGATCCAGAAGCTGTTCCAGGCTGCTCATTTGTTTCACAGAGAGATGGGACACTTTTATTTCCTGTCTAGATAAAGGTAAAGCACATCGTCATCAGAGAACGAATGAACGAATGAAGTCTGCACTATCAATTTATTATTGTTTCAGACGTTCATCAATAGTTTGCATATGGCTGACCCGCGACACATCTGCCAATGTCGAAGAAAGCCTTTCGACTATATCGTCCAGCGCGACTATCCCTACCAGCACACCGGCAGAGTCAACCAGAGGCACCCGACGAATTCCCGCACCGCGCATCCTTTCCATTGCTATCTCCAGCTGTTCGCCTTCGTACGCGATGACCAGCTTGCGTGACATGACATCACCTACAGTGACGGCCGTGGGATCGACTCGTTTAGCTAGCACTTGCACCACCAGATCCCTGTCCGTGAGGATGCCAACGGGCACAGGCTCGCCGCTACGATATTCGACCACGACCAGATCGCCGACGTGTTCGCTACGCATCAATTCAGCAGCTTGCAAAATGGTCGCATTGGCACCGCAAGTCTCCACTTTACGGGTTCCTACTGTCCCAGCATACATAGTTCTTCTCCTCGTTTAATCCACTTAATCCACTTTATTAGTCAACTTAATTAGTACATCATGTCGTTCATGCCTGGAGCAGGATTCGCCGCAGGTTTCGGCGCTTGCGCAATCATGCAATCGGTCGTCAGGATTAAACCGGCGATTGATGCTGCATTCTGCAGGGCGGAGCGCGTGACTTTGGCGGGGTCAATAATTCCCATTTCAAACATATCGCCAAAACGTTCATTGGCCGCGTTGTAGCCAAAATTTGCATTGCCATCAACGACCCGGTTAACCACCACCGATGGGTCGACTCCCGCATTAATCACAATCTGCCGCAGCGGTTCTTCCAATGCTCGCCTGACGATACTGATACCAGCGTCCTGGTCTGTATTATTGCCGTGCAAGGCGTCAAGGATATGACGTGCCCGTAGGAAGGCAACTCCACCGCCGGGGATAATCCCCTCTTCTACTGCGGCGCGGGTGGCGTGCAAGGCATCTTCGACGCGTACCTTGCGTTCTTTCATTTCCATTTCGGTGGCAGCGCCGACCTTGATGACGGCAACCCCGCCGGAAAGCTTTGCGAGCCGCTCGACTAATTTTTCACGGTCATAGTCGCTTTTTGCCTGCTCAATGTCTTTGCGAATCCCACCGATATGTGCTGCGATCCGGCCAGCTTCGCCACTGCCACCAACTATCGTGGTGGAGTCTTTGTTGACCTCTATGCGCCTTGCCTTTCCTAATTGTTCTATCGTCACCTGCTCCAGGCTAGCCCCGGCTTCCTGGGCGATAACGGTGGCCCCCGTAATCACGGCGATGTCATCTAGCATGGCCTTGCGCCTGTCACCGAAACCAGGGCCCTTTACCGCACAAATCTTAAGTGCGCCACGTACACTGTTGACAACCAGCGTGGCCAAAGCCTCGCCTTCAATATCTTCAGCGATGATCAGCAAGGGTTTATCTTGCTTGACGACTAATTCAAGCAAAGGCAATAGTTCGCGGATTCCAGAGATCTTTTTGTCACAGATGAGCAAAAAAGCATTTTCCAACACCGTGGCTCTTTTTTCTGTATTGTTGATGAAATACGGGGACAGATAGCCACGATCAAATTGCATACCTTCTACCACTTCCAATTCACTTGCCAGGCCAGAGCCGTCTTCCACAGTCACAGCACCGTCCTTGCCGACTTTTTCCATCGCTTCGGAAATTAACTTCCCCACCGACAGATCTGAATTGGCCGAAATGGAAGCAACCTGCGCGATTTCCTTGCTGCTCGAACATGGCTTCGCTTGATGTTTGATTTCAGCGACCAAGGCATCGACAGCCAGATCGATGCCGCGCTTGATATCCATAGGGTTAATTCCTGCAGTGACATGTTTCATGCCCTCCCTGACGATCGCCTGCGCCAGGGTAGTCGCCGTGGTCGTGCCATCGCCGGCGACATCGCTGGTACGGCTGGCAACCTCACGCACCATTTGCGCCCCCATATTTTCGAACGGGTCGAGAACAAACACTTCCTTAGCGACCACAACACCAGAATTTGCCAGCAAAGGAGGACCAAAACTACGTTCGATGATGACATTGCGCCCACGCGGCCCCAAGGTGACCTTCACCGCATCAGCAAGGATATTTACTCCTGCCAATACTTTTTTCCTTGCGTCCTCGTGAAAAATAACCGTCCTGTTTGGCATCGATATTCCTTCTTCTGGCAATGTATTTCCACGTCAGGCATGATCTCAGTAGCAAAGCATGGCGCTTTTCTGAGTTCAACTAGTTGACTTTAATCAAAATCCAAAATCAACACCGATGCCCTTATTAGTGCGACATCAATACCGGCAAGCGCATTTTTTTCAACATCGCGTGTGTCGTTCCGCCCAGCACCAATTCAGCAAAACGGCTATGACCGTATGCTCCCATGACCAGTAAATCGGCCTTTAAATCGCCGGCGCGGTAAAGCAGCCAATCCGCTGGCGCAACATTAATGTCATCGTTCCGGTCGACCTCAACGATGACGTCATGCCTTGCTAGATAAGCGGCGATGTCGATATCAGGTAAGTCATGTTCCTTATCGATTTTTTCGGCAACCGTCAGTACTGTCACTTGCTGTGCCCGTTTTAACAATGGCATTGCGTCTGCCATGGCACGCGCGGCCTCACGCCCGCCGTCCCAAGCGACCACAACGCGAGCTAATGTGTTTGGCAATATGCCTGTGTGCGGCACTAACAACACAGGTCTGCCAAGTTTGAATACAAAACGTTCAGGGAAATTCTCACCGAGATCAGTGTCGATATCAGAAGCATTGCGTTGACCAAGAATGCTCAGGTCGGATGCTCTGGCTTGGGCGAGCACCTGCCGGAAATCGGTACTTTGGTAATCCAGCCAATCGAAATTAACACCCGCCCTTTTTGCGACTGTATAAAAATTTTCTTTAGCAAGATCACGTTTTTTTTGCGTGCTAGCCTCCCATTCCGCCATTACGGGTGCCCATTGCGCATAGGGATCGTAATAGAAATTGGGCGAATAACTGACATACAGCCCGGTCAGGTGTGCATTTTGCTGTGCTGCCAACGTCAGTGCAAAATCCAGACGTTTTGATGAACCTGCACTGTTGTCGAGAAAAACAGTCATCTTCTTGTAGCTCATTTTGTACTCCCTGTAGTTGACATAGAGGTGGTCATATTTTTCAATTCTCCAGCGTCACTCGCATGCACTGAAGAAAACGCAAATTGCCTTACCTATTTTTAAATGAGGCCTTTTGATAGACGCTATACGCCGACCGGAAAGGTTTCAGGCGCTTCCCCGGTTTGCCAGATGTTCGCTATCTCCAGCGGTTCTACCGCATGCGTATGGTCAAAATGCACGACAGCATCAAACTGCTGCGGCACGCGGGAAAAAAAATAGTGGCTTTGCCTCTCGGTCTCGGGCCGATAAATGACACCGATGGCACGCTCCAAACGCCGGCCGGCCAAGGCTTTGGTCAATGGATTTTCCGTATTTAAGGGCAGCATAAAATTTCCTGCGCCCGATTCATGAAGTTCGGCCTCAAGGCTGCCAACCAAGGCCGGCCTGACACGCTTCCGTTCAGCCGGCGCATCCCAATTTGATGCCGCTGTGACCGTACCGTCATAGGTTGAAAAGCCAATCAGGATAGCCTCTCTGCCATACCGTTCACGCGCAAGCTGACCGACATTCCACTCACCCAGCTGGGCCACTTCGGTAGCGCTGGCATCGCCTATATGCGAGTTATGCGCCCACACCACAATTTTTGATGTATTGGCTTTAACGGAGCCGTCAGTATGTTTTTTATCTGCGTCTTCCGACAAATGCCGCGCCAGAGCATCCAGGGTCTCCGTCATGTGCCGGTCGCGCAGATTCCACGAGGAGACATGTCCCTTGTACATGCAACGATAGTATTCTTCCGCATCCCTGACGAGCCTGGCGTTTTGCTGCGCGTAAAACAAGGCATCCTTTGCCTCGTCACCATTGGTCTTGGAAAAAGCGGTAGCGTGTGCATTTAACTCGCGTAGCTGTGCCACCACGGCCTCTTCGCAGGAGGCGGAAAGCCCGAGCCCGGCAGCATAGCCATAGTGCTGACTGTCTTGATTGAAATGGTCAAAACAGGCGTAACGGGCGCGAGCACGGTTTGCCTCTGCCGGATCTACCTTGTCGAGATAATTCAATACTTCCTCGATGGAGGTAAATAAACTATATAAATCCAGCCCGTAGAAACCGACCTTGGCCGACTTTAATTTAAGACTGCCGTTGTAATCGCGTAGCCACTCAACAAAATCCACCACGTCCTTGTTGCGCCACATCCAGGCGGGAAATCGCTTGAACCCGCTCAGCGCCTGCCTGGCACTGGAATCGGTATAAAATCCTCCGGTATTGAGCGTATGGCGAACATAACGATTCACGCGATAGGCATCTGGCCAGTCAGCCTCAACGGCAACCGCAGTGAACCCTTTTTCATTGATCAAGCGCTGGGTAATGAGCGCCCGCTCACGATAAAATTCATGCGTGCCATGGCTTGCCTCTCCTAGCAAGACAAATCTGGCATCGCCAATTAACTCCATCAAGGGATCGTAGTCATTGGCAGAACCAGTCAAGGCATGCGCGGATTGAGCGATAAGATCACTTAATGAGGATGCTCGATGAGATCGCTCTGAGGACGGTGTAATGGTCGGCATAATAGGTTGATTTCCTCAATAAGGAGCGCAGACGATTTTCTTAAGCTTCATTCAGACTGCACTTTTTGTTTGTTGCTAGACTGCGTATCAAAATGCGCATGACACCATTGCGTAGCAAGGGCGGCAACGCTCTGTAATTTGCCAGACTCTTCGAATAGATGTGTTGCGCCAGGAATGATTTCCAGCTTCTTCTCGCAATGCAGATACGCAAACGCCTCGCGATTCAAATCGATGACGACGCTATCGTCACCACCAACGATCAACAGGGTTGGCGCCGTCACCTTTTCAAGCGAGGCGTGACCGGCCAGATCCGGACGACCGCCGCGTGACACCACTGCGGCAATGCCCTCACCCAGCATGCCAGCGAGTTGAAGTGCAGCAGCTGCACCAGTGCTGGCGCCAAACAGTGCGACCGGAAGTGATGAGGTGCTGTCAGAAGATCGTAACCAGGAAAATGCAGCGTGTAGACGTTGTGTCAGCAAGGCGATATTAAAACGGACCTGATACTCTTCATCTTCTTTGGGAGTAAGCAAATCGAGCAGCAAGCTTCCCATTTGCGCCGCCCTTAACGCGCTTGCAACGTAGTTGTTGCGTTGACTGAAGCGACTACTTCCGCTGCCATGGGCAAACAGAACTATGCCTATCGGTTGCGCCGGCAATTCCAGCATTCCTTCAATCTCGACACCATCCGAGGCTATCTTTATCAGGCTGCTTTTCACCAGTTCTGTTGTCATTATTATCTACTCCGCCGGATAAGCATGGGCTGTCAAGAGCGATGCCCGATTTGCTGTTCGTAAGGCTTTTGATTGCTAACATTTGTTTCTCGTGAAGCGTCGTTCAGGAGTTGAATCACATCCTGATCCGATGTCTGATTGAAGTTCTCATACCATGCACCGACCGCATAAAATGGGGTGGGCATGCGCAAACAAATAATTTCATCGGCGTCAGATCGTAACTTGTCTAGTGAATCCGCTGCCCCTACGGGCACCGCGATAATCAGCTTGGCAGGTCCCGCTTTGCGCACAGCAATCGCTGCCGCCTTCATGGTTGACCCTGTGGCCAGCCCGTCATCGACCAGGATCACCACGCGCCCCTGCAAATTGAGGGGTTGACGATCCGCCCTATATAGTTTTTCCCGGCGTTCCAGTTCCAGTAGCTCACCTTCGACGACGGTATCGATGACACGCGGCGAGATGTCATACATGCGTATCACATCGTCTTGCAAGAAACGCGTTCCACCGCTTGCAATTGCCCCGATGGCAAATTCTTCGTGGCCAGGCATCCCAATCTTGCGTACCAGGAAAATATCCAAGGGCAATTTCAGACTTTGGGCGACCATATATCCGACCGGAACACCGCCGCGAGGCAATGCCAGCACGATGGCATTCTTGTCGCCGCCATAATCACGCAAGCGATGCGCGAGTAACTCGCCCGCCTGTTTCCGATCTTTAAATCGATGTTGATCAAACATGCTGAAACATCCCATAAGGATAGGTATTCAATGTAAATGTCTGGCACAAGTTGTTTGTCATCAACGCCATGAAATATCTCGCGCATTAATTATGTGCAGCAACTGCGTGCATCAACTACGTGCATCAATTCAATATAGTGGAGAGCGAATGGAGGCAGTTGACAATAGTCAAGCCACAACTGCCAACTGATTGTTGTCAGCCATGCCATGAAACCGTGTTCCGATCGGCTGCAGGCCAAATTTTGATGAATGTCAAACATCTCAATTTGCGCTCAAGCATAGTTTTATGGTCACGCGTAGCGATTGTGCTGGATAGAAATATATCGCTCGTTTCAGCCACCGCAGCAGCACCCATATCCTGATAGGAGCTATCTGATGAAACCATTAAAAATTTTACTGTTGACCATACTCATCGTCACGTTAAACGGATGCGGTTACAACACGATGCAGGCGCAGGATGAACAAATAAAGGCAAGTTGGTCGGAGGTGGTGAATCAATATCAGCGGCGTGCCGATTTGATTCCTAATCTGGTCAATACAGTCAAAGGCTATGCGGCGCATGAAAAGGAGGTGCTGACGCAAGTGGCGGATGCGCGTGCACGTGTCGGCTCGATTCAGGCAACGCCTGCCTTGCTGAATGATCCACAAGCTTTTCAAAAATTCCAGAGCGCACAGGGCGAACTCTCGGGGGCGCTGAGCAGGTTGTTGGCGGTGTCGGAAAACTATCCGCAACTGAAGGCTGACAGCAATTTTCGTGACCTGCAAGCACAGCTGGAGGGAACAGAAAATCGCATCACGGTAGCGCGTAACCGCTATATCAAGTCAGTTGAGGAATACAACGTCACGGTGCGATCTTTTCCCTCCAATCTGACAGCGATGGTGATGAGTTATAAGATCAAGCCAAATTTTACCGTGGAGAACGAGCGCGCCATTTCCGCGCCGCCCAAAGTGGATTTTGCTGCGCCTGCAAGCGCGCCTGACGCTGCTCCTGCGGGAGCTGGCAAGTGAATATTGCTGGCGCCGCAAAAACACTGCTTGTATTTCTGGGATTCTGCCTGGCGGTATTTGTGGCGGCCTTCGTGGCGGCGCAGCTACCTGTTCCATCCCTGGCTTCTCGTGTCACTGACATGACTGGCACGCTGACCGCTGAACAGAAAGCGACCCTGGAGCAAACCCTGAAAGACTTTGAAACAAGAAAAGGCAGCCAGATCGCCATCCTGATCGTTCCGACCACGGTGCCAGAAGCGATAGAGCAATATGCATTGCGTGTTGTTGAGCAATGGAAACTAGGACGCAAGAAGGTCGATGACGGCGCGCTGCTGATCGTCGCTAAAGATGACAGAACATTGCGCATCGAGGTTGGCTATGGATTTGAAGGCGTGCTGAACGACGCGGTGAGCAAACGCATTATCAGCGAAGTCATTACGCCAAAATTCAGGCAAGCTGATTTTTATGGAGGCATTACCGACGGTATTGCCAGCATGATACGCGTCGCCGAAGGCGAACCATTAGCGTCGCCGGCACAGCGAGGTGACGGTAAAGGGGCCAACATCGAACCTTCCCTGCCCGTCATTTTCATCCTGGCATTGGTCGTGGGCGGTATCCTGCGTGCGCTGCTTGGCCGTCTGCCTGGCGCGATCGCAACCGGAGGGGTGGTCGGGTTTCTCGCCTGGCTATTCGCAGGCGCTATCTCTGTGGCGCTTTTTTCCGCTGCCCTCGCCTTTGTGTTTGCCTTGTTAGGAGGTGGCGCAGGACGGTTTATTGGTGGACGGCATGGCGGCGGCTTTCATGGTCCCGGAGGCATAGGCGGCGGTGGCGGCTTCGGCGGTGGCGGGGGAACTTTTGGCGGTGGCGGCGCATCCGGAAAGTGGTAACGATGATACATCCCAAACGCTACTTCAAGCATCTGTTAGCGACCGACTGGCTGCTGACCAGAGCATTTCCGCAAAAGAGCTTGCATGCCATTGAACGCAAGATCACATCGAGTGAGACAAGGCACCTTGGAGAGATTCGTTTTGTGATCGAAATCGCGCTTTCCGGCAGACGGCTTATTCGCGGCCAGAGTGCGCGCGAGCGGGCACTTGATGTGTTTTCGCAATTACGCATGTGGGATACCGAGCAGAGAAATGCGGTCCTGATTTACCTGCTCCTGGCCGATCACTCAGTGGAAATCGTCGCCGACCGTGGCATCAATGGCAAGGTTGGCGATAGCGTATGGGAAAAAATTTGTCAGGACATGGAAATCGCGTTTCGCAACAAGCATTACGAGCAAGGCGTTATGGATGGCATCGACGCCGTGAATCATCTTTTGACGCAACATTTTCCTGCCGGTGCGATCAATAAAAACGAATTGCCTGACAATGTAACGATATTGCATTAATGCACTGCAAGGCCAAACGCATCGGTGGTGAATTTTCCATTTGCGTTTAATTATCAAAAATTCATCAATTGAACATTTGTCGCTGCGGTCAAAACATTTTCTCTGAATTTTTTACATAAAATCTGAAAATAGGCACGTCCAGCACGCCCTATCCATCTGCCTTTCCAGCCCATCTTCCTTGAAACCCGCATGGATATTGCGTCTCAGAGGCTGCCATTAATTTTCTGAATCATCCTTGATCGCTCAGTAAACAAACACTGTTGCGATAATTCCATTAAAAATCTATTCAATGCTGTTGAGTCCTTGTACTATTAGAGCGCCGTTTAACCATGTCACACTTTTCATGGAGGACATCAGCATGAGCAAAAAATTTCTTCCATGGGGTTCTATCCATGCCAGATTAACGCTCACAACACTTTGTCTGTTTTTGGCAAGTCTTTGGTCGCTCTCTTACATCACCAGCCAGATCTTAAAAAAAGATTTGCAACATTTATTAGGCGAACAGCAATTTGCCACCGCCAGCATGATGGCAACCCGCCTCAACGATGAACTTGACACCCGTCTAAAAGCGCTGGAAAGATATGCCGACATGTCTTCCGAAGCCTTTCTTAAAGGACCTTCAACATTACAGGCAGAACTTGGCCGCCTTCCTCTATTGTTCGAATTATTCAATAACACGCTGTTCGTCTGCGACCTTGACGGCGCCACGATTGCGAACATCTCATCATCAGAACAGTTATGCAATGACAGCATTAACCTTACTGTCATCCGTGCTGCGTTAACAGAAGGCAAATCGACGGTCAGCCAGTTTACCAAGGCGAAAGGCCAGGGAGACGCGGCATTTGCGATGGCTGCGCCGATTCATGATGCGAACCATCAGGTCATCGGNNGGTCATCGGTGCGCTGGTTGGCATGATCAGGCTGAGGACACCCAATTTCATCGATAAGTTTACCGAAAAGCCCTACGGCATGACAGGTGGCTTTCTGATCATTGCGCCGACCCAACGATTAATCATCAGCGCCACAGATAAAAATCGCCATATGGAGATACTCCCTGCGGCGGGTATTAATCCAGCGATAGATCGTTTTCTAAATGGCTATGAGGGCTCTCAGTTAATGAGAAACCCACATGGTGTGGAGATGCTGGCCTCTACTGTCCGGGTAGCGAAGACCGGATGGATTCTGGCCGCCAATTTACCTATCGACGAGGCATTTGATCCCATACACAGGATACAACTCCACATGCTGATAGGGACGGTATTGCTCACCCTGATATCCGGGTTATTGAGCTGGTGGTTCTTAAAGCGCCAACTCGCGCCGCTGCTCAACACGGTGCAAACACTGGACGACATTACTTACCACAGACAGTCACGCCAGACTTTGCCGGTGACTGGAGAAGATGAGATAGGCAGACTGATCAGCGCCTTCAATCATTTGCTGGAAGCACTAAACGAAAGGGAAATGGCGTTGCAAAAAAATGAACTGTTCATTAACGCTATTATCAATTCTGTCACTGCGGAGATTGCCGTGCTTGACCATGAAGGGGTCATCACCATGGTGAATCAACCCTGGATACGTTTTAGCGAAGAAAACAAGCTCGCNNAATAATTATCTGGACGTTTGCCGGGCTAACGCCAACTCGCCAGAAAATGCTGATGCCTTGCAGGCTTTGGGCGGAATCGCGGCGGTGCTGAATGGCTACCTGCATCATTTCTCGATGGAATACCGTTGCAACTCGCCAACACAGCAAAGGTGGTTCAACCTTATCGTCACCCCTTTGAGCCATGATAAACGCGGTGTCGTCCTCTCGCATACCGACATCACCNNGTAGAAGAATCACTGCGTTTATTCCGCGCCAGCATACAGGGTGCATCAGAAGCCATATTTTGGGTAACGGCGGACGCACGTATTGTTGATGTGAATTTTGCCGCCTGCCAGCTGTTTGGCTACAGTTCGCGGGAACTGCTTCAGATGCAGATATCAGATATCTCTCAGGACCAGCATTTATCAATGGAAGACTGGATCGCGCACTTTAATGAACTTCGTCAGCATGGCTCGATGAAGTTCGAATCGGTTCATCGTACCAAGCAGGGAAAATTGATACCGGTTGAGGTCATGGCCAGTTATATCAGTCATAGCGGTGAAGAGTTTAGCTGTGCATTTATCCGCGATATATCAGAAAGAAAGCAAAGCGAAGCCGCACTTCAGGCTGCCAAGGCCGAAGCGGAAAAAGCCAACAATGCCAAATCACGTTTCTTGGCCGCAGCCAGCCACGATTTGCGACAGCCGCTCTCGGCACTTTCGCTGTATGTTAATTTGCTTGAGCATCATGTCTCTCCCGATAACAGTGAAATCGTCAACAGCATTCAACACTGTGTGCTCAGCCTGTCTGAACTGCTCACCGATTTGCTCGACATCAGCAAGCTTGATGCCGGCGTAGTGAACCCCCATCGGTCGGATTTTCCCCTCGATGATCTACTCACCTCACTGGCCTCTGTCTATGCGGTGGAAAGTGCGGCAAAAAATCTGCAATTACGCGTGCGCCCCTGTGGGATCCTGCTGCATTCGGATCAGCGACTCTTGCATAGGATAATCGGCAATTTAATATCAAATGCGATCCGCTACACAGAAAAAGGTGGAGTGCTCATTGCGTGCCGCCGCCATCAAGGAAAGTTGTGGCTGGAAGTATGGGATACAGGAATGGGGATTCCCGAAGGAAAAACCAAGATAATTTTTGAAGAGTTCAGACAACTGGGTGACGAGGCACGTAATCGCGGCAGTGGCTTAGGCTTATCCATCGTCAGCAAAATGGCTGCTCTTCTGGGCTTGCAGATCCGTGTGCGATCCCGTCTGGGAACAGGCTCTATTTTTGCACTAGAGCTGGAGCCAGCAACAACTGACAAAAATACTGCACCGCCGGGCCAGAATGGAGGCGGCCCTTCCTCCGGCGAGCTTAATTTGGCATCGGGAAATTATTCTCCCGCCCCCACCCCGCAGAGAGCAAGCAATGTGCAAAGCTCAGGCACGCCTAAAATCGGTGTCATCGATGATAATCCACAAGTGTTACAGGCACTGGCCTTCGCCCTGGAGAATAGTGGCTATCAGGTATTCGCCGCCGCAAGCGGCAAGCAATTACTCGCAGAATTAGGTAACCGCGCGCCCGATTTAATTTTGTCTGATTACCGGCTTGCAGAAGGTGAGAACGGCTTTGAAGTCATTGCGGCGGTACGCGATCGATTTGGTGCAGACCTGCCGGCGATTATCATGACCGGCGACACTGATCCTTCAATGATACGCAGCATGGGTACGCATGGCGTGACGATATTGTATAAACCTGTGCAATTTGATACCTTGCAGGCGATTGTTAATGAAGCGATCGGTTAAGGAATAACATGAAATTGCGCATATTATTGGCAGATGATCACGCCCTTTTCAGGCAGGCAATACGCTTGACTTTATTGACCTCGCCAGACATTGACATTGTCGCTGAAGTGGCCAATGGCAATGAGGTACTTCGGCGGGTGGAGCAAACCCATCCTGACATCGTATGCATGGACATTAACATGCCAAAACTGAATGGCGTTGAAGCCACCCGCCAGCTACATGCCGTTTACCCCGAAATTAAAATCATCGCATTGTCTTCGCATATCGACCCCTATCTCGCCGCGAGGATGATAGACGCAGGTGCGCTCGGCTATGTAGACAAGTCAACCGCAGGTAACGATTTACCGGTCGCCATCAATCTGGTGCGGCAAAACCAGGTTTTTCTTAGTTCGGGATTGGGGATAGTCGATGGTAAAGAATTGGCACAATATCTCCATAGCATTAACTCAGCGCCTGATTAATTCAGCGCCTGATTACCTTTTCCGTGACCCGGCTTAAGGCGCCCAATTATCTCGCGTGTTTATGCGCCCCCTTCCTTGATTTTTAAATTTGCAATACCCGGATGAATACAAATCCGATACGTATTTCAAGGTAAATATTCTGGTCAACAATGGACTAAAAATTGGGCTCGTTGAGTAAGCATTACCTATTTTTAGGTAATAGCAGTACATGATTTCAATTAGACAAACATGGGCAATGTGTTTTCTGTCGCAGAATAATCTTGTTTAAGACCAAAACCACCCCATACACTTAATGAAACGGCTACACTTTTAAAAATTGTAATGAGCCGTGCGCGCCAATTCGTGTGCGCAGGGATGAAATCTGGGTTTAATGCCGAGAACAATCAAGTAAAACAGTCGCCGATCAGCACGTATTGCCTGGATATACCAATAAGGAGAATTTAACTTGTCCGTCAAGAAGACCGTTTCCAAAAGTCACTCAAAGAGCAATTCGAGTGTTGATAATTTTCTTGTCAATGATATGGCGACCGCTCCATGCATTGTCGGGATTGGCGCCTCCGCAGGTGGTTTCCATGCGATCAGCAATTTTCTTCAGGCATTAACAGCAGGTAGCGGTGTCGCCTATGTCATCGTGCAGCACTTGGATCCAAGCCATCCCAGCTTATCAGCACAGTTATTCGGGAAATACACCATGCTTCCGGTGGCAGAAGCGAGCGACGGCGTTCTTGTCGAAGCAAATCACATCTATACATCGCCACCGGGTCAGGACATCACTGTCAAGAATGGTCACTTATGCCTATCTCCGCGCGGTGAGAATAAGCACCTGCACATGCCAATTGACCGGTTTTTCAATTCTCTAGGCCTGGACCGTGGCACACGCGCCATAGGCATAGTCTTATCCGGTAGCGGCACTGATGGCGCATTGGGCATAAAGACCATCGCCGCCAATGAAGGCATTATCCTGGTGCAAGATCCGGCAACCGCCGAATTTGACAGCATGCCTCGCAGCGCGATTGCCACAGGAATCGTCAACTATGTGCTGAGGGCTGAACAAATGCCGCAAGTGATCGCAGACTATGCCCGCCATCCTTATGCGACAGGCCCTGTCAAGATGACCGAAACGGAAGATGATCCGAAGTCGACGCGATCTTTGATTAAGATATTACAGGCGCGACGCGGCTATGATTTTACCGGGTATAAACAAGGCACCTTTATGCGGCGCATACAAAGACGCATGGGCTTGCATGGAATTTTGCAAAAATCCAAGTATGTGGATTTACTAAAAAAAGATACCGCTGAGGTCGATGCACTCTTCCATGACCTTTTGATCGGCGTAACTGAATTTTTTCGTGACCCGGAGGCATGGAAAGCGCTCAACACGGATGTTATCGCGCCCATCATCGCTGCCAAGACAAATGAGGAGCCTATCCGGATCTGGATTCCGGGTTGTTCTACCGGAGAAGAAGCCTATACCATGGCAATGGTGATCTTTGATCGCCTGCGTTTGGCGCATAAAACTTGTCCGGTCCAGATTTTTGCCACGGACACCAATAATGCTGCATTAGAAATTGGCCGTCTCGGCCGGTACTCAGGCAGTATCGTTAATCACATATCGCCCGCACGCCTGCGGCGTTATTTTGTGGCAGACCCGGACAATGAAGATTTTACGGTGAATGAAGCATTGCGCTCGGCGGTGGTGTTTGGCACACAAAACCTTTTTGCAGATCCGCCGTTTGGACGGGTAGATCTGATCAGCTGCCGGAATGTATTGATCTATCTCGATTCAGATTTGCAAAAACGGGTGCTGAATATTTTCCATTTCGCATTACGTCATGAGGGCTATCTTTTTCTTGGCAGTGCAGAATCGAATGGCAACCGGGATGACCTGTTTAAACCTATCTCAAAGAGGTGGCGTATTTTCCGGCGCGAAGGTATCAGCCAACCTACCAATTTGCTGACACTTTCCGCAGCGACGAGCGATCCGAGGTTCGGTAAACATTTGCCACTCGCGCGTAATTTGCCGCCCCTTTGTCAGGTAGCGAACATCGCCCAAAAATTAGTGTTTGATCGTTTCGCACCCGCTTCGGCGTTAATTAATGGCCAAGGTGAGGTTCTTTATTTTTGTGGCGATACTGACGATTTTCTGGTCCGTCCGCGTGGTGCCCCCACGCAGGATTTACTGGCCATGGTCAGGGAAGGTTTGCGCTCGAAACTGCGCATAGCGCTTAAAGAATCGGCGACCACACTTCTGACGGTAGAGGTAAATGGTGTACGGATGAAACGAGGTAACTCTTTTGAGCCTGTAAAGCTGACAGTTACCCCAAGTGCAGGCGGAGAATTAGGGCAACTTTTTTTTGTGGTGTTCAAGCATGATCTGCAGACCTCGTCAATTCCCGTTGACAGAAATACGGAAGGTGCACTGGTACGGCATTTGGAAGAAGAATTGCAGGCAACTCGCGATGACTTGCTCAATACCATAGAGCGTTTTGAATCTGCAACCGATAATTTGAAAACCTCAAATGAAGAAGTAGTGACAACCAATGAGGAATTGCGCTCGCTTAATGAAGAACTGGAAAGTTCCAAAGAAGAGCTGCAATCACTCAACGAAGAGCTAAGTACAGTCAATCAGCAACTGGAAACAAAACTACACGAACTCGAAGTATCCAACAGCGACCTGCATAACTTATTGGTCAGCAGTGATATAGCCACTATCTGTCTCGATCATTCATTGCGCGTCAAATGGTTTGCACCGGCAGCACAAAGACAGTTTCATTTTATTGCCAGTGATATTGGCCGCCCCATCAGCGACCTGCTTTCAGCAATCGAAGATAAAAAACTAGTCGTGGCGGCACATGAGGTTCTCGCTAAACAAAACGTGCTTGATTATGAATTTCAGGTAGAAAACGGACGCTGGTATATCCGTCGCATACTTCCCTACAAGACTGACGATACACAAATTGAAGGGGTGATCGTTACCTATACCGACATCACAGATATACACCTGGCCATAGAGGCAAGTAACGAGAGCCGCAGGGATCTGAGTGAAACCATCGCGAGAAGCGATAAAATCAAGGTGCTGTCTACCGCTCTTGGTCTGGCGGAGGAACGTGAAAGAAGGGCCTTGGCCAAGTATTTGCATGATGATCTTGGGCAAATTATGGCGGTGATTGCCTTGAAAGCAGTCACGATTAAAAAACAGAAAATGTCTGCGCACCTTCGTGACGCCATGAACGATTGCGTCATGGTGGTGGAACAAGCCAACAACAAGTTACGCGAAATGGCGCTACAGTTAAACCCTCCCATGCTCGATCAATTAGGCCTGGTCACTGCGCTCGAGTGGATGGCGGATGAAGTTCACCGTGTATACAAACTCGATGTCCATATCGACGACGACGGTGCGCCCAAGCCAATGACAGCGGCGGTCAGCGCAACCATGTTTCGCGCGGTGCGTGAATTATTAACCAATGTTTCACGTCATGCCAGAGTGGAAAAAGCCACTATTACCATCGCGAAAAATGAAGACAATACGCTGACGTTAACGGTAAGTGACGCTGGCGCCGGCTTTGATCACGATATCGAAACACCAGGCGGCGATTTTGCGACACTTGGGCTGATCAGCATGCGAGAGAGAATTAGTTTGCTCGGCGGCGAAGTGTCGATTAAAAGTAATCCTGGTGATGGCACCACAGTCACACTCAAAGTGCCTTTATTGCCACCGGCAGATGCAGAGAAAACACCAAATAAAGGAAGTCCCTTATGAGTATCCGGGTATTGCTGGTTGACGATCACACCATGTTGCGAGAGGCATTGCGTCTCATGCTGGAAAAAGAACCTGGTATAGAGGTGGTAGGTGAGCTCGGTGATGGTGCGGGCGTGGCTGAAGCGGATGCGCGGCTCATGCCTGATGTGATTGTCATGGATGTCAGCATGCCTTCTATTAACGGTATCGAAGCGACACGCAACCTGATCCGAAAAAATCCGCGAACAAAAATAGTTGCGCTATCGGCCTTTGGTTACAAACAATTCATCATGGAAATGATGGATGCAGGCGCTCTCGCTTATGTCATCAAGTCGGCAGCAGGCGAACAACTGGTACGCGCCATTACTAGTGTAGCAAGAGGCGAAACCTACCTTTGCCCGGAGACTGCCGCAACATTAGTAGCGGCGAACCACAGAGGAAGCACCCTGAATACGGATGGCCAGAACAATAAACGCCTTGGCCGTCGGGAGATAGAGGTGTTAAGGCTACTGTCACAAGGCATGAGTTCGCCACAAATTGGCGCCGGGCTGCACATTGCACCGAGTACGGTCGATGTACATAGGCGCAACATCATGGAAAAACTGGATCTACATTCAGTCGCAGAACTGACCAAGTACGCGATTCGCACCGGGCTCACCAATATCTGACTTAAACTCAAATTAGCATTGCAGAGAGAGACATGCCCCGTTCAGACTATCGCCAGGTGAACCTGCATAGATCTGGCTACACTTCAATCACACTATTATTTTTTGACGCCCCCTCTTCCTATGGTTTGCGTCTCGCCGGATTCGATAACGAAACTAGCTTTGGCGTCTTTACCCAGTACCTTGACCAGATAAGGCATGACCTCCCGTAACGTTGCCTCTAGCGTCCATGGCGGATTTAACACGAACATGCCGCTGCTATGCAGACCAAATCCATCCGGAGTTGGGCCACTTATGGACAAAGTCACGTTCAACCATCCGTTAGCGGGAATTCGCTTCAAGCGTTCAGGTAACTGCTTGGATTCTGTACGTTGTAATACTGGATACCAGACCGCATAAACGCCTGTAGGAAAACGTTTTAATGCGTCTTCCAGCGTGACTTTAACGCGTCGATAGTCATCCTTAACCTCATATGGTGGATCGATCAGCACCATGCCTCGTCTCGATGGCGGTGGCAACAAGGCCTTCAGTCCTTCAAAACCGTCACCGGCCGCAATAATGACGCGCTTTCCTCTTGCAGCAGGTCGATGCCCCTGCGCCGCCGCATGTGCATCCAGCTTTCTGAAATTTTCACTCAGAATTTTTATTTCACTTGGATGCAGTTCGAACAAACGTAAACGATCCTGTTCGCGCATGACTTTGTCTGCGCAATAAGGCGAGCCGGGGTAGTAGCGCATTTTACCGCTAGGGTTCAATTCTTTGACGAGCGCGACGTATTCGGCAAGAGCAGGCGGCAGATCGGTGCGATCCCAGAGCGGCGCTATTCCGGTTTCATACTCCGCATTCTTGCTCGCATATCCGCCGTCGAGCGAGTACAAGCCAGCTCCCGCGTGCGTATCGATATAAGTATAGGCAATATCTTTTTGCCCCAGATAATTGAGCAATTGTATGGTGACAAAATGTTTGAGGACGTCGGCATGATTGCCTGCGTGGAAGCCATGGCGATAACTCAGCATGTTGGGAATTTCCTATGAAAAGACCGCACAATTCTTATTTTTTGGAATTGTGCCTGGTGAAGAGAAGCAGGATTTTACTCTCTTTACGTTTAATTGACTCGTTTGCCAAAGATGATCAGGTCGCGCTCAACACCATCAAGGGTGGCGACGCCAGGCATATTTGCCCAAATCTGAAAGTTAAATGACGCAAACAGGTTCATGCTAGGGGTGTTGTGTCCAAAAATGAAGCCCAATAAGGTATGAACATGAATTTGAGGCGCATGGGCAATCGCCTCGCCCAGCAAATACCTGCCCAGCCCTTTGCCCCTCGCATTTTCGTGCAGGTAAATGGACAATTCCGCCGTGCCGGAATAAGCAGGACGGCCATAAAAATTAGAGAACGAAAGCCAGCCTATGATTTCCTGATCGACACCTTCAACGACCCAGAGTGGTCGTTTTTCTGGCATGTGCTCATAAAACCAGTCATGTCTGGACGCAACGCTAATTAGTTCGGTGTCGGCGGTCACCCGCCGGGAGGCGATGGTGGAATTATAGATTTCTACAATCGCGGGTAAATCATCGAAAGTAGCCAGTCGATGTGCAAGATGAATATGGGACATGAATAAATTACAATGTATGAGTAGCGCGAGAGGATTTGACCGCAGCACCTAGCAACTCTTCCACCCGGGATTTGATCCGGACACCACTTTCATCAAGGGGAAAGTGAACGCCTATGCCCTGTGATTTGTTATTGCCAGCGCCCGCTGGCGTGATCCAGGCAACCTTACCGGCTATAGGATATTTATTAGGATCATCGAGCAGAGTGAGAATCAGATAAATTTCTTCGCCTAAGCGATAAGATTTATTCGTCGGTACAAAAATTCCGCCATTTTTTAAAAACGGCATGTAGGCAGAATAAAGCGCTGCTTTTTCCTTGATCGCCAGAGACAAAACCGATGGGCGAGAAGGCGTAGGTGTGCTGGCAGGAGCTCCAGTATTTACAGTTAAATCAGCCATAAGACGCCCTCAACAAAAAACCGCAGAATAATCCAACAACATGTCTTCAATAAAAAGTTTGGCCGATAAAGGATGGCTGGCAATCGCCTGCCTTTCCTGAGTATTTTTTATCACTCGCATCAAGGCGTTTGTTTCTGCTTGCCGCGCCAATGCAGCCAATTCTTTTTGATAATAAGGATAATACCGGATTATGCCGCTTTGTTTATAAGAAAAAATATCGTATAGCCAACGCTGCAACCACGAAACCGTTGTGGCGACATCCATCTTTTGCATCTTTTCCGCTATTTTCAGGCTGGATTCAACGCTGGGTTTGCTCAGTTGGCGCAAAAAATCATCAAGTTCATTTCTGTTTTCCGATTGCGCCATCTTAAGCGCGGCCAGAGGCGCACCGCCTTGTTGGGCCAGCCAGACTTCGGGATCAGCCAGTTTCTGCGCATGTAACCACGTCAATGCCTGATCTTTAGCTGGCATTCCGAGTGCAAATTTATGACAGCGCGACAAAATAGTGGGCAATAGCTTATCGATGCTATTTGATATCAGGATAAAGACTGAATTGGCGTTTGGCTCCTCAAGCGATTTCAAGAGCGCATTCGCCGCAGGAATATTGAGCGCTTCTGCCGGATACAGCAAGATCACTCGCCGACCTTGTCTATGGGTAGAAATATTCATGAAATCNNTCCGCATGCGTGCCCGTCTTGCCCTGGTGATTCGCATAACAGCGATTTCGCCAGATGTTCTGCAAAAATCGTTTTGCCTATCCCCTCTGCGCCATGCAACAAAATAGCATGTGGCATGCGTTGACGAAGTGCGTGCAATTGCTGCCATGCATCGCTTTGCCAGGGAAAAAGTGGATTAGTCATCGCCATTTTCACTACAAAGTGCAGAAATCAAATGATCGATTTCTTGCTGAATTTCAGGAATTGGCCGGGTTGAGTCAATGACGCGAAACCGTTTGGGGAATTCGGCAGCACGGCGCAAGTACTCGGCCCGGGTATTGGAGAAAAATTCTTCCTGTTCCTGCTCGAACTTATCGAGATCACGTGTTGCATCCAAACGTGCTCTTGCAATATCTAAGGGTACGTCGAACAACAAAGTGAGATCAGGCTGTAAATGTGGATGNNCCCTGATAAGCAAAACTTGCATCGGTAAAACGATCAGAAATGACCCAGTCGCCCCTTTTTAACGCAGGTTCGATAACCTCCGCTATATGTTCCCTGCGCACGGCAAACATCAATAGCGCCTCGGTTTCAAGATGCATTTTTTCCTGCAAAAGAAGTTGGCGTAATTTTTCACCTAAAGGCGTGCCGCCGGGCTCTCGGGTCGTGATGACTTTAATTCCTCGTTTTTGAAGATTTTCCGCCACATACGCAATATGGGTAGACTTTCCCGCACCGTCTATGCCTTCAAACGTAATGAATTTTCCAGCTTGTTGCATATTTATATCGCCAATTTTCAATGAGGTATTACAAGGTATTACATGATTTGCACACGACAAAAATTTTCACATTATCGCTGGTATTTATTCACGGCCCGATTATGATCCGTCAGATTATCGGAAAATTGACTGCTACCATCGCCTTTCGCCACAAAGTACAGTGCGCCACTTTTGGCTGGATTCATTGCAGCTGAAATTGAAGCCAGGCCAGGCAATGCGATCGGAGTTGGAGGCAAGCCGGCTCTGGTGTAGGTATTGAAAGGTGTATCTGTCTGCAAATCACGTTTTCCTATCTTGCCCTTGTATTTATCACCCATTCCGTAAATCACTGTCGGGTCAGTCTGCAATAACATTCCTAATTTAAGGCGATTAACGAAAACTGCAGCGATCATGCTGCGTTCACTGGATTGCCCGGTTTCTTTTTCTATGATGGATGCCATCGTCAAGGCCTCATATATATTCCGGTAAGGCAATGTAGTGTTCCGCTCTTTCCAGGCNNCTGCTTCCTTTGGCAAATAGATAAGTATCAGGAAAAAAAATTCCTTCGCCGAATTGATAATCCGGGTTAATTCTATTGATTAACTCTTTCTCTGAAATGGCAGAAGTATCATGTCTGATCGACGGGTGTGAATCGATTGCATTACGCATTTGTTGAAACGTCCAACCTTCAATGATCGCGAGACTGGCGTGAGAAAATTCGCCGTTAACAATTTTCTCAAGTAAATTCAAGGGGGACTCATTCCCGTCGGTTTCAAATGAGCCGGCCTTCAATTTATTTGCCTGACCACGAACCCGGGCGAGGATTTCAAACAAAACCGGATTGACAGATATACCCGCATCGCGGATCTGCCGAGACGAGCTACGCACGCTACTGCCGGGTTTAATCGTAAATTCCTGAGTGACGGCAGTTTGCGACATCGGCTGCAGCGCCCAGTAAGTAAATCCAGCGCAAATAAGCAAAGCGGCGAAAATCAGCAATGAGAAAAGTCTTTTGATAAAGGTCATGTGGTCGATGGCATACGTGTTTTCTCGGACGCTACTATAATCTATGAAAGAGTCGGCATTGTAAAACGGAAATGATCCGGCCTACTAGACTAACAAGACCTACCATAACCAAATAATCGGTAAATATAAGAGTGAAATGATGATAAATTTGCAGCAATTCTTTATGCAAGAGAGCGCAGCACCAGTTTCCAGCGATACTTCCAGATTTCAGCATGGTTTTATTGCGCCTCTGAGTGACTTCAGTTTGCTTCAGGCTACCGGCGCTGACGCTGCGAATTTTCTGCATAATCAATTGACAAACGATGTTGAGCATCTGGGTACTGGCGAAGCCAGACTCGCCGCTTATTGTTCGCCCAAAGGAAGAATGTTGGCCAGTATCTTTTTTTGGAAAATGGACGAAGCAATTTTCTTGCAATTATCGTCTACACTTCAGGCTACGATACAAAAACGCCTACAGATGTTTATCATGCGTGCGAAAGCGAAATTAGCGGATATCAGTGCTGAATACCGTATGGTCGGATTAGGTGGTGAAGTCGCGGGCGAAGTGCTGCAACGGTGGTTCCCGCAATTACCGGCTGCAAATTATGCCAAAGTTGATAATGAATCAGGCAGCCTGATCCGCGTTGCTGATGCGTTCGGATTTGCCCGCTATCAATGGATAGCGAAGACAGAAATACTTGAACAGAATTGGTCAATTCTGCAGCAGCAGCTGACCGCACTTAACGTCAACATATGGCGCTATGCGGATATTTTGGCAGGCATTCCCCACATTGCCGATATGACGCAAGAAAAATTCGTCCCTCAAATGGTAAATTTTGAATTGATCGGTGGCGTCAACTTCAAAAAAGGTTGCTATCCAGGCCAAGAAATTGTGGCTCGCAGTCAGTATCTTGGAAAACTTAAACGAAGAATGTCGATTGCCACTGTTCATTCTTCAGCAGTGCAAGCCGGGATGGAAGTTTTTTCAGTAAATGATACCAGCCAACCCTGTGGCATGATCGTGAATGCTACGTTGCAAGATGCGCAGAGCAGCATCTGTCTTGTAGAGATCAAAGTTGCAGATCAGGAGGCAGGAGACATACATCTTGGTTCAGCAGATGGCGAAGTGTTGCAATTCTTGCCCCTACCCTATCCACTGCTAGACGTGACTCAATAAAAGGCAGAGGCCAAGTTTGTTTGGTATTTGTAGTGAATGCATGCTTATTTTAAATTGTCGGGACTGAAAATGGATTGCTATGTTTATTACAAAACTGCGCAAGAGCATGAGCCCTTGCTTTTGCAGCAAATAAACCGCATCAGAGAAATCTTGGCATATGAGACAGGCGTCGCGCTATGTTTGCAACGACGCCCAGAAACAAGCGATGGCATGATTACCTGGATGGAGATATATCGTCAGATACCCGCTGCATTTGATGCCAGGCTGGCTGCCATTTTGAACCAGACTGAGATAATGCATCTGATCCACGGCGAACGTCATGCTGAATATTTTATGGATGCTGCCACATGTGTTTAATTGTTTTTGCATGGAAATTACTTCCAGACACGCCATTAATCGTGGCGAGTAATCGCGATGAATTTTATGATCGCCCGGCTGCACCGGCTATTTGGTGGGAAAATGCACCGCAGGTATTCGGTGGACGGGATCTGCAATCTGGCGGCACATGGATGGGCATTCATACTCCTGAGGCCAACGATCCGCAAGCGTTTAAATTTTCAGCTATTACCAATATTCGCGCACCATCAGAGACACGTACAGATGCGCCGTCCCGAGGAAACCTGGTCGCCAATTTCCTGACCAACCGCTTATCGCCGCAGGAATATATTTCATCGATACGGGATGAGGCAAAACTTTATAATGGATACAATCTATTAGTTGGTGATCAGGAAGAGCTGATTTGGTTTTCAAATCGGCATGATGATGATGAACGTAACGGCAAACCGCTCTCTCCTGGCATTTACGGCATCTCCAATGCTGCACTAGATACGCCATGGCCAAAAGTGGTGAAAACGAAAGCGGAATTTGCCAGTTTAATCTGCCAGCGTGCACCAGAAGAAGCCTACTTCGAAATGTTGTCGAACACGACCAAAGCACCTGATTGTCGCTTGCCCGATACCGGGATTAGTTTTGATCTGGAGCGTTTATTGTCATCCCCATGCATAGAATCTCCCTCATACGGAACCCGGGTTTCCAGCCTGGTAAAGATCCATGCCAATCAACCGATGGAATTCCGTGAAAAAGTTTTGCGTTAGATAAGGAATAAGGATTCCAAAAAACAGCCTGCACAAAAAAACAGCGCGATACCATCAAAGGTATCGCGCTGTTTTTTTACTGCAGAAATCAATTGCAGGGATCAATATCAGCAGCGAAGCGAAGTTAGCTTAATTCTTCCAGGCGCAATTTGGTGACTGAACCAAAAACCGATGGCAGCGCTTCAATGTTGGCGATTGCCTTAACAATATTTTTTTCTTGAGTCTGGTGGGTTAACATGATGATGTCTGTTCGAGACTCCCCTTCTGCCGGCTCTTTTTGCAGCATGGCGTCGATAGAAATCGACAATTCAGCCAAGATTTTGGTGACGTCAGCCAATACCCCCGGTTTGTCCGCCACTTGCATGCGTAAGTAGTAGCTGGTAACGATCTCTGACATTGGCAAAATAGGCAGATCGCTAATAGCATTGGGCTGGAAAGCCAGGTGCGGTACGCGGTGTTCCGGATCTGCGGTCGCCAGTCTGGTGATATCCACCAGATCCGCGATCACCGCGGAAGCGGTAGGTTCGGCCCCAGCGCCTTTGCCATAATACAGCGTGGCGCCGACTGCATCACCCTGTACCAACACAGCGTTCATTGCACCTTCTACGTTCGCGATCAGGCGTTTTTCTGGTATCAAGGTCGGATGTACGCGCAATTCCACGCCTTTATCGGTTCGTTTGGTTATGCCCAGCAATTTGATGCGGTAGCCAAGCTGCTCGGCGTAATCAATATCCTTCGCCTCAAATTTTGTAATGCCTTCGACATGCGCTTTGTCAAACTGCATAGGGATGCCATAGGCGATTGATGCCATGATCGTCGCCTTGTGGGCCGCATCGACACCCTCGATATCAAAAGTCGGATCCGCTTCAGCATAGCCTAGCGCCTGCGCTTCTTTCAGTGCCGTCGCAAAATCGAGCCCCTTATCGCGCATTTCGGACAAGATGAAATTGGTCGTGCCATTAATGATGCCGGCGATCCATTGAATGCGATTGGCAGTCAAACCCTCGCGCAAGGCTTTAATGATAGGGATGCCACCGGCGACAGCCGCTTCAAACGCAACCATGACGCCTTTTTCCTGCGCTGCTTTGAAAATTTCATTGCCATGCGTCGCTAACAGCGCTTTGTTGGCGGTTACCACATGCTTACCATTGGCAATCGCTTTCATGACCAAATCTTTGGCAATCCCATACCCGCCAATTAATTCAATAACGATATCGATGTCAGGATTGTTAACGACCAGATTGGCGTCGTTCACAACTTCACATTCACCATGGGTAAGTTCTCTCGCCCTATCAGTATTGAGATCTGCCACCATCGTAATCTCAATGCTACGGCCTGCGCGACGCGTAATCTCTTCCTGGTTACGTTTTAAGACGTTGAATGTGCCGGAACCGACAGTGCCTATGCCTAACAGACCTACTTTGATGGGTTTCATAATATTTTCGCTAAGTGCTGAGTAAAATTAAAACAAGAAAAATAGAGCAACAACTAATTAGTGCCATGACGTTTTCGATACCCCTCAAGGAAGTTGGCAATACGTCCGAAAGCCTCGGTCAGATCGTCAGAGTTGGGCAAGAATACTACACGAAAATGATCAGGGCTAATCCAATTAAATCCCGTGCCCTGAACCAGCAACACTCTTTGTTCCGTCAGGAGTTCATGGATAAATTCCTGATCATCCTTGATCGGATACATTTTAGGATCGAGTTTGGGAAACATGTATAGAGCAGCTTTGGGCTTGACACATGTGACACCTGGAATATCGGTCAAAAGCCTATGTGCCAGATCGCGTTGCCTCAGCAACCTCCCCCCTGGGCCTACGAGGTCGTTAATGCTTTGGTATCCGCCCAGCGCCGTCTGAATGGCGAACTGGCCAGGCGCGTTCGAGCACAGACGCATTGATGCCAGCATATTGAGCCCTTCAATATAGTCTTTCGCGTGCTTTTTTTCTCCCGATACCACCATCCAACCGGCCCGATAGCCGCATGAGCGGTAGTTTTTTGACAGCCCATTTAAAGTCAGAAACAGCACATCGTCTGCCAATGAGGCGATCGAAGTATGCGTCGCTTCGTCATACAAAGTCTTGTCATAGATTTCATCGGCAAACACGATCAGCTGATGTTGGCGTGCCACTTCGACAATTTGCAGCAAAAGTTCTACCGGATACAGGGCGCCGGTGGGGTTATTTGGATTGATGACAACAATCGCCTTGGTATTTGGCGTGATCTTGCGCTTAATGTCCTCAATGTCTGGCATCCAGTCCGCATTTTCATCGCATATGTAATGCACCGGGGTGCCGCCGGACAAACTGACAGCGGCGGTCCAAAGAGGATAATCTGGCGCAGGCACCAGCACTTCATCTCCACTGTTTAATAGGGCATTCATGCCCATCACAATCAGCTCTGATGCGCCATTACCGATGTATATATCCTCTATCGTCACGCCTTCAATATGTTTTTCTTGCGTGTAATGCATGATGGATTTACGTGGCGCAAACATGCCTTTGGAGTCCGTGTACCCTGCCGCATTGTGCATGTTAAGAATCATATCCTGCACAATCTCATCAGGCGGCCCAAAATTAAATACCGCCAGATTGCCGATGTTGAGCTTGATAATTTTTTGCCCTTCGTCCTCCATCTGCTTTGCTTTTTCCATCACTGGACCGCGGATGTCATAACAGACGTTAGCGAGTTTTTGGGATTTCTGTATGGGTCGCACAGGGACACTCTTTCAACTTAAGTAGATATATGTGGTGCAAATAGACTGCAAAATGCTGCACTGCCGAATTACCCATTCTGCCCAATGCGCTTCTTTTTATCAATCCGTTTTGCAAAATTGTCCAATATTATTTGCCTAAAGCATGTAATTTCTGACAATTGAGCAGTTTCTTAGGAAAAATATCACATCACGTTTGCTTATTTTTAGTTGCTGGAACGAAAGCGGCGGGCGCTAATGTTGAAGCAAGCATTCGAAAAACGATACAATGCCGCAAACCTTTGCCAAGCGCCGCCAGTCATTTATTTCCCGTCCGCGGATAACCTGAAAATCGCCCCATGAAGCTACATGAAACCAATACACAGAAATACCAGACAATCACCGCTTACGATGAAGATAGTGTAGAGCTCAATGCGCAGCGCTTTACACACAGTCTCATCGTTTTGCCGGAAATTGCTCCCATTCCGTGGCCGGTTGAGCAGTTTGACCAGCTTAGAAAGGAGCATTTTGAACAACTCGCTGCCACGTCTCCTGATGTTGTCATTCTTGGCACCGGGAGAAAACAAAGGTTTGTACATCCCCAGCTCATCGGCGCACTGACATCGCAACACAAGGGCGTTGAATGCATGGACAATCAGGCAGCGTGCCGCACATACAATATCTTAATGGCAGAGGGGCGCAAAGTTGCCTTAGCCTTAATCATGGAAACACAATGAAGACGAATTCGCCGTTTGATTCACCCAGGCTTCTGTGGGCCATTATGATCGGCTTCTTGCTGGTCTGGTTTTATATGCTGGGCGCGCGTACCTTGGTACCTACCGATGAGGGGCGCTACGCAGAGATAGCGCGCGAAATGTTTGCCACAGGAGACTGGATAACCTTGCGCCTCAACGGCATCAAGTATTTTGAGAAGCCGCCGCTGCAGACCTGGATGAACGCCCTGACTTTTGAACTATTCGGATTAGGTGATTGGCAAGCGCGTTTGTGGACAGGCTTGTGCGGCTTATTGGGGGTGACTCTGATCGGATACACCGGAAACAAGGTATTTACGCGTCGAATTGGCATTACTGCCGCTTTTATTCTGGGATCAAGCTTATTGTGGGCTGCTGCATCGCATTACAATTCACTGGATTTATCCGTCGCTGCAATGATGACGATCACCCTTTGCGGTCTGTTACTTAGCCAGCGTCCGGAGGCAAGTGCGGCAGAACAAAGAAACGGCATGCTGCTGTGCTGGATAGGCATGGCACTGGCCATGATGACCAAAGGCTTGATAGGCATAGTGCTTCCCGGCGGAGTGTTGGTGGTCTACACCATCGTGTCGAGAGACTGGTCGATCTGGAAGCGCATGCATATGGGGAAAGGGCTGTTGGTTTTCTTTGCCATCGTCAGTCCGTGGTTCATCCTGGTAGCGTTAAAAAACCCCGAGCATCCTCATTTCTTTTTTGTGCATGAGCATTTGCAGCGCTTTACCAGCAATATTCACAAGCGTTACCAACCTCCCCACTTCTTTGTCGGGGTCCTGGCGCTAGGCATCTTGCCATGGCTGGGATTACTGCTGCAGAGCCTGTGGTCGGGCGTCAAAAAGAGAAACTCGGGATTTCAGGCAAAAAAAATGCTCGTGGTCTGGACCCTGTTTATTTTTATATTCTTCAGCATTTCCAATTCCAAGCTGGTCGGTTACATCCTGCCGATTTTTCCGTCATTGGCACTCTTGATCGCCTGCCAGTGGGAAGATAGCTCTCCGAAAGCTCGTCAACTCTCCGCTATTTTATTTGCCCTTGCAGGTGCGGCCGGATTGGCATTTTCACTGATGGCACCGGCCAGATTGGCTGCATCAGGATTGCCTGAGGTGGAATTGGCCATGGACCTGGCATTTTTGTCCTGGCTAACAGCGGCATGCGTGATCATCATCGCCGGCAGTGTGATGGCATTACTGTTCGCCGGACGCAACAAAGACCTAAGTTTAATCAGCCTGGCTATCAGCGGATTTCTTGCCGGGCAGCTCTTGATGCTCGGTTACGAGCCCATGGGCAAGGACCGTGCCGGCGTAGCTCATGTCAAGGCAATTCAGTCCGAGTTAACGCCGGATACGCCTATTTATTCGGTAGGGTTATATGAACAATGCCTGCCATTTTACCTGGGGCGTACCCTGACTTTGGTGGGATTTCCGGATGAGCTTGCCTTTGGCTTGGAGCAGCAGCCCGAGCTATGGATAGCAAAACAAAGCGACTTCATTCAACAATGGCGTGACGGCAATTTAAAAGGCAAACCCGCCATTGCGATTTTGCGTACCGAAGCGTACAAGGAGTTACAGGAGCAAAAGGTGCCGATGCGCATCATAGCGCAAGATGCCAAGCGCATCATCGTTTCCAATCAAACTGCAACAACAACCCAATAAACAGAGAACTCCATTGAAATCTTTTGCCGTTATTTTTACCTCATCGCGTTATCGCTTACTGCTTGCACTAGGCCTTATTTTTCTCAGCATCTCTCTATTGACCAGATTGGTCCTGAGTTTTACCGTACTGGATGAAACGGGCATTCTGGAGTTATTAAAGGCGATCATCGTTGGCACTGCATTTGATGTCATCACCGCAATGTATGTGTTGACGCCAACCTTGCTCTTGTTATTGTTGATCCCCGAGAAGTGGCTGCATAGCCGTATCGGTAGAATCGCGCAATGGGTCTGGCTCGGCCTGCACGCCTATGGGCTGATGTTTGTTGCGCTTTCTGAATGGCTGTTCTGGTCAGAATTCGGCAATCGTTTCGACTTTATTGCGGTCGATTATCTGGTCTACACACACGAAGTCATCGGCAATATCAAGGAATCCTATCCTGTTCCCCTGCTGTTAAGCGCATTGGCCGTACCTGCGCTTCTGATGACCGCCTATTTCAGCCGGATCATTCACAAATCTGTTTCAAGCAGTCTCAACTTTGGCCAGAGAATGCAATTTAAAGGGGTTTGGTTTTCACTGTTTGCCATAAGTTTGCTGGCCAATAGCGACTGGCGCAACCAAATTAGCGGCAACCGCTACACACAGGAACTGGCCGCCAACGGCACCTATCAGTTCTGGCACGCATTTCGTCATAATCAGCTCAACTACGAACGCCATTACGCCTCTATTCCGAATGACGAGGCACTGCAGAAACTGCGCACTTTGCTGAAAACGCCTGAGTCACAATTTGTCTCAAGCGACTTGCGTTCTATCGAGCGTCAGATTTCCCATGAGGGGCCGGAAAAGCGCCTGAATGTCGTATTAATCAGCATAGAAAGCATGTCCGCCGATTTTCTGACCGCCTACGGCAACACGAAAGGCATCACGCCCAATTTTGATGCATTGCGCAGCCAGTCATTGGTGTTTGACCGTTTATATGCAAACGGAACTCGCACCGTGCGTGGGCTGGAAGCTTTATCGCTTTCTGTGCCCCCGACACCGGGGCAGTCCATCGTAAAAAGATTGGATAATCAAGGGCTGTTCAGTTTAGGACATGTGTTTCGTCAAAAAAATTATGAAACCTTATATTTGTATGGCGGTTATGGATATTTCGATAACATGAGCGCTTTTTTTGGCAGCAATGAATACAAGGTGGTCGATCGCTCCAGCATAGACAAAAAAGACATTCATTTTGAAAACATCTGGGGCGTCGCGGATGAGGACCTGTTCACCTTAAGCCTGAGCGAGCTCGATAAAAGCAGTGCTGCGAAAAAGCCTTTTTTCGCCCATATCATGACCACTTCCAATCACCGGCCATTTACCTACCCTGAAGGCCGGATCGACATTCCATCGCACAGCAACCGCGAGGGGGGCGTCAAATATACTGATTGGGCGATAGGTGATTTCATCAAACGGGCCAAGCAGCATGCCTGGTTTAAGGACACGATCTTTATCATTACGGCCGATCACTGTGCCTCAAGCGCCGGAAAAACCGGTTTGCCGGTGAATCAATACCATATTCCGCTGTTGATCTACAGCCCTGAGCATATCGCACCGGCTATTAATACGCGTCTCATGAGCCAGATTGACCTTGCGCCAACGCTTCTGGGCCTGCTTAACTTTAGCTACCGCAGTAAATTTTTTGGCTATGATATCAATGCCCTGGAACCCGGTCGCGAGCGTGCCTTTATCGGGAATTATCAGGAAATCGGTTACCTGACGGAAGGCGGATTGACGACCCTGTCAACACAGAAGAAATCATCGGCCTACTCAGTGAACTGGGAAGATGGTTCTGCCGAACACAAAACGCCTGACGCAGAAGAGTTACTGCGGACAAAAACTTATTACCAGACAGCGAGTTGGCTGTATAACAATGGTGGTTTAAAGGCGCAACAATAATACAACCCATCTCCACCACTTATCTTTACCACTCCACTGATCGACAGACGATGAACATTGGCACCTTTGGTTTTATCCTTACCGGTATTTTTTTAAATGCCATTGCACAATTGCTGCTTAAAAAAGGCACGAATGCGATAGGTGCCATACATCTCACCGCAGAAAACTGGTTTTCAACCGGGATGCAACTTGCCACCCAGTTGCCTATCCTCGGCGGCCTGGCTTGCTATGTCATCTCGGTAGTGGTCTGGATCATTGGCTTGTCGCGCGTCGATGTCACTATCGCCTATCCTCTGCTTTCGATCGGCTATATCGTCAATGCCATCGGCGCCTGGTATTTCTTGGGCGAAGTTATGTCCTTGCAAAGGATGTTAGCGATTGGCGTGATTATCATCGGTGTTGCATTGCTTGTTAAGAGTTGAATAGTTAACTAAATTTAATGGCAGTATTGCCAAAATATGCCTCAATACGCACGTAAATAGTGCGTATTGAAAAATACTCCCATCCAGTATGTGGGATTACTTAAGGACCAGACGATGACCGCAGCCCTTCCTTTTTTACCATTTACCAAGCCGACAATAGACGAAGAAACGATTGCCGCGGTCGCCAATGTACTGCGATCAGGCTGGTTGACCAGCGGGCCGAATGTGCAGGCACTGGAAGCGCAACTGTCGGAATACTTCGGTGGCCGTCCGGTGCGCACCTTCAATTCCGGCACCTGCACTATGGAAATCGCCCTGCGTATCGCGGGCATCGGTGCTGGCGATGAGGTGATTACCACCCCGAACTCCTGGGTCGCCACCGCCAATGTGATCATCGAGGTGGGCGCTACACCGGTATTCGTGGATATCGACGCCCGCAGCCACAACATTGATCTCGACAAGCTGGAGGCCGCCATCACGCCGCGCACCAGGGCGATTATTCCGGTGCATATGTGTGGCCTGCCATGCGATATGGATAAGCTGTATGCGCTGGCAGAAAAATACCAATTGCGTGTAGTCGAAGATGCGGCACAGGCCATAGGGTCGAGCTGGAAAGGCAAGCGCATAGGCGCGTTCGGAGATTTCGCCTCATTTAGCTTTCAGGTAAATAAAAACATCATGACAGGCGAAGGCGGCTGTCTGGTGCTCAATAATGCCGAGGAAGCGCGCCTGGCAGAAAAATATCGACTTCAAGGCGTCAGCCGCACTGGCCTGGATGGCATAGATGTGGATGTCCTGGGCGGCAAATTCAATATGACAGACATTGCCGCCGCCATAGGTCTGGGACAGATGAAGCATCTGGCAGAGTTCAATGCCAAGCGCATGTCACTTGCAAAACACTATTTCGCTCAATTCGGGCAGGATTTTGAGTCAAGAACAGGCGCAGAATTGCCGATTGCCGATTTTCAAAACAGTAACTGGCATATGTTTCATCTGGTCTTGCCAGAACACATCCATCGCGCCAGTTTTATGCAGAAAATGCTCGATCTCGGCATAGGGCTGGGCTACCACTACCGTGCGATTCATCTGTTCAGCTACTATCGTGCGCGTGGTTTTACCGATGGCATGTTTCCCATCGCCGAGCGGATCGGCAAACAGATAGTGACGCTGCCCTTATTTCCTGCCATGAGCAATTCTGATGTCGAACGGGTCGTCTCTGCGATAGAATCCTGCCTTTCCTGATTTTGAAGAAGCTTTAAAAATAACTATCATGAAGTCAACACTATGAAGCCAGAACTCTCCGTCGTCATTCCGGTTTACAACGAAGAAGCAGGTCTCGCCCATCTGTATGCGCGCCTTTATCCCGCCCTTGATACACTGGCAAATAGAGGCATATCGTATGAAGTGGTATTCGTCAACGATGGCAGCCGTGACAATACGGCTGCCATCCTGGCCGAACAGTATCGCTTACGCCCGGACGTCACGCGTGTCGTGCTGTTTAATGGTAATTATGGCCAACACATGGCCATCCTGGCCGGCTTTCAGGCAACCCGTGGGGATATCGTGGTCACGCTGGATGCCGACTTGCAAAATCCGCCGGAAGAAATTGGCGCCTTGGTCGATAAAATGCGCGAGGGTTACGATTACGTCGGCTCGATTCGCCGCAAGCGTCAGGATTCGGCATGGCGCACCTATGCGTCAAAACTGATGAACCGTCTGCGCGAAAAAATTACCCGAATCAAAATCACCGATCAGGGCAATATGCTGCGCGCCTATGGCCGCAATGTCATTGATCTGATCAATCAATGCACGGAAGTCAATACTTTCGTACCTGCATTGGCTTACACCTTTGCGCGCAAGCCAACTGAGATCGTCGTGGAGCACGAAGAGCGTGCCGCTGGCGAATCGAAGTATTCCCTGTACAGCCTGATCCGTCTCAATTTTGACTTGATGACAGGGTTTTCCATCATGCCCCTGCAGCTATTCTCGATGCTAGGCATGGTGCTATCGATCGCCTCTGCCGCGCTGGTTGTTTTGCTGCTGATACGGCGATTTATCCTTGGCGCTGAAGCCGAAGGTCTATTCACCCTGTTTGCGATTGCCTTCTTCATGATGGGCGTTATCTTGTTCGGCATAGGTTTGCTGGGCGAATACGTAGGCCGCATTTATCAGCAGGTGCGCGGACGCCCTCGTTATGTGGTGATGACTATCCTTGAACAATCCACTCCCGATATCAGGGATGGTAATTAAATGATGTCCGCCGATCTTACTCAACAAAACACAGCGGTCGTCTTCGCCTACCATAGTGTTGGCGTACGCTGCATCAAGACGCTGCTGGCGCGCGGCATCCGTATTGCGCTGGTGGTCACGCATGAGGACAATCCTGCTGAGACGATCTGGTTTGAATCGGTAGCAGAGCTCTGCAAGGAGCATGGCATTCCCACAATCAAACCCTCCGATGCCAACTCGCCAGAACTGTTCAGTCAGATCGCGGCGATCGCGCCTGATTTCATTTTCAGCTTTTATTACCGGCACATGTTGCCGGCTACCTTGCTGGCGCTGGCCAGGCGCGGCGCCTACAATTTGCATGGCTCACTGCTGCCCAAGTATCGCGGCAGGGTTCCCGTTAATTGGGCAGTGCTGCATGGGGAAACAGAAACCGGAGCGACCTTGCATGAAATGACCGTCAAGCCAGATGCAGGAGGTATCATCGCCCAAATTGCGGTCCCTATCCTGCCCGACGACACTGCCTACGAAGTATTTGGCAAGCTAACCGTTGCGGCGGAACAAATACTGTGGTCTGCACTGCCAGCCTTGCTCAATGGCACGGCCAAAGTCCAGGAAAACGACTTAAGCAAGGGAAGTTATTTTGGCGGACGCAAACCGGAAGATGGCAGGATCAATTGGGCGCTTCCTGCACAGCAGGTCTATAACCTGCATCGCGCAGTAGCGCCGCCCTATCCTGGCGCCTTCACAGAGATCGCCGGTCAAACTTATGTCATCGGCAAGGCGCGCTTAGCGTTTCCCGCCTCTATTGACGTGTCAAAGTTGCCGCAAGGCTTATCAGTAGTGGATAATGTCATCTATGGCGTGTGCGGCGATGCTCATGCAATTAGAATTATTGAATTGCTAACGAAGGGCAAAGTGGTCTCTGCCCAAACCCTACAGTCGCAACTGGTCGCCCAATAACCGGCAACATTTTTAAAAATAAAGAAATCATCATGAAAAAAGTTCTCATCCTAGGCGTCAACGGTTTTATCGGCCATCATTTATCCAAGCGTATTCTCGAAACGACAGACTGGGAAGTTTATGGAATGGATATGCAAACCGAACGTTTAGGAGATCTGCTTGATCATCCGCGTATGCATTTCTTTGAAGGCGACATCACGATCAATAAGGAGTGGGTTGAATACCACGTAAAAAAATGCGATGTCATTCTGCCTTTGGTCGCCATCGCCACCCCCTCCACCTATGTCAAACAGCCGTTACGTGTGTTTGAACTCGATTTCGAAGCTAATTTACCGATCGTCCGCTCTGCTGCCAAATATGGCAAACATCTGGTCTTTCCTTCTACCTCCGAAGTCTATGGCATGTGCCATGATGAAGAATTTGACCCTGAAAACTCTGAGCTTATCTGTGGTCCTATCAACAAACCACGCTGGATTTATTCCTGCGCCAAGCAATTGATGGATCGCGTCATCTGGGGTTACGGCATGGAAGGACTTAACTTCACCTTGTTCCGTCCATTCAACTGGATCGGCGCCGGCCTGGACTCTATCCACACGCCTAAGGAAGGCAGCTCACGTGTGGTGACACAGTTCTTCGGTCACATTGTCCGTGGCGAGAACATTTCGCTGGTTGATGGCGGCGCCCAAAAACGCGCCTTTACCTACATTGATGATGGAATCGATGCTCTGGTACGCATCATCGCCAATAAGGACGGCATTGCGAGCGGCAAGATTTACAATATCGGCAATCCGGACAACAATTTTTCTATCCGCGAACTGGCACACATGATGTTGACCTTGGCGGCAGATTATCCGGAATATGCAGAATCGGCCAAGAAAGTTCAACTGGTCGAGACCACCTCTGGCACTTACTATGGCGCCGGCTATCAGGATGTGCAAAATCGCGTACCTAAAATCACCAACACCTGTGAAGAATTAGGCTGGAAGCCAAGTACAACCATGGAAGACAGCATGCGCAATATTTTCGATGCCTACCGCAGTCAGGTAGCAGAAGCCCGCGCCTTGATGGACTAAGCCAAGCATCAGATGCCTTCCATCGTTTTGAAAATTGATGTCGACACTTATCGTGGCACTCGTGAAGGCGTACCAAATCTGGTGCGCCTGCTGAAACGGCATCAGGCCGGTGCCACTTTTTTATTTTCTTTAGGAAAAGATCATACGGGATGGGCCTTACGTCGCGCATTCCGGCCAGGCTTCTTTCAGAAAGTGTCGCGTACTTCGGTCGTTGAACATTATGGTATCAAGACCTTAATGTATGGCGTCTTCTTGCCCGCACCTGATATCGGCAAGGATTGCGTCGAAGAGATGCGCGCTGTGCGCCGGGCGGGATTCGAGTGCGGCATACATACCTGGGATCATGTGGTCTGGCAAGACAATGTCAGAAAACGAGATGCCCGTTGGACGCAAAATCAGATGCAGCAAGCGTTTGAACGTTTTCAACATATTTTTGGCACCCCCCCAAAAACGCATGGCGCTGCAGGTTGGCAGATGAACCAGCACGCTTTCGCGCAACTCGATAGTTTCGGGATGAGGTACGCTTCAGATGGGCGAGCCATGCTGAATGAAAATGGCAGCCTGGCTAATCATGCTGCCGGGCCATACCGCCTGGAGATAAATGGAGTGACGCTTCCCTGCGTGCAAATGCCTACAACTTTGCCGACACTGGATGAATTGTTAGGGCGGGAGATCGAAGGCATTGTCATCGATGAGTCAAATATCGCTGCTAATATCCTGAAATTAACTGCAGAACCAAGAGACCATGTATTTACTCTGCATGCAGAACTTGAAGGCCAGAAACTTGCCCCCATCTTCAATGAGCTACTGACAGGCTGGCAAGAGCAAGGATATCAGTGCATCTCGATGGCTGATTATTATGCCAACATTCATGAGCGAAATCTGCCAGTCCATCCATTGACATGGGCAGAGTTACCAGGCCGATCAGGAGAGTTAGTGGCATTGACAAACTGAGCTGCATCAACACGAAGACTGGCAGATCCACTTTAAAATTACATTTTCAAAAGATCAGGAGATCACTTTGGCCGATAGCCCATCTGCAGTAAATTGCCAGGTACCAGATTTTTCAGCCGCAATGACTGGCCCCGCTCCATTTCAATTAAGTGACTATGCGGGGAAAACTCTGGTCATTTATTTCTACCCAAAAGACAACACTCCCGGATGCACAACAGAAAGCATCGCTTTTCGTGACCTCAACGCGAAATTTCATGAAAAAAATGCGGTTATTTTTGGCCTGAGCCGTGACAGCATACGGTCCCATGAGGGATTCAAAGCCAAGCTGGATTTGCCGTTTGAATTAATTTCGGATCCCGATGAATCAGTCTGCACCCTGTTTAACGTCATGAAATTAAAAAACATGTATGGAAAGCAAGTGCGGGGGGTAGAACGCAGTACATTTGTCATTGACGGCAACGGTAAATTAGTGAAAGAATGGCGTGGAGTAAAGGTTGTTGGCCATGTTGATGAAGTGTTGAAATTTGTGAGCGCGCAAGCATAATTGAAATCCCTAATTACACCTATTCAAGTCGTTAGTAAAGATCATTGACAGATCTTTAATAGCGACTTTTTTTATTTTTAAGCTCTCACACTTTTATAAGAGGTTATTGATGCCCCTGCCAAAAATGCCGACTAAACCAGCGGCCTTATTGTCCCCCAAGGACTATCCGAAAGTAGAAAAAAACAAACTTCCGAAAACTAAACAAGCGGAGCCAGCGGTATCTGCATCTAAAAATGTGCCTGCCGTCAGCAAAGCGCGAACGTCGTCGCCAGCGGTAGGCAAAATCGTCAGTCCCGCTGCTGTTTCTACGGTGCGCAGCAAAAGCGGCGGCGTAAAAAGTGTGGCAAAACCAGCTGCACCGGTTGCGCAAGCCAAAGGCCACGATAATGCAGTCAAATCACGCATCAGTCGGGCAGCGGACAAGTCGGGCATCACCAAATTATTTGTACTCGACACCAATGTCCTGATGCACGACCCCTCTTCTTTGTTCCGATTTGAGGAGCATGATGTGTATTTGCCGATGATCACGCTGGAAGAGCTGGATGATCACAAGAAAGGCATGTCGGAAGTCGCGCGCAATGCTCGTCAGATTTCACGCTCGCTTGACGCCTTGGTTGGCGATATCGACAATGATGATATAGAGAAAGGTATCTTACTGTCCAAACTCGGCAATAAGGATGCTCGAGGCCGTTTGTTTTTTCAGACAAAATTACAGGGCGGTGCCCTTCCACAGGGCTTGCCACAAGGTAAGGCGGACAATCAGATTCTCGCTGTCGTGCGCGCATTGGAGACTGAATTTCCCGGCCGCGCCATTGTGCTGGTCTCCAAAGACATCAACATGCGCATCAAGGCACGCGCATTAGGCTTGCCGGCGGAAGACTATTTCAACGATCACGTGCTGGAAGACTCCGACCTGCTCTACACGGGCATCGTGCAATTGCCGGAAGACTTCTGGAATAAGCACGGCAAAGGCATGGAGTCATGGCAAGAGAATAAAAACGGCATCAGCACCACTTTCTATCGCATTACCGGCCCTGTCATCCCTAGCCTGCTGGTCAATCAATTCGTTTATCTCGAGCCGAAAAATGGCGAAACCTCCTTTTACGGGCAGGTAAGGCAAATCAACGGCAAGACGGCGGTACTGCAAACCTTGCGTGATTATAGCCATCCAAAACACAGCGTCTGGGGCGTCACTTCACGCAACCGCGAACAGAATTTTGCGCTTAATCTGCTGATGGATCCCGAGTGCGATTTCGTCACGCTGCTAGGACAGGCTGGCACAGGAAAAACCCTATTGGCGTTAGCTGCAGGCTTGGCGCAAGTGCTGGAAACCAAGACGTACAATGAAATTATCGTTACCCGCGTAACGGTTCCGGTCGGCGAAGATATCGGTTTTCTGCCTGGTACAGAGGAAGAAAAAATGTCGCCTTGGATGGGGGCATTTGATGACAACCTTGAGGTGCTCAATAAATCGGATAACGATGCCGGCGATTGGGGGCGTGCGGCAACTCAAGACCTGATCCGTTCACGCATCAAGATCAAATCCCTGAATTTTATGCGCGGGCGCACCTTCGTCAATAAATTTCTGATCATTGATGAGGCACAAAATCTGACGCCAAAACAGGTCAAGACGCTCGTGACTCGTGCTGGCCCCGGCACCAAGATTCTTTGTTTGGGAAATATCGCGCAAATTGATACGCCATATTTAACCGAAGGATCAAGTGGTTTGACCTATGTCGTCGATCGCTTTAAAGGCTGGGCACATAGTGGCCACGTCACATTGGCACGCGGCGAGCGTTCACGCCTTGCCGACCATGCGAGCGAGATTTTGTAGATATTTCAGGTTTTCATTAATAAAAAACGGTGCCAACAACACCGTTTTTTTTCGTCATGATTATATAAAAATTCATTGCAACTCAATTAAATTCAATGAAATTCAAGTTTCAAAAAACTTTTTTACATTCCGGGTTTTTCGATAGGGTTTTATGTTGCATAACAGTAATGCAAATGGGTCGAGAGTAAAAAAACAAGGTAGTATAGAGGGTAGCAAAAATGATGAAACTTTCTAAGAAACGCATAAATGGCTTCTACTGCTTTGACGGAATATTCCATCAAAAATAATGCCTTTTTTTTATCTTGGCTGCATGAAATTTCGCTTAAAGCACTGGCGATATCAGGGTATTTTTTTCTGATTTTTTTTACGCTATTTTTTCATAACACCGTAAACGCCGAAGAATATTTCGACCATTACGGGTTATCTTCCGCCTCACCCGAACTTGATCTGGGCACACAGCCACTCGGTTATCCTTCTGGCGTTATCAGCGCTGTTATGCAACGCGATCGCATACTCAAAAAAATACTCGCTGACAATTCACAATTTCTCAAAGCGCATCCTTTCAGGCGAGGCGCGGATATGATTAGCCTTCTGGCAAGCAAGCGTCTTGAAGCTGGACTATTGGGCGATATGCCAACACTTCTTTCCGCATCCGCCGGAGATATCTACATTGTCGGATTAGTTAAACAAACATCGACCGCCATCGTTGCTAAAGACGACATACAAGTGAACTCACTCGTGGGAAAACGAATCGCTTACGTCGAAGCATCCAGCGCACATTACACGCTACTCGAGGGCTTGGCTTCCGCAGGGATGAGTGAGGCTCAAGTCAGGCTTGTGCCAATGGGAATTAGCGATATGCCTGATGCACTAGCGCGGGGCAGCATCGATGCCTTTTCAGCCTGGGAGCCAGCGCCGACCATTGCCATGAACAAGAGCCTGAAGAACCACACGGTATTTCGTGGTGTCAGCACGGATTATTTTGTACTTGAACGGAATTTTGTCAAACAGTCGCCACAGACCGCACTTCATCTCGTAGCGGCATTTGTCCGTGCGATTGAATGGATGCGTCGCTCCAGTCGACATACTGAAAAAGCGGCGGCATGGGCAATGAATGATACCCAAGGTTTTTCCGGCAAACCAAGCCCGCTTTCAGTTGCACAGATTGTCGCGATTATGCACCGTGAAATATTGGATATCCCCTCAGCGCCAGCCATCTTAAATCCCCCCAAGGCGCCGACTTTACAGAAAAAATTCGATTTTTTACGCGACTTAAACAAACTTCCCCTGGGGGCAAAATGGGAAAATGTCCAAACTGCATTGGGCTATGATGGCTTGACTAAGGTGCTGGCTGATGCGCGCGGCTTCCAGATACACATTTATGATTACGAAGATTAGGTCCATGTCCCTTGTTCAGCCATCTTTCTCAAACCGGGTCACCACATATTTCGGAGCCTTGTTTTTGCTTGCAATGGGAGGCTTGTTTTTTCTATGGTATTTTGGTTTTGCGCCATTAGAAATAACAGGAGCCAAAAACCAGCATCTGTCCGAGGCGATGCAATTATTGGAAATTAATGCAGATGCACAACGCTCTTTTATTAACCGGGGAATAAAGGATAGGCGCGGTGATCTCCTGGTGATTTCCGAGAACCGGGTGATCGCCAAACAATTGGAAGATCGCAATCAAACAGTCCAGCAAGAACTTGATCGGGTATTTGACCGTCTGCAACGCGCCTACCCCGATCGCTATCAGCATGTGGTCATCGTCGATCCGGTCAGCAAGCAGGTGCTCGCCAGCGACCTTTCCGCTTCAGTGGGAAGCCCGTTCAGTGACTCGAGCCTGATCACGCGGGCGGCACAACCAGGGGCCACGGAACTCATAGAGCAGTTGGACCTAAAGGACACGCTGCCAAAATTAGCCATCATCCGGCAAATTCATGCGCCAGATATGGCCGGCTACGCCAATGAAAAATTGGTAGGCATTTTGATCGCGTATATCGACCTGCAACAATTTATTAATGAAGGCCTGATCGAAGAAGTCGCTGGTGAAAACGCCAGAAGAAATACGCAACTGTTCAATCCTGAGGGCAAACTGCTGGCACGTTTCCCAATTGACAAACAAAATGAATCAGGTCTCAAATTAAACACCAAGGTCGCTGCGGGATTTGAAGGCACTCTGGTAGAGCGCAACTCCAGCGGAGAGGAATTCCTGGTGGTCTATCGCCATCTTCCTCTCAGCGGCTCGCAAGCGTTGACCTTGGTGCATTACACAAGCAAGCAAGACGCCCTGGGAGATCTGGAAGGACGAGCGAATATTTTGATCATCGCGGGTTTGCTGGTCACCGTCATCGCACTCATCCTGATCAGTCTGGCCGCACGGCGACTTACACGCCCCCTGCTTTCCCTATCTCATATTGCCAGGCAAGTTGGCGCAGGAGATCTATCAATACGCTCCCCGGCGGATATCGGGGGGAGCCAGGAGATCGCTACGCTGTCAAATGCAATCAACCACATGGCCGAGGATATACAAAAATCCCACAACACTCTTGAAAATAAGATAGCGGAGCGTACCAAGGAACTGCAACAGTCAGAGATACGCCACAGAATACTGTTTGAATCCAGCCCGGATGCCTTGCTGGTCATCAGCCACGAAGGTTTGATAGACTGCAACCCAGCTGCTGTAAAAATTTTTGGCGCCAAAAACCGTCAAGACCTGCTAGACAGGCAGCTCATCGAACTTTCTCCGGAACTACAGGTGGATGGGCGAGAATCGCGCCCCCTGGCAGAAGAAAAAATCCGACAGATTATCGAAGAAGGTAGCCTCGCTTTTGAATGGCTGCATCATCGCCTAGACACTGGCGAAGCATTCGTTGCAGAAGTTCTCCTGAATCGTTTTGAGATCGATGGTCATAAACTGATACAAGGTACGGTAAGAGATATTTCAGCACGCAAATTAGCTGAGGACAAACTGAGGCTGAGCGAAGATAACCTGTCCATCACACTGCAATCGATAGGAGATGCAGTGATTGCCACTGATGCGTACGGCTTTGTCACACGCATGAATCTGACAGCCGAGCGTTTAACTGGCTGGACGCTAGCCAATGCCATTGGACGGCCCTTACCGGAAATTTTTCATATTGTTAATGCCCGGACCCGCATTCCATCAGCCAATCCGGTGCAATTGGTGATGCAACATGGTGAAGTCGTTGGTTTGGCTAATCACACCGCCTTACTAAGTTTAGACGGTTGTGAATACCAGATTTCCGACAGCGCAGCGCCTATCCGCAATTCAAGTGGAGAAATCGTAGGCGTGGTGCTGGTATTTAGTGACGTTACCGAGGATTACAGAATTCGGGAAGCGCTGGCAAGTACTGCTGATTTGCTTGCCCATACCGGAGAGTTGGCCAAAGTGGGTGGCTGGGAATTCGATTTACGGACGATGAAATTTTTCTGGTCATTGGAGACTTTCCGCATTCATGAAATGGACCCGCCGAATCCGCCCACATTGCGACAGTCAATCGACCTGTTCACTCCCGAAGCTCGTCCCGTCATGCAGGCGGCTGTCCAGAATGCGATTGAGCATGGCACGCCTTACGATATGGAATTACCCAAATTCACCATGAAGGGGCGTCCCATCTGGGTCCGCGTCCAGGGTTCCGCCGTGATGGAGAACGGCAAGGCAGTCAAACTGTTCGGTGCCCTGCATGATATTACCGAACGCAAACAGGCTGAGCAATATGAGCAATTCCGTAGCCGCATGTTGGAAATGCTGGCGGGAACAGAAACCCTGCCAGCACTGCTCAACGCCTTGGTGCTAGGTGTAGAACAACTTCATACAGAAATGCTCTGCAGTATTTTGTTGCTTGACAGTGATGGCAAGCATCTCATCAAAGGGGTAGCGCCTAGCCTGCCAGGTTTTTATAATGAAGCCCTCGATGGTGCGGCAATCGGTCCGAATACCGGCTCGTGCGGGACGGCGGCATTCCTGGGGCAACGCGTCATCGTTGAGGATATCCGCATCCATCCCTACTGGGCGGCATACAAAGAGCTCGCCGCCAGCGCCAATCTGGGCGCATGCTGGTCGCAACCGATATGCTCATCGACCGGTCAGGTGCTTGGCACTTTTGCGATTTACCATCGTGAACCGCATTCGCCGTCGAAACAAGACATTACGATCATAGAACAATGTGCGAACCTGGCCAGCATAGCGGTCGAGAAAAATATCGCAGCAGAAAAACTGCGTGATAGTGAAGAGCACTATCGCCTGCTGACTGAAGATGCGTCCGACGTTGTATGGAAGATGGATGCAAGCAACCGCTTTACCTATATCAGCCCCGCCGACCTGCGGATGCGAGGTTATCGTGCAGACGAAGTCATCGGTCACCATGTTTTTGAGTTGCTGACCGACGAAGGCATCTCCATGCTGAAGAAAAAAACGATAGAGCGAGTCACGACGGAAGAAGGCGGCGTACGTACAGGGACCATCAATCTCGAGTTACAACAGCAATGCAAGGATGGCCGCTTGATCTGGACGGAAGTTCGCTCAACCCCGATACGCGATGCACAAGGCAAAATCACCGGTTATCAGGGCATTACGAGGGATATCACTAATCGCCGGCAGGCTGATGAGGCATTGCGCATCGCTGCGATTGCGTTCGAATCGCAAGAGGGCATGTACATCATGAATACCGACTGGGTATTCTTGCGGGTGAACAAAGCTTTCTCAGACATAACCGGCTACAGCGCCAGTGAAATGCTGGGGCGAACGCCGGAAATACTCAGGTCAGGCATGCATGATTCTGCTTTTTATGCAGAAATGGCAGCACAACTTGAGTCTATTGGTTCATGGCAGGGAGAGATTTGGGATAAACGCAAGAGCGGCGAAGTTTTTCCGATTCTCCTAACTATCACTGTGGTGCGGGACGAATCTGGCCAGGCTAGCCACTACGTCGGCACCTTTACTGACATCTCTTCGCGCAAGAGCGCAGAAGAAGAAATTAAGAACCTGGCTTTTTACGACCCTCTAACCCTGTTACCCAACCGCCGTCTCCTGATGGATAGACTAGAGCAGGCGCTGGCGGGTTTCACGCGACATCAACGCAAAGGCGCCCTGCTGTTTGTTGACCTCGATAATTTTAAGACGCTCAATGACACACTAGGACATGACAAGGGCGACCTGTTGTTGCAGCAAGTTGCAGAGCGTCTGGTTACCTGTACCAGGGATGGCGACACGGTGGCCCGTCTGGGCGGGGATGAATTTGTCGTGATGCTGGAAGACCTGAGCGAAGATGCGATAGAAGCGGCCACCCAAGCTGAAGCTGTCGGAGAAAAAATTCTGAGCACGCTCAATCAAGGATACCAACTGGCAGGTATAGAGCACCGCAGCACACCGAGCATCGGCATCACGCTTTTTTGCGAAAATGTAGAGACCATAGACGAACCATTAAAACGTGCCGATCTGGCGATGTACCAGGCCAAGGCGGCAGGCCGCAATACCTTGCGCTTCTTTGATCCCCAGATGCAAGCGGTTGTCGCTGCCCACGTAAAGATGGAAGAGGGCTTGCGCGAAGCGATCAACAAGAATCAGTTCATCATGCACTACCAGGCGCAAGTCATGGGTGAAGGGAAAATTACCGGCGCAGAAGCGCTCGTGCGCTGGCAGCACCCTGAACGCGGCATGGTGTCGCCAGCAGAGTTTATTCCTCTGGCAGAGGAAACTGGCCTGATCCTGCCGTTGGGCCTTTGGGTGCTCAATACCTGTTGCGCCCAGTTAGCCGCCTGGGCTGATGATCCGGTGATGGCACAGCTTACGCTCGCGGTTAACGTCAGCCCTCGCCAGTTCCATCAGCATGATTTTGTAGAACAAGTGCTGACCGTACTCAGGGACACTGGGGCCAATCCGCAGCGGCTTAAGCTGGAGCTGACCGAGGGTCTGCTAGTCAGTAATCTGGAAGATGTCATCGCCAAAATGCGCGCATTAAGACAGCAGGGTGTGGGTTTCTCGCTTGACGATTTTGGCACCGGTTTTTCGTCCTTATCGTATCTGAAACGACTGCCTTTGGATCAGCTGAAAATTGATCAGGGTTTTGTCAGAGACATTCTGATCGATCCCAATGATGCGGCAATTGCCAGAATGGTCATCGTGCTGGCGGAAAGTCTGGGACTGACAGTCATCGCCGAAGGGGTAGAAACAGAACAGCATCGCGATTATCTTGCCAGCCAGGGATGCAATGCTTTTCAAGGTTACCTGTTCAGCCGTCCATTGGCTTTGCCCGAGTTTGAAATGTTCGTACAACAGGCTTAAACCACCCTATAAGTGCGATCTAGCTTCCTGACTTCCGCAGTATCCTGGCCGATACCGTCTATCCTATCTAACAGCACCGTTATTTTCCTGGCGGCCGGCTCGCCGCCAGGAAAATTCGCATACTGGCTTGCTGCAGGATTAGTGCAGGCTGGCGGCCGCCAGTTTTGAGCCAAACCAGATAAATAAGCCCCCCACTCCGCCGGAGAGGCTTGCAGACAGGCGCTTGCGCTTGCCAAATCCCTGTGCCACGCGGGCGCCTAAAAAGATCAAGGCCGATAAATACACCAGACTAAACACCATGATGACGGCACTCAGGATGAGAAACGGCACTGCCGGCACAGGATAGTCGGGGTCAATAAACTGTATGAAAAAAGACAGCAAAAAAAGTATCGCCTTAGGGTTAAGCAGGCTGATGAACAAAGCGCGTTTGAACGGGTTCTGCATGTTGGCGGCAATTTCCGTGTTCTCGACGACGGCGACTGCCCTGCTACGCCATTTCTGAATAGCGGCCCAGATCAAATTCAAGCCCAGCCAGGCAAGGTAGCCAGCGCCTGCATATTTCACCACCAGAAACAAGGCCGGATAGGTGCGCAACAAGCCTGCGGCTCCGAGCGCCGTCAGTATCAACAGAATCGTATCGCCNNAGAATTGGGGCCAGGCAAAAGCACGATGCCCAAGGCACCCAGCACGTAAGTCCAAAGATCGGTAACGCCATAAAAACTCATATCAATTCCATCACAAGCAAAAAAATCAGCCACGCAAACCAAGGTGTATACCTTGCATACTGCAATTTTTGAATTATCCCATAGTCTGCGTTGACGTATTTTGCATGCAGTAACTGATTCCGAAATAGCTATCAAACTGATCGCGCAGCATCCATGCGCCTTGTGGCGCAATAAGTGCCCATAAGGCGCATGGATGCTGCGTCTTCATCTCCTGGATCATCCGGCAAGCCTCGCCTCAACATGTCATTCGTCTCAAAAGACGATGCTACTCATGCTCCCGAAGCGCTACAATCAATTGGAAAACTTGACACTACATTAGCGTAACGGAGGCACAGCATGCAATGGCATACCCACGACATCAGCAATCAGGTTCCTGAACTGCAAGACACGAATCTTTTCAGCAGCGATATCGCCTTGATGGAAGGACTGGAGCGCGCCGGTGCCGCTTGGCATCATGCCGCCCTGCTGCGTTACGGTGCCGAGCTCGGTAGCAAGGAGGTATTGCAACTGGGCGAGCTGGCCAATCGCCATCTACCCGAGCTGCAGACCCATGACCGCATAGGCCGCCGCATTGACCAGGTGGAATTTCATCCCAGCTGGCATCAGCTGCTTGGATTGCTGCGCAAGGAAGGGCTCCAGGCCTTGCCATGGATGCAGCCCCAAGCCGGTGCGCATGTTGCGCGTGCGGCGGGCTACTATCTGCAATCGCAGGTGGAATCGGGCTCGCTATGCCCGACCACCATGACCTTCGCGGCCATCCCGGTATTGCAAAATGAGCCGGCGCTATTTGCCCAGCTCAAGGACAAACTCTATGCGCGGCACCACGACGCACGCGATCTGCCCATCGCGCAAAAAACCTCGATCATGATAGGCATGGGCATGACCGAGAAACAAGGCGGATCGGATGTGCGCACAAACACCACTGTCGCCGTGCCGGTATCCTCGGGCGGGCGCGGCGCAGAATATTTGCTGACTGGGCACAAATGGTTTTTCTCGGCACCGATGTGCGATGCGCATCTGGTGCTGGCACGCAGCGAGACTGGCTTATCGTGTTTCTTCGTACCGCGCTGGAAACCCGACGGCAGCAAAAATGCCGTGCTGGTGCAGAGACTGAAAGACAAACTCGGCAACCGTTCGAACTCCAGCAGCGAGGTCGAATTTCAGGACGCGCTAGGTATCATGGTCGGCGATGAAGGTCGCGGCATTCCCACCATCATAGAAATGGCCAACCTCACACGACTCGATTGCGTGATCGGCAGCGCCGCGCTGATGCGCCACGCGCTGACACAAGCCATCCACCACGCGCGCCACCGCAGCGCCTTTGGCCGCCTGCTGGCGGATCAACCCTTGATGCGCAATGTGCTGGCCGACCTGGCCTTGGAGAGCGAAGCCGCCACGCGCATAATGCTAAAACTCGCCAGCGCACTCGACGCGCCGGACGATCCGCTACAGCGCGCCTGGAAGCGCATCATCACGCCGGCGGCCAAGTTCTGGATCTGCAAACGTGCGCTGGAATTCACCGGCGAATGCATGGAAGTCTGGGGCGGCAACGGCTATGTAGAAAGCAGTACTATGGCGCGCATGTACCGCGAAGCGCCGGTCAACTCTATCTGGGAAGGATCGGGCAATGTCATGTGTCTCGATGTCCTGCGCGCCATCGCGCGCGACCCGCAAGGCATGCAACTCTTGCTGGAGCAATTGGATCATTCGCCAGCGCAGGCGGTGCGTGAACTCAGCCAAGACATCCGCAAAGATCTGGCGGTTGCACCAGAGCAGCAAGAAATGCTGGCACGCCGCTTTGCGCAGAAACTGGTGCTGGCGATGCAGGCACATCTGATGCAGGAACAAGCCCCGCCAGAGATCGCCGAGGCGTTTATCCGCAGCAGACTGGATGCGGGATGCGGGCGTATCTACGGCACCCTAAGTGCGGCATGCGATGCGGATCTGCAACAGAAGATAATGGAACGTGCCTGGCCGCTGAATTGATTGTGTTGTTGAAAATCCCAAAAGCAAGCAGGCCAGACACGCAATACCGACGCTGCTTGCAGGCCGGCATGCCTGAAGAAGCGCATGAACAATGCGCGCTGGGCCTACCTTTTTCTGAGGCCCCAGCTTGCTATGCGGCGCAACTGTATTTGCCACCGTCCTCTCACATCACTCCTATCCGGCCG
>CXWL01002468.1_pt1 | contig 48469 bp, 51 predicted proteins | sample 590931 | NCBI WGS metagenome assembly CXWL01 (sample SAMEA3498368, study PRJEB10139) | groundwater metagenome | biome: water well; material: biofilm material | place: Germany | collected 2015-04-27 | reverse complement strand
ATCAAAAAGGTCACGCCCCACACCCTCCGGCACAGCTTCGCTACCACCTTACTGCAAAACGGTGCTGACATTCGCTCCGTCCAAGAAATGCTCGGTCACGCCAGCATTACCACTACGCAGATCTACACTCATATCACCAACTCCCGGCTGCGGGAGGTGCATGAGAAGTACCACGGCTAATGAAGTGTTAAGCGGCTTGTAGCTCGTAGTTTTCCCAGACCAGAACGGCATCTCGCCCCATGCGATCTTCTTCGGCCATCACAATGGCACTCGCGATGAGCTCGTCATCGATTGCCTTTGGATCGACGGGATTTTCGTCGACTTCATGAATCCCAATACCAAGAGCTTTGGCCAATGCCATTCGGCTGGTTGCCAAATAGAGTGGCGTTTTTTGCTCTGCCTTCACGGCGAAAAGTCGCGGTTTTGCCGCTGTCTCGGGAGCCCCCACTCTCCCTTCTGTCTCAGGGGCCTGTCTTGGCTTCATAGAAAAAAATAAAGGATAAAGAGTCTATTTATCCTAGAAAAGTCTTTCTTGTTTCCCTATAGGAATCGGTAGAAATTGATTGAGTGATTTGCACAGCTGTGCTGTCGAATTTGATTAGGCTGCTCTCTTTTGAGCAGCTTCTGAAACTCTTTGACGTGTATCGATAACCTGTCCAAAAATTTCCCGTAGCTTCGGTGGGTCGATACCATCGAGGTGAATGTATTCTATGCCCCGAATTTCGCGAGTCTTGTCACGCCAGAATGCTTTATTATCCCGATAGTCCGGACCTTTTTTCAAGGCAATTTTTTGCAGCTTGAGGGATCGAATGACATCAACCAGGATGCTGGCATTATCCCGACACTTTGGGTCCGATAATTTTCCGGCAACTTCCTTCTCAGCTGGTGTAAGTTCCCCGGATTCCTGCAAAACTGTGAGTTGCTCTTCCTTCGCGCCTTTACGAATGTGATCGCGGGCGTGATCACTGAAGCGTTCGATGACTTTTTGCAGATCATCACTGCTGCTAATGACTACGACTGGATAGGGGTCTCGCAAGTGTTTGATGGCGATTTCGATATCCTCCAAACCGATTTCGTCATCATTATTATTAAATGCAAAAAGATCCCGAATTTGCTGGAGTGAATAGCGATCTTCTATGGCTAGAATTACTATAAACTCGAGTAACTTTTTCAGCCGAGTTACTTCGAGATCTTTATCGTCAAAAACAGTCAGTAGATCTCCTATAGTTCGACTCAATTTCATTTGCAGCGCTCGCTTACTCCAGAGGATTTCTTCTGGTTGATCGCGCTCGGCAGATTCAATCATTTCGATCAATATACAACAATTACATATTAAACTCTTTAGTACGTGATTTGTCAAATAAACTTGGTAGCCGTGACCTGAAATGATGAACTGATATATTTTCGAGTAGTTTCGCACCTCGTTAGGCGGGCGCCTATTTCCAAGACCTCTAGATCTCTCTCAAGTACATCACTAAATAACCAGTGTCACAATTTTTCCACGACATTAATCCAAAATGTTGCTGTAAAATACTCGCTATTTACTGAGCTCTCTTCCACCAATTTGCTTCATCCTCATCCTCATCCTCATCCTTGTCATCGAGTACTTCAGCACCTTCTCGGCCGTGAACGCTGGGGCCGAGGACGTCGATAGGATTTTTGGGCTTAGTGGTAGTTTGATCTTCACCTCTGTTAAGCTTTGCATCAATTTGTTCCTGCACTAAGTCAAGTACTGCCAAGGCAACGTCAATACTCAAACCACCTTTATTCAATTCTTTATCAATGACCTGTTGATCAAAATTTGTAAAGTCTTTTGGATCCACAGCTACATCTTCTATCACGGTTCCTTCTAGTGCATCGCAGGCTCTTATAGCTAGATTAACAGGTTCAAATGGCTCGAAATCCACACCATATTCTTTAAAGAAATATCTCACCCTATCAACAGTTGCTTTGTTAGAATAAAGCTCTACAAGCGCATTGATGCCACATAACTTCAGCACCTGTTCGGCACTAAGTTTTTCGGTAACAGTCTGGGTCGGCATTTCATCAACTTCTCTTGTTTCTGGAAATTCCGTTTCGACATCTCCAGAAAGGATCGCTGTTCCACCTGTTTCTTCCTCATGATCTACAGAAACATCAGCCTCATTCGGTGCTTCTTTCCACCCCTCAAAGTCGAGAAGGCTCTCATGTTTCATTCTCTCGGCAATCCCTTCGATTACGGATAATTCATCATCACTGTAAGAAGCGCCATCAGCCGCTCGTATCTGCATATTGCTTAATTGAATACCCAACAAGATATTTTCTCTCATAGCATGTTCTACGCCTTTGATAGCATCGGTAAAAAATTTTTTCATTAACCCTAGATCTTCATGAATCCATCCAGTATTCAGGAAAACTGGAGGGATATTATCTCCAAATCCATTGAGTGAATTAAGAATATCTTTGAAGAGTTTTTCCACACCACGAAGGTCAGTCAGTGATGGATAGAGTTCTTCAGCACCTACTTGATACTCCAAGAGGATATCAGCTATTCTCGGGAGAATGCGTTTAACAAAATAGTCTCTGAATTCCTTAATGTTAGCTCCAGGCAAGATTAATTCCATCAGGTCTATAGAAAATTCGCCTAAACCTATGCTTTTAAAAAGTTGCGGAGCCTCAATATGATAGGAGACTTCTCGATGCGCTTTTGCAAGAGGGAATAAGTCCTTATCATAAGAAATAACCCCGAGTTTAATGAGAGCATCTAATCCCTCGGTAGAGAGCTTCGTTTCCAACGCTTCCGGAGTAGCAGCCCCAAAAACTCTTGCTCGAACCTCCACGTAAGTCGCGAGCATTCTCGGATGACGCTCGAAATCCGAATTGCTATAAAACCGATTCTGATCGAGTCCTTCAGCTAAGGTAATTTCTCCGCCCCACTCCATAGCCCCAGCCGCTATTCGAGTTTTCTCTGGAAGACCTCGAAAGTTGCCACCTTCCCAAGCATGGTTGTTTTCTGGATGTGTATTCCTAGGTCCCATGCGGTGATGTTTAAGATTGCGTGCAGTATAATGCAAAATCATGTATTGTCAAGTATTTATTTTATGTTCTGATATTCTTTTAATAGTCACTCATTTTCACAAGTGCTTCACACTGATATTCTTGATTGACTTTTTAGCTTTCTCGAGTAGAATGCTGGCAATTTTAACCCAAACTATGAGTAGTCATCTCTCTGGTCAGGCACCGCAAGACACGGATGAATTGTCGTCCTTGCAAGCTGAACTAGTGAACTGTTGGACTGATGCCGGCCCTAATTTTGAGCTCATTACTGAGCGAATTGCCGAGGCTATGCTCTCAGCCCGCAAAGAATGCCTGCTCATTCTCAATCTTTTCAATGGCAATGAAGAAATTTTGGCTAGCTTTATTGAAGCTGCCAGGGCAATGAAGCTGTTGAAGCCAGCCACAATTCCGACCCTGTTAAAACAGCAGGGAAAACTTTCTGACCAAGACCTAGCCGAACAAATGGTGGTTGATGTTTTGCAGCCAACGGCCAATTAGCAATTTATTTGCTACAGCACACCCTGACGCTTTGCTATACTAGGCTCGTTTATTTTTCCTATGCGCCGCGTCCAGCTCCTGCTCAAAAAATCGGTCGATGATGGCTACGATATCGAGATCGAGAAGGGGATTTTTCGACGTATCGCCTCGGATTTGCGGATGAAGCGTTTCGCTGAATCCTATGTAGTGATTACGGATACCAAGGTGAATCGACTCTATGGTGCTGATATTTACGCCGCCCTGAAGCGAGAAAAATTATTATTGGGGAAAATCGTTGTTCCCGCAGGTGAGGCCAGTAAGTCACTGGAGCAACTGAAAGATATTTCTGAACAGATGCTGAAGTTAGGCGCGCATCGACAAACCGGCATTGTCGCGCTGGGTGGAGGTATGATCGGGGATTTAGCGGGTTTCGTGGCGGCGAGTTATATGCGTGGACTCCCGTTCGTTCAAATTCCCACAACACTCCTGGCCATGGTCGATAGTAGTGTCGGCGGGAAGGTGGCAGTGGATCTGCCGTCGGGAAAAAATCTCGTGGGTGCTTTTTGGCAGCCGAAGAAAGTCTATATCGATCCCGAGGTGCTCAGCTCACTGCCGGAGAAGCAGTGGAAATCTGGCCTGGGAGAGGCGGTGAAGTATGGCGCCATCAAAGATCGAACCTTGTGGGAATTCTTCGAGCAGCATGTAGCGGTCTGGAACAAGGATCCTGAGAAATTTCTGCCAAGTGAATGGAAATTGGTCGAAGAAATGATCGAACGCTGCGTGAAAATAAAAGCTGATGTGGTGATGAAGGATGAAAAGGAAGGGAATCTGCGACAGATTCTTAATTATGGCCACACTTTTGGTCACGTCATAGAACTGATGAGTGATTACAAAGTCTTGCATGGGGAGGCGGTTGCTACCGGGATGCGCATGGCTTCGGCTTTAGCTTTGAAACTGCGGCACATGACCCAGGCGGAGTATGATAAATTGAATGGCTTATTGGATAAGCTGGGCATTGGTAAAACGAAGACCAAGGGCCTGATCAAAGATTTCGTGGAACACATGCGACGTGATAAGAAAGCCAAGGGTGACATTAAAGTTGTGCTGGTCGATCGCACTGGCCGCTGTTATCAGCAGCTCGGAAAGTACAGTATGAAAGTCGATGAGAAACTCATTCGTGAGACCCTTAATGAGGGGAAATGGGTGGATGACAAAAATCCTGCAGCGTCGGCCTCTGTTCCCGTTTCCTCACCAAGTTCCGTATCCTGGGGGAACAATTACTCATCATCTCCGACTTCGTATTCCTCGGCTCCGGAAACCGATCTGCAAAGGCGACTACGGGAAATGAGGGAGCGGCAGCAGGGTGATGATCAAGACAAGAAGGGGGGATTTCAGTGGTAGGACATCTCACTATGAATGATTTTCTCCTTCCCGGCCAAGGTAACAATGCTTTTTCGATGGATCGCAAGCCAGATCGAAAAGTACTTCAAATTACCACGCTCAAATCGGGTTCGTTGGTCGATCTTCGTGTGGGCCAACATATTGCTTTTCAAGACTTCGATGCAGACCAGTGGCTGGAATGCGTAGGTTTGGAGTCAGCCATTTTATGCACGGATTATTCGGTTCCGATCTACGTCTTCGACAATCACAACCATGTTTTTTACGCTTGGGCTGAGGCTTTGAAAAAGGGATGGTTTCAGAAAGGTGCCAGCTTGGTCCATATGGATGAGCATTTCGATGACGCCGAAGCACCAAATGCCACGGTTGATTTGGAGAGCCTTGAAGATGTTTACCGCTACACCCATGAGGTTCTGCAAATCGCCACCTATATCAAACCCGCCCTTGCCTTGGGCATTTTCAAAGAATGTATCAATTATGTTGAATCAAAGGATTTTGAAGTTCGAGCAGACCTTTCGGATCAGGTTGTTCTGAATCTGGACATCGACGTTTTTCACCCGGATATGAGTCATATTTCTTGGCAACAGAAGATTGAGGTGCTGAGGTATTACCTTCCGCAAACAAGAGTGATTACGATCGCCACCTCGCCATATTTCATCGATCAGACGAAAGCGATTGAGCTCGTGAAGCGCGTGGTGAGGGAGTTATTTCCTTAGCCAATCCTCAACCTTCTTCGCTGCTTCCCTGATTAGTTCAGGTAACTGCCCTTCCTCTTCCTCAGAAAAGTTTTGCAGCACAAAAGCATCGGTGGGGATACTTTGATCCTCGTGGCCTACTCCAAATTTCAGGCGATGAAAGTTTTCCGTCCCTAGTTCAGCAATAATTGATTTCAGGCCATTGTGACCTCCTGCTGAACCTTCGCTTCGTTCACGAAGTTTCCCGAAGATCATGTCCTTGTCATCACTGATGATCAGAATGTCATTCGAAGGATCAAGTTTATAAAATTTCACTTCCTTTGCCACCGCTTTCCCGGAATTGTTCATGTAATCCATCGGCTTGAGAATCATGACATCGTTGCCCAGTTCACCCAAGGCATCGACGATGCGAAAACCAATATTATGACGGTTTTTTTCATACAGCTTGCCGGGGTTTCCCAGACCAACGATAAGTTTCATACGTATGGATTAGCCCACCGATTGATCAGATGGTTTCGATTGAATCTCTCTGACAGCTTTCAAGAGCTCGAGATGATTTAGATTTGTGGGGTAATATTTCACGAGTTGTTCAGCGCTGACTAAGGCCTTGTCGAGTTGATTCAATTTTTCCGCATAGAGCCAGATAAGACGAATGAGAGCTTGTTCATGTTTTGGTGACTCTTGTAGGAGGGATTCGTAATAGTGCGCTGCCAAGGGGAAATCTTCTGCTTTTATGGCATTTTCCGCCAATTTCTCATGAATCACCTCATGATAAACCCCACCGTTTTCCTTGGAGTACAACAGGTATTGGTTGCTTTGATTAGGCAGATCCAGATCGAAATAGGTGAGTCCCAGGAGGTACTGTATGTGAGAATTGCCAGGATCGAGTCGGTAGGCCGTGAGCAAGGAAATTTCGGCAGCAGCTGGCTTCTTCAAGCGTAGCTCATCGTAACCCTTGATGATCCAGGCATCCCGATAGTCAGGATTCCGGTTAATGGCTTTCTCCGCGAGATACTTTGAAATTTCCAATTCCCCCCAGTCTCCCAGCTTCTGAGCGAAGAGTGTCCAGAGATAACCTTCGTCGGCATCACGATAGCGATCGTAGCGGTGGTAGATATTGAGAAGTGCGAGAGCTTGGCTTTTGATGAGTCCATCAGGATTATTCTCCACCAAATCATGAAGATACGCACCAGCCTTGTCTCGATTCGTTCCCGCGATGAGGACAGCGGCCTTGAGCAGGGCTAGCTCAGGAGTATCAACTGTCTGCAGTAATTGTTGAGCCTTTTCGAAATCCAGCGCTCGAGAGGTAATTTTTGCTTCGTAAAGTAGGAGAATTTTTTGATTCGCTGGTGTATTGGGAACGGTTTCCAAGATGTCGAGTCCCTTGGAGAGATCGTGGTCACGATCGACCGTCATTTCCAGGAGGCTGATGAGGGAATCTTTCAGCGCGGGACTACTCTCAACCGGAACAATATCCGCCACTGGAGTTGATGGGTTCATGATCGAGGCTTCACCGGAAAAATTCGATTTCAGGATGGGTGCCTTCGATTCTGGGATGTAGGCAAAAAGCGTCGCAAAGACGACAAAGACGATCGCTACGGTGAGATAATTTTTCATGGTAGAAATACCTTCGATCAGAATCTTAACATAGTCCTTTTGACTTTTCCTTTGCATATTTTTTGTCTAGTCTTGTGCTAGTGAAATGTAAGCATAACGATGGCACTCGGTCAGCGAGAAAACCGCACATCACAAAAAGATTTTCAAATGAAGATCGTTTTGGCCGTGATGGTGGTGGTTTTTGTTTGGCTCGTCGTCGAGTACACCAGCCTTCTCTACAAGAAATACCAGATCGACACCAAGAAACAGTGGTTTATTGAGGAGAATGATAGGATCTCTCTCACCAATCGAGATCTTGAGAAACAATATGAGTACTATAAGACGGATTATTTTTTTCGCAAAGAAGCCAAGCGCAAGCTGAATAAAAAGGAACCTGGTGAAAAAGTCATTGTCGTCACAGGCGGAGAGGCGAAGATGTCCTATGAGAATGATTGGGATACCAGCGATGATACCTTGCAAGCCTGGTGGGAGTATATTTTTGGCATTTCTTCAAAGACCCCTATGAGCCCAGCTGATCTCTACCATAAGAAGTTCAGCAGTCCCTAGGATGCTTTGATTTCTATCCTGCTGAATGGCGAAGAGCATCCTGGCTCAATTCGTGGGTTCGTCAATGGTAATTTCGTGACATGCAGCGAGATAGGATTTTCCTTGGTGGCTGACAAAATTCTGCCGGTGAGGTCTTCATCGAGCTTTTTTTCAACCAGTCCGTATTCATCGGAATCATTGCTCGTGCTGATTTTTCCCGCGTCCAAACAGCCCAAACCGATTTGCCCAACTAATTCAGCATGATCTGATGATATCGTTTGGAGATACACATACCGATAGGTCGGACAGTCCTTGTCCTCACAAAAGGATTCGTGGATATCTTTCAGCACCGGATAGCCTGTAATCAAGAAATCACCAGAGAATGCTGGAGTGCTGACCGAATCAGCCACCATTTCCGTCGCTTCAAGATGAGTTGAATCAGTTTCTGTGTTTGAGGTCGAACAGGCATTCAGACTCAAGCACAGAGCCATTATGGTCGTATAGGGTATGAGTTTTTTCATGAGCTAAGAAAATGGTGTCAAGGGGCGGACTTGAACCGCCGACCTCGGGGTTATGAATCCCGTGCTCTAACCAGCTGAGCTACCCTGACACAAAACGTGGTGAGTATAAATCAGCGATAGCCTCCAAACAACTGAAAAATCCCTGGTAAAGCCGCTTTCCAGAGAATCATTTTGAGCAGTTGTTTTTGCGGTGATATACTCTCATCTGAACTTTCTGAAAAATCATGTCTCGACGTGCCGGGCAAATTATTGCTCTCTTGTCAGTTGCGGTTCTGGTGATGGTTGTGGTGGCCTACCAATATTACCCTGGAACAGGTCTTAAGTCTGATGTCTTAGATGGTTCTGTACCTACTGCAGAGCCAGCTCCTGTTCCGACTGAGCCAACACCTGCTCCCGCTGAGCCTGCACCAGTGCCACCTGTCGACGCTCCACTTGTTTCCGTAGTCCCGACTGAAACAACTCCAGCTCCAACTGAAACAACTCCTGAGCCTGCGCCCGCGACTTCGGTAGATACAGCTCCAGTTGTTCCAGATACCACGGTAGTGACAACAACCACAACAACCACAGCAACAGTCGAACCGCCTCCAGAGGTTCCGACTGAGCCAGTCGTTGTTCCTCCAGCCGAGCCAGTAGTGGCGACAACACCAGTCGAGACGAGCCCAGCTACCCCAACTGAACCACCACCAACAACGACAACAACCACAACAACGACAACAGCAACTCCACCTGCTGCTGCCCCAGCTCCAACATCACCAGCTCCTGAACCAGCTCCTGAACCAGCTCCTGAACCAGCTCCTGAACCAGCTCCTGAACCAGCGCCGGAGCCTCAACTCCCCCCGCCGGCTGCTACCCCAACATTGCCTGAAAATGCCCCTCAAACCCAGCGTACCGAGGGTGGATTGCTCGTTCTTGAGTACTTGGTCCAAGTCGGTAATCAGGTGGTTCTCGATGGATTTCAAACCCCAGCCGCCGTGGCGTTCACTTCAGAAGTGCTGTGGGAGCAAGATCCTGAGGACACCGTGGAGGTTACCATTGCTGATGAGCTTTCGGTTCGCACATTTTTCTTTGCGAACGAAGTCGCCGTCTATCATTTCATTTTGACGGTGAGTGGGGAAGAGAAAGCTCGATATGTTTTCGATGTCGTGAGTCCCACACTCTATGCTGCTGACGTCAATCATGATGGTAAATATACCTTCAATCCTGACCTGGTGAATCTTTTTCGCATTTGGAATGATTTAAGTGATCGAGCTACCGCCACCCTGGCCGGAGTAATACAACGACTGGTTACCAGTGAATAATTGACGACTCATGAAAAGACTCTTTTGCCTTTTCTTCGGACTGGTCCTACTGACCGGGACCCCGCTTGTTTTCGCTGAAGAATTAGAATTGGAGCTTGACCCTGATGAAACAAAGTCCCTCGAAGACCTTCACTCCACTCCGACATCATTGAGTTTGCCCGCTGTCACCCAAGATCGGCGACCGAACAAAGATCAGTATGTGCAAGGTTATCGGCAACTTTTTGAATTTAGTCAACAAGAAGTCCAAGGTTTGCAAGCCGTGCTGATCCCACTAGGGCAAGACCTGAGCTCTATCGATACTCAATTGCAAGTCCTTTCTCAGCAAATTGATCGAGTGAAGCAACAGCAAGCGCTTGTGCAGCAAAAGATCTTAGGTCTCCAAGATTTGGACCAAAAATTCACCGTACAAGAGCAACTCCTGGGACTCGAAATGAAGGGTCTTCTGAAGCGATTTGAGAAGCTGGTGATCATGTTTTTCCGAGTCAAACGACAGTTCGTGATGGAAGATGGTCGAGTGAATCTCATACAGCTCTTCGCTAGTGCTCCCGATCCGGCAGATTTTCTCTTTCAAGATGTGATCTTGAAAAATATCCAGAGTCAGCTGGTGCAGCATATGAATGCCGTGTATGGCGAACAGCAGCAACTCTTGAGACTTCGTGGTCAATTGCAAGCCGTGAATAAGCAACTGGCACTCTATCAGGATCGTATCGAACAATCGGGCCAGGTTTTGCTCCAGCAGGCTGATTTTCAGCAAAAGCTTCTCGCCGACAAGCGATATGAGCAATCATTTTTTCGGTTGCAGCTCGATGAAGCTCGCAAGGAACAGCAATTGATTACTTCCCGTATCCAAGCCTTGGCTCAAGGGGTTGATTATAAGCAGTATCAAGGCTTTCCAGAAGAATCTTTGCAGTGGCCTGTTTCACCTGTTCTGGGGCTATCAGCACATTTTCACGATGCGGATTACAAGGCTCGTTTCGCGATTGAACATAATGCAATTGATATTCCTACAGATCAGTTGACCCCGATTTTGGCTCCTTTGTCTGGCCGGGTCATCAAAGTCCAGGATGGGGGAGCGACAGGCTACAGTTATCTCCAGCTCGCTCATCGTGGTGGGTTTTCCACTGGGTATGGACATGTCTTCTCATTCAAAGTGAAGGAAGGTGATGCCGTTGAGCAAGGTCAGATTATCGCTCTCAGCGGCGGCTCGATAGGGACTCATGGCGCTGGGCGTCTTACGACTGGCCCCCATCTCCATTTCGAACTCTTGAAGCATGGGCAATATACTGATCCACTCCAGTATTTGCCGGAAATTTCGCCTTGAAAAAATCCCATATTTTTGGTATCATATCTTGATCGCTTATGTAATTTTTGCTTATGGCAAGGAAAACAAAACTCCAAGATTCTCCTGTAGAAGATTTACTCGTGGAAGTGAGCCAGACTTTTTCCGGTGAAGACGAAGTCGCTTTTGAATTTGCTGAAGCAGAGGATGATGATGCAGGATTTTTCTTCGAGGCAGATTTCGATATGGAGGAGAAATAATAATCAATCTATCTTACTAGCCTATGAAATTATCATCACAAACCCTTTCGCTATTCATTGCCATTGGTCTTCTTGCCGGTGGGGTCTTTGTGGCTCTAAGTCAATGCTCATATGCACAATCTGGTGTTGGCCAGCGAAGTGTTCAGGAAGTTTCGCCTGCGATTTGTAATCCCGTGAGACCCCGCGACCGTTGTGTTGAGGTGACCACCACAGGAGGTACCAAATTCATTGCATTGTATGGCGCCTTCAATTTATCATCCGGCGCTAATGAAGCGGGTTGTCCTTATCCACACCTTCACGCCCCATCAGAAAATCCGAGAATTTTTGCTGTGAGTGATGCAAACGGAGTTAATCCCTATACTGATCCTGATGCTTCCGGTTGCGGATTTGGAAGATTTTATATCCTCGGTACCCAGCCTTCGACTGCGACAACGGCTACTAACACACCTCCTACCCCAGTCCCAGCCCCAGCTCCAACTCCAACAACTTTCACTCCTGCTCCTGAGCCTGTAGCCGCACCAACTACTGGTACTTCATCGGCGCCTTTGGTCAGACCACCACGTACTTTCGGTCCTACTTCAGGAATCACTCTGCAACCAGGAACCACATTGATCGCCCCTGCGCCACCAACCCCAACTCCACTCGTTCCAGCATCGCCAGAGGCATCGAAACCTGCAGCTCCTGAACCCGTACCGGCTGTTACCACAGAGCCTCCTGAGGCTGCGCTGATTGATCCAGTTAGCTTGGCTATTCTAAAAAAGCTCTGTCCAGATTGGATTCTTTTCGGAGACTTCCCGCACACTATTCAATTCCTCGATGACATCCGTCGTCTGGGCGAGAGGAGTTTTTCTCCACTTTCAACATACCTTCCCGGATCAAGCCTCGTTTCATCACTCCTCAATATTCCAGTAGCCCTGGCACAGACTCTGAAGTCTTCGAATGCAGTAGCGACATTGTCGATTACCAATGGAGGGGCTGATCTCATCTTCGAGCTTTTGGCTAGTCAGCAAAAGTCCTTGAATTCAAGACTAAGACCACTCTTAAAGAAGTCTTTTTCTCAGACTTTGCAGAAGACCTTCGGGGCTTCCGCGATGGTCACCAGCAGTGTTTTGGAACGATCGTTGATCGTCGCTCGAGCAGCCCCCTACAAATTCAACCTCCCTGAACCTAGGGTATTGCAGGACGACATTTATAACGTCGATGATTGTAAGCGTACTATCGGCTTACCAGCCATCTTCCGTACCAAAGCTACTGGTTTAACCATTCGTTGTACCCTGAAAACCCCTGCCGCTGATGCTCCGAACCAAGAAGTACCTTTGGCCTATGTGTACTGGTCATTGAAAGGTAATCAACTGGTCGCAAATATGACCCTGCCGCGCATTAAGGCCGTGAAAGATAACAATTCTTCAGGATTCACCCTCGCGATCGATGTGAAGGGCGCACCGCTGATTTTGAATGAAAAAGGTGAGGGCTTTGTTGTCGTTCAGGCTTTTCCGGCCGTTGCCGGCCATGTACCCTCTCTTCTCAATTCAGTCGTTGGTCTGCTGATCACTCATGAGAAGGCTGGGCAGCTTGCTTCCATCGTTGCTCCCATGGGGATGGATTTTGCCTTTGCTCTTCACCCCCGAGGACTCCTGAAGAACTTCGCTCCATTACAACCAGTCACCCTCAAGGGTACTGTCTATGCTTTTGAATAAATCATTTTTTATGAAAACTTTTCGCTCGCGAAATATCATCGTTGTCTCTGTCCTAGCCGTTGCGGTGATTGTTGGAGTGATGCTCTCTGGAGATAGATTAGCTTCATTCAGAGGACAGGTTGTGAGAGATGAGAACCTCACAGTTTTTGGCACCATACCTTCTACGACTCATAAAGTCGATGTTCCAAATTACAAGAATTTCACTTGTGAAGAGCTCAGAAAACTCCGTGATTCTCTGAAAAAGGCGATTAATGAGATTAGTAATGCCCAATACCGATTGGAAATCGGCAGATTTCAACCAACTTTTGTCACCATTTACCCTGGCTTGTCACACGCTTTTACGATGGGAATCACTGGCCCAACTCGACCGGAGGCCTTCGAGCTACTTCGACGGGATTTGCTCAATGCTTACAAGCAACTTGTGGAGGAGCTTCGCAATGTTGAACGACTGCGGAAAGAAAAAAATTGCCAGGAAGTCTATGACCACCCTCCGATTCATCTTGACCCCCCAGAAGCTGCTGATGCTCCACTCCCTCTACCGTCACCAAATGTTGTTCAGGAGGTTGTTAATCAGCTCCCCTTAGTCATCGCGCCGGGTGTTTTGACCAACATGCTCTCATTGTATCTCCTGAGGATCAGTCTTGGACTCGGTACCATAGTTGATTATCTGACCGCAGAGCAGATCATCAATTGTTTGGAATTTCTCTACGGAGAGATTACTTTCGACTCAACGGATGATTCAGAAGACGATGAATCTTCATCTGGATCAGCAAATCAAGGATCCACCATGCTCCCCCCGCCAGGCCTTAATCCTGCAGAGCAGCTGGCAGCTGCAATAGGTTTTTTTCCATGTCCTCCTGGCACGAAGCCAATTGTAACTCTTGATGATCCGAATAAATTTGTTCCCGCCACTGATGAATTCGGAAATATTGTCTATAGAGAGGATGACGGGTTCTACATTTTAGCTGACATCGATGGTGTGAGTACCAAGAAGAGAGTGTTTGTAGAAGATGGAAAAATTGTTGATGGAGATCCCGATGAACTCGGTGATGGTGAGTGCATTCTTTAAATCTTTTGATTCCACACTATAATTTTTTTATGAAAAAAACTTCAAGCTCATCCGGTTCACTTGCTAGTATCGTGGGTTTCACCATGATTGTCCTGCTTTTCCTCCATGTGCCTTCGGCTTCTGCATTGAAATCTATTCCAAAACCAAAAGCACAACCTACTCCAGCTCTTGCCTCAGTCGTGGAGCTTCCGCCGGGGAGTTGTTTCGTGAAAGGCTCGGACAGATGTATTGAAGTCACCCTTCAGGGCGGTGTGAAGTTCAAAGCGTTTTATTCCTCATTTCTTGAGTCGAAAGCCGATGCTACTTGCAGTTCACCTCACCTCCATGGACGAGTAGGCGCATCAAAGAATGATTATCGAGCAGGAGTCTTCGATATCAATGGTGTCTTCCGACTTGATCCAGCTCCAAATGCTTGTGGGTTCGGAGCATTTACTCCACTGGCGCAGACCCCTGATACGAGTTCTCAGCCAAAACCAACAGCTCCACCAACACCTCCACCAGCACTCGGAACTCCCACTACTCCTGTCTCCACTGAGAGCTCAGGGAGCAAGAGGCCTACCACACCTGACAAGGCTACGATTCAAAGTATGATTCCTATCGCACCGATTGGAGTACCTCCACCAGCTCCTGGGACAGCTACGACAAAGCCCAAGGATATTTGCCCAGATGAATTCAAATTCCGTCTGAGATCAGCGACAGAGCTGGACCAGATTAAGAAGCAGGGCAACCAAGATGGTCTGAAGGCCTTGAATGCTATCAACCGTGTTGCCTCTTCACATTTCTCTTTTCTCACAGGTCTTTTTAAGATACCAGCCACCTCTGCTCAGGTACTCTCAAACCCCAAAACTTCCTCATCCTCAAACCCTCATCTCCTTCAGCGATCCACTTACGAGATCAACAGCTGTCGTAACCAAATGATTTTTCAGCAGTTCATCAAGACTGGTCCTGATGGAGCAACCTTCCGTTGTCCGATCATGACACCGGCCGCTGATAATCCAAGCAAAATGGTTCCTCTCGCTTATGTCTACTGGGTGCTTCCTGGGAATGCTACCGTCGAGAATATGGCTCTACCACTCTTGACCGCGACGAAGTCAGCCGTGAGTCCTGGATATGTCTTCACCGCGGAGCTGAAGAAAGTCCCTAGTGTGACATTATCTGGAGGAGCTCAAGGAAAAGGTGAAGTTACCGTAGAAATCTGGCCTGCTACCGCTGATCAGCAGCGAAGCCTTATCGATGCAGTCATGGGTTTCCTCATCACGGACAGCCAGCTCAAGCAGCTCGCCTCCTTTATCTCACCAGTGGCTCTTGGCAATCTGAAATTTACTTTCTTGCCGAGCACCTTCGCCACGCAGCCCAGGACCTTATACGGGTATCTCTATGCTTTTCAATAATCTCACCTGAATTATTATGAAATCCCTGACGTTTCGATATATCGCCATTGCTGCAGTCTTCACCGTCCTTCTTGTCACAGGGTTCATGTCCTTTGGTGAGAGACTCGGACTGCTGAAGGGTGCTATCCTCACGGATGCCAATATCAGGACCGTGCAAAATGAGATAACGCTCGCCTATCGTTTTTTGAATACCCCTCCTCTTGACTGTGAGAGAATACGTCAACTCATAGAGCGGTTTACCATGCATAAGAAAAGTCTTGAGGATACCCTGAAGCAGCGACAGAATGCTCTGGAGAAACTTCAACAAGAATCAGAGCGAAATCGTCAGAAGAACTACACTGGAAGTATAAGAGACACACAAGTCACTCTCAAAAGTATTGTTGCAATGCAAGTCGATACACAAGGCATTCTAGATCAACTGCTCTTGGCAAAGGAGAACTGTCCGAAGCCAATAGTACTGAAGAGCCCATCCATAAATTCAGAACCTTCACTTATCTACTATTTTGCGCATCTCTACTGGGTATTCTGTAGTGAAGATAAATGGCTAACTTCGGCGCCTCGTTCGCCAAGTTCACAGCCTGGCGGTTTGCCCCCTGGCTTAATATTTACGGGTGAAAATTTACCTCTTTTCAATGATCTCAATACAATCGCCAGATCTCAACTCCCATGTCCAGAAAAATTGGATGCGCTCGTAGCTCTACAAGCTAAGGCAAGAGCGCTTCGCGATAGAAGTCAAAATCCTTTGGTTGGCATTCTCAGTGGTCTTCCAGGAGCTAGAACTGAAAATGCTGTATCAGATATACACGATTTACTCTTTTACATTGCGGAGGAAATTGATAAATGCAATCCACCTCAACCTGGCATCGATGACCCAGTGGAGCTCGGTGACGGTGAGGAAATTCTCTAATCACTGCTTCAGCAACCAATTCATCAGTGCCATTCTCACGTAGAGTCCATTCTCCACGGCCTCGAAATACTTTGCCTGTGGTAGGTTGTCGACATCTTCTTGGACAGTGTTGATGCGAGGGAGGGGATCGAGGATGATCAAGTTTTTTTTGCCTTGCTTCACCATCTTCGCCGACACCATGAACTGTTTGCCAATCGTTTGTGCCCGTTTTTTATCAGTGAAATACTCATGGCGAATACGATTCACTTCGAGCACATCGAGCTCTTTGATAACTTCCTGCAGGTTCTCCACCTCGCGGAATGATCGTTTCTTTTTCTTCAAATAGGTTTTGATATCGTCCCCGACTTTCACCTCTTTCGGGGCGATGAAAATGATCTTCACAGCAAATTCCGCGGCCATCTTTGCCATACCGCGGATAACTCGACTGTGTTGGCAGTCACCCATCAGGCCGATCGTGAGGCCGTCGAGTGAGCCTCGTTCTTTCCAAATCGTATACAGATCGAGCAGGTGCTGTGTGGGATGCTCACCGGTGCCGTCACCGGCGTTGATGACGGGGACTTTTGAATGTTGAGCGAACTGCGCCACCTGACCTTTTTCCGGGGTTCGCATAGCGATGATATCGGCAAAGGTGCTGACCATGCGGCCGGTGTCTTCCAGGGTTTCGCCTTTATTCAAGGAGGAAGATTCACTGTTGGGAATGGAGATCACTTGGCCTCCGAGCTTGAGCATGGCCGTCTCGAAGCTGAGTCGTGTTCGAGTAGACGGCTCGAGGAAGACGGTCGCCAGGATTTTCCCGGTCATCGTTTGTGGAAGTTTCTTGGCGGTTTGAAGCTTCTTCGTGGCCTGAAAAAGCGCCAGGAGTTCTTTTTGGGAAAATTGATCGGCGGTGAGGAGGTGCATCAGGTGGAGTTAGCTCAATTTTTATTGTAACCCTTGTTCTTTTTGACAGCAAAAAGAACCAAAAACTGTTGGTGGGCCCACGAACGTCATCGATCATGAGTTGTTCCAATAGGGATTCAGACGTTGGTGGTCCCCCAAACCCCCAAATATCTCTTTTACAAGTTTTTCTCATTGGACGTGGTACTTTCACGCGCTTCTCTATTGGCTATCAAGTCCTCCGTAGTTTGTCTCAGAGAAGCAGTTGCTCTGGTAATTCTTGATGAAGCGTCACCGTTCAAATCTGCCCCGCGATTTCGGTCATCTCCTTCTGCTGTTTTGAGTGCTGCTTGGTATTCTGGCGCCCCATCTTCCTTTCTAATGCCTATAGCTATGTTCATTTCTTTAATAAACGCCGGATCTAATTGGTGGAGTCTTGAGAATGCAAAGAATCCTGGTTCTATACCCCTAGACCTCATTTTAGCCTTAAATGCTTCCCAGTTCATTCCCGCGTTTTTCTCAATATACTCTTGTAAGGTTGGTCTAGTATCAGGTTCAATTCGATTTTCAGTTCTTCTCAAGCGTTCTGATCGTGGTGGTACTTCACTCATAGAGGTGATTTGTGATGCGCGCGGGCATCAATCATTTGCAGGTCAACTGTGATCTTCCCATTAAATTCATTCTTATTCAACTGACAGATGATGTCGATGTGCTTCCACAGCTGAAGCTGGGCTTCGTGCTCAGCCATTTGGAAGGCAATCCCTTTGAAAAATTTCTCGCCATGACGCAGCGTGAGCTGGAGATGCGTTTTATCACCACCTACGGGTCGGCTTTGGTCGATGCGGATATTTCTCAGCAGAAACTTTGGCTTTGGATTGCCCATGCCGAAGGGTTCAAGCCGAGCCAAGGCTTGAACGTTGCCCAGGGTTATTTCGCTGCTGATGACTTCAGTATCGATACTTATATATGGGGTAATGGGGTGGGTTTTCAGAAATTCATCGATGCTGGTCATCATTTTTTGCCGCAGTTCACCGAGCTTCGTTGGCTCTATACTGAGGCCTGCTGCCTGAGCATGACCGCCGAAGTTGAGGAAGAGATCAGCGTGTTCTTGAAGCCGCTCAATGATGTTGATTTCCGGAATCGAACGACATGACCCCACATACTTCTGTTCATGTTTGGTGAGGCAAATCACTGGACGATGGTAGCGTTCGCAGAGCTTACCGGCGAGGAGGCCGATGATGCCCGGCTGCCAGTGCTCGGCATGAATAACCAAGATCGAATCATGGGCATGTTTCGTTTCAACGATATCCAACGCCTCTTCAATCGCGGTTTTGACGATTTCTTGCCGTTCTTGATTCATCGTCCGGAGCTCCATGGCCTTCTCTTCGTCGCCCAACATCATTTGGAAGGCGATCATCGGGTCTTCCAGCCGTCCGGCGGCGTTGATGCATGTGGCGATTTTGAAGCCGAGATCATAACTTGTGACAAGAGACAATTGACTATTGACGGGGATTTGGACGAGGTTGAAAGACTCAGCAAGCTTCCGTAGCCCGCGATGTTTGGTTTGAGCGAATTGCAGTAATCCTTGTTTGACGATCAACCGATTTTCGCCTTTCAGTGGCGCACAATCGGCTACTGTGGCCAGGGCAGCGAGATCGAGTAAATCGGTCATTGCGAGATCGTGATTGTTATTGCGAGGGAGAGCAGCGGACGAAGCAATCTCCCCCAACACAGATTGCTTCGTTCCTCGCAATGACAGGTTTAGAGCGCAAATCAACTTGTATCCCACCACGGATCCCACGATATCTTTCTCTGGATATTCACAATCGACCTGCTTCGGGTTCAATATCGCATAGGCATCAGGAAGCTTCGCTGGAATGCTGTGATGGTCGGTGACGATAATGTCGAGGCCCCGTTCTTTGCCGTACTCAACCTGCTTCACATTGGAGATGCCACAATCAACGGTGATCACTACCGTCACGCCAAGTTCCAAGCACTCGTCGAGCACCTTGGTGTTGAGGCCATACCCATCTTTTTCCCGATGAGGAAGGCGAACAGAGACATTGGCGCCGAGTTCCTTCAAACCCAGGTAAAGGATCGTGGCTCCGCAAACACCATCTACGTCATAGTCGCCAAAGATCATGATGCGTTCCTGATCCTGAATGGCTCGTTCAATTCGTTCAACAGCCTTGCTCATTCCTTTCATCGACCAGGGTGAGTGCAGCTCAGATAGTTCTTCATCCAACTTCACTTCCCGATGGGCGGTAATCCTCTCTAAGAGGGGAATATCAGTGAGGGGTGTCTTAATCTTCCAGGATTTTTTGAGCAGGGAATTCATGTCAATGGGGAGTAAACAGACCTTATCATTTCCCGCACTACCATCAACTTGATTTTCGCTATTATTTTTGATGCACTGTTCCTATATCAGATTTCATGAAAATTTCTATGGTCAGATGGCATCTTTTCATCTTCGCAATTCTTTCTGTTCTCGCACTTGCATTGTTTCTCGACCTCGCTCTCTCACCCTCTGCAGCTTTTTCTCAAGCCCAGTTACCGATCGCGATGACGAGTACGAGTTCTGAAGTGAATTCTTTTGACACTATTCTCAAGAATGTGACTGGTGATAGTGCCGCGAAGGAGGTTCTCGAGAAGCTGAATAGTTCCACAGAAGGTGGAGTCGGTAAGACCCTCTATGCTTGTAATACCACTACGATCAGCAACCCTAAGACGGGAAGATATACGACCATTCAGGCTGCTGTCGATGCCGGTGAAAATGGCAAGGAAACCGTCATTATCATTTATATCTGTCCCGGAAATTACAAGGAAGATATCGAAATCAACACCAGTAAGGTCATCAATTTCGTCGGTGAGAAATCACTTTGGGGCTTGAGCCGTGTCGTCCTCCAAGGAGCCGGCAAGGTCCCGAATATTGTGAATATTACCAATGACTGTCCTTATCTGGACGGTTTTTGCTACGGAAGAATCATTTTTCAAAATGTTGATTTCAAGAAGATCGGTACAGGCACATATCCGACTCGTGCCATCTTCCTCGACAACCCTAGTGAGTGCTCCTCGGCTGGTGCATGTCAGCATGATAGGGCCGTCATCGATATCTTCAATGGGAGTCTAGAGGCTTTCGAACAAGCCATAGCTGTCCGTGGTGAGGTGAATCTCAATATCGATGCCGTTACCTTCAAGAATGCGAATAGCTCTTCTCAAACTTCTGCACTGATCGCGACTGCTGCCGGAGGAGAGGGCATTATGAAGGATGGATCAGGAGCTGTCACCAGCTGCAATCATAATCTCAGTCCACGAGTTATCATGAAGAATTCGAAGATTTACGATAATAAGACGCTGTATTATTCCCTCTACCTCCAGGGTGCCACCGCGACGATCGACTCCGTGAAGGTCTATGACAATGCCGCGAATGGGATCGCATTCTTTTTCACCGAGTGTGCTGTCCTGAAGGTCAGCAATTCAGAGTTCTATAATAACAGCATGGGCGGTATCTTTGACCCTAACTCGTATGACTCGATCACCATCTCCTCGACGAAGATTCATGATAATACGGGTTCCATTTTTTTTGGTGGTTCCAATGTCACCATCTCAGACAGTAGTGTCATCGACAATGTCGTCCCCACCAGATCCAACGGAGCGCTTAATTTTTTCTCAACCGATAAGACCTTCAAGAGCACGAATACCTGCTGGACCGGAAACACCCCTCATGATGTGTACCATCAAACTGCCGGAGACTCGACCTACAGCTGTACCAGCAGCTTCAGTTGTGGCAGCAGTGGATGCTATTAGTGGTCACGTCCCCTCATCCATCGCCTGATTGGCCATCTCTTCATCAGCAAAATCTCGTCTCAGACTAGCGCTTCAGCATCAAGATCACCAATCCAGTTAATCGTTCCTTGTCCTTTGGATTACTCTCGGCAATGAGGAGCGTGAGGGCCGTAAGTGCTGTTGGACTCAGCTGTGCTGGATTGAGCAGCTTGGCCTTCTGTAAAAGCCAAACGAATGAAAACGCACCTGAGCGTTTATTCCCGTCAACAAATGGATGATTCTTGACCATAAAATAAAGCAGATGAGCTGCTTTTTCTTCAATGCTGGGGTAGAGGTCTTTGCCTCCAAAGGTCTGCATAACATTGCCGACAATACTCTCAACGGCGCTACTGCTTCTCGAACTCGCGAAAAGATCGGTGGCCTCACCTTTTCTGATCAACTCTTTCTTCAAGGTCTGCAAAGATTCACCGAGCTGTTGAGCCGTGAGCTGGACTCTCTTCTTCGTCACACCTTTTGATGGGTATTTTTCCCGATCGTAAGCATCCAAAGATACCCAAGTATCAGCGAATACGGTGATTAATTCCAAAATGCTTCCCGTATCTACAGTGCTGCTAGCAGGCAAAAGAGCTTTGACATCGGAAACGGCCTTCATAAAGTTGTCATAGTTTTTGGAAATGCGACTGCGATTGATGGTATAACCCTCGATCAAATGCTGACGCAGGGTTTTTGTCGCCCACTGGCGGAAACGTATTGCTCTTGAAGAATTTGCCCGGTATCCAACTGCTAATATCACATCGAGAGAGTACAAAGTAATTGGCTTGTCGGAATTTGCAATATGCATTTTTTGCATATTGCTTTTTCGAGAAATTTCGCCGTCCTGAAAGACGTTATTTATATGTCGAGAAACGACAGACTGATCAATTTCAAATATATCAATAATTTGAGCTTGAGTTGCCCACATGGTCTCCTTTTGATAATCCCCTCGGAGCTCAATCGCCCCTGACTTCGTCTGATAGATAACCAATTGACTCTTTTTCATAAGAAAAAATTATATGACTGAACTCATAGTATGCGTCACCTTCCATACATTCAATCACCGATTTTGCAAAAGCCTTCATGAAATCTTCATGTTGGGTTGTTCATCTTCCGCACCGAGTCCTGAAAGGGATTCCTTCCATTCTCCGTAGCAGTAGCTACTGCGGAGGACGGGCCACTACGGTCGGAATGGAAAAGGAAATTCATCCATCGCCTGATTCGCCATTTCGTCGGCCAGGGCATTCTTCTCTCGAGGAATGTGGTGATAGCTGATCTTAGCGAACTTTGCAGCCAAGAGGCTCGCTTTCTTATGCAACGGCTTCATATCGACATGCTTCACCTTCCAGTTGCCGGCCATCTGCTCCATGACCAGGAGTGAGTCGGCATAGCAGGTGACCTGCTCAGGTTTGAGCTTTGCCGCTTCTTTGAGTCCTAACAGGAGTCCTTCATATTCCGCCACATTATTGGTCGCCTCGCCGAGGTATTTTTTCAGCTTTTTCAGGACCTTGCCTTTGGCATCGCAAACCACTGCTCCAGCACCGGCAGGGCCGGGATTGCCACGTGAGCCTCCGTCGGAGAAGATAAGAAGATGTTTTAGGTTCATATGGGTAAGGGATTCCTCCGCTACGGTCGGAATGACAAAGGGGATCAGATAGTAATGGGCGTCACATATTCGTCCCAAGATTTAATTTCGAGCTTTTCCATGGTGTACTTCCCCAGGGTCTCTACGAGCAGCTTGGCAATTTGCTTATTCGTAATGAGCGGAATGTTGGCATCAATGGCTTTGCGGCGAATGAGATAGCCGTCGGTGACTTCTTCTGGGCTGTAGTTCTGCGGGATATTGAAAACCAGATCAATTCTTTTTTCGCGCAAGTATTCCTCGATATTGGGACTGACCTTGCTCTGAATTTTGTTGAGCATAGTGGACTTGATGCCTTGCTCCTTGAGCGTTTTGTGAGTCCCTTCCGTGGCGAAGAGTTTGAATCCGAGTTGCGTGAGTTTACGCATGCTTTCCGCCAAATCGAGCTTGTCTTTGGCCCGACCAATGGTGACGAGGATATTTTTCTTCGGCATGGTGAAGCCTACTGATAGCAGTGATTTCAAGAGTGTCTCGTGCAGCTCGTCACCAAAGGTCGCGACTTCGCCTGTCGATGCCATTTCTACTCCCAAGGTAGGATCGGAACCTTTCAATCGGTTGAAGGAAAATTGCGCAGCTTTGATGCCTATGTGATCCAGCTCCAGCGTCTTGATTGGCATTTTCTTGATCTCCTCAATCTTGGGATGGTCGAGCATGGCATAGGTGGCGATCTCGACGAAGTTGTAGCCGGTGACTTTGCTGGAGAAAGGAAAAGAACGACTGGCACGGAGATTACACTCGATCACTTTGACCTGATTGCTCTTCGCGAGGAACTGAATATTGAATGGACCGGATATATTGAGCTCCTTGGCAACGGCTTTGGTGATTTTCTTGATCTGTCGCACGGTCTCGAAGTAGAGCCGTTGAGGTGGTAGAACTATGGTCGCGTCACCGGAATGCACCCCGGCGTTTTCGATATGCTCCGCAACCGCGTAAATCACGATTTGTCCCTTGTGTGCTACGGCGTCGATCTCCACCTCCTTTGAATTTCGTTCAAACTTCGTCACCACTACAGGTGCCTCGCGCGATATCTCTGTTGCTTTCCGAATAAAGTCTTCGAGACTCAAACGGTCGTAGGCCACACTCATCGCAGCACCAGAGAGAACGTAGCTCGGGCGGACCAAGACCGGGTACCCGACGACATCGGCGAAGTTGATCGCTTCATTGATATTCGTCACTTCCTTCCAAAGTGGTTGAAGAATTTTCAAGCGATCAAGTAGCGCAGAGAATTTGTGCCGGTCTTCGCATTGATCAATTGATTCCACGGGAGTGCCCAGGATGGGGATCTTGTGTTCCTTGAGTTTCAGAGCCAAATTATTCGGAATCTGCCCGCCCGTTGAAATCACCACGCCTTCGGGTTTTTCGTGATGATAGATATCGAGAATGCGTTCCAAGGTTAGCTCCTCGAAGTACAGCCGGTCAGACATGTCATAGTCGGTGGAGACCGTCTCGGGATTGCAATTGATCACGATCGTTTCGTAACCTTCTTTTTTCAAGGTATTGACCACATTGATATTGCACCAGTCGAATTCCACCGAGGAGCCAATGCAGTACGGTCCACTCCCGAGGACGATCACCTTCTTCTTCTCCGAAGCCACAACATCGTTTTCAATTCCATGATAGGTCATGTAGAGGTAATTCGTGTCGCAGGGAAATTCCGCCGCTAAGGTGTCGATTTGTTTGACCACGGGTACGATTCCTTTCTTCGTTCGATAATGCATGACTTGATCTCGATCGATTTTCATGAGTCGAGCCAGATGTTCGTCGGAAAAGCCATGTTTTTTCGCAATCAAGACGGGCTGACTGGCTTCATCCGTGAGCTCGGTGATGCTTGTTCGAATTTTTTCCGCATCCGACAAGAGTTCCTGTCGTATCACGTCGATGTTTTCGAGTTTATTCAGGAACCAAGGATCAATGCCCGTGAGTTCATGAATTTCTTCTACGGTCCAGCCCTCTTCCAGAGCGGCGGCAATGGCGAAGAGTCGTTGTGGGGTAGGGAATTCTAATGCCTCGGCAATGTTCTTGACTGGAAATCGGTGGGTTGAGAAACCCTCGGCACCGATATTGAGCTCGCGGATGCCCTTCTGAAATGCTTCCTCGAAGGATCGGCCGATAGCCATGATTTCACCAACGGACTTCATTTCAGTCGAAATCTCATGGGTTACTTTTCGAAATTTCCCCAAATCCCAGCGTGGCATCTTTACCGTTATGTAGTCCAGCGCTGGTTCGAAGAAAGCCGAGGTTCCCTTGCTCATACTATTTTTCAGATCAGGGAGCGTCATCCCGATCGAGAGCTTGGCAGCTATATAGGCGAGGGGATAGCCGGTGGCCTTGGAGGCCAAGGCAGAAGAACGTGATAGTCGTGCGTTGACCTCAATAATGCGATATTCACTATTCGTCGGGTTCAAGGCAAACTGGATGTTACACTCCCCGACGATACCGAGATTTCGGATTGTTTTAATCGAAATGTTTCGCAGCATCTGATATTCGTCATTCGTCAGGGTTTGAGATGGAGCGACGACGATCGACTCACCAGTGTGGATTCCCAGCGGATCGAAATTCTCCATGTTGCAGACCGTGATGCAATTGTCGACCTTGTCACGGACTACTTCATATTCGATCTCTTTCCAGCCACGGAGGTCTTCTTCGATGAGCACTTGTGGACTCGTTGCGAAGGCTTGCTCGCAAAGTTGGCGCAATTCCTTCTCGTTTTCGGCAAACCCGCTGCCCTTACCTCCCAAAGTAAATGCGGCCCTACCGATCACGGGATAGCCGATTTGTTCGGCAGCTGCTACGGCTGCGTCAGCATTTTTGCAAGCGATTGAGCGTGGAGTCTTCAGATCCAGTTTTCGCAAAAATTCAGCAAACAATTGCCGATCTTCAGTGAGCTCAATAGCTGCCGTCGGTGTTCCGAGTACGGGGAGCTTATATTTTTTCAAGATTTTTTTCCGCTCCAATTCAAGACCACAGTTCAAAGCTGTTTGACCACCGAAGGACAGCAAAATTCCCTGTGGCTTTTCTTTCATGATCACTTGCTCGACGAAGTAGGGCGTGATCGGTAAAAAATAGACCTTGTCGGCGAGTCCGGCAGAGGTCTGATTGGTGGCGATATTGGGATTGATCAGGATGACTTTGATGCCTTCTTCTTTGAGGGCCTTGATTGCCTGTGATCCAGAGTAGTCGAATTCACCTGCTTCACCGATCTTCAGAGCGCCTGACCCAAGAAGGAGGATTTTTTTCATAGGCAAAATCTAGCTAGGAAATTTCCTGATGATCCTAGCAGAGAAAATCTTTTCATGCTACTCGGGGTAGGCGGCCGGATTGGTATGGTTGTCCTGCTTCTTCTTGTTTTGGATTGTAACGCTCAATCAAGGCGTCGAGTTTTGCATTGTCTTTCTCAGAGAGCTGGTCCCTTGTACGAATCATTCGTTGTGAGAGTCCAGGTATTCCTTCTTTCTCACCCCAGAGTGAATGGACAACATTTAGGACCAAGATGGCAAAATCCTCATCTTCACCGCATTTTTTCCTCAATTCACCTTCGATGCTGGTGTGAAGCTTACCGTCACCTCTGACGAAATCTTTGCCTTTATCCTCATTAAACCAACGAATAACGCAGCGATCGCGGTAGGTTCTTATCTGAGAGGTCATGGCTTCTATGATGTCGATCACTTTGCCCAAGGTGGCAATGATGGGAATGAATTCATAAAGCTTGGTTTTTTCAAGCTCCATGCTTTGGTCAGGTATGTGAAACAATTCCTCTTGGCGCGGATCGGCACCGGCATATTCTGAGAAGTGATGAAATAGTGCGATAAGCAGGATTATCGGAAAATTATCTCTCGTGATCCCAAGCTCCTCGAAGAGTGCTTCTGAGGCAGTATGTCGTTGCATCATGGTCTCTTGCTCTTTGGTCGGTGCTTTTCCTTTTATATTGATTACCTTTTGGACCTCTTCGAATAGCTTGCCAATATCGTGCATTCCCATTGCCAACTTCATGATTTTGGCAAATAGAGGCGAAAGGAGCTGATCAATCTCGTTTCGCTTGTGTATGTTATCGCGGTATTTTCCAACTTTGATCTCTTCCAGATATGACCGAAAGCTTGAATGCTCTAAGACTGCCTCAATCAATATTTCTACATTATTGAGATGGTGATAGTGACTGATATCTTCTTCTTGAAACAATTCTCCGATCATTGCGCGTACCTCCTCAATCGTGTGTGTGACAACAGTTTTGAACTCTATAGTCAGCTTTGTACAAAGATCGAAAATCACTGGACCCAGTGCCTCGGCTACAACGACAAAAATACTTCCAGTGCTAATCCTGGTCGTGTCTGGTTTTACAGAGTTAATAACCTGACTTTGATCATCTGTTTCCTCGGAGTTTTTTCCTACCATTGACAGGGATAATATCCCCCATTACACACCCATGTTGTGTGGTACGTCAAACAATTCACACTGTAAGTCCTGGCGATTCACTTCGACAGGTTCTGATTTTAGCAAAAATCACTTGTTCTCGCCAAAGAGCTTATTCAATCGCTCTTCCTTCTCAGCCGTCGTGTCATAGAGGAAGATCAGCTGCGGCATTTTACGCAGTTGAATTTTTTTCCGTAATTCGCTACTTAGTTTTCCAGCACGTTGATTCAGGTTCTCCACCACGTCGTGATTATCCTTCAAACTACTCACGTATATTCTCGCTGACTCAAGTCCTGGAGTCACCATCACTTCGGTAATCGTGACCAGTCCGAAACGTTCGAAGGGCATTTCCTCCATCAGGATTTGGCTGAGAGCGCGCTGTATTTCAGTGCCGACTTGTTGAGGACGGTGGCTCAAGGTAGTGGTGAGATGAGCGGTACGAAGCGGATTCGCCGCAGGCGGAGTAGCGAAGTACTCTGAGATCGAAAAATCGAAGATTTTATCGGTCGAAGAGAGCGAAATCCCCATTGCAGGGAATAGTATACTCGAATAAAGTTGTTTTGTTTAACACAATTCCCATGCTCGACGAACCTCATTACCCTTCGAAATGGACCGCGGCTATAGTTCTTCTCGTCATTGTCCTGATGATCGGTGGTGTTTTTGTTTGGGCTTTTTGGTTGAATACGGGATCAATTCGTCTCAGCGCTGATCGGCCATTTACTATCGAAGTGAATAGTGAAACCATCGATTGCTCTGATCGAGAATGTTCTCTTTCGTTGCCGCCGAAGGTTTATCCAATCATTGCACATGCTGAAGGGAGCTATGAAGAGAAATTCAGTATCGAGATCGAGCGTTGGGGAAATTTGCGGAAAGCGATTCAATTTCGAGTGATTCCATTTCTAAAGCCTATTTTCACTCCTGAGTTGCCAGCAGTTGTTACACCGAGCATCTATTTTTCCAAGCTTGAGAGTGGTCAGACATCCTTGGTTCGAAATGTTGATGGCAAAGAGGAGGTCATTAGTTCGTTTGAAAGTTTGCTGGACCCAAAAGTTCAGGCTGTGGGGGATCTGGCGATCGTGACTGACCAAGGCAGAATCTTTTTTGTGACGATTTCTGATGGTCGTAAATTACGACGTTTCGATGATTCGGTTGTGGTTCAGCAGGCGCTGATGAGTGACAATGGAAAGAAAATTCTTTTTTTCGTCAACAGCAATGGACTTGATCAGCTTTGGCTCTGGTTCAATGAAACAAGCCAGCTCACACCGCTCACCTGGTATACCCCTCCGACCTTGGTGCAATGGGAGTCAGGAGCTGATCATAGGCTCTTCGTTGTGAGTGACATCCTGATGCCGACCAATCAAGCTTCGACCATCGACCAAGTACTGACCAGCGTAGACGTGGCCAAGAACAGTAAGCTGCTCCTGCAGGTGAATCTCGACACTGCTGAAATGGTGCAATTGGCGGTCTTCGAGGACACGAAATCTCCCCAAAGCCTGCAGCGCAGAGGTGATCGATACCTGATCGAATACCCCGGCGGGTTGTTCGATGAGTTAATTACTCAGTAATCTATTTGAAAAACTTAAACGTTTTTCTAAAGATCCGATTGATACTCCAGTTCGCGCTTCCCAACGTGCACGGTGTCCCCATCTTTCACGCCGGCCTTCCTGAGCTCCTTATCGACTCCTAGCTTTTTAAACACGTCTTTGACACGTCTGACGGCATCGCGATTGTTGAAATCCGTCATATTGATGATCTGCTCCAGGCGTTGACCTTTGATCCGATAAATGCCTTTTGAAACTTTCTCGACGCTATAATATTTCGGATTTTCCAGATGCGGGCGGTAGAGAATGTGTTCTTTTCCGGATGAAGGCTCGGTATCAGTTTCTTCTCCTTCCGACACCTTGACTTCTTCCCTGAGCCACTCCGGTTTAGGGATTTTCTGTAATTCATGATGCAGATAAATTTTCAATTCTTTCACGCCTTGAGTCGTTGCGGCCGAGATCGCCTCTGGGTAGAGTGTAAATCGTTTTTTTCGACCAATTTCTTTTTTCAAGGCTTTTCGCAGCTCTTTTTCTTCTTCAGTCTGAATGGCATCGATTTTGTTGATGACTACGATCTGCTCTTTTTTGGCCAAGTCTCTGGAGAAGGCGGTGAGTTCTTTGTTAATGAGACGAAAGTTATCGATCGCCGCGCTGATGGTTGGTCGCTGTTCGACGGCAGCCCCCTCGTGAAGACTGAGCTGCGTCGGGTCGATCAGGTGAACTAAGATCCGACAACGTTGCACATGCTTCAGGAATTCTACTCCCAACCCTTTGCCCTGATGAGCTCCTTCGATGAGCCCGGGAATATCTGCCACGACATAGCTGTCCTTTTCCCCCATTTTTACAACACCCAAGTTTGGAATAAGGGTCGTGAACGGATAGGCGGCGATCTTCGGTCGGGCATTGGAAATGACCGATATCAGACTTGATTTGCCGGCAGAGGGTATGCCAATAATCCCGATGTCGGCCACGAGTTTCAGTTCCAGTTCCACTTCGATCTCCTCACCATCTTCACCGAGTTCGGCGAACTTCGGAGCCTGACGGACGGAATTGATGAAGTGAGCATTACCGAAGCCGCCTTTACCGCCTTTGACGACGAGCATGATCGCGTCTTTACGGGACAGATCGGCAATTTGTACTTTTTTGGCGATGTTGTTGTTTTTATCCCGAATGATTTGGCGAACGATCGTGCCGAGAGGGACTTCGAGATACAGATCATCAGCATTCTTCCCATGGCAATTTTGACCGAGGCCCATTTCCCCGGCTTCGGCGACAAATTTCTTATAGGTATGCAGGTCAATCATTGAATTCAAGGCGTGATTGACCTTTAAATAGATATGTCCACCACGCCCGCCATCGCCACCATTGGGGCCACCCTTGGGCACGAACTTTTCTCGGCGAAACCCGATAGATCCTTTGCCGCCTTTACCGCCGATGAGTTTGAGTTGGGTCTGGTCGCAGAACATGGGTAGTGGCTATTTTCCCTTTTCACTATTGTCGGTTCCATTAGATTTTTGATCACCATCATTATTCAGAGCACTCATGATAGCTTCTCTTAGAGCAGGAATCTTGCTCATTTCCTCTAATAGTTCTTCAGTTTCTGCATTTAGCTTGTGGAGCCGTTTCACAGTACCGATTATTCCTGAAACTTCTGCAGGTGGCACTTCTGCATTTGGCTTTGGTACACTGTTTTGAGATTGAGGGACGGGCACTGGAGCCTGAGCTAGAACCTGAGTCGGTGGCTCTTTTGGTGCTGGTTGTGAGGCGCAAGCGGAAACGAGTGTCAGTACAAGAGCTGAGAGTTTCTGGACCGTTTGAGATTTTTGTCGTCTTGCTGGCTGTATAATTTCTGGGGACTCATTTGTGGCAATATCGCTGTCATTATTTAGATGCATGGTCAATTAGTTAAAAACTATGCCAGCAATATAGCAGTAAGTTGCTGAAATCTCAATGCTTCCATCAACTGTTGACAACAGTTATTTAAGAGAAAATCTCTCTTCTCTGAAATCGAGTAGGAGTTGTTTTTGGTTTTGTCTCATAAAGTCGATCCCGAGGATGGCTGATGGTCTGTCGTAGCTGTGAATCAAGAGAATACTGCTCTCTTCAACAATATTGTTCCTCAGTCGGATAATTGCCTTTGCTTTTTGTGTTTGAACCTTCCTTCCGTCAGCGATCTTTACCCAACTCTCTTTTGGAAGCATTTGCAAGTCAGTTATCTCGAACAAATTCAGAAATTGATCTTGATCAGTCGCAAATATGAGTGTTCCGTTAAATCCTGTATCCACCAGGAATTTAAGCTCTTGATATGCACCGGATTTTTCTAACAGACCTACCTGTACAAAAGGTAGGTTTCTTTTGAATTCTATTTCCATGAGCAGTTGTTAACTGAGTATGCCTATTCTTAAATCGTCATAAGACGAAATTCTAATTTTTGGAATATCCTTATATTTTTTGCCCGTGAGTTGTTCCACTGTCTTCTCAAACTCCTTCCGTGGGACGGTAAGTTTTTTGAGAGCAGCAAATTCCTTTTTGGTCATATTCATGTGATTGAGTTATTGCATTTCTTTTATATTCTTCCTCATCAGGAAAGACAATCGTAAAAATTCCATTTTCCTTCATCATTCCTTCATAATCATAATCTTATTGGCCCCTGCAAGCGTTTTATAACCTTCCTAACGAACCACCGAGGTACGAGACGTTCGAGCCAAATAAGCACTTTTGTTTGCCAACCATGCAGTGCTACCACTTGTCCTCTCATCATCGCTCGATAGCCGTATTCGGCCACTTCTTTTGCGGTGGGTAACGTTGCTTGAAGGAGGCTCTTTGACCTCAGCATGTCAGCATTCACTTGGAAGTCGGAGAGGGTGTGTCCTGGACAGAGTGCCGTGACGCTGACTCCCGTACCGATCAACTCTTCCGCCAAGGCTTCGGTGAAGTGAAGGACATAGGCTTTGGTGGCATAGTAGACGGCCATATAGGGACCGGGTTGGAATCCGGCGGCTGAGGCGACATTCATAATTCTGCCTCGTTTCCGCTTCACCATTTCATTGCCATAGAGCTTGGTGAGATGTGTCAGGGTGCTGATATTCAGATCGATCATCATGGATTCTTTCGCCCAATCGCGTTCTAGGAAGGCCCCGAAGTCGCCGAAGCCAGCGTTGTTGATCAAGATATCAACCCGTTCATCTTTGGTTGTCTTGAAAAGTTTACTGGCGGCGTCCTTCTCACTTAAATCCTGGACGATGATTTTCACCGTGACTCCGAAGCTGGTTTCGAGATGTTTTTTGAGGCTCACCAGCTTGTCCTTGCTGCGGGCAACGATGATCAAGTTCTGCCCTTCCCGAGCGCAAATCTTCGCGAGTTCAAAACCAATTCCTGTGGAAGCGCCAGTGATGAGGGTAAAGGTTGGTTTCTTCATAGGTGAGTGTTAGATCGATTCTAGCAGGAGTTTTCATTCCCGGCATGTTTTGTCTCCTTGACTTTCACTTTTCGAGCCGTACAATTCAATGGCTCGTTAAACTCTTATGCGCAGCGACCTCGTCATTCTCGTGAACGTGATCACCCCCTCCCGGCGCTAGAGGTTGTCTTTCTATTCCACAGCAACACAACCTCTCTCGAGAGGTTTTTTTATTTCTCACCATGACACCCACGAAAGCTTCAAAAAAACCGTTAACTGGTTCTCACCTTCTTGCTCTCAGTTTGATCGAAGAGGGAGTCACCGATATCTTTGGCTACCCTGGAGGGGCGATTATGCCTTTCTACGATGCTTTGACAGATTTTCCCCAGCTTCGCCATATATTGGTCCGCCATGAGCAGGGAGCTGCTTTAGCGGCTATTGGCTATTCCAGAGCCACCGGCCATAAGAAAATAGGAGTTTGCTTGGCCACTTCTGGTCCGGGAGCGACGAATTTGGTCACCGGAATTTTTGATGCCTATATGGACTCGATGCCGATGATCGCCATCACCGGCCAGGTCCCGACCTATATGGTGGGCACCGATGCCTTCCAAGAAGCGGATGTGATTGGCATCACCCAGCCCATCACCAAGCAGAGCTATTTTATCCGCAGCGCCGCTGATATTCCTCGCATCGTGAAGGAAGCATTTCACATCGCTCGGTCTGGCCGGCCCGGCCCAGTGCTGATTGATTTTCCTAAAGATATCCAGAATGAAGTGGTGGAGAGTTTCGAATATCCTACGACGATTGATCTCAAAGGCTATAAGCCGAAGGAGCGGGGAAATAGCAAAATGATCAAAGAAGCTGCTGATTGGATCTCTCAGGCGAAGAAGCCTTTGATTTTGGCCGGTCATGGCATCTTGATTGCCAATGCCATGCCAGAATTGATCGAGCTGGCGACGATCACCAATATTCCGGTGATCACCACGCTGCACGGTCTGGGGTGTTTTCCGGAAGACCACCCTCTCTCCCTGGGAATGCTTGGCATGCACGGTTTCGCCCATTCGAATTTTTCCATTCAGGAGTGTGATGTGCTGTTCGGGATTGGACTTCGCTTCGACGACCGTATCATTGGCAAGGCCGATGATTTCGCTCCCAACGCGCACGTCATTCACGTAGACATCGACCCTGCCGAAATTGGCAAGAATGTGCATACGGAATTACCGATCGTGGGTGATGCGCGTAACGTTTTGCAAGAATTGAATCCCTTACTGAAGAAGGGCGATTACCCAGAGTGGATGAAGCAGATCGAAGAATGGAAGAAATTGTCGAAGATTCCAAAGACTAGGGGAAATGGATTCCTCCGCTCGTCGGAGTACCTCCTCGGTCGGAATGACAAAAATGTTTTATCCATGCGCGACGTCATTCGCGAATTGAACGAGCAGACCAAGGGTGATTGCATCATCGCCACCGACGTCGGCCAGCATCAGATGATCGCGGCTCAGGAATTTATTTTCAAACAGCCGCATTCGCACCTCACCTCTGGAGGTTCAGGGACGATGGGCTATAGTCTTCCGGCGGCGATGGGTGCGAAGGTCGCCTGTCCAGAAAGGGAAGTATGGGTGATCGTCGGTGATGGCAGCATCCAGATGAATATGCAAGAACTGGTGACCTTGTCTCAGGATCAGATTCCCGTCAAAATTGCGATTTTGAACAATAACTACCTGGGCATGGTACGCCAGTGGCAAGAACTCTTTTTCGAGCACAATTATTCCCAAGTTAAACTTCACAATCCCGACTTCGTCAAATTAGCTGAAGCCTGTGGCATCAAAGCCTATCGGGCCACTACTCAGAAGGAAATGGTCGACGTGATGAAAAAAATGATGAAAGAAAAACGTCCGGTGCTGTGTGACTTCGTGGTGGAAATGGAGGAGAACGTTTACCCGATGGTGCCGAGTGGAAAGAGTCTGTCTGATACGATCGTAAATTAATTCCCATGTCCAAACCCGGTGCCCAAATCCGCAATCTCTATACTCAGGTCAAAAGCTCGGAGAAGAAGACCGAGCACATCGTCGTGGCGATCGTTCAAGATACTCCAGAGGTCTTCAGTCGTATTGCTGGCCTGATGCGTCGTCGCAGTTTTAGCCTGAAAAGTCTGACCATCGGCAAGAGCGAGCAACTGGGATATTTACGAATGACGATGGTGGTCGATGCCACTCGCACCGATACTGAGCAAGTCATTAAGCAGCTCTACAAAATCATCGAGGTGACGAAAGTTACCGACATCAGCTTCGCCAGCAATATTCAGCGGGAGCTGGCCCTCATCAAAATCTTCGCCACCAAACTAACTCGGTCGGAGATTATGCAAATCGTGGATATCTTCAGAGCCAAGATCGTCGATGTCGGGCATGATTCTCTCATGGTCGAAATCACCGGAGATACCACGAAAATCAATTCTTTCCTTGATTTAGTGCGCAGTTTTGGTATTAAAGAGCTTGCTCGTACTGGCGCGACCGCCATGAGTCGAGGAGCTAATTAATTTCCTATGAAAACCACCATCGTCAATGAGATCACGATTTACCTCTCCAACCAGGCTGGAGAGCTAGCGCGTCTCACGAAGAGCTTGGCGCAAGCCGGTGTCAGTATTCGCGGCGTTCTCGTCAGTGGCGGATTTGGTAAGAGTGTCGTCCGTTTGGTACTTNNGGCAAGGCATTGCCACTTCTTAAGTCCCTCGGTTTTGAGATAGCTGTTTCGCCAATATTGGAAGTCATCATGCCAAGTCGGGTGGGAATTATTTTTGATCTCTCAGACGCTCTTGGCAAGGAAAATATCAATATTGAAAATCTCTACGTGACAGAATCCACCGGCAGCAATACCCTGGGCTATGTGGATGTCACCGATGTGGAGGCGGCCCAAAAAGTTTTGGAAAAAATCTAGTTACAGAAGATCTCGTATCGCTTGCCCCATCTCCGTGGTAGAGATGCTTCTTGTGCCTGGACCGGCGATATCTGCCGTGCGATGGCCGGCAGCGATCGTTTTGGCAACGGCTTGCTCGATGGTCTGTGCTTCCGTTTCCAGTGCGAAACTATGTCGAAGCAGCATCGCGGCCGATAGGATTTGGGCTATCGGATTGGCGATGTTTTTCCCGGCGATGTCCGGTGCAGAGCCGCCGGCGGGTTCGTAGAGGCCAAAACCTTTTTCACTCAAGCTGGCTGAGGGCATCAGTCCCAGTGATCCGGGGATCACAGCTGCTTCGTCACTGAGTATATCACCGAACATATTAGGGCAGAGCAATACGTCAAATTGACGGGGGTTTCGGATGAGTTGCATGGCGCAGTTGTCGACCAGGATATGCTCGAGGGTGATGTCGGGATACTCTTGATGGACTTCGATCACGACTTCTTTCCAGAGTTTCGAGCAGTCGAGCACGTTCGACTTGTCCACGGACGTGACCTTCTTGCCTCGCAATTGAGCAGCCTTGAAGGCAGCATATGCAATGGAGCGAATTTGCTGTTCATCATACTCCATGACATCGGTAGCTTTTCGAATCCCATTGATGGTTTCGGTCTTGTGCTCTCCGAAGTACAGATCACCGACCAGTTCGCGAATGATCAAGATGTCGATGCCTTTTCCAATAATATCAGCTCGCAGTGGGCTGATTTTTGCCAGTTCCGGATACATTTTCACCGGCCGGTAGTTAGCGTTGAAGTTGAAAGTCTTTCGCAGTCCCAGAATGGAATTCTTTTCACAACCCTTCCATTTCGGCTGCTCCATTTCACTGATTGGTCCCCCCACCGATCCGAACAGGATCGCGTCAGATTGTTCACAGATAGTCTTGGTTTCTTCGGGAAAATGATGGCCAAATTGCTCGTAAGCGGCGCCACCGATAAGAGCAGGCTGAAGACTGAATTCATGACCAAACTTCATGGCAATCAGCTCCAGTATTTTCATGGCTTCGGTCATAGCCTCCGGGCCGATGCCATCTCCGGCGAGCACAGCAATTGTTTTTTTCATGGATTGTTGGGGTGAAGAGTGGAGTACCACAGTTTTTTTTCTCTTTGCTGCTGCCATGATTCGATGTCCTTCATATGATCGACAAGGTAATCAAGGTCGTCGTGACCTTTGAGAATGCAGTCTTTTCGAAATGAATCGAATTCAAAGCTCCAGCTGCCTACCGTTTGTTTTTCCAAATCAACCGACAACTGGTAGTTCTCATTGTCCTCTGCTTCCTTCATGATCCTCTGTACGACCACTTCAGGTAACTGAACAAGCACAAGCCCATTCTTAGCACTATTACTGTTGAAGATATCAGCAAATGATGGTGCAATGATGACTCTGATTCCATGTTCGAGTAATGCCCAAACAGCGTGTTCGCGTGATGAGCCGCAGCCGAAATTATCCTGAGCCACGATGATCTGAGCGGTGCGATATTTCTCCAAGTTCATGGGGAAATTCGCATCCTGATCACGCAGACGTCGGAATACATTTTTGCCATATCCACCCTCACTGATGCTCGTTAAAAACGTTGCCGGGATGATCATATCAGTATCGACATCTTTGATGTTCAAGGGCAGGACTTGGGACGTGATATTTTGAAAAGCGAGCATGAATTGAGAATTATTGTCGTGGATCGGTGATTTTTCCGGCAATGGCCGAGACGGCAACGGTTGCGGGCGAAGCTAAATGGGTGATACTTCCGGTACCCTGACGACCAACGAAGTTGCGATTCGACGTACTGATGCAGCGTTTCCCAGCAGGGACCTTATCATCATTCATGCCAATGCACATGCTGCAGCCCGGCAGGCGCCATTGTCCACCGGCAGCGACGAAGATCTTATCCAAGCCTTCATTCTCCGCTTGTGCCTTCACCTGTTCAGAGCCTGGGACGATCAGCATCGTGACTCGATCGGCAACCTTTTTCCCCTTCAAGATTCCAGCCGCAACCCGCAGATCTTCTATTCTCGAATTAGTACAGGATCCGAGGAAGGCGTAGTCGATTGGAATTCCTAACATCGGTTGTCCGGCCTTGAGTTGGGTATATTCCAAAGCTTTGATACTGGTTGATCGATGTGCTTCCGGGAGTGCGTCAGGATCTGGAATTGTCTGTGTAATACCGATCGCTTGCTCAGGATTCGTTCCCCAGCTGATCATCGGTTCTAGTGTGGAAACATCGATGCTGATGGATTTGTCGTATGAGCATTGTGCATCGGAAACGAGTGATTTCCACTGCTCGAGTGCCTTTTGCCAATCAGATTCTTTCGGAGCATAGGGTCGTCCCTTCAGGTATTCAAATGTTGTGGCATCAGGACTAATCAGCCCGGCGCGAGCTCCACATTCGATACTCATATTGCAGAGAGTCATTCTTTCTTCCATAGAGAGATCACGAATAGCTTCGCCAGTGTATTCGATAATGTGTCCGTTACCGCCGCCGATGCCGATCTCGGCAATGAGCTTCATGATCATATCTTTTGCATACACGTGCGGCTGCCGCTTGCCGGTGAATTCGACTTTGAAGGTTTTCAGATGGTCCTGCAGGATGCATCCGGTAGCCATGACCATTCCGACCTCTGAGCTCCCGATCCCGAAGGCCAGGGCTCCGAATGCTCCATTGGTCGCGGTGTGAGAGTCGCCACAAACGACCGTCATGCCAGGCTGAACCATGCCCTGCTCTGGAGCGATGACGTGTACGATGCCTTGCTTGCCTGAATCAAAGCCAAAGAAAGGGATCCCGTGTTCGACGACATTTTTTCGTAAGGTCTCCACTTGATTCTTGGCCTCCTGATCGAGGATCTCAAATCGGTTCGCCCGCGTCGGTACGCTATGATCCTCGGTCGCAACCGATCGATGTGGCTGCTTCACCTTCCAACCACGTTCGTTCAATCGAGCAAAGCCCTGTGGCGTCGTCACCTCGTGCATGATGTGCAGATCAATGCCGAAGATGGCGGGGTGGCCGGCCTTTTGCAGCACCACATGCTGGTTCCAGATTTTTTGGATGATATTCACACTCCTTGTGTTAAAAACTGTTCCCGAATACGTGATCTATTCAGCACATCTATTAAAGCAAGAGCGGTAGCATTGATCGTGTCCGTACTCCGCCCTCTTCCTTGAATTTCTTTCCCATTTTCACACTTCCAGGTGATGCTGGCCACCCCGATAGCGTCACCTTCAGGGGATACGGCATCGACATGAAATTTGATCAGTGTGCCGGTAAATTTTGTGGCTTTGATAATGGCGTTGTAGACCGCATCGACTGAACCATTTCCCCGTCCGATTTCATCGACCGTTTGTTCGCCAATGTTGAGACGAATAGAGGCGACTGAGTCTTTTCCGGTGTGTGAGGTGACGGTCATGCCCAGGAGCTGATAGTAGCTTTCTTCTTTTGCATCGACGGTCAGGAGCATGAGATCCTCCTCGTAAATATCTTTCTTGCGGTCGGCGAGCTCTTTGAAGGCTTCCATATACTGTCCGAGTTTCTCTTCATCGATATGAATACCGAGCTCTTGAAGTCTTTTTCCCACCGCATTTTTCCCGGAATGTTTCCCCAGCACCATGCTCGTTTCATTCCAACCCACATCTTCCGGTGTCATGATCTCATAGGTGAGCTTACTACTCATCATCCCGTGCTGATGAATTCCAGCTTCGTGAGCAAAGGCATTGCGACCAACAATCGCCTTATTCACTTGCACCTGATTACCCGTAATCGAAGCGAGTAAACGACTCGTTTTCAGCAGTAACCGGGTGTTGATATTCGTCGTCGCTTGATAGAGTTCCGGACGAGTCTTGATGGCCATTACCACTTCTTCCAGCGAGGCATTGCCAGCCCGTTCGCCAATACCATTGATGGTGCACTCGATTTGTCGAGCCCCATTCAAAATCCCGGCCAGTGAGTTTGCTACCGCCATACCGAGGTCGTTGTGACAATGAGTGGAGATGATGCAGTTCTGTATTCCAGGAACTTGGTTATGCAAGAACTTGATCAGGTCTCCAAATTCTTCCGGAGTGAGGTAGCCCACCGTATCGGGAATATTAATAGTATCCGCCCCAGCCTTGATCACCTCGGTCAGAATTTGCACCAAGAATTGTCGATCGGATCGTCCTGCGTCTTCTGGGGAAAAATCAATTCGGTCGCAGTACTGCTTGGCCATGGTTACACTTTCTACGGCCTTGGCGATGGCCTGCTCCCGTGTGATTTTCAATTTGTACTGCAGATGAATATCGCTGGTCGCGATGAAGACGTGCAGTCGCGGTTTTTTCGCTTTGGCAATCGCCTTCAATCCTTTCTCGATATCACCAGGATGACAGCGTGCGAGAGCGCAAACTTCTGGTTTACTCAACTCCATAGCAATCCGTTCCACGGCAGTGAAATCATCTGGTGATGCCGCCGGAAATCCAGCCTCAACCACGTCCACACCGAGGGCTTCCAGCTGGCGGGCCATGCGCAATTTTTCTGGCAAATTCATACTAAAGCCTGGCGCTTGTTCACCGTCGCGTAGGGTAGTGTCAAAGATTTTGATCTTGTTCATGGTCCAGAAGTGATAAGAAAAAACCCCGCCTGGAGCGAGGTTGGTTTCAGTATAAACAAGAAACACCTCGCATCAGGAGTGGGGGATGAGGAGACCGAGATCAAGAATTCTATTATTCATAGTACCATCAAGTTCAAGCTAATATTACCGTTCAAGTGCCAAGACAGCAATGAATTTTTGAAAACGGCAGTGCTAGCCGGTAATCCTTTTTTTCATATCCTTACGAGTATCGCTCTCTATTTCACCAACGCGATCATCAATCTTCGCTTTTGCACCATCTAACGTGAGGAGCCCTTTAGCGATTTTGTAACCTGGAGTCTTTTCACGCTCTTGTTTCCGACGCGCTTTGAGATTGGCAAAAGCTTCCCCCCAGCCATCCTGTTTCATTTCAGTCGGCATGACCTTTCGTAAGATGTTTTTCATGCTACAGATTTTAGGGGTCCATGACAAGATTATTGCGCACTTTTTCCTGGACTTGTTCGCTGCTCTAGCCTCAATCGTTCTGCAAAAAGCTTTTTCTCAGAATTTTCGCCACCATCAATGGATTGGAAGGATTCTAAAACCTTCGCATGAGCTTCTGCGGGATCATGAGTCGTCATGACTCGTACGGTGGTACCATGAATGGACTCTTGTGTTGCTGGGTGAACGAGCTCATCGTTTTCGAACGTCAGAATCGTTGCTGGAGCGCAATTCTTAGCGATCTCTTTCAGACACTCACCTATTTGCAACGTTGTCCTCTCCGGCACGAAGAACTGCAGATCACTGAATGGTACTTTTGTAGCAAGTTGCAATCGTTCTTCGGCCAAGGTTTCTAAAAAGGGCTTTATGAATTCCTTCACCAACCCTAAGACTCTATCTTGAATGTTTGAGTCACTCCAGACTTCCTCCCACAGGGGATCGGAAATTTTTCCAAGCATCTTCTCTTTTTTTGTATTCAGTAAAAGCATCATTCGGGGGTCGTTCTTGAAGACATCTCCCGAGAGCGTTAGTTCGTCGAACATTTTCTTTTTCAAATCATCTGTTTCTTTTGTAAGCTCAGCATTTATTTCAGCAAGATCTAGCCAGCCAAATATCGGTGCCAGCATTTTATTGACCCCCTCAAAGAGAGGATTTGTATCAGCACCGTGTTTGCTCTGGATCCGTGATAGTGCAATGGCATAGCAAAACAATGCTCCAAATTTCTCTGGGTCGAGGAGATAAAAAATAGGACTTTCTGGTAAATTTCCTAATACCTTATTGGTGTTGCGGTGGCTATCATCCGGAAAACCAAAGCTCGCGGCGATATTGAGCTTCGGATATTCTCTGATAAATTCGGCTGCTTTTCCCTTTTCGCTCGCCAAAAAATTGGCTTTCTCCGCTTCATCACCAAACTGCCATTCGTGTTGGAATGGGTCGTCAGGTAGAGGCTGTTGTTTCGGGATTTCTGCCATTTTTACGCAAAAAAGTAAGAGTCGACATCTTAAGTGTTTTTCGGCCAGAGTCAACCTCTTATATCCCATTTAGCCGGTGATCGCTCCCTTGCTGGCATTGCTCACCAGCTTGGCATATTTAGCCAATACACCCTTGGTATATTTTTCTGGTCGTGGTTTCCACTGCTTCAGCCGAGCTGCTAACTCATCGGCTGATATATCGACGTTCAGCTCCATTTTTTCCAAATCGATACTGATCATGTCGGCTTCTTTCACGACCGCGATCGGGCCACCTTGTTGGGCCTCAGGGGCTATGTGCGCCAACATGATGCCGTGAGTGCCACCTGAGAAACGGCCATCGGTAATGAGCGCCACCGAACCACCCAGGCCTGCCCCCATCAGAGCTGAACTGGGTGCTAACATTTCTCGCATTCCCGGACCACCTTTCGGGCCTTCATTACGGACGACGATCACGTCTTGGGGTTGAATGTTCTTCTTCAGAATAGCTTCCAAACAGGTCTCTTCGTCTTCGAACACTCGGGCTGGACCGCGGTGCAATTTCAATTCTTTGCCACTTAATTTAATGACACAGCCTTCGGGAGCGAGATTGCCATACAGCACGCTGATATGGTGCCCGGGAGGGGAGTAGGGTTGGCTTACTGGGTAGATCACGGGGTTGTCATTGCGTTCCTTTTTGTCATTCCGACCGAGTCCGACCTTGGACGAGTGGAGGAATCCCTTACCCTCCAAATTCTCCGCCACCGTCTTTCCGGTCACGGTTATGCAGTCTCCATGCAGCAGTCCAGCATCGAAGAGCTCTTTCATTACCACCGGGATCCCGCCAATATCGTCCAGATCCGACATCACATATTTTCCGAAGGGTTTGAAATCGCCGATCATGGGAGTCTTGGCACTGATGCGTTGAAAATCATTGAGCGTCCAATCCACATCAGCTTCATTGGCCATGGCGAGGATATGCAGTATGCCATTCGTCGAACCACCGAGTGCCATCATCACGGTCACGGCATTTTCGATCGCCTTGCGAGTGAAGATATCCCGCGGCTTGATATTCTGTTTCAACAAATTCATCAAGGCTTTGGCTGCCTCGGCACAATCATCCTTTTTGTCCTGAGAGAGTTTCTTATTGTCCTCAGTCATCGAGGTGTGTGAGGCCGAACCCGGAAGACTCAATCCTGCCGCCTCCATCACCGCTGCCATCGTGTTCGCCGTATACATCCCTCCACAAGATCCAGCACCCGGACAGCTATGGCATTCGATCTCGTGAACCTCATTCGCATCAATTTTTCCGGCGCCGTATGAGCCAACAGCTTCGAAGATCGAGACAATTTGCAGCTCCTTGTCCCGATATTTTCCTGTACGAATCGTTCCTCCATACACGAAGACACTGGGCACATTCGTTCGTAGCAAGGGCATGACTGCGCCGGGGATGGACTTGTCACAGCCGCCGATGGTGATCGCACCGTCTGTCAAATAGCCTTCGATCATGGTTTCAATACTGTCGGCGATGACTTCTCGGGAAACCAAGGAATATTTCATAGCCTCAGTGCCCATCGAGATGCCATCCGATACGACCGGGGTTCCAAAAATAATAGGCATGGCTCCGACCAGTTCCAATTCTTTTTTCAAAATGTTTCCCATTTCTTGAATATGTTCGTTACACGGCGTCCCATTCGTATACGGCGCGGCTAAGGCCACAATCGCTTTATCGAAATCTTCTTCTTGTTTGAAATCAACCGCGCGAAGCATGGCTCTCGCGGGTGCGCGTTTGATCCAGTTTTTATCCCCGTGTAGTCCGGTCAGTGCTCCGGAGCGGCGTTTGAGCGGATTCATTTAAATTGGTTTGGGGATTTAGGTGGAGTAACCAACGGTATATTCAGGATTATCGAGATGATGAGTCTGTGGTGGTAGGGCTTCAGTTGAATCACCATCCTGCTCTCTTCCGGCAATCTTTTCTAACAAGCGTTTCACGATCTTCTCATTGAGTTGATCTATCCTCTCGTCTGTACTTCCTGGACCTTCTGCTCCGTCCATCCTATCAGCTCCTTGACCAACTGAATCAGGTTTCTCCCGAAGGTCTTTATTGACAATTCCCTCTTTTTCAAAATCAATTTCATTTGTTGCCATAATAGTAGAATTAATAATACTTCCATTTTTACGGTTCATCTTTACGACGTCAATCGCTTTCTGTCGTCGATGTGCCCCGTCAGCTCTCGTGTCACAAACCTCCTCCCTCCCGACACCACCTCCAACCCAGCTCGAAGATCGCTCGCTGGGTGGAAGCAATCTCTGGGGATTCTATGATGACGCCATGGAGACGGTCTTGCTTCAGAGACATGATCGCCACCTTGTCGCCATAGATACAGACTTCGGAGTCGAACTCCATCTTGATATCCTCATCCATGATCCGGGCTTCGAGCAGGTTTTGTTTGGCTTTCCTCTGGTAGGCTCGGCTGCGTTTGCTCTCAGGGAAGATGCCCTTACTGCGGATACCGTATTTCTTGCGTAATTCGATATAGTCGTCGAGAAAAGCTCGCAGCTCACTATCGACTTCCGGGGCCGAAGAGTAGGAATATTTGATGCGTCCAGCTTTGGGGAGGTCCTTCAGGGTCTCGATGGTGTCTTTGTAAATGGTTCTGATGCCTTCACTGCCTTCGAAGTACTTCACCTTAGGCGCCAAGACCAGATCCCCAGTAAGCGATTTCAAGTCGGGCAGAATTTTCTTGATATTCTGGTAGTTGGCTTCAGCCTTTTCCTGCTGATATTTGGCATATTCTTCCAGCTTCTGCGCTTCCACCGGGGCGTACTGCTGAATGCCACCTTTTTCGATGACGCTCACCAGCCCCTTTTCTTTGAGCGTTTCCAAGGCAGCATAGGCTGTGGTTCGAGTAATGCCGGCTTTTCGCGAAACGCTGCTCACCGGGTTTGCGCCAATCTCCAGCAAGGTCAGATAGAGCTTCGCTTCCTTATCACTTAGACCGAGGGAGAGGAGATGGGGTAAAAGCATGGTTATTATGTCATTGCGAGGTACGAAGCAATCCCTTTAATCCAATCGACATGTCGAAGTCGGCCGACAGTATAAGGATGTCGAAGTGTTTTGACAAGGCTATTTTACCTGCACCACTTTTGCTGGTTCGATGATAAGATAGATCGTAGTGCCTATCTTCGGCTTCACTGCTACGCAATGTCCTCCTGCGCTACCATCTACTGCTCGGCCGTGGATATGACCCTGAGGAGAGTAGACAGGATTTCCAGTAAATTTTTGGTTCCCCCATTGCTCGCTATACCTCGAAGCTGCATTGGTAGTGGTACCGACAAAGTGATAGGTGGTGTCCTCCACTGATTTATTTTCTGCAACGAGAATGGTTCTCACTTCTTGCAAACTCTTGAGTGGTCCGGCAGGGAGGCTTCTAATAACTGAATTAAGCAATTCCATCGACCCCATGATGGTGCCCCGCACCGTGTAGTGTTTCCATCCCAAAGATTGCGCTTCCTTATCAATTTTGCTGTACAGGCTTTCTGATACATCTTCATCCACTTTGATTTTGAGAAAGACTGCATTGTTCTCTTGAGGATTAATTTTTCTCAAGAGCATAGCATTTTCCAGTAACACTCGTTCATCGCTACGGTGGGGCGTAATGTGCAGCTCATTATTTTCATCCACCCAGGCTGCTCTCGTCATTTCTGCCGTGTTCAAGATTTCACCCTTGATACCAATGAGCCTGGCTTCAATCAGCTCTGCAGCCCTGTCATCTCCCACCACTCCTCCACTGGCTCCCATTTTTAAATATCTTTGTCCAGGTTTAATCAATCCAGCTTTAGCCAGACTTCTATCAATGTTCGCCGCAGAAATGTTTTGTTCCACTCTTGGCACGGCATTGAGGAGAGTATCAATGCCTCCTGTATCAACGATCACTGATTCACCATACTTGAGAGCGGCTCTGACAGATGGGGGCAGTTCAGCAATAATTTCCCTAGAAAGCTCTGATACGAGAGTACCCGATACATCTCCCAAGTAGGAGAGGCCTTTTGTGAGCCGACCCACCTCTTTCCATCCGACATTCGGGACATGATCAATCAACGTTGAAGCCTCGTGAGCTAAGCTGGTTTCGAGATTTGATTTCATATCATGATAATAACAAATAGTAAGATTTACGTTGGTAACTTTACTACTTTTTTAAAGTACTCAGGAGATCCTCCCTTATGTCTTTCCTATACGCCAGGATCTGCTCATCCTGTGATCGATCTCGTGCGATGATGGCATCACATGCTTGAGGATTGCCTCGGTTATGATCAAGCTCTTTGAGCACGTCTGCCGACACTTCAATCACCTGGAAGACATTATACTCATAGATTCCTGATCCGTGCTGAGCAGCGACCTTCTCCGGAGTGGCATAGCGAAATTCGGAAAGGCGATAGGGAATTTTGTAGCATTTCTGTCCAGCCTTGGTTTCAGCTTCCACGGCGACATCGGCGAATGAAATTCGCTTATAAATATCATCTGGCACACAGCCTTCGCGGTCAGCACCATTGAAGGGAATGATCCCACCTTGAAGCCATGCGTGTTCGCCGGCGTCAGCCCAGCTGATGAAGCCACCAGGACGGACTACTTGACACATTTGGCGGAGAACTCTCGCTGAAATTTCAGTGCCAAGCTTGCTGTCCATCAGCTGGTGAATCACCAGCGAAGTAGTGGCGATGTCCATACTGTCGGTCTGCAATGAAAAGTCTTGGCTCAGGTCGATACGCAAAGCATCCTCGATGATGACATTGGGTAGGTTTTGATCCGGTGAGTTGCCTTTTAGCTGCGCTAATTTGGCTAAGCTAGAACCATCAACTTCCGCGGCTGTTACCCGGATGGTTTTTGTTGGATCAATTTGGTGTAAAGCCCTTGCAAAGAGATGCAGACCCTTAGCAAATGGGCCAGCACCGAGATCAATAACGTTTAACTCTTGCTGTTTTGGAAATTGCTGAGTAGCTAATGCCGCTAAAGTCCGTCCTTCACGCTCCTTGAGTGGATTGAGGATAGCGCGAAAAAGACCCATTCTCTCAGTAAAGTTGACTTGATCATGGATTTCAGGATGGAAGCCGATGGAATGACGGCTGAATGGCTTAAGATCATCATGAAAATTTGTATAGTTCCCGTTCCCGCCGAAGCCGCTCCAGTGCAGAGCTTGGGCTATCCCAAGGATTCTCGTATTGTTCGGTATATACCGCATGCTGAGGATTCGCCTAGCTATGGCTTCTAGTTGAGGACAATCTTTCATCACTTGAGCGGTCAGTTCCCAGTAGCCTTCGGGACTTTTCTTGTTGTCTGCTTCATCGACTTGTTTGTCAAAATTTTGCTGAAACGCATTTCCCAGCTCAAAGGCGACCTGCTCAGTACTCCGCATCTGTTCCAACATCTTAGTACCATCAGTTACTTCTACCTGCAGCGCATGAATCTTTTCCTTGATCTCAGGCGACATATATTCGTCTCTGCCGTCAACTGTTGTCATTTTCTTAGCGACTTCTAGATGAACGATCACATTCATCTCCACATAAACGAGGCCGATCAAGAATTCAAGAAACAATTTTTGTGTATCGGAAAAGCCTGCTTCATCAGCATGGATCCTTTCAAACATGTGTTCCAATCGTTCACATGGTTGGAGGAGTTGCTGTGGGTTAGGGTTGTGATGAATAGCTTGAAATATGCAAACAATATCGTCAATAGTGTTTGAAAATGACGATTCATGATCCAAATAACCATTTTCAACCCATTCAAGTTCGTGAAGGCCGCTAAAGAGCGCATCATCAATGAAATCTTGCTGTAATGAGGCAAGTTTTCTTGCTTGTTCGGCTGTTAATGAGCGCCCCTGAAGCACATCAAATTGACGAAGGTCAGTGATCTCACCGAGATCGCGAATATCAAAACTATTTCCGTTCTGTGGAGAATGTTCAGCCATTTTGTCAGTTTTAATTGATAAAATAAGTTGACATATTAGCTCAATCTATAGAAAAGTCAATGATCGTCGAGAGGATTCGACAGGTAAGTTTTGACTTCGATCTACAGTTGATTATCCTCACGTTACTTTTACTTCTCTATCTCAATTTTCATGGCTCAGCTTAACTTCGGCGGCGTTGAAGAAACAGTCGTCACTCGTGAAGAATTTCCTGTCTCCAAAGCTCACGAAGTGCTGAAGGATGAAGTCGTAGCCGTCCTCGGCTATGGTGTCCAAGGTCCTAGTCAGGCCATGAATATGCGTGATAATGGCATTAAGGTCATCATCGGTCAACGCGAAGGCACGAAGAGTTGGGACAAGGCCGTCGCTGATGGCTGGAAACCAGGCGAGACTTTGTTTTCTCTGGAGCAAGCAGCCGAGAAGGGAACTATTCTCCAGTATTTGCTTTCCGACGCCGGTCAGAAGGACTTCTGGCCAACGCTCAAGCCCTATTTAGTTAAAGGAAAAACCCTCTATTTCTCTCACGGGTTCTCAATTACTTATAAAGATCTTACGGGGGTAGTTCCTCCGACTGATGTTGACGTCGTTTTGGTGGCTCCTAAGGGTTCCGGGCTCTCTGTCCGTCGTAACTTCCTCGATGGTAGCGGTATTAATAGTAGTTTTGCCGTGTTTCAGGATGCCAGTGGTAAGGCTCAACAAAAGACCCTGGCCCTGGGAATTGTGGTTGGATCAGGATTTCTGTTCCCCACCACCTTCGAAAAGGAGGTTTACAGCGATTTAACTGGGGAAAGGGGAGTCCTCATGGGTGCTTTAGCTGGTGTCATGGAGGCTCAGTATGCTGAGCTCCGCAAGCATGGTCATACGCCTAGTGAAGCGTTCAATGAGACCGTTGAAGAGCTAACTCAGAGCCTCATTCGCTTGGTCGCTGAGAAAGGTATGGATTGGATGTTTGCCAACTGTTCAACCACGGCTCAGAGGGGGGCTTTGGACTGGAAGGGCAAGTTCCGGAAGGCGGTAGAACCGGTTTTCGCTGACTTATATAATTCTGTTGCGACCGGTGAGGAGGCAAAAATTGTTCTCGATCGCAATGGCCAAGCCGATTATCGAGAAAAATTGGAGGAGGAATTGAAGCTCATTCGCGATAGTGAGATGTGGCAGGCGGGTGCGATGGTAAGGAAATTGAGGCCAGAAAGAAGTTGAGATTTCGAGTAATTTCCCTTGAAAAACCCTTAAGAATGGCTATAATGACGCCTTGTATTTTTTGAAACATGAAGAAGGTTAGCCTTGCTGAAATATTTCCTGAAGAACGTAAGCTACCTGAAGATGAGCTCAGGGCAGAATTGATGAAGACGAGAAAATTTACACCAGACACAAAGAAGCACCTGAGGGTAGCAATTTGTGACAGAATTTCTGCAGAACTGACCAGCGATGAAATTGTCGATCTTGATGTTTTATATTCCACAGGCGGTATTGATGGTCAAGCTGAGCTTATACAATATGTCAGGCTTCTAGAACCCTGCCACAGGCTTCGAGCAATGCTTGATGATCTAACACTTCAACTGCTTTCAGCAATTAACTATCCAGAACTCGTCAAGCGTTCTTTCGCGCAGGATGGTTCGGTGAACCCTGCTGGCTTCAACAAGCGTGGTATAGCAACCCCTTTGATTGCCTTTCAAGAGCTCGTCAACACCTTGCGAGTGAGCGGGATATTTACTTTTAGAAATGGCA
>CXWL01011325.1_pt1 | contig 48535 bp, 46 predicted proteins | sample 590931 | NCBI WGS metagenome assembly CXWL01 (sample SAMEA3498368, study PRJEB10139) | groundwater metagenome | biome: water well; material: biofilm material | place: Germany | collected 2015-04-27 | reverse complement strand
CCCGGCAGCGCGCTCGGCAACTTCATGGTGGACACGCCCACCGAGCCCGGCCGCCTCAAGAAGTTCCAGGCCCTCGCCGAAAAATACGGCTGGACCAAAGGCGAGTTCATCACCTTGGTCCAAGACCCGGCCGCTCCCGGAGCCTGGACCGACAAGGACTAGGGTAAGCCAACTGGTATGATGGGCCACCATGACCACCGAAAAACCCGCCTGCCCGATGTGCGAGATGGACGACCTCTTGGAAACCGCGACGGGCTGGGAATGCAAGACCTGCGGTCATGAGTGGGAGCGCGCGGCCGAGACCGAGACCGAGACGTCCTCCGAACCGCGCGTCGTCAAGGACTCCAACGGGAACGTCCTGGCCGACGGCGACGTCGTGATGCTGATCAAGGACCTGCCGCTGAAGGGCTCTTCGCAGACCCTCAAGAGCGGCACGAAGTCCAAGCCCATCCGCCTGGTCGACGGCGACCACGAGGTCACCTGCAAGATGGCCGGCACCACCGTCTTCCTGAAGGCAGCCTTCGTCAAGAAGGCCTGAGACACGCCGCTTAACTCAGATCTCCGCCGCCGTCTCCCGCCAGCGCACGTTCAGTCCCCCACCGCCTCAGCGCTCAAGACGAAAACCTGGCGTGAAGAATAATCACTGCGGATTTTCGCTCCTGTTCTGAATACCTACTCAAGAGGGCGATGAAGACCTGCACCCTATCGTATGATATCGCGGTGAGCGAACTCTCCGGCTGGAAGAGCGCAGTGCTGCTCGCCCACTGCGCCCTGGTGCGTTCCGTGCCGGGCGGCTGCGGCTGGTGCGCGCCAGCCTGCGGCGACGACTTCTGGCATAACCACTTATCGATGAAGCCTGAGCCCGGCTGGCGATACGATCCGCCACTCATCGCTCAGCAACTCGGGGACCTTCTTCGCGCTGAGCGAAACGACTTGTCCCTGCTCCCAATTCGGATCTGCGATGGGGGCCAGTGAGACCAAGTCGCTCGACTTGGGCCGCCCCATCTTGACTTCGATCGGGTAACATCGGCCGGCCACTTCAACGATGAAGTCGATCTCCTGGCCGTCACGGGTCCGCCAGAAATTTACCTCTGCATCCTGCAATCGATGACGCAAACATCGAAGAATTTCTCCAAACACATGCGTCTCGAAGGCCGCGCCTCCAAGCGGCCCCAGGCGAAGCGCCTCGGGATCATGCCAGCCTGCCAGGTAAGCGCATAGACCCATGTCCAGAAAATAAAGCTTAGGACTCTTAATGAGTCGCTTCGTCCTATTCGTATGATAGGGCGGCACAAGCTTGATGAGGAAACTATCCTCCAGAAGGCTCAACCAGTTTTTCGCCGTCACGGCGGAGATGCCCGCGTCCCGGGCCAGGTCATCGTAATTCACGACCTGTGCGCTGCGCAAAGCGCACATCTTCAGGAATATCTCGAATTCGCGGCGCTTCTCGATGCGCAGCAGCTCCCGAACGTCGCGTTCGATGTAGGTCTGCACATAACTGGAGAGGTAGAGCTGCCGGACGTCCGAGCCTCTCACGCCGGATAGTTTGGGGAAGGTCGTCTCCATTATTCCCTGGAAATGGGCCGCTGGAGAATAATCGCAGAACCGCTTCTCCTCATCTGAAAGCCCGAAGAGGTTCATGATGGCGACTCGGCCGGCCAAAGTCTCCTTGACCCCTTCCATGACGGCGAAATTCTGCGACCCCGTCAACCAGACGGCTCCGGGGCCGGGATTACGGTCGGCCATCCGCTTGATGGGGCTGAGCAACTGGGGAGCGTACTGTATCTCATCGATGAGCAACGGCGGCTTGAGTCCCCGCATGAAAAGCTCCGGGTCCTGGTTGGCCCGAGCCCGGGTGTCGAGGTCATCGAGATCCACGAAACGCCGCGCACCGCCGCAATGCTTGAGAAGGGAGCTCTTACCGACCTGCCGAGGACCGAGGAGCAGCCAAACCGGGAAGAGGCGCAGCGCCGCCGCAGGCGAAGTCAAGAGGTTTTCCAGCGTGCGCGCAATCCACTGCTTTGGCATATCCATAGCATACCTCGGATTTGCCATCAAAACAACCTCTCGCCCGGAAATCCCTTTCCACGTTCCGACAGGATAATGCTCCATTCGCAGCCTGTCACTGTCTGCCGCCCTTCGTTGGCTGAAGTGTTGCGAGCATAAGGGGGAGATTATCCATGCGGAGAATGCTTCCCGCTCAATGGCTTCGGCGCCTGATCATCGCCTGGCGCAGCGCCCCGTTGGCCCGTCAGACGTTTATCGCCTTCTACTCCTCGACGGTGGCCGTCACCGCCATCACCTTCATGCTCTACATCCAGGACACGCGCCGCAGCGTCCTCGAAATGGAACGCGCGACGATGACCAGCATGTTCCCGGTCGTCGAACGGGTCATTTCCGACGCTATGCTCCAGCAGTCGCGCGGCGCGATCACCCACCTCTTTTCCGTTCATAACAATCACGGCTTGAATGAACGCATGTTCCTCCTCGATCCGAACAAACTGGCAGTCAACACCGACGACTTGGCCAAACAGGTGCACCCGCGGCGCTCGGTGCCGCGCGCCTTCGATGCCGAGAAGAACATCATCATGGATGCNNTCATCATGGATTTCCCCATCATCAATCGGCAAGCGTGCATGCGCTGCCACGCCCCGCAAACGCAGACTCTCGGCTACGTCCGCCTGGTCTCCCCGAAACGCGACCGCCAAGTCGTGGCCGAAGCCAATCTCAAAGGCCGCCTGATCATTCTTTTCTCCTCGTTCATCGTTCTCGGCCTATGGACGCTCGTCATCGTACACCGCGTCATCGACGATCCCATGAACCGCATCGTTGAAGCCATGAACCTCGTCGCCCGCGGCGCCTTGGACACCCGCGTCGACGACCTGCCCTCGGGCGAACTCCGCTCGATTGCGCGAGGCTTCAACAACATGGTCCGGCTTCTCGAAAAAGACCGCCGCGAAATCGTCGAGCTGCACCGGCGACAGGTCGCGCACATGGAGCGTCTGGCCGCGCTGGGCGAGTTGTCCGCGCACCTTGCCCACGAAGTGCGCAATCCGCTGACAGGCATCAGCTCAGCGATGCAGGTCATGCAGGCCGAAACCCCGGAAAACAGCCCGCGCCGCGAGATCCTGGGCAAGATACTCGGCCAGCTTAATCGCATGGAGCAGACGATGGGCAATTTTCTGCGTTTTGCGCGCTTGCCCGAAGCCGTCGTCCGGCCCTTCGACCTGCATGAGCCACTCGGCCGCGTGCTCGATCTCATCGACACCCGCCTGCGCGCCCAACACGTTCGTCTCGAACGCGTCATCGCTGAGGACCTTCCGCCCTTGCATGGAGATCCAGGGCAAATCGAGCAGGTGTTTCTCAACCTCTGCCTCAACGCCCTGCACGCCATGCCCGCCGGAGGAACCCTGAAAGTCCACGCGCGGCGCGAAGCGCCCGGCAAAATCCATGTTGAGGTCTGCGACACCGGCAAAGGCATCTCGAGCGCAGACTTGGAGCACGTCTTTCGTCCCTTTTTTACGACGCGCGAAAACGGCAGCGGCCTAGGGCTGCCGATTTCACGTCAAATCATCATGGCACACAACGGCGAGATCTGGATCGAAAGCGTTCCCGGCCGAGGCACCAGCGTCTATGTGCGTCTGCCGACCGCGGAAGTTAGAACGCTGGCGGAGGCATAATGTCGGCAAAAATACTGATCGTAGATGACGAAGAGCTCATCCGCTGGTCGCTGTCGGAAGCTCTGCGCGCGGCGGGCTACAAAACCGTAGTCGCCGCCGATCGCGCTTCGGCCGTTGAGGCGCTGGAAACCGAAAACCCCGACGTCGTTTTAAGCGATCTGCGCCTGGGAGAAGACAACGGACTCGACGTGCTCAAAACCGCCCGGCTCAACAACCCGGAACTTCCGGTCATCATCATGACCGCTTTCGCCGACCTTGCCAGCGCCGTTGAGGCCCTGCGCGAGGGTGCTGCCGACTACATCTCCAAACCGCTCCAGTTGGCCGGACTCAAAATCACGCTCAAGCGGGTCCTGGAAACCGCGCAGCTCAAGCGGCGACTGGATCGGGCCCAGCAGAAAGGGCGGGAAAAATATAATTTCGCCTCGATAGTGGCCGAAAGCCCCAGCATGAAGGACGCCCTGGCCATGGCCAGGAAAATCGCGGCCAGCCCGTTTGGCACCGTCCTCATTTTAGGTGAAAGCGGCTGCGGCAAGGATCGCTTTGCGCGCGCCATCCACTACGGCAGCGTCCGCGCCAGCGGACCGTTCATGGAAATCAGCTGCACGGCGATTCCGGAAAATCTCCTGGAAAGCGAGCTCTTCGGCTATGAAAAGGGCTCGTTTACGGGAGCCGTCGGCCAAAAAAAGGGACTCTTCGAAATCGCCGACGGCGGCACGGTCTTTCTCAATGAAATCGGCCACATGCCGATGAGCCTTCAAGGCAAAGTTCTGCGCGCCTTGGAGGACAAAACGTTCAAGCGCGTCGGCGGACGAGACGATATCACAGTGGACGTGCGCGTCCTGGCCGCCACCAACGAGGAGCTGCCCCGCGCCGTGGCGGAGGGGCGCTTTCGACAGGATCTCTATTACCGAATCAACGTGTTGACCATAACGCTTAAGCCCCTGCGCGAGCGCAAGGAGGACATCCTTCCCCTCGTCGATCGCCTCCTCGGCAAGCTCAGCGTGGATATGCTCAAGCCCAAGCCCGAACTGTCTGGCGAAACGATCCAGCGGCTCCAGGAGTACAAATGGCCCGGGAACGTCCGCGAATTACGCAATGTGCTGGAGAGAATGATGATACTCGATGACTTGGACTTCAGGCCCGCCGCCGCCCAGCCCGCGCCCAGCGCCCCGGCCGCGGCCCCCCTCCCTACAGAGGAGGGGCTGCGTTTGGAAGACGTGGAAAAAAATCTCATCATCCAAGCGCTGAAACGAAGCAGCGGCAACCAGCAAAAGGCCGCCCAGGCGCTGGGGCTTTCGCGCGATGCCCTGCGCCGACGATTGGAGAAATTCGGTCTCAAGGAGGCCATCGGAACGCTCGCGCTGCTCGTCTGGCTCTCCCCGTTTGCCGGCGCCCAATGGTTCGGCTCGGGCAAGAAAACAAACAAAGACCTCTTCCGCACGGCCAACGAGGAAAAGGCCAAGGAACTCATGGGCAAAGACGGCGCCCATGCTCCCGTCAAAGCCGGGGAATGCTCCAAGTGCCACGCCGATCCCAAGGACCCGGCTAAGTTGACGCTTGAGCTTAAGCCCCTGTGCCTGTCCTGCCATGCCGACCGCGCCGAGGACATGAAAAAGTCCACCGTGCACTCGCCCTTCAAGGACATGGATTGCGCCACTTGCCATCAACCTCATGCCTCGCCGAACGCCCACCTGCTCACCTCGCCGGTCAGCGAACTATGCGCCACCTGCCACGACGTCAAAGAAGACCCGGCCAAGACCGCGCATCACGGTGTGACCGTTTTCGAGGGTGAGTGCACCGCCTGTCACAGCCCCCATGCCTCCAAAAACGCCAAGCTCATCGTCGAAGGCAAGGAACATGTCCCCTTCGCCTCGCGCTCTTGCGAGATGTGCCACACCAAAACCGCCGCCGACGGCAAGCCCGGGCTTAAGAAACTCCCCGACGACTCCTGCTTCGTCTGCCACTCCAACTACCGCAAACTCGCAAAAAGCGCGGTCGTCCATCCGCCCTTCGAATCGGGCGACTGCACGACCTGCCACAATCCGCACGTCAGCAGGCGCGACGCTCTCATACGCGGGCCCATATCCGACATTTGCTTCGGCTGCCATGACGCCGCCCTCAAGAACAACCACCCCGCCGCCGGCCATCCCACCGCGCGCGAGGAGAAGGCCGACCCCCGCCGCGCCGGCAAGTCCTACAACTGCTCATCCTGCCACGAGCCCCATGCCGGGGCCAATCCCAAGCTCATGCGCGCCGATATTTTTATCCTCTGCACGGAGTGCCATAAAAAATGAAAATCAACCCCAGCCGCATACTCCTCCTGGCGGCGACGCTTAGCGCCCCGATCTCCGCGCGCGCCGCCGACGTCTCGACCCAAGCCCTCGCGACGGCGGCGCTTGCGACGCAAGGCCCCGACATCGTCTTTCCCAAGCCGCCCGACAAGCCGCGCATCCGCTTCGTGCGTTCGATCCAAAATGTCGACGATCTCCGCGGCAAGAAGAAGAAGAAAGTCGGCTTTCTCGACCGCCTCATCGCTTTTTTCTCCGGCGGCGAGAAAATCGTGGAGATGTTCAACAATCCCTATGGTATATGGCGCCACGGGGATAAGATTTATGTCAGCGACACCGGCGCTCAGCATCTGGTGGTCGTCGACCTCAAGGCGGCCACGTTCAGCTATCTGGGCGAACGCGGCGAGGAAAGCCTCAAATCACCCGTCGGCGTCTCAGTCGACGAGGCCGACAACGTGTACGTAACGGACACGGGCGACAGCTCGGTCAAGGCCTATGGTCCCGATGGAAAACTCATGTGGAAGTCGGAAGGCGGCGGCGGCGAGGCGGGTAAGCTCAACCGCCCCGCGGGAATCGCCCTGACCCCCGCTGGAGAGCTGTTGGTCGCCGACAGCAGCAACCGCCGCATCGTCGTCCTCTCCAAGACTGGGCAATTCCTCAGAGAGATGTGCCTCCACGCCAAGAAGGAATACTACGCGCTGCCAAACCCGAACAATGTCTGGTCGCTTAAAAACGGGGAATTTCTCGTCAGCGACCCCTTGGCCGCGCGAGTCCACATCTTCAGCTCGACGGGAGCCGCCACCGGAGGCTTCGGCGAGCCCGGCGATTCAGCCGGCTACCTGTCCCGTCCTCGCGGCGTGGCCGCCGACTCCGATGGGCACATTCACGTCGTCGACGCGCTCTTCTCGCGCGTCCAGGTCTTCAACCGAAACGGAGAGATATTGGTCTGGTACGGCGGGCCCGGCAGCCAACCGGGCGACTTGGCCTTGCCGGCGGGCATCTTCATCGACGCCAACGACATGATTTATATCTCGAACTCAAAGGGGCGGCGCATAGATATTTTCCAATACATCTCCTACCCGGAGGAAAAGGAAGCCGCCGATCAGCATGGGGCAAAATAGAGCGGTGCGCGCATTCGCGCGCCCCCCAGCGCGCTCGCGCACAGCAAGCCCAAAACAAGAGATTTAAACGCTCCTCCAAAGAGAAAACGGTGGCTGAAGTGTTGCCGTTGTACTCGTTGGCGAGAAGTCGCCGACGTAAAATCTTAGGAGGAGAAAAAATGAACGCTACACTCAAAACAGCGGGCCTGCTCGTCGCAAGCCTCGCCGTCGTTGTAAGAGTTCATGCCGAGGGCCTGCCGATTCAAGGCTCCAAGCATGACTTCACCGTCTCATATGTCGGCGCTACGGGCGGTGCGAAAACACTGTGCTCGACCTGCCATGAAATGCATAAACCCGTGAAGATGAAGCCGCTGTGGGCGCGCAATAACCCCGACTCAAGCCTCGTGTGGAAGGTCAACAAGAGCGGAGTCGCGACCACGCTGCCCGCGACCTACCAGGAAAATCCGCAGTATGCTCTGGGCGTGACCACTGCGACCACATCCTCGGTGATCCCGCTGGCGGCCTTCCTCGACAGCCGCTCGGGCCTGTGCTTGTCGTGCCATGACGGCACGCAGCCCGTCGCCAACGGCATGTACATCAACGGAAGTCCCACGACGACGTCGCCCAACTTCGGCGGCAGCGATCTCTCCCGCAACCACACCATGGGCAGAGAGCGCGGCTCGATCGATCGGGATGGCAATGTCGTTCCTCCGGAGGTCTTGAAGCTCAATGACACCGTCGACATCGTCGCGTCCAACGGCGTCACCGTCAAGCGCTACTTCATGGGCTGCACGACCTGCCATGGCATCCATGACAGCGTGCCGACCAACGCGAAGCTCCTGCGCAACGACTACCTCACTGGTTCCGGTCCCGTTTGCTGGAACTGCCACTCCGGAAAGTAATCCGCACAAGACCCCCGGGAAGCCGGGGGTCTTTTTTAGACACAAGTTTCCGCTTCATGGTGTTCGGCTCAGGTTGGATATGATCGACGCGACGACTGAAGAAGCCGTGCTGATGGCCCGCCTCCAAAGCCTTCGTTGGAAGGCGGGCCTGCGCTGCCCACGCTGCGGACACCGTGACTGCTCGATTCATGCCCGCGGCAAGGATGGCCGCCGAAAACTGCGCTGCTCCGGCTGCGGACGAACCTTCAACGATCTGACGGGCACCCCCTTGGCCCACAGCCATCTTCCTCTGACTCTCTGGGCCAAAGCCGCCCGTTTAATCGTTTCCGGTCACCAAACCTGCTCGGCTTTGTCCGTCAAGCTCGAGGTCAAACTCGCCACCGCCTGGCGCGTGCGCAAAATTTTAACTGAAGCCTTGAGGGACGCCGATCTTCGTCACATTCTTGTTTCCGGGGATATCCCATGAACCGCGCCATCGTGTTTTCCCTGCTATTGCCGCTCCTGCTCGCGGCGGCTGCGCCCGCCGTNNCCCGCCGTCGCGCCGCCGCCGCAATGGCCGCCCGCCCCGCAGGCCGCCCGACTGCGCTATGTCGAAGACATCGTCGGGCCGCGCCTGGCCGCAGCGGGCCGGCTCGGCGTCTTCTTTCGCGCCCTCATAGGCCTCGATAAGGCGGGAGAGGTCTCCGCCGAGCGCTTGGTTCGGCCCACGGGAATCTTCGTCAGCAGCTCCACCGTCTTCATCACCGACCCCGGGCGGCGCGCCGTCCTGCGCTACGACCAAGCCAGCGGCCGCGGCGAGTGGTGGCCGCGGGAGAACTCCGCCGTCCAACTGCTCAGCCCCGTGAGCGTGGCCGCGGCTGCGGATGGACGATTGTTCGTCCTGGATTCCCTGCTAAAGACCGTGCTCATACTGGACGCCCAGGGAAACGTCTCGGGACATCTTGAGGGCGATCCGGAAGGCATGGGGCAGCCCGCCGCCCTCGCCATTTCCGACAAGAGGCTGTATGTCAGCGACGTCAAGAAGCACCGGGTAGCGGCCTACGGACTGGACGGAACGTTCTTGCAGGCCTTCGGCCGCCGCGGAAACCGGGCCGGCGAATTCAACTTCCCCACCTATATGTGGTTCGACAAGCGCACCGACAGGCTGTGGGTCACCGACTCGGGAAATTTCCGCATGCAATGGTTTGATCCGGACGGCCGCCCCCTCGGCTCGGTCGGCGAAAATGGGAATCGGCCTGGCTACTTGGCCCGTCCACGCGGACTTGCCGTCGATTCCGATGGGCACATTTTCGTCAGCGACGCGGCCTTTGAAGCCCTCCAAGTGTTCGATGACAAGAACCGCTTTCTCTTGTTTATCGGGCGCGCCGGTCGTGCGCCGGGCCAATTCAATATGCCCGGCGGAGTCTTCATCGACGCCCGCGACCGGGTTTATGTGGCGGACACCCAGAACGCCCGCGTCCAAGTCTTTCAATACATCAAAGAGGTACGGCCATGACCAATATCCTGCTGTGCGCGTTGCTTCTCATAACGGCGCTTCCCTCGGCGCGCGCCCTCTCCGTGGTCAACTCCAAGCACGACCTGTCCGCGCACAGCGCCACTTCCGGTCCCAAGGCGGTCAACGAGCTGCAGACCTGCATGTTCTGCCACGCCATGCATAAGCCCGTGCAACTCACCGCCTTGTGGAACCGAACCGGCGCCGCCGGCGACTTCTCCTTCTACTCATCGAATTACCTCAACAACTATCTCGGCATGAAGGCGCCGACGATGGCGGAGCTCAACACGTCCAAAACGAAATTGTGCCTCTCTTGCCACGATGGGGTAACAGCCCTGGGCGCGGTGTTCAGCGTCGCGCCAAATACCATCGAGATGACCGGCGGACTGACGGCCTCCAAGGTCATCGGCACCAACCTCGCCAACGACCATCCGGTGCTCTACGACGTCAAGCCCGGCGCAGGCCCGCCCTCCGAACTCGGCACCAACCCCGAGATCCAGCTGCCGCCAGCCGGCGACGCGGTCAAAGTCTACGGTGCCACCAACCGTGTGGAATGCACCTCCTGTCACGACCCGCATGACAACAGCAACGGCAACTTTCTAGTCAAATCCAACGCCAACGCGGCGCTGTGCACCTCATGCCACATCAAGACGGGCTATACCACCAGCGCGCACGCGCTCTCGAATGCGGCCTACACTCCCGCCGTCGGAGCGCCCACGACAGTGGCGGAATATTCCTGCCGCAATTGCCACAAAGTCCACGGCGCCTCCTCCGCCCAAGCCTACATCCTGCGGGAGGCCGAGGAGAATACGTGCTACAACTGCCACGGCGCTCCGGCACTGCTCGGCGCCAAGAGCGTCAAGAATTTGTTCTCCAAGTCCTCCAAACACCCCACCGAAAGTGTCGCAACTGTCCACATCAATCCCGAACTCGACGCCGCCAACCTGGGACCTGGAAGACGCCACGCCGAATGCTGGGATTGCCACAACCCGCATCGGGCTAGAACCGGCACGCATGTCGTGCCCGGAAACGCCATCGGCGAAGTTCTTCTCGGCGCGTGGGGCGTTGAACCCTCTTACGGAGCGGGCGCTTGGCTGGCCGCGACCTCATACGTACGCCAAGTGTTCAACGACACGGCCAACTACAAGGAATACCAGCTTTGCTTTAAGTGCCACACCTACTACGCCTACGGAAATACTCCTCCGGTCAATTCCACCGACCAATCTCTGGAGTTCAACCCGGCCAACCGCTCCGCGCATCCGGTGCGCAACTCGGCCAACGCCCAGACCGGGTCGGTCGCGCCGCAGGCATTGTCCGCAAAACAGTTGTCGGCGCCGTGGAACACGACGGCCAACATGGGCAACCAGACCATGACCTGCACGGACTGCCACGCCTCGGACGTTCCCGGCGACCCCAAGGGGCCCCACGGTTCGACCGCGAACAAGCTCCTTGCCGGCCCGCGGACCTACTGGCCGGTCAACGCCGCGGGCGCCTTGTGGACGCTCAACGACGTCGCCAACAACAGAAACTCCTGGTCCTCGAAGCTGTTCTGCGTCAATTGCCACCCGCTGTACATGAACGGAACATGGGCCAACAACGTCCACAGCAAAAGCGATCACCGCGAAAGGGGGGCCGCCTGCGTCACCTGCCACGTGGTCGTGCCGCACGGCTCCCGGCGCTCGCGCCTAATCGGCTACGCCTCCGACGCAAGGCCGTACAACTACTCGGGCCCGGGGACTTACGAGAAACTGGTCCTTGACGGTTTTCGCAAAGCATCCACGCCCACCGGCTACTCCAAGAGCAACTGCAGTTCGCGCGCGACGGGCTGCCACTCCGGTTCGGGGAGTTTCGATCCGTAGGCATTCATGGCGAGATCGCCCTGCAGCCGGACTGCCGCGCTGGTCCTCCTGTTCACCGCTGCGGGCTCTCCGGCGCGCGCCTTATTCCGGTCGGGTTCCATGAACTGGAGCTTCAGCGATATCACAACAAAAGATCCCGCCGGTCGCGCGCGGTACTCTTCTTGGGGCCAGGGCTACGGGCTGAATCTCTCCGGCGAACTCCTGCACTCGACGATCGGGACCTTCGGCACCGGCGGCTCCTACTCGGAGGGCGCCAATATCAATTCGACGGTCAACAACGGCGCCACCGGCCAGCGCAGCATCGGCTACAATGCCGCAGTCGACTTCTTTCATCCCAAAGTCCAACGTTTTATCCGTTTCGCCCCGAACTATTCAGTGCAAAGCTTGAAAAATCTCGGCAGCAACGAAAACACCATCACCAGCGACCAATGGGGCTACAACACCGGCCTCTCGCTGCCCTATTTGCCCGCGTTCAGCGCCAGCAGACAATACAACCGGGTTAAAGATACACACGGGACCGTCCCGACCGATCAACGCCAAACCGTTATGACCGAGAATCTCTCTTACCAACTCGCGGGCCTACGCTTAAATCTCAATCAGGAACGGCACCGCACCGAGGACACCCGCGTCGCGCTTGCCGCCCCGCTCGCCACGACCCAGAAAGGCTCGCTCGACTATGGGCGCGGCAATATTAAATGGCTGCGGCTTCAATACTTGAGCCTGCACTCCGAATATCTGCGTTTTGCGACAGACGACCAGACAACGGGCAAATCGCTCTCCAACCTCATCAACTTGCGAACCAACGAGCTGAATTGGGGTCTCTGGAAGCATTCCCTCAATTACACGAACGACTCACGCCACGACCTGTTGCGCAGAACACGCGAGATGAGCCAAACGCTCCTCATCGGCAGCAACCGACCTGTTCCGCACGGAAACTTCATTAATTCCCTGTCGGGCAACGTCTCCGGCCGAAACACGGCAAACCGCAGCGCCAGCCTAGCACCCTACCTCAGCCTCGTCTTCCGCGACGGACGGATTTTGACGGCCTTCAGCGGAAATCTAGGCTGGACGCGCGGCGCATCGGGCTCCGCGTTTCTCAGCGATTCCGTCGGCACCCGCCTGGACCTCAAGCCCCGCAGAACGCTCGACTTTTTCGCCGACCTACAAACCAGCGAATCTCTCCCCTTGAGCGACGACGCCACGAACGGACGCCGTAACAGCCGTCTCGGGCTGGGCAGCAGCCGGCGCTACGGGGGCGGTGAAACGAGCCTGCGCTACGACCACACGCGCGAACGCATTTACGCCACGGCCAGCGGCTCAAGCAGCGACCAAGTCAACCTCAGCGCCTCCGCCACGCCCCTGCGGCGCCTTCAGTTGACCACGGGAGCCAGTCTCAGCAGGACGCGCACCACCGAGGGAGGCGGCTACAGTTCCAAGAATATTACCGGCAGCATGGCGTACTCGACTCTGTGGGGTTTAAACCTGAGCGCCGACACAAGCTTCACCGATGCGCGGCAGTACACCTCCAACGCCACGGCGACCTACGCGCTGGGAAAAACCAGCCTCAACATCCAATATACCTATACCGCCACGCCCTTGCCGTCATCGTATTCGCACTTGAGTCTCTCGTTGTCCCGTGCGCTATGAGCATCGCGCTGACGATTTGTATGATTAAAGACACACACAGGAGAATCCCATGAAAACCCCGCTTACCCTACTCATCGCCGCTCTCGCCGCCGCGACGTTAGTGCCCGCCGCCCACGCCGAAGACATCACCGGCACGGTCCTTGAGACCATGAACTCCGGGGGCTACACATACTTGCGCCTGAAAACACCCGCCGGCGAAAAATGGGCCGCGGTCATGAAGGCGAACGTCAAAAAGGGAGACACGGCGACCGTCGTCAACACGATGGACATGAAGGATTTCAAAAGCCCCACGCTCAAGCGCACCTTTGATCACATCGCCTTCGGGATCATGGGCGGCCCCGGCGCGCAGGCCGCTCCCGCGGCTGCGCGCCACGCCGGACGCGCTCCCGACAAAAGTCCCGTGACGGTGAGCAAGGCCTCCGGACCCGACGGCCGCACCATCGCCGAGATCTATGCCCAGAAAAAAGCGCTTCAAGGTAAATTCGTCGTCGTCACCGGCAAGATCGTGAAGTACAACCCCGGCATCCTCGAGCGTAATTGGGCCCATCTAAACGACGGCTCCGGCAGGGCCAAGGACGGCAATGACGACCTCACGGTCATTCTCAAAGACCCCGCCGAACTCAGCCAGGTGATCACAGTCCGGGGCAAGATCGTTCTCGACAAGAACCTCGGCGGCATGTATCAATTCCCCGTGGCGCTGGAAGACGCGACTCTAGTCAAGTAGCCATATGGCATAGGCTTCCGACTGAGAAACCATATAGCGTCCATTATGAATGAGAAGAGCAAAAGAAGCTTCGCCGCATTCGTCGCGATGGCCCTGCTCGTTGGGGCAATCGTTTTCGCGATCAGACGCGGCTTGTCGGGCGATGATACGAACATCTCGACCTATCGGGTCCCGGCGCAGCCCTCCCCGCCGCCCGTTCATCGGATCGAAAGCGCGCAATCATTGGCCGCCTTGGCTGAAAGCCACTTCGCCGCTCGGCGTTTTAATGAGGCGGCGGAGACGTATCGAAAAATAGCCGCTCTCTTGCCGCAGGATGCCTCCGTGTATACTGATCTCGGGTTGGCGCTGCACTACAGCGGAAGGTCCCCCGAGGCCCTCGATGCGCTAAAGACCGCGACGCGTTTGGACTCGCGACTACAGCGAGCGGGGCTCAGTTATGGATACGTGCTGATGTCGATGGGCAAAGAGCGGCAGGCACGTGACGTCTTGAAGAAAACCGTCGCCCTTGATCCCTCTTCGCCGCAGGGGATGGAAGCCAAAAACATGCTCAATCGCTGAGTGAGCCCCGGAGGCAGTATGGACTTGAAGGTGTTTGCGACGACGTTCGTGACGCTTTTTCTTGCCGAGATGGGTGATAAAACGCAGCTTGCGGCCGTCAATTTGTCCGCGTCGACCAAACAGCCTCTATCCGTCTTTTTGGGCGGCAGCGCGGCCTTGGCCGCGGTGACAGGCCTGGGCGTTCTCTTTGGCGAAGGAATTGTTCGGGCCGTGCCGGAGGTTTATATCCGACGCAGCGCCGCCGCGCTGTTCGTCGGGATCGGCGTGTTCATGTGGTTCAAGGGCGACTAGCGATCAGTCAAGCGGGGTCGAATTGTTGCGACACGAGCAATAAGGCTTATGATGGAAAACAAAACTTCGGTAAGGAGCAAACAATGAAGACCGTGGCAGCCGAAATCCGTCCCAAGATCGAATACCCCACACAAGACGAGACGATCACCTCATCCCACTACAGCTTCCGCATCGCAACGCCTGCTGCCGCCGTGAGTCTGGATGTCTCGATCGATCAGGGCCCCTGGCTGGCCTGCCGCAAGTCCGCCGGCTATTGGTGGTACGACTGGTCGGGCTACGATAGCGGCGAGCATGAAATCATCGCACGGACCAAAGGTAAAAACGGCCGTTGGCTGCTGTCCTCGCCGCACGAGCTCATGGTCAAGAAGCCCTGACACGACCATAGGACTTATACTCAGGCCCGTTCGGCGCGAGCTTCCCAGAAGCGCGGGGGTAGGGCGCCGAGAACGATGATGATGAATTGGCTTATGCTAAATGAGAGCAGCCACCAGAACGCGGAGTCCATAAAGCCGTAGGAGTGCAGGCCGATGCCGAGCATGTTCACACCGAACCACGATACGCTCGTAATCACATTGCCGAATACGGCCATCAGCATGATACCGCGTTCGCGCACGAAGCCCGCCCAGCGCACGTGCAGGATCAGCGCGTTCCACAGCACGATCAAAAGCGCGCCGTTCTCCTTTGGGTCCCAGCCCCAGAAACGGCCCCAGGACTGGTCGGCCCAGATGCCGCCGAGCACCGTGCCGATGAAGCTGAAAAAGAGGCTGAAGGCGATCACCCCGTAGGTCAGGGAGACGAGCGCCTTATCGTCGGCGGGATCCGGCTTGCGCAGGGCGTGGCGACGCACGATCCAGGCGATGGCGAGCAGGCCCGCGAGATAGGTGCCGCTGTAGCCGATGGTCACCGTGATCACATGGGTCGCCAGCCAAAAATTCGAGTCGAGCACCGCGCGCATCATCTCCATCGTGTCGCCCGAAGAGCCGAGGTGATGGGCGATGAGAAGCGTGGCAAAGCCCGCGGCACTAGCACCCGCGGCGGCAAAGCCGCGGCGATGAACCCGCTCGGCGATCAGTCCGAGGCAGGCCGCGCCCCAGCCCACGAACACCGCCGAGGAGTACAGGTTGGTCACCGGGGGACGGCCTTGGAGCACGGTGCGCGCAAGCAGCCCGAGCGTGTGCACCGTGAAGGCCGCCCAGGCGCACGCACGCGCACTGGCTGCTAAGTCCTCGCGGCGCACGGCCCAGGATATGAAGATCAGCAATAACGCGATAACGTAAAGTGCTATCCCCGACATGAAGGGCTGCGCGCGGTTAAACAGGGCTTCCACGCGCGCCTGCCGGGCGGCCGTGGGCGCGTAGGACCGGTTCCAGGCGGCCTGCTCGGCTACGGCCGCGTTGAAGGCAGCGGCGTCGCCGGCACGATAGGCGGAGGCCATGCGCGCAACGAAGGCCGCGCCGGGATGAATATCCGCCCCGAAGCGGGGACGGATGAGCGATTCTGCAAAGCCCGCCCAGGCCGTCTCATCCTCCCCGGGGCGAGGAGGCAGTATTTTGAAGGCCGCGGCCTCGGCGAGCCGACCGTAGGCCTGCAGACGCGCATCGAGTTCTCCCATCAAGGCCGCCGCCTTCTTCGAGGACTTCCCCCCCTTGAGCGACGCCATCGCCTCCACCATCAGGGTGCGGAAAACGGCAAGCTCGGCCGCAGGATCGCCGTGCCCGGATTGCATGAAGGTGTTCTGGATGCGTTCGTACAGGTTGAGCCTGCGCTCAAGGGCCAAAACGGACTCCTGAAAGCGTGAACGTGAGCCCGCGGCGGCGACTTCGGCGGCCTGCGCCTGGACGTTGACCTCGCCGCGCTTGGGCAGAAGCTGTGCGTAGGAGAAATAACGTCCCTTGCCCTGCGCTAGGCCGAGCACGCCTAAAACCTCCGGATCGTCGACGACGAAGGCGGCGTAAGCGTCGCCCGCTTCGGCCTTGAAGGCCGTGTCGAGCAGCCAGCGCGTCGCCGTCAACGAACGTCCATCCGCTCGCACGCTTTGTTTGCTGCGGATCATAAGAAGGGAGTTGCGCGCGAAGGTGTCGAGCGGCTTGACCCGTCCGCCTTCCAGGACCGGCAGCCGGCCGAACTCCTCGATATTAAAATCGGACTTCGGGGCCGGAGCCAATGCGGGCCAGGCGGCCAGCGCCATCGCGCCGGCGAAAACGACGCGGCCAAGGATGAGAGGCTTCATGCCAGGGCTCCCAATGTCCGACGCAGCATCATGCCGAAGTGCCAGAGAAGACCCAGAGCGACTAAGGCGCAGGCGATGTAGGGCAAAGTCCAGGAGGGATTGCGCACGACCTGGAGCACGGAGAGGGTGTCGTTCTTGCCGAAGCTTGACTGATAGAAGGTCAGGCCGCCGTGGCGCAGCGGGGAGTTCATGTAGATGAGCACGTCGCGATCATCCCGCGTGCGCGCGTCGAGCAGACGCACCAAGCTCGAGAAGTTTTTGGGAATGTCGGTCCCCGGATAGACATCGTGGCGGAAGTCTTTGAGGGTCAGGGAGAAGGGCATAAGGTAGCGCCTCGGGCGCAGGGCCAGGCTCCATTGCCGCCCCTCATGAGTAAACCCCTGCGGCGCGCCCAGAACAGGAGAAACCAGAAAGACCCCGTAGCTTCGGCCGTCGCGCGAGACCGGCTCGATGAAAGCGGCGGGCATGTCGCGCTCCTCGCCGGCGGCTCGTGCCGCCGGCTGGGCAACGACGTTCGCACCCACACCCGCCGTGGCCATGGAAGCAGGCTCTCCCGGGCCGCGCATCTTAAGCTCCGCGTTATCGTAGAAACCATGCATGCGCAAAACAAAAGGCAGCGAGGCATGCGAAATCTCGGGGCGAGAGCGAAGCAGCGAATCCGGAATTACGCGCACGTCTTCAGAGGCGGCATCGCTCACATCGCTGACGGCCAGCTCCATGCGGCGGAAGTCCTCACTGTAATCGACAGTTTGGCCTTCTTCTATGGTGAGGTGGCTTTCAACCTGGAAAAAAGCGGTGGCAAATTCGCCGATAAACAGAAGGGCCAGACCAAAATGCACGATCCACAACCCCGCCTTGCGCCAGGAGAGTTCCAGACGGGAGAATTGAGCCATGCCGAGGTTGATCAGGAGCAAGCCGCCCGCTAATCCGCCGCCGGGAAAGATCGGAATTGAAAACGAGCCCCCTTCCGGGCCCCACCAGACGAAGAAAGAACGAACATATCTCTCGACGGCGACATGCACCCCGAGGTTGACCTGGGCAAGGGTGCAGGCCACGACCAAGATCATCAAAACAACGATGCATACTACCGTGAGTTCCATCGAGCTTAACAGCGCGGAAGTTCGGCTCAAAATATTATGGCGTCGCATGGTCATTTCCGCCGTGAGCAACGAAACAGCCATATTGCCGACACCGCCGACAGAACCGACACGGTGCCCAGAATCAGCGCCATCCTCAGCCAAGGCTCCCCCGCGACGCGGCGTTGGGCGCCTATGCGCAGGGCCGTGACAACCCAGCTTACGCTGCCGGCAGCCAGAAGCATCTGCACGCCGCGCAGCGCCCAGCCCGCGCGCGTAAACGCCGCGACGGCAGGCAAAACCACGCACACCAGGACGCCAGGGAGAAAACCCATGCGTAGAAAATGCGCGGCCAAAATTAAACAGAATAACGACGCGAAGGCGAGGGGCACGACCGCCACCTATGCAACAATCGTGCTTGCCGTTTACCTGTCTGCGGGACATTTAGGAACTTCCGTTGCGTCGCATCGCTTGATGTTTCATTCATTCAAGGGGGCAACAATAATGCGGAAAATATGGTCGTCGTTAGTCATCTCCGGCGCACTGGTCGCGGCGTTCTTCCTGGCGGGCTCGGCAAAGGCCGAGGGCGCCAAGGACAAGAAGGAGTCGCCGAAAGTTGAGGCGAAAGAAGCGGCGTCAGAGGAAAAAGCTCCGGAAGCCGCGCCGACGATGAAGACAGACCCGAAGGACGCGCCGGAGTTCATCGTCTACGACAAGGCCAAGATGGGATCCGTCAAGTTCCCGCATGCCGCGCACGCCGAATTGCTCGGCAAATGCGAGGTCTGCCACGGCGGCGAGACGCCTCTCTTTCCCCAGAAGAAGACGGAAGGCATGCTGATGAAGGACATGTACGCCGGCAAGTCCTGCGGCCATTGCCACGACGGAAAGAAGAAACAGGGCGATAAGGTGATCTTCGCGGCCAAGGGTGCCTGCACGAAGTGCCACGTAAAGGCCAAGAAGTAGCTCGACCTTAGATCGATTCGTTACGCGCGGGCGCCGGGGTTTCCGGCGCCCGCGTTTTTATTTTGGCCTCTTCGTTGCCTACAGCCTCATAGCCATGGGTTCGTGCCAATATCGTCCCGGCCTAATCGCAAGCGCCGCGGTCGCTGCGCTCCTCCTTCTTCCCGCGCGCGCCCCGGCGGCCCCTCCCGATTCTGAAAGCTGCTTGGCCTGCCACGGCAACAAAGATTCTGGCGCGCCGCCCATCGACACCGCGGCCTTTGCCGCGTCCCGCCACAAGACATCTTCCTGCACGGGCTGCCACTCCGACATCGCCGAATATCCGCACCCCTCAAAGATCCGCAAAGTAGATTGCGGCACTTGCCATAAAAGGGAAGCCCTCGAATACACCGGAAGCGTCCACGGGCGCGCCCGCGCGCATGGCGACACCAACGCGGCGACCTGCCTGTCCTGCCACGGCTCGCACGACATAAGACAGCCCAATGACCCCGCCTCGCGCCTGGCCCCCACGCGCATCGTCAAAACCTGCGGACGCTGCCACGCCGTCGAAGCTAAAAAATTCACCGCAAGCATCCATGGCCAGGCCTCGGCCAAGGGGGTGCGCGCGGCGCCCACCTGCGTCGATTGCCACGGCGAGCACGATATCCTAGGTCCCGCCACGGCGGGAAGCCGTATGTCGCGCGCCCAACGCGCGCAGGCATGCGTCTCGTGCCACCAGTCGGAGCGCGTCATCGGCCGCGGCGTGCCGGCCGACCGTGTGGGCTCCTTCCTCACCTCGTTTCACGGCATGGCGGGGCAGTCCGGCGACGTCAAGGTCGCCGACTGCGACTCCTGTCACGGCTGGCACGATGTCCAGCCCTCGAGCGTCACCACCTCGCGCACCAACCCGAACAATCTCGCCAAAACCTGCGGCCAATGCCACCCCGGCGCCGGCCGACGCTGGGCCGGCGGCGTCAAGATCCACCAAGGCCTGTCCGGAGAAGGCGGCGGCAGCGCGGCGGCCCTGTGGGTCGTGCTCTTCTACCGCATCGCCATCCCTCTGACCGTGCTCGGCATGGTTCTGCACAACCTGCTCGATTTATCGCGCAAGATGCGCGGTTCTCGCGGCCTGCGCCATCGCAAGGAAGAGACGCCGCTCTCCCTGTCGGAACGTCGCCAGCATGCCTTTAACGCATTCTCCTTCATCCTGCTCGCCTACAGCGGCCTGGCCTTGCACTCTCCCCGCGCCTGGTGGGCCTGGCCCTTCACCATCATCGGCGGCGAAACAGCCCGGCGCAACGCCCATCGCGCGGCCGCCGCACTATTCCTTATTACCGCGGCGGCCCACCTGGCCTACCTCGCCACCGCGCCCGGGCGGCGACGGCTTGCGGCCATGCTGCCCGCCGTGCGCGACCTGATCGAGCCGTTCACGGTTTTCTCCTACAACATCGGGGCGTCGAACAAAAAGCCGGTCCTAGCACAGTTCTCGTACATAGAGAAGTTCGAATACTGGGCGCTGGTCTGGGGCTCCTTTGTCATGACCGTGACCGGCGGGTTTCTGCTGCTTCACAACATGGCGCTGTCATATCTGCCGCTGTGGGTCATCGAGGTCTCGCGCGTGGCGCACTACCTCGAAGCGGTTCTGGCCTGCCTGGCGATCCTGATCTGGCACGGCTACTGGGTCATTTTAGATCCCGACATCTATCCGCTGAACTGGGCCTGGTTGACGGGCGAGACCTATCTTCCCAAACCGAATGAACACCATGATAAGGAGCGCTGACTCATGAAATCCTTCAAGCTTGGCCGCTGGACCGTGACGCTGCCGATGACCGCGATCGGTCTCGTCGTAATCTTCCTGGCCGCCACGGTCGGCTCGGTCAAGTACTCCGAAAGCCCCAACTTTTGCAATTCCTGCCACATCATGGGCCCTTACTACAGGGCATGGAAGAGCTCCAAGCACAACAAGGTCGCCTGCGTAGATTGCCATTACCCCCCCGCCGACAAGCAGACGCTCCTCTGGAAGAAGTTCCAAGCCATGTCCCAGGTCGTCAAATACGTCACGCGCACCTACTCCTCGAAGCCCTTCGCCGAGGTCGAGGACGCCTCCTGTCTGCGCTCCGGCTGCCACTCCAAACGCCTGCTCGAGGGCCGCGTCGTCGCCAAGACCGGCATCCATTTCGACCATCGCCCGCACCTGACCGAAAAGCGCCGCGGCCGCCAGCTGCGCTGCGTGTCCTGCCACTCCCAGGTCATGGTCGGCAGCCACATCGAGGTCACCTACGACGCCTGTTTTCTCTGCCACTTCAAAGGCCAGGGCACAGGCCGTGACCTCAAGCCCATCGGCGGCTGCACGGGCTGCCACGCAGTGCCCAAAAAAGAATTCAACATCGGCGGCGCCACCTACCGCCACGCCGAGTTCGTCGGCCGAGGCGTCGCCTGCCAGAGCTGCCACCGCGACGTGGTTCGCGGCGAAGGCGCGGCACCCAAGGACCGCTGCGTCACCTGCCACAACACGCCCGAGACGCTCAAGGAGTACGACGACATCCCGTCGCTCCATGAGAAGCACGTCACGGGCAAGAACATCGCCTGCATCCACTGTCATCAAGAAATCCGCCATGGCTTCGCCGACACCGGCGGCCGCCTTCCTTCGATCAAGGGCGAAGCGGTGCCCGGAGCGGCCGTGCTGGCCGCGGCCTCCAGCGGGCCCCAGGCCATCTCCACGCATCAGCCGACGCCGACCTTCGATTGCGGCCTGTGCCACAAGGATAAGCACGCGGGCGAAATCGACTTCTACTCCGGGCGGGTCAAAGCGCTCGGCCTGCCCGAGATCCCGAGCCCGATGTTCTTAGCGCGGGTCGACTGCTCCGGCTGCCACTATCAGAAGGAAACCGGTGCCAAGAGCGCCGACGGACGCACCGAGGTGAACTTCGTCGCAGGCGACCAGGCCTGCGTGCGCTGCCACGGGCCCAAGTTCGAGGGCATGTGGGGCTCGGTGCGCGCGGAGGTTCTCAAGAGCGAGACGGCACTCGCGGCCAAAGCCGAGGAAACGGCCAAGGCCATCGATGCCATGCCCGAAGCCAGTCGCGCAAAGCCGAGGGCTACCCTCGCGCAGGCGCAAAAGATTCTTGGGTTCATCGGCAAGAAGCGGGCTGAACATAATGTCTACCTGGCGTCGGTAGCACTCCGGCGCGTCGACGCGGACCTCGACGCGGCCGCGGCACTGGCGGGAGCGAAGGTCGCCGACCTTTCAGAGCAACCTTTGATCTCCGGTTCCTACTGCGCCGTGCTCTGCCACCAGAAGGCGGGCGTCAAGGTGCCGGCTGAGACCGTTAAGCACGGGGGCAAGATCATGCCCCACGCGATGCACGCAGACCTCATGGGCTGCGCTAAGTGCCACGAACTGGGCGCGCACCGCATGGCCCCCCTACGCAAGAATGTCGAGGAACAAGTGTGCGCGACCTGCCATCCAAAGTAGCGCTCGGCCTTCTCCTCCTCCTCACGGGCGCAGGCGCCCGCGCGACGACGGCCGAGGAATGCCTCGGTTGCCACGGCGACAAGGACATGTCCGTGGAGCGCAAGGGAGCCAAGATATCCCTTTTCGTCGATGAGGCGGTTTTCTCCAAGTCCATCCACGCCTCTCTGAGCTGCACGGGCTGCCATGATGACGCCGAAAACCCGCCCCACCCCGAGGGCCTCAAAGAGGTCAAGTGCGCCAAGTGCCACCAGGAACCCGCGGAAAAGTTCGACGCCGGCATACACGGCCAGTCGCTCAAACGCGGCGCCCCCTACGCCCCGAACTGCGTCTCCTGCCATGGCAAGCACGACATCCGCCCCGGCAAGGATCATCGCTCGGCGACCTTCAAAATGAACATTCCGGCCCTGTGCGGCAAGTGCCACCGCGAGGACGCGCCCGTCTCGCAGTACTACAACATCCCGCAGAAGAACATCCTCGAGAACTACAAGGAGTCGATCCACGGCGAGGGCATGTTCAAAAAAGGCCTGCTCGTCACGGCGACCTGCAGCGACTGCCACAACTCCCACGACATTCTGCCGCACACGGATCCAAAATCGAGCATCAGCATGCGCAATGTGGCCGCAACCTGCTCCAAGTGCCATGCCAGCATCGAGGAGGTGCACAAGAAGATCATCCGCGGCGAGCTCTGGGAGAGCAAGCCCGGCGCCATCCCCGCCTGCACCGACTGCCACGCGCCCCACAGCATCCGCAAGGACGCTTTGGTCATCGGCATGGCCAACCAGGAGTGCATGAAGTGCCACGAAAACGGCAAAAAACCGGTGAAGATGGGCGTGTTCGCCGCCTCCGTGCACGGCAAGATCTCCTGCGTGAAATGTCACTCCGCCGTCAACCCCAAGCACGCGCGTCCTTGCGACACCGCCGGCCGAGTGGACTGCTCGGCCTGCCACGCCGAGCGCTCCACCGAATACAGCGAAAGCATCCACGGCCAGTTCTACGCCAAGAAGGACCCCGACGCCCCCTACTGCACCGACTGCCACGGCACGCACAACGTCCTGCCCCGCAGCGACGACCGCTCGCCCATCGCGCGCCGCAACATTCCCATCCTCTGCGCCAAGTGCCATCGCGACGGCGAGCAGGCCGCCAGGCGCTATAAGGGCGCGCAAACCGACATCGTGGGAAGCTACATGAAGAGCACCCACGGCAAAGGCGTGATGGAAAGCGGCCTCGTCTCCGCCGCGGTCTGCGTGGACTGCCACACCTCTCACCGCGAACTGCCCGCCTCCGACGCCAAGTCTTCGGTCAATAAAGCGAATCTGTCGCTGACCTGCGCCAAATGCCACAAGGGCATCTACGAGAAGTTCTCCAAGAGCGTACACAGCCCGTTCGTGACCAAGACCGGCGCCAAGCTCCCGGTCTGCGCGGACTGCCACTCGGCCCACAAGATCGCGCGTGTCGAGAAGGATAAGTTCCGCCACGAGGCCCTGTTTCAGTGCGGCTCCTGCCATAAGGACGTCGCCGAGACCTACTTCCTCACCTACCACGGCAAGGCCTTCCAGCTCGGCTCGCAGAAGTCGGCCAAGTGCTCGGACTGCCACGGCGCGCACGATATCCTCAAGCCCAGCAATCCCGAGTCGCGCCTCAGCCGTGAGAACGTGATCGCGACCTGCGCTAAATGCCACCCCGGCTCCAACCGCCAGTTCGTGGGCTACCTCACGCACGCCACGCACCACAACCGCTTCAAGTACCCGATCCTCTTCTTCACCTTCTGGGGCATGACTTTACTGCTCGTGGGCACCTTCGCCTTCTTCGGCCTGCACACCTTGCTGTGGCTGCCTAGATCCATCGCGCGCCTAAAGGAAAAGCGCGCGGAGCATGTCTCAGAGGAGCCGAAGCAATTCGTGCGCTTCGAGCTGAGGGAGCGCCTGCTGCACCTCTCCGTCATCATCAGCTTCTTCGGCCTGGCCATCACGGGCATGATGGTCAAGTTCGCCAACATGCGCTGGGCCTCCTTCCTGGCCGAGCTCGTGGGCGGCGTCTCCGCCGCGGGGGCAATACACCGCTTCTGCGCGGTGATCACCTTCGGCTACTTCGCCACGCACATCTACGGTATCCTCAAGTACAAGAAGGAGCAGGGCCTGACCATCCTAGGGCTCATCTTCAACCCCGCCTCGCTGGTCCCCTCCCTGGGTGACCTCTGGGAGTTCATCGCGACGATGAAGTGGTTCCTCGGCATGGGCCCGCGTCCGCGCTACGGCCGCTGGACCTACTGGGAAAAGTTCGACTACTTCGCGGTGTTCTGGGGCGTGGCCATCATCGGCTCGACNNGTGGCGACGATCATCCACAGCGACGAGGCCCTGCTCGCCGTGGGCTTCATCTTCACGATCCACTTCTTCAACACGCACCTGCGCCCCGACGCCTTCCCCATGGACCCGGTCATCTTCACCGGCTACACCTCGCTCTCGGAGCTCAAGCACGATCGGCCAAGGGAGTACGAGGAGCTTCTGGCCTCGGGAGAGCTTGAAAAGCGCATGACGACGCCGATCTCGAAGCGGCGCATGAAGCTGCTCCACATCTTCGGACTGAGCTGCCTGTGCGTGGGCATCATCCTGATCATGCTGATCATCTACTCAATGCTCTTCGGCTATAACTAGTGATGCTCGATTTGGCCGGCCGGATGGCGGGCGTTCTCGGCCTGTCGTTTTTTCTTCTCGCCGCGATAATCAGCGCGCGCGTTCCCGGCTTCGACATCAAGTTCGGCGGCCTCACACGCCTGTGGAAGACGCATCACATCCTCGGCGCGGCCTCCTTCCTCCTGCTCCTGGCCCACCCCATGCTTCTCGCCTTCGCCGCCGCGCGCGTCTCCCCGCGCGCCGCCGCCGCCGTGCTTTTTTCCGGGCCGGACGCCTGGAGCCTCTGGGCCGGCTGGCTGGCGCTGGCCGCGATGACCGCATTCCTAGCGCCCACCTTCTGGTTTTTCGGCCAGCCGCATTATCAGCGCTGGAAAGCCCTTCATGCCCTATCCGGCCCCGCTATGGCGCTGGGCTTGGCGCATGCCGTCTGCGCAAACCGTCTTTTGAGCGGTGGGTGGGGCAAGGCGGTTTGGCCGGCCAGCGGCGCTTTGGCGCTTCTCGCCTTCGTCTACCGCGTCTTCTTGGCTCGCCGGCTAACGGCAAAAGAGTATGTCATCGTCCAATCAGAAGCGATCGGCCGCGACGTTGTGGAGCTCACGCTCAAGCCCGAAGCAGGCCTGCTCGCCTACCGCCCCGGCCAGTTCATCTATTTGACCCCGCTCTCACACGATCTGACGGCCGGCCGTGGCGAGGAGCATCCCTACACCGTGTCCTCGTCGCCCCATGAGCCCGTTTTGAGGGTCGCGATCAAGGACCTTGGAGACGCGAGCCATGCCTTGCAGTCGGTTCCCCTCGGCAGCCGCGCTCTCGTGGAAGGCCCTTACGGCAACCTTTTCCCGGCCAACGCCCCCGCCGAAAGCGAATTATGGATCGCCGGCGGCATCGGCCTGACGCCGTTTCTCAGCCGCGCTCGGTCCCTGCGCGCCGAAAGTGCGGCCGACATTCATCTCATCTACTGCGTCCAAGACGAGACACGCGCGTTTTTTCTGCCCGAGCTTGAAGCCCTCGCGTCGAAGCTCACGGGCTTTCGGGTGTCGACGCATTTTTTCGGCCGCGAGGGCACGCTGAACTCGGCGTATCTCACGGCCCGCTGCCCCGATTACGCAAGCCGGGAGATTTATGTGTGCGGCCCGCCTGAATTGCTCCATGCCGCCAAAAATATCCTGCGCCAAGCGGGCGTGTCCGCCGCCCGCCTTCATTCAGAAGAATTTACATGGCTCTAAATCGCCTCGTTTACGCGGCCTTCATCGCATTTTTAGCCGGCGTGGCGACGATCCTAATCCTAGCCGCTCTATCTCCAGAACATTCACAACCGGGCAGGGCAAATGATCGCGCGATCTCCGCCGCGGAACTGGCGCGGCACGCCTCCGCGCAGGACTGCTGGATGGCCATCGAAGGAGGCGTTTACGACCTCACCGGCTATATCGCCCTGCATCCCGCCGCCGCCCGTGTGCTGATCGAGTGGTGCGGAAAAGAAGCCACCGCGGCTTTCCGCACCAAGGGCTACAGCCGTCCTCACAGCCCCGCCGCACGCGCCCTGTTGCCGCGCTACCGGATAGGAACGGCGGCATCTATCTGATTTTATGGCAGTTATGTTGCGACTATATGACAGGATGATCGTGCGTGGCTTAATGATCCGAGCGATACCAATGATCATAACCATCGGCAAGGCCGTCGTCGTGGCACCCCGCGAGGAGGCGCGCGTATGAACATCGCAGCACTAGTCTCCGCCGCCAAGCCCGAGCTCCATCCGCTGCAAAACATTCCTCTGTTCCGCCACATCTCCCCGGATGGCTGGCGGCGCTTGCGGAAGCTCGCACCCGTCCACTCCTATCGCCCGGGCAACATCCTCTTTTACCAAGGCAACGCCCCGCTCGGCCTGCATTTCATCTGCTCCGGCCGCGTCAAGCTCGTCAAGCAGGACAGCTCCGGCCGCTGCCAGATCGTGCGCATCGTATCGGGCCCCGATCTCCTGGGAGACCGGGCCTTCTTCGCGGAAAAGCCCTACGCCTGCACGGGCGAGGTCATGGAGCCCTCGGACATCTGCTTCCTGGAACCCGCCCGTTTTTGGGAGTTTTTCGGCCGGAACGCGGACATGCTTCGCCTGCTGGCCCGGAAGTTCGCCGTCGAATTGGGCCGCGCCGAGGAATACATGCACTGCCTCGCCGTCTGCACGATCAACGCGCGTCTGGCGACCCGGCTTTTGCGGCCGGACAAACCACACGCCTGCACGCGCAAGCCCGCAAATGAGTTAATCCTTACTGAAACACGAACAGAACTCGCACAGATGTTGGGAACCACTCCCGAGGCGGTCAGCCGAGCCCTCGCCAAGCTCTGTTCAAAAGGGTTAATTGCCGTATCGGGCCAACGTGTGCGCATTCTTAACGAGGAACGTCTGCGCTTGGTCGCTTGTTTGCATGCAGGCGTCGCTTGATTTTTATCAAGCAAATCACTGCCTTTTCTCATGTCGAATATAGCGCACAATCTTGTCTTATCCAAGTCATAATCCGCCCTACAAGGGAGCGACCGAAACAAATGGATATAAAAAATAGTCGTCGAATCCGATGGATGTCTGCAGCCGCAGTTCTAGCGGTGTTCTTGATGGCCGCAACCGGCACCTCCGCCCAGGAGCCGGTCAAGGAACGCATCGCCGATGTCGTGGCCCCCGCACCCACCCCCACTCCGGCTCAGGTCGCCGCAAACGGAGACGGCAAGATGGTCGGTCAAGCGGTTTGCGCCACCTGCCACGAGGAGAAGACAGCGGCCTTCGCCAAGACCTTCCACGGCCGCAAGTCCCTGTCGAACGCGAAGCTCGCCAACGCCTGTGAGTCCTGCCACGGCGCGGGCGGCGCCCACGTCGACGGCGGCGGCGATATCGCCAAGATCACCAACCCCAAGAAGCTCGACGCTACGGCAGCCGCCGAGCTCTGCCTCACCTGCCATAAGGACAAGGCCCTCACAATGTGGAAGACGGGAGCTCACGCCGCGAACAACGTCAGCTGCCTCAACTGCCACAACATCCACGAAGGCGAAGGGCGACAGTCCCTCACCCGGGGCAAGACCGACACCTGCCTCCAGTGCCATAAGAAGCAGAAAGCGGACATGCAGCTCGCCTCGCATCACCCCGTCAGGGAAGGCAAGATGACCTGCGTCTCCTGCCACAACCCTCACGGCGGCATCGACGGGAACCTCAAAGCGGACTCGAGCCAGGAGCTATGCGCCAAGTGCCACTCCGAGAAGGTGGGGCCTTTCGCCAGCGAGCATCCCCCCGTGTCGGACAGCTGCATGAACTGCCATAAGCCGCACGGCTCTTCCAACGAGCGCCTCATGAAGCAGCCGATCCAGATGCTGTGCATGGGCTGCCACCGCAGGGCGCACGGCAGCGCCACCTTCAGCACGGCACAGGCCACCGCCTTGAAACGTGATCGCTGCATCGACTGCCACCATGACATCCATGGCTCCAACCAGCATATAGAGTTTGCCCAGTAAGGGGATGAATATGAACTTCAATCGATACTCAGAGAAGATCAAGATGCCTCGGCTCATGATGGCGGCGCTGGTGCTTGCAGTCGGCGTCCTGCCCGCGCACGCGGCGGGAACTTATGAAGCCTCGGTCGCAGCCCGCTACATCGACCTGGATTTCAGAGGCTCGCGCGGCCAGGTCCAGGAATACGACGGGAAGCTGTACCGCGGCGCGCACGGCGACATCTCGCTCAGCAACCAGGCAAGCGAGGGCCTCTTGGACTTCTCGATTACGGACATCGGGAGCACCGAGGAAAACGTCTCCCTGAACCTGGACCACAAGTCAGGCTTGCGGGCGAGCGGCAAGTACCAGGCCATGCACCACCGCCTCAACTACATACGCGTCGGAGAACTCCACGACGGCATCTGGATCCCCAAGCAAGCCATCACGCTCCGCGGCGTGTCGGAGACCCAGGAACTCGTCATGCGCCGCACCGAGTCGGAGTTCAACTTCGGGTTCATCTCCCCTGAAAACTCCGCCCGCTACATCATGGCTCAGTACTGGGGAACGGAAAAAGTCGGCAGCATGTCCTGGAGCTACACCGGAAACCCCAACATCCAGCGCACCGCCGCCCCCGTCGACAACACGAAGCTGGACTTCACGTTGGGCGCGGGCACGAACATCAAGGAAGACGGGGCCCTGAACCTCGACTTCGTGCGCAGCGAGTTCATCGACGCCGCCCAGACGCTGCCCGCGCTCGTGGACGGCGGAACCGGCAGCAGCAACAACGGCGGCGTCATCAAGCGCCAGAACGGCCGGCAGAACATGACCGGGGCTGAGTTCCAGTTCCGCAAAAACGTGGGCAAGAACTTGTCCGTGACCGGAGCGCTCACCGGCCGGCAGCGGGAGAACCTCCACACTCAGTACAAGAACAACGCCGCCGTCGGCTCGCTCAACGCGTCCTACCGCATCAGCAAAAAGGCGTCGCTGCTGGCCAAGCTGTATCTGCGGGCGAACATGGTCGACGAGGATAAAGGATACTTCCCCGCGGCAAGCAACGCCAACGCGGTTCAGTACCTCAACGTCAACACCCACCAGATGGACATGACCACGGCCCGCGGCGAGTTCATCGCGAACTTCCGTCCCGTGGAAAAGGTCAATCTGAAGGCCGCCTACAAGCTGGAGATCACCAACCGCCGCGACGCGCCGACTCAGGTCTACAGCAGCCCCCGGTACTACTCGGACGGTTACGTCGTGAACGCTCCCTGGGACAACAGCACCGCCCACAACGACACCAAACACACGGGCACGCTGAGCGCTAAGATCGGACTCCCGTTGGGCATCGAGGCCGAAGCGGCGTACAAGAAGTTCCAGGCCAATCGCCCCGCGTTCGTCAACATGGCCAACCATGCGGACGAGGCGAACGGCTCGCTGAGCGTCCCGCTCCCCCTGTACCTCGACATGTCGCTGGAGGCCGGCTACCTCCGAGAAAAAAACACCATCACGCAGTACACCCAATACAGCCAGACGCGAAACACGTATCGGGCGGGCCTCGATTGGTCGGGAAGCGACGTCGGCTTCTTCGGAGCGGACATTTCCTATGAAACCATCCGCTATTTCTCCGAGCTCTATTTCGGCTCGGGCAACGCCGACGGCACGACGCCGCTCACGGCGGCCTACCACGCCTCGACGATGAACCGCCTACTGAACACGGTGTACGGAGTCCATGGGAAGGTCATCTGCCCCAAGGGCTTCGTCGTCTCGGGCAACGGCTCCTACACCCGCTCGACGGTCACGACTCCGATCAGCTACACCTACGGCTCCGGAGCCGGGACGGTCACCGACTTCACGCCGAGCAACGTCAACATCGCCCGGGGCAGCGTGGCCGTGGAGTACACGCCCGAGAAGTTCAAAAGTCTCACGGCGCGGGCCAGCTACTCGGTCAGCGACTGGGTCGACAAGTACGACGAGTTGAACAGCGGCCGGGCAAGCGTCGCCCAACTGGGCGCCGCGATGAAGTTCTAAACCATCAGTACCTGTAAAAGGGAGCCGGGGCTAAAAACCCCGGCTCTTTTTTTGGCCAAGATTCCGCTTCAAGCAGGCTCAGCCATCCTGATGATGCCATGCCCGGTTTAAAGCGAAGTTATCCCCCATGCTTCCAACGTTGGAAACGCGGGGGATAACACGGAACTTTTTGGCCATATCAATCGTATGATAAGGATGAGTCAGAGCCATCCTATCGTGACCCGCTCAGGCGGTCTCGCCTCGCTGGGTAATAGCGAACTGCTTGCCGTCATGAAGCGCATCGCCGCCGCGGAACGAAACTTGAGCGTCTACGCGCTTGCCCATCTGGGGGAAATCCAGCGCCGCAAGCTGTATGAAGATGCGGGGTTTACGACGATGTTCGCCTACTGCGTCGGTGAATTGCGTTATTCGCAGGCCAATGCCTACCGGCGCCTGCAGGCGTGCGAAGCGTCCCGCAAGTTCCCCGAGGTGCTCACGATGATCAAGGACGGTTGCCTGACGATCTGCGCGCTCTCAATGATAGCCAAGCACCTTACGCATGAGAACAGCGGGCATATCCTCAAACGGATCGAGGGCAAGAGCGTGCGTGACGTGGAACGCCTGGCGGCGGAACTCGCGCCGCGGCCGGACACGCGGGACTTGGTTCGAACCATCCCGGCATCCGCGGCTCCGGCGTTTGACGTCTGGACTCCGGCGCTAAACGCCAGCGCTTCGACGATTGACACCCGGACCCCGGAGGGCGAACCGTTGCCTCTCTGCACGACGCCGCCACACACATCATCGAGGCCCCTGCAGAAAATCATACCCCGCAGTCCTGATCGTGTGCAGTTCAGCTTTACGGGAAGCGAAGAATTACGACGCGTCATCGACCGTTGCCGCGAACTCCTTTGGCATAAGCATCCGGCTGGTCGGCTGGAGGACATTCTGCTCGAGGTGGGACAGTCCTATCTCAGCCTAAAAGATCCCGAGCTGCTTCCTGTGGGCAAGCCCAAACCGCCACGTGCGATGGAAACGCGTATCGTTCCGCGTTGGGTCCGCTCGGCGGTTTATCGGCGCGACGAGGGCCGGTGCGTTTTCAGGAGCGTCGATGGGCATCGTTGCGAGGCCCGGCAAAGCCTTGAGTATGATCATGTCCGGCCTTGGGCGCACGGCGGCCGCTCCGACGATCCTAAAAATATTCGACTCCTCTGCCGCGCCCATAATCAATGGGCCGCGAGGGCGGAGGGCTTGGCGTAGATAGGATGAACGCCCCCCAGTTATCCCCCGCGTTTCCAACGCTGGAAGTTCGGGGATAACCCCTGCCCGGAACCCCCAAAGGCGCCGTCTTCTCGGCAGCCCTGTTTACGTGACGGTGGACGAGGTCGGGGTGAGCTCGCCGGTGAGAACCGGGAGGGTCATCTTGAGGAATAAGGTGTAGAGCAGCATCCCAAACGCCCAGATGCCGGCGCAGACGAGCCATTCATTGCGGGTCGGGAAGTACTCGACCATCTCGCCCAGAGGGCTGGGGACGAAGGCCGGGATGATCAGGCCCATGCCTTTCTCGATCCAGATGCCGATGATGGCCAGCACGCAGGCCAGGTCAAGGTATTTGAGGCTGCGCGAAAGCGGGAGCACGAGCAGGATGAGAGCGATGGTATCGAGAACCATGGCCGTCCATATCCAGGGCACGAGGCCGTAGTGGCCGTGGAGGCCGAAGAAAAGATACTTCGCCGAGGCCACGTGGGCCGAGTCAGTGTAGAACTCCTTGAATAGCTCGCAGAAAAGGAGAAACACATTGATGAGCATCGAGACCTGCACGATGCTGCGCAGCATGAGGATCGCCTTATCGGATATCTTGTAATTGGACACACGGCGAATGATCTGCAAGGTCAAAATCAGGAAGCCGGGCCCGGCCGTGAAGGCCGACGCCAGAAAGCGCGGGGCGATAATGGCCGAGTTCCAGTAAGGCCTTCCCCCGAGGCCGACGTATAAGAACGCGGTCACCGTATGGATGCTGAAGGCCCAGACGATGGCGGTGAAGACGAAGGGGATGTACCACATCGGCGCCGGCTTACGATTGCAGTACACCATGTAGACTAGATAGCCGCAGATATGGGCATTAAGCGCCAGGTAAACATTGAGGACGATGACGTCCCAGCTGAGCATGGAGATGGGCCAATTGAACTTGCCGATGCCGGGGATCATATGCCAGAAGCGGTCCGGTCGACCCAGGTCCACCGTGACGAAGAGCAGGCACATGATGATGACGGCCACCGACAACAATTCACCGAGAATGACGACGTCGTGCAAAGTTTCGTCATGATAGATGTAGACCGGCACGACGAGCATCACCGCGGCGGCCGCCATGCCCACGAGAAAGGTGAAATTGGCTATGTAGAGGCCCCAGGAGACCTGATCGCTCATGCCGGTCACGCTCAGGCCGAGGACGAACTGCTTGCAGTAGGCGTTAAGCCCCAGGAGACTGACGGCGATCAGCAGCGACACCCACAGGAAGTAGCGCCAATCCCCGTGAATGGTCTCGCGGGCGCAGCGCCCGACGAACACGAAATAATCTTTAAGGGCCTCGGTCATGTTATTTGTCGAAGTAGTAGTAAAAGCGCGGCAGGGTGCCGACTTCTTCCTTGAGGACGTAGACGCGTTTGTTCTGGAGGATGTTGGATATCTCGCTGTTCGGATCGAGGAGGTTGCCGAACTTGCGCGAGCCGGTGGGGCAGACTTCGACGCATGCGGGGTATTCTCCGTTGCGGGTGCGGTGCAGGCAGAAGTGGCACTTCTCGACGACACCCTTCGGACGCGGCCGGTTGGAGAGAAGGCCCATCTCCGGGTTGAGTTCATCCTTGGGAATCTGCGGCTCCTCGAAGTTGAAGCGCCTGGCGCCGTAAGGGCAGGCGGCCATGCAGTAGCGGCAGCCGATGCACCAGTTGTAGTCGATGACGACCACGCCGTCGGGCTCCTGCCAGGTGGCCTTCACGGGGCAGGCCTTCACACACGGCGCCTTGCGGCATTGATGGCACTGCACGGGCAAGTAATAGGAGTCCTTCTTGGGGACCTCGCCCTCGTAATCGGTATTCGAGGTTTCCACGTCAATGGAGCCTTTTTTCATCTCGAGGACGCGGATATACTGGATCTCGGGATTGCGCGACTGATTGTTTTCCTTGACGCAGGCGTACACGCATTTGCGGCAGCCGATGCAGCGCCCAATGTTGAGGGCGTAGCCGAACTCGACGCCGGTCAGAGGCTGCGGGTCGGTGAGATGAGGGCTCACGCCGTATTTTTCCTTCACCTGGGCGGAGATGCGCGCGATGATGGCCTCTTTGTCGGCGGGAGTAAGCTCCGTGTAGTGCTTGCGCAGGAACTCTTCTAAGGTCAGCAGGTCGGTGATGTCCTTCATCGGCGCCAAGGCGGCCGCAGTGGCCGCCACGGCCGCCGTCGCCGCGGCCGCGAGGAACGCTCGGCGGCTGATATCGCCACTTGCCTCCTCCGGCTTAAGATCATCGGACATCAGTCATGCCCTCCGTGATCAGCGTGAGCGCTCTTGGCGCGCGTGCGCGGGTTTACATGGGGCGCGGGAGCGGCCTGAAGGGGCTTGAAAACGGGCCAATGCGGGTTATGGCAGGCGATGCAAACCGTGGGCTGGAAGCCGCCCTTAGCCTTATCCCAATAGCCACTGCGGCGTCCGTGGGAGCCATTATTCCAATCGCGATAGATCGTCCCGTGGCACTTGGCGCAGAGCATTTCGATATTGGCGAGCTTGATCGGGCTGCCATCAAAATCGGAGAAATCCGCCGGCTGCTTGCGGTTGTGGCAGTTGAAGCAGTGCTGGTTGCGGCCATGCTTGAGTTCGATCTTTTCATGGAAGACGCCCTTTTCCTTGGGGTCGCCCTGAAGCGGGTCAACGCCCTCGTGGCAGGACATGCAGGGCGCGCCGTCGAAGGTCATCACCGTGCGCACCTTTCGCACGGTGGCCGTGTCGGCATAGGCCGGTGAGAGCTTCTCGATGGAGTCGCGCGCAGGACCGTCGCCAAGAAGGTTCATCGCAAAGACGGCCGCAAGCAGAAGCAGCCCCCCTACGACGGCGGCCGCCGCCCACAGCGGGATCTTCTTTGAGTGTCTGCTCGTGTCAGCGCCCATCGCCTTTGGGTGACTCTGTCTTATGGGCTTCGAGATAGAGGTTCTTGAGCTCGGCCAGGAGATCCTGGGAGCGGAGCCCAAGCTTATTGAAATTAAACTCGTGCCAGAAGTTGATGGTGTCGGTATAGGCCTTGTCCACCTTGACCATAGCCTCGGGCTTTTTGATGGACTTGTAGTAGAATCGCAGGCCCTTGCGGTAGCCGTTGGCGTGGTTGAGGCGGCCCAAGATCTCCGCTGCCTGAGCGATGATCTCAGGATGGTTCTTGGTCTTGGCGTTATGGCAGTTGGAGCAAGCGCGTTCGATGATGGTCGTCGCGTAGACCCGCGAGTTCAGGGCACCATGACAGGTGATGCAGTTCGGGCCGCGCCCCGTGGTTTTAAGCTGATCGTAATGGCGGCTTTTGGCGAAGCGCTCGAGCACGGGCAGGTGACAGCCGCCGCAGGTCTTGGGAATATTCATGTAGTAAAAAGGGCTGGTGGGGTCGGACTGAGGAACGATGCCGGCGTGAGCTTCCTCCTTAATTCCTTTGGTCGGGTCGCCATTGTGGCAGGCCGTGCAGGACAATCCGGCCAGGTCGTGGGCGGAGCCCTTCCATTCCTGGTAGTAGTCGTAAATCTTCTTGTTCTGGACCCGGAACTTCTCGTCTTTGTGACACTCAATGCAGGATTCAGACGCCGCGGAAGCCGAAGCCCGCGACACACAAGGCGCGGCAACCAGAACCGCGAGGACGGATACAATTGTCATGAACTGGCAACATTTAGACGAAATCATCCCAACAATATGACGCAACATTGCAGCCAATTCTCACGCTAAAAAGCATCACCCTAAAAGGGAAAATGAACACGCCCAATGAACCTTGCTGCGGCTGAGCGATCTCACGTAGTCTCACGCGAAAACGCGCAAGACGAATGGCTGAATCCCAAGTACCCATTGCCGCCCTGTGGCCGATTTGTTGCCTCGTGAAGTTCGCATGGAATCCTTATTGACGGTGGTCGGGGTCAATCATCAGACGAGTGCGGTGTCCGTACGCGAGGCGTTGGCACCTCGCCCAGATGAAGCGGGGCGGATCAACGACGCGTTGCGCTCCGCCGCCGGACTGACCGACGGGGTCGTCGTGTCGACATGCAGCCGTTTTGAGGTCTACACCACCCTCGATGAGATCGGCGTTGAGCGGATAAAGGATATGTTCATGCGCCGCGCCGCTCAGCCCTTGGGCGACGCCTTATATGTACATCGCGGAACCGACGCCGTCAAGCATCTTTTCCGCGTCACGGCCGGCCTGGATTCTTGGGTCATCGGTGAAACCGAAATTCTGGGGCAGGTCAAGTCGTCATACCAACACGCTTGCGAGGAGAAGACGGCGAGCCGACCGCTGCATCTGTCTTTCCAACGCGCGCTTATGGTCGGCAAGAAGGTGCGCACCGAAACGTCGATCGTGGGCGGAATCGCCTCGATCGGCGGCGCGGCCGCGGTCTTAGCCCGACGAATTTTCTCGAAACTCGACGAACAGCGCCTCATCGTTTTCGGGGCCGGCGCCATGGCGACTTCCACGGTTCGCCATTTAAGCTCCAAGGGTATCAGTCGGCTCTGGGTCGCCAACCGCAGCCCGGAGCGGGCTCGCACTCTGGCCGAAGACTTGGGCGGCATCGCAATGAGTCTTGAAGAAGGCATGTCGCGTCTCGTCGAAGCCGACGTCGCCGTATTTTCGACCGGGGCGTCGAACTACCTCCTCGATGAGACCATCGCACGCGAAGTGATGCGTCAGCGCAATGGTCGTCCAATTTTCATCATCGACCTCGGCCTGCCGCGAAACGTCGACCCCGGGGTTGCGGGCATCGAAAACATTTTCGTCTACGACATGGACAATTTGCGCCAACTCGTCGAAGACAACTTGCGCCGTCGAGAGTCCGACCTTGCCCGCGCTGAGGCTATCGTGAACATGGAAAGCGCCGATTGTTGGTCGCGCATTTGCGTTCCGGCCGCCCCAAGAACCCCCTCCAACAGCAGGCAACAGGAACAGACCTGCCCGCTGCGCGTAAACTTGCCGATCATGCGGACCGCATAGGGACGCGCCATGAAAATCCGCTACGGCACGCGAGGTTCCGCATTAGCTTTGGCCCAGTCGGGCTCTTTTGCCAACGACCTGCGCCAGCGCTATCCCAAGCTTGACATCGAGCGCGTCGTCATTGAGACGAGCGGGGATCGCTTTTCCCTTGCTCGTCCCGACGCGCCCGCCTCGGAGAGCGGCGAGAACGTGAAGGCGTTATTCGTCAAGGAGATCGAGGAGGCCCTGTTCTCGGGGACCATCGATTTCGCAGTCCATTCAAGCAAGGATCTGGCCGCGGAGGTGCCGGCGGGACTGGCCATCGTCGCCTTTCCCCAGCGCGAGGACCCGCGCGACGTCTACATCGGCGGCAAGAACGCCCCGCGATGGATGGACCTTATGTCCGGCTCCAAAGTCGCTACCGCATCGCTACGCCGGCAGATCCAAATGTGCCTGGCGGTTCCCGGGTTGGACTTCGTCACGATGCGCGGCAACATCGACACGCGCCTGCGCAAGCTCGACACGGGCAAGGCGGATGGGCTTATCCTCGCCCAGGCAGGACTCAAGCGGCTGGGGCTTAATTCGCTCAGCCGTGAGGCCATCGCCGTCGACGTGATCGTTCCCGCCCCGGGACAGGGAGCCTTGGCTATCGAGGCTAAGGCCGACAACGCCGCCATCCGCGAACTTTTGGCTCCTCTTGACCACGCCCAAACCCGCTTCGAGGTGGAATGCGAGCGGGTTTTCTTGGGCCTGATGGGAGGAAGTTGCCGGACGCCGCTGGGCGCTCTGGCGCAGAGCCGCTTAGGCGAGCTATCTTTTCGGTGGTTCTGGTCCGATGACGCCGGCCGGTTTCCGCAAAAGGGCCTATTTGCGTGCGCCGCCGACGCGAGCGTCTTTGCGGCGAAAGCGCGCGGCCTCGCTGAGTCGCTTTCGCGGCCCACGCTTATGGATCGCAGGACTGTATGACTTTCCTGGACGCCTGCCGCAGAGTCAAGACCCCCACCACTCCGGTTTGGTTCATGCGCCAAGCGGGCCGCTATATGAAGGAGTACCAGCGCTTGCGGGCCAAGCGCACCATCCTTGAGTTGTGCGAACGTCCGGAGCTCGCCGTCGAGGTGACGCTGCAGCCGGTGCGCGCCTTCTCTGTGGACGCGGCGATCCTTTTCGCCGATATTCTGCTGCCCGTGCGGCCGATGGGGGTGACGCTTGCGTTTCGTCAGGGAGAAGGGCCAAGCCTTTCGCCCTCAGTCCGCACGGCCAAGAATGTGGCGCGCTTGCGTGAGTTCGACCCCGAAGAAGAGCTCGGTTACGTGCTCGAGGCCGTGCGCCTGCTGCGGCGCGAGCTGTCCGGTATCCGCCGCGGGAGACCGGTGCCTCTCATCGGCTTTGCAGGCGCGCCTTTCACGCTGGCCTCCTATCTCATCGAGGGTGGGCCCAGCGATCACTATCTCAAGACCAAGGCCATGATGCACGGCGCGCCGAAGACCTGGCACGCGCTCATGGCGAAGCTTTCTCGCATCACGGCGCGCTACCTGACGGCGCAACTGCGCGCTGGGGCGCAAGCCGTGCAGCTCTTCGACAGCTGGGTGGGAGCGCTCTCGCGCGAGGATTACGTCCGATTCGTCTTGCCCTACTCACGCGAGGTCCTTAAGACGGTCGGCGCAAGCGGCGTGCCGACCATCCATTTCGGGACGGGAACCTCGGGATTTCTCGAGGAGTTCGCGTCTGCGGGCAGCGACGTCGTCGGTGTCGATTGGCGTGCGCCTCTAGACGCAGCATGGTCTCGCATCGGCCAGCGCGCGATCCAAGGAAACCTCGACCCGACGCTCTTGGTCTCGAGCCCGCGGGCGGCGCTGAAGGCCTCGGTCAAGCGCGTGTTGGCCGAAGCCGGCGGACGCCCTGGGCACATCTTTAATCTCGGGCACGGCATCCTCCCGATGACCCCCGTCGACAACGTGGCCGCGGTGGCGGACTGGGTCCACGAATTCAGCTGAGGCGATGACCAAGCACGTCGTCATCGTGGGCGGCGGCATGACCGGGCTGGCGGCCGCCTATCGCTTGACGCGCTTGGCCGCCGACGGGCTGGACGTGCGTGTCACCTTGCTCGAGTCCTCCAACCGCCTCGGCGGGAAAATCCTCACCGAGCAAACGGCGGGCTTCGCCGTCGAGTGCGGGCCGGATTCATTCATCACGGCCAAACCTCAGGCTCTGGACCTTGTCCGGGAGCTGGGCCTTGCCGGGCGCCTTTTGACGACGGATCGCACGAACACCGACGTTCACGTTTTTGTCCGAGGCAAGCTGCGCAAGCTTCCAGCGGGACTGCTCCTCATGGCCCCGACCCGCGTCCTTCCCTTTCTGGCCTCAGACCTCATGACCTGGCGGGGCAAGCTGCGCATGGCGCTTGACCTTGTCTTGCCTCCAGCGCCGCCTGGGGACGTGTCGATGGGAGACTTCACGCGCCGGCGCTTCGGGGCCGAGGCCCTGCGCACCATCGTCCAGCCCGTGATGGCCGGCATCCACGCCGGCGACGCGGACGAGCTCAGCCTCAAGAGCACGTTCCCGCAATTCCTCGAACTCGAAAGAAAATACGGCAGCCTTTCCCGCGGCCTACGCATCGCCGCGCGCGGCCGCCCGCCGACTGCCGCAGGCCTGACGATGTTCGTGACCCTGGCCGGGGGACTCTACGAACTCGTGGAAGCACTGGCCGGACGCCTAGAGCCGGGGAGCGTCCGCTTTAACGCCAAAGTCTCTGGCATCATCCCGCGGGGGCAAAGCTATCGCGTCATACTTGAGGGAGGCGAACCCATCGAAGCCGACGCCGTCATCCTCACCGCGCCATCTTATCAGGCCGCGGAAATTCTCGAAGTCATGGATCCGAAACTGAGCATCGCACTCCGTAGCATTGCCTTCACCTCCACCGCCACATTGACTCTGGCATATGACGCTTCCAAGGTCGTCGGCCTGCCTAAGGGCTTCGGGTTCGTCGTCGCTCGAGGGGAGTCCCAGGCCCTGGCCGCTGCGACCTTTACGGCGACCAAATTCCCGGGGCGCGTGCCGGCCGGCACGGCCGTCATCCGCTGCTTCCTGGGCGGAGCGGGACGTGAAAAGGACCTTGAGAAACCCGATGATGAGCTTGTGGCCACCGTGCGCGGCGATCTGCAGCGCATCCTCGGCGTGCGCGCCGAGCCCTCCTTTGCTCGCCTCTGCCGTTGGACAGGCGCCAACCCGCAGTACACCGTCGGCCACGAGACGCGGCTTAAGCGTATCGACGAGTGCGTCGTGCGTCACTCGGGCCTTCTTCTAGCCGGGGCCTCCTACCGGGGCGTCGGCATCCCGGATTGCGCGGCGGCTGGAATGGCTGCGGCGGAAAATTTACGGGATTTATTTCGCGAGCACCGTCGGGAGGTCTGACCGGATGAAATGTTCTCAACGACTTTTTAAACGGGCCTGCAAGTCCATCGTGGGCGGAGTCAATTCTCCCGTGCGCGCGTTCAAAGCCGTCGGAGGCACTCCCCGGTTCGCGCGCCGCGGCCGCGGCGCCCATCTCACGGACGCCGACGGACGGCGCTATATCGATTATTGCCTTTCCTGGGGGCCCCTGATCCTGGGGCATGCCCGAAAGGAAGTCTCCGCCGCCGCGCGGCGCGCGATGGAGTGCGGCGCGACTTTCGGCGCGTCGACGGAAGCGGAGGTGGTCTTTGCCGAGACGCTGAAAGCCGCTCTACCCTCCCTCGAGCTCGTGCGCCTGACCAGTTCCGGCACAGAGGCGGTCATGAGCGCCTTACGCGTGGCGCGGGCGTTTACCGGGCGTAAGCTCATCGTAAAATTCGCCGGCTGCTACCACGGCCATGTCGACAGCCTCCTGGTTCAAGCCGGCTCGGGGGCGATGACCATGGGCGTCGCCGACTCAGCCGGAGTTCCCGAAGCCTGGGCGCAAACGACGATTACCCTTCCATACAACGACTTGGCCGCCGCCGAACAGACCTTTCTCAGTCACGGCAGTCACATCGCCGCTGTCATAGTCGAGCCGGTCGTGGGCAATATGGGAGTCGTCCTTCCGCAGACGGGCTTTCTCGAAGGCCTCAGACGCCTCACGCGGCAAAGCGGCGCACTGCTCATCTTCGACGAGGTCATCACGGGCTTCCGACTGTGCTACGGCGGTGCGCAAACGGCGCTTGGCGTCAAGCCCGACTTGACCGCGCTCGGCAAGATCATCGGCGGCGGACTGCCCTTGGCCGCGTACGGCGGAAGGCGCGAGATCATGGAGCTGGTGGCGCCGATGGGTCCCGTTTATCAGGCGGGCACTCTCTCGGGAAATCCTGTGGCCGTCGCCGCGGGCCTTGAGTGCCTGCGGCTGTTGCGCCGCGAGGACCCGTATTCCCGCCTCAAAGAAATGACCGATTATCTCGTGGCGGGACTTGCCGAGGCCGCGGGTGGTCGGTCGGGTGTGAGGATCAACTCTATGGGCTCGATGTTCACCGTTTTCTTCACCGATGCCCCGGTTTTCGACTACGCCACGGCCAAACGCGCCGATACCAAGCGCTATGCGCGGTTTTTCAACGCCTTGCTCGACGGCAACGTCTATTTTCCGCCCGCGCAGTTCGAGGCGGCCTTTCTGTCCTGCGCGCACAAAACCGCTGATCTCGACGTCAGCCTCGTTGCCGCAAAGCGCGCTTTAAAGAGTCTTTAATTCCGAAGGTTGCGTCCGCGGCCTCGCCGAACACGACGGGACCGCACAACTACGCTGGAAAACGGCCGATTTCCATCAGCGCTCCGGCCGAATATCGTCAACGGTCAACGCGGCGGCTTCCGTGGTTATGGGAATCGGCCCCATCAAGGCCTTGAGCGGATGAACGACATGCCTTGTCTTGGCGAGCTTCTTCGCCGATTTCGTGCGGCCTACCAGTCCTTTCGCTAAAGCCAAAAATTCTTCGTCTCGCGCGTCGGGTCGGTCCAGGAAATCGAAGGCGTCTATAAAATCTCGGATCCCCGTCGGCGCGTCAAACGCCACATCAGGCCGAAGAAACGGCTTGATGTCGTCGCCGAAGCGCTTGTCGGTGGCCTTGGCCTCCAGATTCGCCCGCAGCACCTTCCAGTTGAAAATCTTGCCGGACCGATAGAAGTAGTAGTACACGAGTTTCCGTAGGGATGCTCTTCTCAATTAAGCCCATGACCGGCACGCTCTCGCGCATGGACAGTTCGATCTTCAACGGCTGCTCGGCTCCGCCGGATGCCGGCGCGTAGCGCGCAAGCAAAGTCGTCTGATCCGCCCGATAGGAGAACTTGAATTCGTAGCCCGGGTCCTGCTCTCGAAGAATCGCCTCGATGGCTTTACGGATGGGTGCGCCCTGCTTGACCACTTCACGCGGCGGACCGATCAGATTGAAGTCGAGGTCCACGGACAGGCGGCTGAACTTTCCGAAATAAATTTTGTTAAGCGCCGTCCCGCCCTTGAACGCCAGGACATTTTTCAAGGCCGGTGCCCCGTAGAGGCCCGCGCAAATCCCGGAACGACACCGCGGCGTTTTCAAACACCTGCCAACGGGGATTGAGTTTCCCCCGCCGGGGCGAAGCGGGGTCCAGAAGACAGGGTACGGGACGCTTCAAGGGCTGCAGAATTTTTACCGCTTCGGGGAGGAATTTTCCGCGTTCCAGCAGATAGCCAAGACGCTGCGTCAGAGAACGGTTGCGCATCAACCGGGCATAGCGCGCCAGTTTGCGGCCATCCAATTTCCCGCCGACCGCAGCCGCGGCTAATATCCGCGCGGCTTGATCGAGGCCTCCGGCCAAGTCCAGCCGGTCCAGGCAGTCCAAGACGGTCTTCTCAGGGTCCGTGACCATAAGGACTTGATCCTGATACTTGATCGGCACCGTCCCAAAGAGCTTCCAGGGCGAGGCGATGATAAAGCGGATGAGCTGAGCTTGACTCAAGCGAACTGGACGTTGATAGTGGGCGACCATGACTTGAACGACCTGAGGGATCTGATCCAACAAGCCATGCAGATAAGCGGCGGAAACGTAAGCGACACCATAGTCGCGCTTGACCAATTTCATCAGCTGGGCCGCCACGATAAGGGGGTCTTGCACGAATTGCCCGGTTCCCCGCATCGCTTCGGGGGCGCGAATGGCATACTTGCCTTTGCCGATCCTTCGGGCGGCTCCCTTTCTGTTTAGCTCATAGAGGATGCGGCTGGCGCGAACGAACGACACCTGGAGGAGGTCCGCCACCGCCGCGGGAGTGGCGATGCCGCTCCCCCTGCGAATCAGAGCGAAATAGGCCGTCTGCTCCGCGTGGCTCATCGAAATCTCACCATTCATTTTCGCTTTTATAACCATATTGCTTTATATACCTAAAACAGGAATGTATAGCAAACTAAATTATACGCTGTTTCTAGAAAAAATCAAGAGCTCTCATATGTATCCTGCACCCATTGCCGAAACGATGCCTCAGAGCTTGACCGGATACACTACGCAAACACTACGCTGTTACTGTTGACTTTTATACAACATTCGTTGTATACTTAGCAACAATATGACAAAACTCTTGGAAGGGCTCTTCGCGTCCCGCACGCGCGCGAGTCTCATCGCCGCCTTCACCCTGAGGCCCGGCGAGCGTCTATATTTAAGAGAAGTCGCGCGCCTCATCCAGGCGGATGTACGAGCGGTCAAAGTCGAACTCGACCGTCTGGAACGCCTGGGCTTTCTGACGAGCGAAGCCTCAGGAAACCGGCGCTACATGAAGGTCAACCAAGCCTTCCCCCTCTACCCCGAACTCAAAGCCATGGCCATCAAGACCTTAGGCCTCGGCGACAGCCTGCGCGCCGCCATAACTCAATTGCCCGGCATCCGCTTCGCGTTCGTCTACGGTTCGGTCGCCAAGGCAGAGGAGACCGCTGAGAGCGATCTAGACCTATTTATCGTGGGCCGGGTTTCCGGCCCGCTGATCCATAAAGCTCTCTCCGCAGCCAAAGCGACGTTGAATCGAGAGATCAACACTTCGCGCTTCACGCTTGAGGAAATTCAAGAGCGGCTCAAAAAAGGCGACTCCTTCATAAAAAACGTACTAACCGAACGGAAAATTTTTATCATAGGCACGGAAGATGAGTTGAGAAAAGTTCTTGGAATCCGGCCGTCTTAAGCGCCATAAGGCGTCCGCCGCCGAGATCGGCAAACTGTTCGATGTCGTCAAGCGCGACCTGGCAAGGCCAGACCGGTCTTCCAGCGGCAGCTCCGCCGTCACCGCAAATTGAGCAGACGCCTCGTCCGCGACAAGTCCAAGCTGTTGCCGCAGCGCGGCGTTTTCGCGCCGGAGAAGTTCCAGTTCAGAGAGAACTGTTTCTCCGGCAGTCAACTCACTCATCGTCCGGTTTGTCACAGCCGTTCGTCATTGCTTGCCGCAGCAGTCATGAAGTAAGTTTAAGACAACCGGCGCATTTTTCGACGAGGAATCCTATTCGCCGGAATCTTGACCACGCGCCCATTCTTCCAAACCACGATCGGATCGCCGCTCAGGCGATGCTCTTCGATGGTGTTTGCCACGGCGATACGGATCGCCAACTCGACCTTCCGAGCCAGGGAGGGGTTGCCTTCCGCGCGCTTTCGTCTGATCATTTCAATGCTCCTTTGATCTTCAAGAACAGGGGCGCGTCGATCTCAACGATTTTTTCGCCGTCCGCCCGCGCAATCAGCTGCGGATGACTCCCTGAGTTATCATAAAGATACCAGGTATCCACCAAAGAAAGATACTCCGTCAGCAAGTTGCGCACGCCGCGATCGAACCTTCTGCGTATGTCAGGTTCTGGTACGGAATGCCCACCGCGCCGGACCCGCTCCTTGACCCGCTCAATGGCCAACTCGACGCGAGGCAGCCACAAAAATATCACGTGGATCTTGTAACCGGTAGATTTCAGCCGCTTGAAAAGCGCCAAGTAACCCCTGCCCGAAAGCGTCGTCTCAAAGGCGAAAGTGTGCCGCTGCGCGGCCAGTTCCTCGATCTTTCCCAACATGATGCGCCCGGCCTCGATTGCCGCTGCTCCGGGAGCGAACGGCGAAAGTCCGCCCGCGATCAGATCGGCGTTGACGAACTCACGGCAATTCGCAAAACGAGGCAGGAACGTCCGCGCAAAAGTCGTCTTTCCTGCTCCGTTGGGACCGGCGATAACGAACAACTCAGGGACTGTTTTCATGGAAAGATTACTCCTACGACGGAGTGTCGCAAAATTATAGCAATCAGGCCAACCACTTCATCGCATAGGCATAGAAAACGCGCAGCATCAAGTTTGGGTGCTCCATGACAAGATGCGATCACACGAAAAATTTCCTCTGTAAATACGATATAATCCTCCCGTAGGAAGGGTGGCCGAGTGGTCGAAGGCGCACGACTGGAAATCGTGTAGGGTCTAAAAGCCCTCGAGGGTTCGAATCCCTCCTCTTCCGCCATCTTTGCGCCGCTTTCAAATCGCTGTCCCCCCGCCGCTGACCGCGGCCCTGCTCGGCGCCGGAAGCTTGCTTGTCCTGGCTTTCGCGCCGGCCCAGTACCTCGGACGCCAGCAGGACGACTTGATGTATTTCCTCGCGGCCTTGGCCCTGCCCACCGGCCGCTATGAGTTGATGACGGCCGTCGGCCATCCCCCCCTGACGTCGACGGCCCCCGGATGGCCTTTACTGATGGCTCCATTCGGTCTTGTCACCCAAGCGCCTGGAATCTTTCAAGCTCTCGCGGCATTGATCCTGGCCGCCGGACCTTGGGTTCTGTGGGCTTGGCTGAAGCGGCGCACCGATGACAAGACCGCGCTTCTCGCCGCGTTAATCTTTGCCTCTTCACCTCTGGCCTTGTCCCAATCCGGGACTTTGATGCCTGAGGCCGCCTACCTGCTCATTTTCCTAGCCGCTCTCATGGCGTCCGAAAATGGTCGACGCGGCCTCGCGGGCGGACTGGGCGCCCTACTTGTGTTGATTCGGCCCGCCGGATTGTCCGCGCTGCCTTCGTTAGCCGTCGAACCGGCGCTCAAACGACGCTGGGCCGACGTCGTCCGCGTTTTGACCCCCGCGCTGATCGCCGTCGGTTTGTGGAGCGCATGGTCGCTGACGCGCTCCGGCGGCGTGCAGGAGGCCGGCGAATTAACCTTCGCCTACGGCGGCGGCATGTCGCCTTTTCAAGTGGCGCGAGACAATGTTCGTTTTTTTTCGGCTTCCCTTGGCGGATCATTCCTTCCTCCACGGCACAGCGACGGCATAGCGGCGATCTTGCTTGGGACAGCGCTGCTGCTTGCAGTCGCGCGCGGCCTGCGCCGCAAGCTCAGAGAGCCCGCCGCCGTTGCCCTCCTCGGCGCGCTTGCCATGCACTCGCTGTGGACCTGGCAATACGAACGCTATCTGATCCCGCTGCTGCCCGTGTTGCTGTGGGCCCTGATCGAAGGACTCGGTGCGGCGGCGCCGCGCGTGCTGGCCGCTTTGCTCGCCGCCCAACTTGGTTTTCAGACCTTGCCTCGTCTGGGACGGCCCAGCCCCTGGGCGGAGCCGGAGCTCTCGCGCACATACGCATGGCTTAAATCCCGCCCCGAGCCGGGTGCTTTGGCCAGCGCTTTGCCCGTGCGCGACGGCTGGTATGCCGAACGCCCCTGCCTGCCTTTTCCCAACGACGCCGACGGAACGAACTTCGCCGCCAAGCTTAAGGCCGCGCGCGCGCGCTTCATCCTGCGCCAAGACGGTCTCGACCTGGGCCTGAGCGCAGGCGCGCCGTTGTCGCGCCTGCTGGGTCGCGCCTACGGACACTTGGACGATACCCGGCGTTTCCGCAAAGTTCACGAGGAGCCCGCCGAGCGGGCCAGCATCTATGAACCGCTCTAGGCCCAACGATCTCAAAGTCCCCGGCGCGATCTTCGTCTCGGCGCTTTTTCTATACCTCTCCACGCGCTCTCTTTTCTTCAACTTCGACGGCGTCGCCTGCGCGATCGCCGTCGACCTGTCCGATTTTAAGCATCTCGTCCACGGCAACCATCTCGCCTACGGCGTTGTCGGCTGGCTTTTCGCCCAAGTCTGGCATGCGCTGGGCTACGCCGGCCCGGCTCTGTATCCGCTCCAAGTGCTCAGCGGCCTGCTCGGCGCAGCCGCGGCCGCCGTGTTCTCTTCTTTGCTCCTGCGCTCGGGACGTTCGACCCGCGAGGCCCTACTCGGCGGCACGGCGCTGGCCCTGTCGCATGCCTGGTGGTTCTGGAGCCTGGAGGCGCAGGTGTACATGCTGGGCGCATTGTTCATCGCCTTGGCCGCGCGCGAGGCGCTGGCCGAGAAGCCGCGGCCTTGGCTTGTCGGCCTGTGGCAGGCTGCGGCCATATTGGGACATGTCGGGCATCTGATGGCCGCCCCGGCGATGGTCTGGGCCTTGTCGCGCAAGCCCGGCCGCAAAACCTGGATTGAGTACCTCGGCGCCATGGGCGGCATGCTCTTCACCGCCTACGCCTGCGCCGCCCTGTTGGCCGTCAGGCCCGAGAACCTCGACCAATGGCGCGTTTGGCTGCTGGGCAGCGCCGCGCTCAACGCCGACCGCAGCTTCGGCTGGCACCAGATCCCGCTTGGCTCCGGCCTAAAAAGCTGGCTGCTGGTGAGCGCAAACGTGCTCTGGGCCAAGGGCGCGGGCCAGTTCTTGGTCGTCTTTCCCTTGGCCGCCGTCGCGTGGGGGCTGCGCAAGGGCGGCCATCATTCTCGATTTTGGGGAATTTGGATCATCAGCTACGCCGCGCTGTTCCTCACCTGGGAGCCGTACACCATCGTCTATCGGATCACCGACCTTCTCGCCATCTACGCCCTCGCCTTCGAGGGACTCGACGCCCTGCCGGCGCGAGCGCGAGCGCTGGCCCTCGCGGGCTGGTGCGCGGCCAGCGGCCTGCATAACTGGACCGCAGCCGTCCTTCCCGCCACGCGGCTGGAAAAAAACGCCGGCTTGGCGGAAGCCGCTTGGGCCGGACGAAACACTCCCGATAACGCCTGGGTCTTAGCCGTCGGCGCCGGCCCCGTGTACCTGCCTTATTTCGCCCGCCGCAAGCCCCTCAATCCCCGCTATTGGCGCGACGAGGCCGCGTTGTTCGCCCGGCTCGACGCCTTGGCTGCGACGGGCGAGCCGGTCTATGCCGTAGACCGTTCGTTAGCCGCGTCAGGTTGGGCCGAGTCCTTCGCCCGCTACGGCCTCGTCGAGACGTCCGCCGGCGCAGGGTACCGGCTCTATCGCGCGGAACGGCCGAAAAAAAGCCCCCGGGGTCGTTAAACCCCGGGGGCCCTTCGTCAGGTGTTTAGTACGTTGTCCAGACGCTGCCCTTGGTGTCGGTATGCGTGCACCGAACCAAGATGTTGCCGATGTTGGCATCGGCCGTCGAGTTGACGTAGTGCCAGCCGGTGCCATCTGCCAAGGACGCGAGCGCGGCTGCGGTCTCGGCGTTGCTGTCCGCATGGTAGTTCGGAGTCTTCGCCATCGGGATGACGTTGAGGTACTTGCCCGCGACGGTCAGAGACGCCATCAACGCCGGGTAGATGCCTTCCATGTCCCCGTAGTAGATGCTCATGGCCGAGCGGACGGCGCCTAGGTTGCCCTTGGACGCGCCTTCCGACGACTTGCGAATGAGTTCAGCGAACTTCGGGATCGCGATCGCCGCGAGAATACCGATGATCGCAACGACGATCATCAACTCGATGAGCGTGAATCCCTTCCGGCCCGACTTCTTCAACTTCTTCATTGCATGACCCCCTTTGTGCCGTTATGTATGTATCAAGAGTAAATGTTCTTTATGTCGGCACGATAGCCACGCCTGGCGAAGTATAGCTTCAGGAGACGCCCCTGTCAAGGAAACGAAAAGAAAATTGAGCGTGACTTAAGTTTCAGATCAAGGGCCAGCCCACGGGGAGGAGGTGGAAAAAGCCGAATATAGCCCCGATGGCCAGGAAAGGGCCGAAGGGGATGGCGTCTCCGCGCCCCGCCTTGCCCGCACG
>CXWL01007948.1_pt1 | contig 48571 bp, 24 predicted proteins | sample 590931 | NCBI WGS metagenome assembly CXWL01 (sample SAMEA3498368, study PRJEB10139) | groundwater metagenome | biome: water well; material: biofilm material | place: Germany | collected 2015-04-27 | reverse complement strand
GCGCAGGGCATGGATGTGCACCCGCACCGCTCCGGTGCCGTCGGCGGCACTTTCGGAGCCCGCAAGCCGCTGCCAGAGCTGCTCCTCCGAAACCGGCCGGCCGGCGACGAGGGCCAGGGCCTCGAGTAGCCGGAACACCTGTGGCGTGAGCGCGATCGGCCGGCCGGCGACGCGCGCCTCGCGGCCCCGGAGGTCGACGACGAGGTCCCCAACCGCGATCTCGTCGGTCGCCCGCCGGGCGCTCCGCCGGACGAGAGCACGCAGCCGGGCGACCAGCTCGGCGAGCTCGAAGGGCTTGGTGAGGTAATCGTCGGCGCCGTCATCCAACGCCGCGATGCGCTCGTTCACCGAGCCGAGAGCCGTCAGGATGAGCACCGGGACGTCGCGCTCGCGCCGCAGGTGACGGAGGAACCGGCGGCCGTCGAGACCGGGCAGCATGAGGTCGAGCACCACGACGTCGAGCTCGCCGGAGAGCGCGAGATCGAGGCCGGTGTTGCCGTCCGCCGCCCGCTCGACCTCGAACGCCTTTTCTCCCAACGCCGCTACCAGCAGACCGGCGAGATCGTCGTCGTCCTCGACCAGCAGGAGCCGCATCGACCCATGCTGGCACAACTCGGGGGCGTCAACCGACCCTCGACCGTGGCTCATGGCCGGAGGATGCAAGGCGCTACTCGAGGAACCGTGGATGGCGCATCACGCGCACAGTGGTCGGCGGGTCGGTCGGCAGGAAACCATAGAGCCACAGCCCCAGACGTCCTCCGAGCATCAGGGACAGGGTGTCCACCCGCCCGTCGGTCACCGCCCATGCGAGCAGCAGTCGTTGCCTGGACTCGGCTACCGCTGTCCAGCCGCTGCTGCGATCGACAGCGGCCAGAGCGAGCTCGAGCGGCGCTCCCCCGGTGCGGCGACGGACCGCCAGCCACAGCACCTGCCGACCCTCGGCGTCCGTCATCGTGGCGATGGTCGACGGCCCAAACGCGCTGGTCGCTGGTAGTGCCGCGAGGTTGAAGTCGAATCTCGTCGACAACGCGCCCGCTGGCAGCCGCGCAGCGACGCTGGTCGCGAAGCTGAGCCCCGCCGAGCCACTCCAGTGGGAGGGGTCGCCGCTCTCGAAGCCGTCCGCGAACACCAGGTTGCCGACGGTGTCCATGTCGGTCGCGCTGTTGTCGCCGAGCGACGGATCCACGACGCTCGCGCCGGCCGCAATCGTTGCGGTATTGACCAGTGGCGAGGTGGCGCCAGCGGAGAGCGTGCACGAGGCGGTGTACATCACGGTCGAGCCGACCGGCAGGCTCAGGGTGTCGCCGATGTTCGCGGTCGACGGGCCAGCCGTGTTGCCGGTCGCGCCGCCCGTGGTCGAGCTGGTGAAGCTGTGGCTCGCGCAGCCGGCCGGGAACACGTCCGTGACGACCGAGCCGGGTGCCGGGCTCGGCCCGGCGTTCGACGCATGAATGATGTAGACCACCGTCGCGCCGGGGCTGGTGTTGCCGACACCGTCGCTCTTCGTGATCGCCAGATCTGCCGGCGGCAGCGCGACGTCGAGGGTGGCGCCCGCCGTGTTGCCGGCACCGGCGTTGCTCGAGCTGACCACGCCGGTGGTGTTGACCTTCGACCCGGTCGTGGTTGCGACGACGTCGACGTGCAACGTGCAGGGGGCGCCGGCGACGACCGTCGCGCCGGAGACGGCGACGCTGGTGGCGCCGGCCGACGGCGCGAAGCTCGGCGAGCCGCAGCCACTGCTCCCCGCGTTGGGCGTCGAGGCCACGATGAGGCCGGCCGGCAGCGGGTCGACGAAGCCGACCCCCTGAAGGCTCTCGACTGTGTTCGGATTGGTGACGGTGAAGCTCAGCGTCGAGACCTCGCCGAGGTATACCGCAGCAGGTTCGAAGGCCTTGGCGAGGGACGGAGCGGCAAGCAGCTCGTCGGCCCCGATGTCCGGCGTGGCATCGCGGGTCTCGCCGTCGAAGTCGAGCGGCACCGCGGCGAGCATCGTGCCGGCGTTACGGTTGGGCGACACGGACCCCGGCACCACGTGCAGGTCGGTGGCCGCGGCGACGAAGGGGACGTCGCCGCCTACGCTGTGCGTATCCTGGCCGGTTGCCTGGTAGTCGGCGAGCGTCGTCAGGTCGCTGCCGCTGCGCGCGGTGTAGGTGCTGCCGTCGCCGGGATGCGCCTCGATCAGGTTGTAGTCCGAGGACCAGCCCGAGGTGGCATCCAGATAGAGCCCGTACTGGGTCGCGCCGCTGCGCGCGGACACCAGCAGGTTGTTCTGGCTGTCGACAGTGTTGGCCCCGGCCTTGTAGAGAACCGCCGAGATCGCTGCGGTCGACCCTGTCGCCTCCCCCGCGAGATAGATGCTGTTGTGGTACAGACGGGTGGTCCCAATGCTGCTCTGAAAGTAGATCCCGTACGCCCGGCCCGCACCACCCTGGTCGAGCGAGATCATGTTGTTGGCGATCAGGGTGTCGGCGTCTGCCGTCGAGACAGAGTGGTAGATGCCATGGCGATCCGGGGAGGCGGCCGCCGCGTGGAGGTCGAAGAGGCGGTTGTCGGTGAAGATGCTGTTGCGCGGGAATCCCGGCGAGGAGTCGGTGTAGATGCCGTACAACGATCCTGAGACGGGGCTCGGCACCGCGTTGTGGATGGTGCAGTGGTCGACCGTCGTCGCGTCCAGCTCAGCGCTCACCTCGACGCCGATGCCGAGGCTCCCGCTCGCCCCGAAGTTGACGATCTCGCTGGCGGTGATCCGGTTGCGGCTGTTCGCGTTGCCCGCCGTCCCGAAGATGCCGACACCGATGTTGCCGCGATTCGCGCCGGTTGGATCGCCGATCGTGCAGTTGGCCACCAGGTTGTCGTCGTTGCCGCTGGCGGCCGTCGTCTGGCCAATGAACAGCACACCGATTCCCTGGCTGCTGGAGATGTTGGTCTGGCTGGCGGCGTTGCCCTGCAGGTTCAGGTTGCGGAAGGTGTTGCTGTCGGCGTCGTTGCGCAGCCAGACGGTCGGCCCGTAGGTGGTCTCGAGGTTGCGGATGGTCATGTCCCTCGAGCTGCCGCCGCTGTTCGAGCCGTCGAAGACGAAGTGCTTCGCTCCTTCGAGGACGAAGATGCCGCCGAGCTCGTTGCCGGTGATCAGCACCGTGGCACCGGCGTCCGGCCGGAACGTCACCGTGTTGGCGGCGCTCATCGTCGCCACCGCGGCCAGCATGTAGCCACCGGTCGGCGCGGTATGGGTGCCGGCGCGGATCAGGAACGTCACCGCGCCGCTGACGCCATTGGCGGTGAGGTCGGCGATGGCGGCTTCGATCGAGGCGTAGGTCGGCGAGCTGCCGCCGATGGTGTAGGCGCCCGCCAGGGGGCCGGCCACCGAGGTGCGGGCGCTGGCGCTCGCCGGCACGCCGTCGTCGTCGGCCTGGTCGGCGGCGGTGACGGCGGCGTCGCAGCCAATGACGTCGGTGCCGTGGGCGGTGGCGTCGGCAACGGTGAGCGTCAGGGTGAGCGTGGCGTTGGAGTTGCCAGGAAGCGACGCCAGGCTCCATTCGCCGGTACCGCCGTTCCAGGCGCCGGCCGTGGGCACGGCGCTCGAGAGCCCGACGCCGCTCGGCAGGAGCAGGGCGATGTCGACGACGATGCCCGTCGTCGTCGTGCTGGCGACATTCGAGAGCGTCACCAGATAGGTGAGCGGTCCGGCGCCGACGTTCGTGAGGTAGGGGTCGACGGACTCGGAAATCGCCAGCTCGAGGTCGTGGGGCTCCGCCTCATGGGCGCCGATGTCGCAGCCGTCGGCAGCGTTTGGTACCGCGGCGAGGTCGCGCGGCCGGAAGCGCCCCCGGGCGTCCTCGTGCTCGCCGGTCACCGCGCAGCTGCCCTGGTCGAGCGCCGGGCTCGTGCCCTGGGGCGCCATGGTGCGGACGCAGACGCCGCCGGGCAGCGGGCTCGAGCAGCCGTTGTCCTGGAGCGGCCCCAGCTGCGGCCCGCCCTCGAGGTCGGTCGCCGTCGTCGGGCAGTTGGGGGAGCTCACCCCGAAGAGGTTGTAGCTCGACGTGAAGCTGGCGCCGCTCGCGCAGTCGACGCCGACGAAGGCCGTGTTGGCGCCGAAGATCGACGACTGAGCGGTCACCGCGCCGGTCGCGTAGATGCCGCCGCCGATGCCAACGCCCGGGGAAGGGCCGTTGCCACCGTTCGCGGCGTTGCCGGCGAGGGTGCTGTCCACCACGGTTGCCGCCGCGCTGTGCAGGCCGCCGCCGTCGGCCTGACCGCCGACATCGAGACCCTCACCGCCGCTCGCGGTGTTGCCGCCGAGCGTGCAGTTGACCAGCGAGCCGATGGCGCCGCTGGCGAAGATGCCACCACCCTGGGCAAGCCCGCCAGTGGAGCCGAAACCACCCGCCGCCACATTGCTTCCGAAGCTCGCGCGCCGGAGGTCGGTGATCGTTCCGGTGCTGCGCAGAGCGCCGCCGCGGGCCATACCGCCGGTGGTGCCGCCGAGGCCGCCCGAGGCCGCGTTGCCGTCGAAGCGCGCGTCGCTGAGCGAGGTGAGCGAGCCGCCGAGCTGGGAGATCGCACCGCCGAAAGCGGCGCCGCCGGTGACGTCGCCGGCACCACCGAGGGCGACGTTGCTTGCGAAGACGACAAACTGCAGGTTGGGGGTGGTCGTCGTGTCGAGGTCGAGGGCGCCGCCGCGCGCCGCACCGCCGGTTGTGGTCCCGGAGCCGGCGAGCGCGTTGTTGCCCTGGAAGGTCGTGCGCCAGATGTTGCCGAGGTTGGAGCCGCTGGCGGTGGCGATCGCGCCCCCGAGCGCGCCGCCGCCGGCGCCCGCCGACCCCTCGCCACCGAACACCAGGTTGGCCGAGAACGTTGTGTCAGTGAGCTGCAGCTCGTTGGGCTGCGTGTCGGCGAGGGAGATCGCGCCGCCGCTGCCCTGACCGCCGGTACCCGACGGGTTGTCGGCGCCACGCGCGATGTTGCCGTCGAAGATCGTCGAGCTGGCGATCAACCTGCCGGAGGACTCGAGGCGGATGGCACCACCGGCGCCGTCTCCCGTCGCGGGCGCGACACAGCCGTGGCGCAGCGTCAGCCCAACCAGCTCGAGAGTCCCGTTGGTGACGTTGAAGAGCCGGAAGGCGTCCGCCTGGGAGTTGGCGCACCCCGCCGGCCCGCGGGCGATGACGCTGCCGCCGAACGCCAGGATCCGGATATCGCTGGTGACGGTCGGCAGCCCGGCGTAGGCCCCGGCGAGGGCGTTCGAGTGGGTGGTGTCGGCGCTGGCGAGCGAAACGTCGGCGCCAAGGCGGATGATGTCGAGCCCAGAGGTGCCGGCCCGGCAGCCGCCGAACGCGCTGTTGGTGTTGGCAGCGATGATCGCCTCCCACAGCTCGCAATTGCTGCCGTCGACCACGAGTGTGGCGTCGGCGAGCACCATGTCGTCGAACCGGGCCGACGCGTTGTCGGTCGTTACGCCGTTGTACACCCCGACGCAGGAGACCTCGAGGCCGAGGCCGGCGACCCCGCCCGACACGATGAGGGAGCCGGAGAGCCCCTCCCAGCCGCCGCTGAACGCGCCGTCGGAGAGCTGGTTGTTGGTGAGCTCGCCGTCCGAGCAGTCGCTGGTGCCGTAGGCCCGCAGCGTGACGTAGCAGGTCTCAGCCGACGCGTTGGTGGCCTTGTAGTGGGCCGCGAACAGGTACTGGCCCGCGCCGGTGGCGACGCATTGCCGCATCCCGATATTGGGTGATCCGTCGATCTGCGCGGCGCCCGGGCCGACGTCGACCGGTGGCGAGCCGTCGTTGACCCGCGACAGGTTGCCGCCGGTGGCCGTCCACCCCGCCGTGTCGGTGTCGAAGTGGCAGTTGGTGAGCAGGTTGCCGGCGACGCTGCGGCAGTCGGCGTGGGCGGCGGCGGCGCACAGGCAGGCAACCGCCAGGGCGAGACGCAGCGCCAGGAGGCCTCGGGAAGGGCCGAGGGGGGAACAGGTCTCGCCACAGCGGGCCATCGTCGTCATGGTTTCTCTCTCCGAACGTGCACTTGGCGGGTGCCAGACGGAACCCGACCGTCCAGAGAGTAGCCAAGCGCACGTTAAAGGACCGTTAGCGCTTGCCCATGCGGCTCACTCCCGACGTTCGAGGGCGGTTGCGCCGATGGCGAGATTGCTCCCGTCGGCGCGTCGGCGGCGGGAGCGTCATGCCGGGTTTTCAGCGCTCCGGGTCGATCGCCAGGAATCGGGGCGCTTGCAGGACGACGGCCGCCGGCTGCCCCCCGGGCCCGGCGAGTCCATCGAGCCAGAGCGCCAGGCGCCCGTCGAGGTAGAGCGCCAGCGTCCCGTCGCGCTCGCCGGGCGTTGCCGCCTGCCACTCGAGCCGCAGCTGCTGGGGCTGACCCGCCACCTCCTCTCAGCCGCTCGCCGAGCGCAGCCCATCGTCGCTCGCCACCAGGCGTAGCTCGAGCACCTGGGCGCCACCCTCGAGCCGGGCCTCGATGGCGAAGACCTCCCCACCCGTGGCGTCGGAGGCGATGGCGAGCGGCGACGGGGCAAGGTCCGCGAGCGCCGCCAGTATCGAGACGTCATACTCGAATCCGACCTCTGCGCTGTTGTCCACGCCTAGGGCCTTCCAGGCCACCAGACCCGCCGGCACTTGATCGCCCCAGCGACTCGTGCCCCCGCTTTCGAAGTCGTCGCTGAAGATCGAGGGGAGGGTGTCGATGTCGGTGGCGCTGTTGTTGGCCGGCACCGGGTCGCCCACGTTGGCCGGTGGCGACACCGTGGCCGTGTTGGTGACGAGCCCGCTCGCCGACGGCGCCACCGTGCAGGTGGCCGAGTAGGTGACGCTGCCACCGACGGGCAGGTTCACCGTGTCGGCGATGTTTCCCGCTCCCGCCGCCGTGCAAGTGCCACCGCCCGCGCCGGTGCAGGTCCAGGTGCAGCCGGTGAGCACCGCGGGGAAGGTATCGACCACCGTGCTTGCCGGCGCGGCGCTCGAGCCACCGTTGCTCGCCGTGATCGTGTAGGTGAGCGATCCACCCGGCGTCGCCGCGGTGGTCCCGTCGCTGTTGGTGATCGCGAGGTCGGCGGCGATCAGCGTGTCGACGTCGCTCGCGCTGTTGTTGGCGGGCATCGGGTCGCTCGCCCCGCCGGGCCCGCTGACGATCACCGTGTCGACGAGGGAGCCGGTGGCGGAGGCGGCGATGGTGCACCCCGCCACGTAGGTGACGCTCGCCCCCACCGGCAGGCTCACCGTGTCGGCGATGTTGCCCGCGCCCGAGGCCGTGCAGGTGCCGCCGCCGCTGCCGGTGCAGCTCCACGAGCAGGTGAGCGAGGCCGGGAAGATGTCGGTCACGGTGCTCCCCGGAGCATCGCTCGGGCCACCGTTGAAGGCGGTGATCGCATAGGTCACGCTGCCGCCGGGGATTGCCGTCGTCACGCCGTCGGTGAGGCTCACCGCGAGGTCGGCGACTCGCGCCAGGCCGTCGACGTCGAGCGCGCTGTTGTTGGCCGACGTGGGATCGGTGATCCCGGCCGCCGGCGTCACCGTCGCGAGGTTGAGCAGCAGGCCCGAGGCGTTCGCCGCGACGCTGCAGAACGCATCGTAGGTGACGCTGGCGCCCGCCGGCAGGTCGACGGTGTCGGCGATGTCGCCGAAGCCGAACCCCGCGCAGGCGCCGCCGAGGCTCCCGGTGCAGATCCAGCTACAGGTGAGACTCGGGGGGAAGCTGTCGCTCACCAGGGTGCCCGGCGCGTGGCTCGGCCCGGCGTTGGCGGCCGTGATCGTGTAGAACACCGAGCCGCCCGGCGTCGCCGTCGTCACCCCGTCCGTGTTGGTGATCGCGAGGTCGGCGCGCGGAGCCAGGGTGTCGCTGTCGGTGGCGCTGTTGTTGGCGGGTGCCGGGTCGGACACCCCGCCGGCGGTCACCGTGGCCGTATTGGACAGCGTGCCGGTCGCTGCGAGCGAGATCGTGCAGCTCGCCGTGTAGGTGACGCTGCCGCCAACGGGGAGGCTCACCGTGTCGTGGAGGTCGCCCGAGCCCGACGTGGTGCAGCTGCCACCGCCCGCGCCCACGCACGTCCAGGTGCAGAGGAGCTCGGGCGGGAACGCGTCGTCTACCGTCGCGGCCAGTGCGTCGTCGGGGCCCGCGTTGCTCGCCGCGATCGTGTAGGTCAGCGAACCGCCCGGCGCCGCCGTCGTCACCCCGTCGGTCTTGGTGATCGAGAGGTCGGCCGTCGGCGGGGCGAACACGTACACCGCGCCCGCTCCCAGCTCCGAGTCGTCGGCCTGGTTGCCGTCAACCCCGGTGGCGTTACTGGCCTCGACAAAGGCTCCTACCAACGCCGTGCTCCCAGAGATCGCCACGCTGTAGCCGAACTGGTCGTTAGCGCCGGTGTTGGAGGCCTTGAGGTAGGCCTGCCGGCTCCAAGTGGTGCCCATTCTCGCGAACACGTATGCCGCGCCCGCCGACCCTGCCGAGTTGTCGGCCTGGTTGCCGTCGATGCCCGTGGCATTGCTGTCCTCGCCATTGGCTCCCACTACGACCGTGTCCCCGGAGACCGCCACGCTCCGGCCGAACTCGTCGCTAGCGTCGGTGTTGGAGGCCTTGAGGTAGGCCTGCTGGCTCCAGGTGGTACCGCTTCTCGCGAACACGTAGGCCGCGCCCGCCTTCATTGCTGAGTTGTCGGCCTGGTTGCCGTCAACGCCCGTGGCATTGCTGGCCTCGCAATTGGCTCCCACCACCACGGTGTTCCCGGAAATCGCCACGCTCGCGCCGAAACTGTCGTCGCCGTCGGTGTTGGAGGCCTTGAGGTAGGCCTGCTGACTCCAGGTGGTGCCGCCTCTCGCGAAGACGTACGCCGCGCCCGCACTAGCGGCCGAGTTGTCGGCCTGGTCGCTGTTGATGCCCGTGGCGTTACTGGCCTCTAAAAATGCCCCCACCACGACCGTGTCCCCGGAGATCGCCACGCTCCCGCCGAAGAAGTCGCTAGCGTCGGTGTTGGAGGCCTTGAGGTAGGACTGCTGGCTCCAGGTAGTGCCGCTGCGTACGAACACGTACGCCGCGCCCGCAAACGGTGCCGAGATGTCGGCCTGGTTGCCGTCGATGCCCGTGGCATTGCTCGACTCGCCCCGGGCTCCCACCACGACTGTGTCCCCAGAAATCGCCACGCTGTAGCCGAAATTGTCGAAGCTCAGCGGCCCTATGTTGAAAGCGGAGGCCTTGAGATAGGCCTGCTGGCTCCACGTGGTGCCGTTCCTCACGAACACGTAGGCCGCACCCCTCTCGAATGCCGAGTTGTCGGCCTGGTTGCCGTCGATGCCCGTGGCGTTACTGGCCTCCCTAAATGCCCCCACCACGACCGTGTCCCCGGAGATCGCCACGCTGTAGCCGAAGGAGTCGTTAATGTCGGTATTGGAGGCCTTGAGGTAGGCCTGCTGGACCCATGTCGTGCCGCTTCTCACGAACACGTATGCTGCGCCCGCCGCCGGTGCCGAGCTGTCGGCCTGGTTGCCGTCAACGCCGGTGGCGTTGCTGGACTCGCCAGGGGATCCCACCACCACCGTGTCCCCCGAGATCGCCACGCTGAGGCCGAAATTGTAGTTGGCCTTGGTGTTGGAGGCCTTGAGGTAGGCCTGCTGGACCCAGGGATCGACGGTCAGCGGGTAGACCGCGCCGGCGTCGTCGACCAGGAGGGTCAGGGTCGCTCCGGCCACCTCGAGGCGCGTCGGCAGCGTGCGCCCGCGCGCATCCCAGGTCACGAGGCCGGCGTAGGTGAAGGCGGCGGAGCCATCCGCCCGGCTGAAGCGCGCGCCGTCGGCGGTGGCCGCGGCGACGAAGGGACCCTGCCAGGTGAGCTCCAGGCGCAGCGGCTGCGCGCCGTCGCCGCCCGCCGGCGGGGAGGCGAGCGTGAATCCCTGCTCGAGACCGCTCGGGGTGTTGTGCCACCACTCCGACAGCGTCGCGTCCCAGGAGTAGGTGACGGTGGCCTGCTCGGCGGTGATTGCCCGCGGCCGGTCGACGGGCACGAGCGTGCCATAGCCGTAGCCGCGGAGACGCAAGCTCCAGCCCGCGCCGGAGCCGAGCCGCGTCGTCCCGTCGGGGCGATAGGCCACCGCCCAGCCCTGTGCCGGGCTCTTGGCCTGGAAGCCACCTTCCCCGTCGGCCACGGCGCGGTAGGCAGAGGACTCGACCTGCGTGCGCAGGGCGGCCCAGTCGGTGGCGCTGAGCCCCGCAGGGAGCTCGGGCTCGGCGGCGCGCGCCGCCGTCGCGCCGTCGATCGTCGAGGTGATCTGCGGCAGGCCGTCCGGGATGACCGTCGCGCCGACCGGCAGCGCCATGGCGACCAGCACCAGAGCTCCTGCGGTGACCCGACGACGCCACGGGGTCTGCGAGGGCGACCCCGGGAGGGTCTGCGGGCGGGCTCCGACGAGGCGCGGATGGGTCGGCATGACGTCTCCAGTGCGCGGTGGGCGCGGGCGACCTGAGGCTGACGTCTCCGAGTGTAAGGGAAACGAACGTTAAGGGACCGTTAGCACAGGTCACGGGGGAACCGGACCCGTGGCGGACAGCAGGCTCTCGGGCTCACGGGTAGAGAACGAGAACGGTCAGGTAGGCCGCGTACGTGGCGAGCAAAATGGCGCCATCGCGAGGCACCAGGCGGCGATCCCAGATGACGAGCGGGAAGAGCAGGACCGCAAAGCCGAGCATCACCACCATGTCGGGCGCCACCATCCGCGGTGCGATGGCGATCGGGCGGAGCAACCCGGTGGCACCGAGGATCATCAAGGTGTTGAAGATGTTCGAGCCCACGACGTTGGCAATCGCCATCTCGGGCTGGCGTTTGAGAACTGCCGCGAGGCTCGCCACCAGCTCGGGCAGCGAGGTACCGATGGCTACCACGGTGAGGCCGATCACCCGCTCGCCGACCCCCAGCGCCGCAGCCAGCGAGACTGCGCCGCGGACCAGCAGCTCGGCACCGAGCACGAGGCCGGCGAGGGCGGCCGCCAAACCAAGCACGAGAAACGGGAGCGGGCGAGGGGCCATCACCAGGGCCTCGGGCGGCACCTCCGCGCCGATCGCGGCGCGCTCCGCGGCGTCGACCTCGTAGCGCGCGACCCACACCGAGTACGCCATGAAGGCCCCCAGCGAGGCGAGAAAGAAGAGCGCCTCCACGCGGTCGAAGCTGCCGTCGCGGCAGAGCAGCAGGAGAATCCACGAAGCCAACACCATGAAGGGATACTCGAAGCGCAGCAGGCGGTGCTGGACCGTGATGCGGCCAAGGAGGCTGCAGGCTCCGAGGATGAACCCGATGTTGGCGATATTCGACCCCACGACGTTGCTCATGGCGAGGTCCGACGACCCGCGCAGCGCGGCAGCCACCGACACCGACAGCTCTGGCATCGAGGTTCCGGCGGCGACGACGGTCAAGCCGATCACCGCCGGCGTCAGGCGCGCCCGCCGGGCCAGCGCCGCGGCGAGGTCGACGAGACGGTCGCCCGCGACGGCCAGAACGGCCGCCCCACCGACGATGAGAAGGAGGTCGATCAGCACGCGGTGTTACCTCCGCCCGCACGAGCGGGATCTACGCCAGGGATGTTCGACCGCCGAGCTCACGAGGCCGGCGTAGGTGAAGGCGGCGGAGCCATCCGTCTGGCGGAAGCGCGCGCCATCGGCGGTGGCCGCGGCGACGAAGGGGCCCTGCCAGGTGAGCTCCAGGCGCAGCGGCTGCGCGCCGTCGCCGCTCGCCGGCGGGGAGGCGAGCGTGAATCCCTGCTCGAGGCCGCTCGGAGTGTTGTGCCACCACTCCGAGAGCGTCGCGTCTCAGGAGTAGGTGACTGTGCCCTGGTCGGCGGTGAGCGCCCGCGGCCGTCGCGCCGAGGGCGAGAATCATGGCAGGCCAGGCGGCTCGGCTGCGGCGGAAAGGCGACATAGGGCCCTCCCAACTGACAGAAGACATTTCGACCCGAAAGAACCGACAGTCAAAGGACGTCGGCGCTCGTCGAGCGAAACGCGACATTTCTTTCGAATCCTATGAGATCCGGGGCTGGGCTCAAGGCGCCGTCACCGACCACGCCGACGTGCTCCCTGACTCGAAGCCGTTGCTGAACAGGAAGGTGCAGGCCGGGCTGGTGTTGGTCGGGTCGCCGTCGTCGCAGTCGCAGGCGGCGCCGATGCTGTCGTTGTCGGCGTCGACCTGATCGGGGTTGAACACCGTCGAGCAGTTGTCGCAGGCGTCGCCGACGCCGTCGCCGGCGAGGCTCTTGCGCTGGTAGAGGGCGAGCACCTCGGCGTCGCTGAGGGCTCCGGAGAAGAGGCCAACCTCGTCGACCACGCCGGTAAGGTCGAGGCCGTTGGAGCGGCGACCGATGTGGACGGCGGTTGTATTGCTGGCGCCGACGGCGGAGGCGGTGTCGATCGCCGAACCATCCGGGAGCCCATCGACGTAGAGCTTCAGGGTGGTGCCGCTGCGCACGAAGGCGACATGGTGCCAGGTGCCGTCGTTGACCGCGACCGACGAGTCGATGCTCGGAAAGTTGGTGCCGTCGGTGCGCACCGCGCGCAGGTGGCCGCGGCTGGCCACGGCGGCGGTTTGGTTGTAGACCCGGATCGTCCACGGGAAGTTTCCGGGCTGTTCCTTGCCGACAATGGTGTTGGTGGTGCTCGACGTGTTGACTTGCCCAGCGGGCAGCTTGACCCAGGCGGCGACGGTGAAGCCGGGGCCAGTGAGGTCGAGGGCGGCGGAATGGGGTACGTCGACGGAGTCGCCGACGCCATCGAAGGCGAGCGCGGCGCCGGAGATCCCCGGGACCCACTTCGGGCTGCCGCCGAGCGTGCCGTTGTGGCCGCCGATCGAGTCGTACGCCGTGGGGTCATTGCCCTCGTCGAGCAGCCGCCAGATGGCGACCGGCGGCTGGCCGAGGGCGAGGTCGCGGTCGGCCTGTTGAGGATTGTAGAGCGCGCTGCAGTTGTCGACCGCGTCATCGAAGGCGTCGTTGTCGACGTCGCGCGCCTCGTAGGCACCGGGGTCGCAGCCGTCGTCGACGTTCGAGATTTCGACGAGGTCCACGGGTCGGGAAAACGCGCGCGCGTCGGCCGTGACGCTGGCCGCAACGCAGCTCCCATGGTCCGGCGCCGAGCCCCACAGGTTGAGCGGCATGGTCGGCAGGCAGCTGCCGTCGGGCAGCTTGACGGCGCAGCCGTGGTCGCCGAGGCCGAGCAGCGACGAGCCGACGCCGACCTGGTCGGCGGTGGCGGTGAAGGTGCAGGTGGTGGTGCCGCCGACCGTGTTGTAGCCGAGGCTGGAGAGGAGAGGGCCCCCGTCCTCCGTGCAGTCCGAGGCACTGGTGACGCCGCCAACCGTCGCGGTGTTGCCTTCGAGCACCGAGTTGCCGAGGGCGAGCGGATTCTCGACGAAGAGACCCCCGCCGCGCGCGGTGCCGTTGCCGGCGCCGCCGGTGCCGGCGATCGCCTGGTTGTCGGCGACGGTCAGGAACTGGGCGTTCACGGAGGTTCCGTTGTAGTGATACAGGCCGCCGCCCGCGGCGTCGCCGCCGGTGCCGCTCGTGCTCGCCCCGCCGATGGCGCGGTTGCCGGTGAAGGTGACATTCACCAGCGCGATGCCGCCGTCGTCGAGCATCAGGCCGCCGCCCAGGGCGGGAGCGGCGGTCCCGCTCGCCACGTCGCCGGACTGCACGAGGTTGTCCTCGAAGGTCACGCCGGAGAGGACGCCGTACGCGCTCGGCAGGTACGCGCCGCCACCGAACACCTCGCCGGGGCTGCCGGGCGTTGCCAGCGCCGCATTGCCGACGAAGCGCGAGCGGACCAGCGTGAGAGCCGACGAGGAGCCGGGGTTGTAGTAGAAGGCGCCTCCCAGCGGGAAGCCCCCGATCGCCGTGTTGCGGTCGAAGACGAGGCCGGAGAGCCAGGGGTGAGCGGCGCCGGTCGACAGAGCGCCTCCCTCGGCACTGCCGTCCCCGCTGGCCGCGTTCGTGACGAAGACGGAGTCGGCGAGGGCGACGATGCCGAGGTCGTCGTGGATCGCGCCGCCCGCACCGCTCGAGCTGCCCCCACTCGCCTGATTCGACGTGAACGTCGACCCCGAGATCGTCACCTCGACGCCCGTCGTGCGAACTGCCCCGCCCCTGGCGAAGAGACCTACAGTGGAGTTGTTCTCGAAGTTGGCGTCGGCGACCGCCAGCGGGCCGTCGGCAGCGATGGCTCCCCCTCCCTCCGGGGCGCCGGGAGTGCCATGGGCTAGATTGTCCGTGAAGTGGGTCCCCACGAAGGCGCCAAGGGAGCTGGACCCATGGAGATCGACCGCTCCACCTCGGGCAGACGGCGAGTCCGAGATGGCGGTGTTGCCGGAGAAGGTCCCACCGACGACCGCCAGCGCGCCACCGAGCACGAGTACCGCACCGCCGACGTTGGCGCAGCCGTTGCGCAGCGTCAGTCCGACGAGGGTGAGGCTGCCGCCGCCCGTGACGTTGAGCAGCCGAAATTCGTCGCCCTGGTCGGGCGCGGCGCAGGTGGCGGCAGGCGCGCGCTCGACGACGCTGCCGGTGCCCGCAGCGAGGACGATCTCGCTGGTGACGTCGGGCAGCCCGGCGTAGGCGCCCTGCAGCTGGGTCGAGCGCCCGGTGTCGGCCGTGGTGAGTGTGGCATCGGCGTCGAGGACGAGGACGTCGGGACCGGACTCGGCGTCGACGCAGCCTCCCACCGTGGTGGTGTCGGTGTTGGCGGCCTCGATGGCGTCGCCGAGCGCGCATGCGCCGCCGACGTGATGGACCTCGCCCACCAGCGCCCGCTCGACGGCGCCGAGGTCGCAGGCGGCGCCGGGTGTGGTGTCGCCGTCCTGCGGGCGGCTGGCCCCGAGCTGGTCGACGGTGACCGGAGTCGAGCCGTCGATGCGCGTGCAGTCGGTGACCGCGTCGATCGCGACGCTGCCGAAGAGGGGTGAGTGGGCGACCCTTCCCGCGCTGAAAGACAGCGGCGCGAGGGCGAGCTGGGTGGCGGTGACCTGGGTGAAGTCGGTACCGTCGAGGGCGACGCAGGTGCCGTCCTCGTCGAGGTTGTTGCCGAGTGCCGCAAAAGTGCCGGGGGCGAGGTTGAAGCAGTCGCCGCCCTCGGAGTTGCCGGCAACGATCGAATTCTTGACGGTCAGGGCACCGGCGTTACCAATGCCACCACCACTGGGCGGGCCGGCTACGGCGTTGCCGCTGATCGTCACGAAGTCGAGCTCGACCGCGGCGCCGGCGGCGTTGCCGATCCCACCACCGCCCGTCCCCAGCGCGGTGTTGCCGCTCACCGTGCTGTCGAACACGGTCAGCGTGCCGAGGTTGCCGATGCCGCCGCCGCCGCCGGTGCCGGCGGAGTTGCCGACGATGGCGCTGCGGACGATGGTCAGGGGGACGCCGGTGCCGTTGCCGATCGCCCCCGCGCGGGCCGCGGAGTTGTTCGAGAAAGTACTGTCGACGATCGACACCGAGCTGCCGTTGGCAGTGTCGAGCCCGCCGCTCGCGTCGCTGCCCTGGTTGCCGTCGACGACGACGTGGTCGAGCGCCAGGGTCGCGCTGGCGACGCGAATCGCGCCGCCGTCGTTGTTCGCTCCTCCTGTGCCGTCGATGCAGCCGTTGCGGAGCGTCAGGCCATGGAGGGTGAGGTTGGCCGGCGACACGGCGCGCAAGAGGCGAAACTCCGAACTCTGCAGCGTGCCGTCGAGGGTGCAGTCGAGCCCGCTGTCCCGCTCGATCGTCGCCCCGTTGCCCTCGATGACGATCGTCGAGGTGATCTTCGGCAGGCCGTTCGATGCGTCGACCGGGTCGGCGTCGGGCAGGGTGTACGTCGACGCGGCGGCCAATTGGATGGTGTCGGATCCGCTGCCCGCCAGGCAGTCGTTGTTGTCGACCTGGGCGTCGGTGTTGGCGTTGTGGATCGCCTCGCGCAGCGAGCAGATGCCGTTGCTCGACACCGCGACCGCGCCGGCGGCAACGGTGATGGTGACGGCGCCGGCGGGCAGCGCCAGGGCGGCGATCACCGGGACGCAAGCCAGCAGGGACGCCACTAGCCGTGGCGGGCGGACAGTGGGCAGGGTGAGTGAGCGACAGCGGGCGGGTTCGCGGGAGGGCGTCATGATCGGCTCCGGGCGCGGGCAGCGCAGGCTGGGTAACGGCAAGGTCGAAATGGGCCGATGATAGCCCTTCGAACGTTAAGGAAACGTTACGTCAGGGTCCGTCACGGAGGCCTTGCCCACAGCCAACGTCTCGTGCACGGTTCCTGGCGCTCGCGCTCTGGCCGGCTCGGGACACCGAACCGGCCAGGAGGGACGGCGCCCTCAGGGCTCCGGCGGAGCGCTTGGCGACCGACTCAGCACCAGCGTCACCGGCCGCTGCGCGAGTCCGGCGCAGCCGTCGAGCCAGAGTGCCAGCCGGTCGTCGAGGTAGAACGCGAGCGTGCCGTCGCGCGCGGTCCCGGTCGACGGAGTCCACTCGAGCCGGAGCTCCTGGCGCTGCTCGGCGACCTCGGTCCAGCCGCCGGTCCGGAACACGGCACCATCGTCAGCGCCCAGGCGCAGCTCGAGGGGGGCGCCGGCGGCAGAGCGCCGGACCTCGACCCGATACGCCGGGCGCCCCTCGACGTCGAGCGCCTGCGCGAGAGGTGACGGCGCGAGCTCGGTGAGCGAGGCCAGGGTCGCGAGGTCGTAGGTGAAGCGGACAGCTCCTTCGTCCGCGAGCGGCAGGGTCATCCACACTCTCAGGGCTGGCGGCTCCTCGCCCGACCAGGGTCCGGTGTCGCCACTCTCGAAGCCGTCGGTGAAGATGGCCCGCAGGGTGTCGACGTCGGTGGCGCTGTCGTTGTCCGGCACCGGATCCGCGACCCCCGCCGGCGGCGTCACGGTGGCGGTGTTGGCGATCAGATTGCTGGCGGTCGGGGCAGCGGTACAGCCTGCCGTGTAGGTGACGCTGGCGCCCACGGGCAGCTCGGCAATGTCGGCGATGTCGCCGACACCCGCGGCGGTGCAGGTGCCGCCGGCGGCACCGATGCAGGTCCAGGCGCAGCCGACGAGAGCGGCTGGGAAGGCGTCGGTCACGATTGCACCGGCGGCGGCGCTGGGGCCGGCGTTGCTGACGACGATGGTGTACTCGAGGTCGACGCCGGCGGTGATCGTGGTAACACCGTCGGTCTTGGTGATGGCGAGGTCGGCCTGCGGGGCCAGGGTGTCGGTATCGGTGGCCGCGTTGCTGCCGGCGGTCGGATCACTGACGCCGGCGGCTGCCGCCACGGTGGCGGTGTTGGCGAGTGAGCCGGTGGCCGCCGGCGCGGCCGTGCAGCTCGCCGTGTAGGTGACGCTGCCGCCGNNCGCTGCCGCCGGCCGGCAGGCTCGCGGTGTCGACGAAGCTGCCGGTCCCGGCCGCCGTGCAGCTGCCCCCGCCATTGCCGGCGCAGGTCCACGAACAACCGGTGAGGGACGCCGGGAACGCGTCGGTTACCGTCGTGCCCGGTGCGTCGCTCGGGCCCGAGTTGCTCGCCAAGATGGTGTAGGTCACGGCTTCTCCCGGCACCGCGGTGGTGACGCCGTCGGTTTTGGTGATGGCGAGGTCGGCTTGCGGCGTGAGCGTGTCGGTGTCGGTGGCCGCGTTGTTGGCTGTGGTGGAGTCACTGATGCCGGCCGCCGCTGCGACGGTGGCGGTGTTGGCGAGCGAGGCCGTGGTATCGGGAGCGACCGTGCAGCTTGCGGTGTAGGTGACACTGCCGCCGGCGGGCACGTTCGCGACCTCGCTGAGGTTGCCGGAGCCACTGGCGGCGCAGCTGCCGCCGTCGGTGCCAGCGCAGGTCCAGGTGCAGCCGGTCAGAGCGGCCGGGAAGGTGTCGGTCACCGTCGTGCCCGGCGCGTTGCTCGGGCCGGCGTTGCTCACCACGATGCTGTACACGAGCGAGGTGCCAGGTGTTGCGGTCGTCACACCGTCGGTTTTGCTGACGCTCAGGTCGGCATGACGGACGACCGTGTCGACGTCGGTGGCGACGTTGTTGCTGGCGTTGGGGTCGGTAACGCCGGCGGGGGCGGACACCGTCGCCGTGTTGGTGAGCGTGCCGGTCGCCCCGGGAGCTACGGTGCAAGCAACCGTATACGTGAGCGTGGCGCCGACGGGCAGGTCGACCGCCTGGGCGAGGCCGCCCGACCCGCTGGCGGCGCAAGCCCCGCCGCCGCTGCCGATGCAGGTCCAACTGCAGCCGGTGAGCCCGGCCGGGAAGGCGTCCGCGACCGTGGCTCCGGTTACGTCGCTCGGGCCGCCGTTGTAGGCGACGACCGCATAGGTCACGTCTTCGCCGGCAACGACGCTAGTCAGGCCGTCGGTCTTGGTCACCGCCAAGTCGGCCCGGCGGCGTACGGTGTCGATGTCGGTCGCCGTGTTGTTTGCCGAGTTCGGATCGCTGACGCCGCCGCCGGACACCGTCGCCGTGTTGGTCAACGAGCCGGTGGCCGCGGGCGATACGCCGCAGCTCGCGGTGTACGTAACGCTGGCACCAGCAGGCAGGCTCACCAGGTCGCTGATGCTGCCACTGCCGGCGGCGGTGCAGGCGCTGCCAGCCGTTCCGGCGCAGGTCCAGGTGCAGTTGAGCGCCGCCGGGAAGGGGTCGCTGACGGTGCTGCCGGGGGCATCGTAGGTCCCCAGGTTGCTGGCGACGATGGTGTAGGTCAGCGCGCCGCCGGCCGTGGCCGAGGTGACACCGTCGGTCTTGGTGATCGCCAGGTCGGCGCTGGGCAGGGTGTCGACGTCGGTGGCGGTGTTGTTGCCGGCGACGGGGTCGGTGATGCCGCCGGCGATGGTCACCGTCGCGGTATTGGCGATGTTTCCAAGCGCCGCCGGGGCGACGGTGCAGTCGGCGGTGTAGATGGCGCTGCCTCCGGCCGGCAAGCTCACCGTGTCGGCCAGGTTGCCGCTGCCGGCGGCGGTGCAGGTGCTGCCTCCGGTGGTGGCGCAGGTCCAGGTGCAGGCGGTGAGAGACGCCGGGAAGGCGTCGGTGACCGTCGTGCCTGGCGCGTTGCTCGGGCCGGCGTTGCTCGCCACGATGGTGTAGGTCAGGGCGCCGCCCGCCGTCGCCATGCTCACGCCGTCGGACTTGCTGATCGCCACGTCGGCCTGCCGCGTCACGCTGTCGACGTCGTTGGCGACGTTGTTGCCGGGCGCCGGGTCGGTCACTCCGGGGGCATTGGCTACCGTCGCGGTGTTGACGAGCGCACCGGTGGCTGCCGGCGAGACGTCGCAGGTCGCGGTGTAGGTGACGCTCGCGCTCCGCGGCAGGTTCACGGTCTCGGCCAGGTTGCCGCTGCCCGCCGCTGAGCAGGTGGCGCCGCCCGCGGCGGCACAGGTCCAGGTGCAGGCCAGCCCGGGCGGGAAGGCATCGCTGAGCGTCGCGCCGAAGGCGTCGCTCGGACCGCCGTTGACCGCGGTGAGGACATAGGTGAGCTCGGTGCCCGCGATCACCGTACTGACGCCGTCAGCCAGGCTGATCGCCAGGTCGGCCTGGGTGACCACCCCGTCGATGTCGGACGCGGTGTTGTTGCCAGGGACCGGATCGGTCATGCCACCGAGAGGCGCGACCGTGGCGATGTTGGTGAGCAGGCCGGTGGCGCCGGCGCTGATGCTGCAGCTCGCGGTGTAGACGACGCTACTGCCGGCGGCGAGCTCGATCGTGTCGACGATGCTGCCGGTGCCAGCCGCGGTGCAGCTGCTGCCGCTCGCGGCGGCGCAGGTCCAGATGCAGTCGAGCGCCGCCGGGAAGTTGTCGGTCACCACGGCGGGCACGTCGCTCGGCCCGCCGTTGCTGGCGACGAGGGTGTAGAGGGTCGAGCCACCCGCCGGCGCCGAGCTCACGCCGTCGTTGAGGCTGATGGCGAGATTCGCCTGGCCCAGCAGGTTGTCGACGTCGGTGGCCGTGTTGTCGGCCAGTTGCGGATCGGTGACACCGGCCCCCGGCGACACCGTCGCGGTGTTGGTGAGCAAACCGCTCGCCGCGGACGGCACGGCGCAGCTCGCGGTGTAGGTGACGGTGCCGCCAGCCGGCAGGCCGACGGCGTTGGCGATGTTGCCCGATCCCGAGGCGGGGCACGTCGCGCCGCCCGCGCCGACGCAGGTCCAGGCGCAAGTGAGCCCGGGCGGGAAGGTGTCGATCACCGTCGCGGCGGGGGCGTTGCTGGGCCCGGCGTTGCTGGCGGTGATCGTGTAGATCGCCGGCAGGCCAGGGGTCGAGGTCGCCACCCCATCGGTCTTGGTGATGCTGAGGTTGGCCTGCGGGGTCAGAGTGTCGCTGTCGGTGGCCGTGGCGTTCGCCGGGGTCGGATCGACGACGCCACCCGTCTCCGTCATCACGTGAGCGGTGTTGGTGAGGGTGTCGGTGGCGCCGGGCGCCACCAAGCAACTCACGCTGTAGGTGACGCTCGACGCCACCGGCAGCGACACCTCGTCGTCGATGCTGCCCTCGCCTGACGCGGTACAGCTGGCACCGTTGTCGCCGGCACAGGTCCAGCTGCAGTCGTCGAGCGCTGCCGGGAAGGTGTCGGTCACCCGACTCGAGCTCGAGCTGCTCGGTCCCGCGTTGCTGGCGACGAGGGTGTAGGTCACCCCACTTCCCGGCACCACGCTGGTCACGCCGTCGGTCTTGGTGATCGATAGCTCCGCACTCCGACAGGCTGAACTGCCGTTGGCGCGATCGGCGTCGTCGCAGTCGCAGGCGGCGCCGAGGCCGTCGCCGGCGAGGCTCTTGCGCTGGTAGAGGGCGAGCACGTCGCCATCGGTGAGGGCGCCGGCGAAGAGACCGACCTCGTCGACCGCGCCGGTCAGGTCGAGGGTGCCGTTGGCACGCTGGCCGATGCGCACGGCGAGCGAGTTACTGATCGGGCCGACAGTGTTGTCGGCAGCCGAGGCGTTGAGCGCGCCGTCGACGTAGAGCTTCAGGGTGCCGGCGGTGCGGACCAGGGCGACGTGGTGCCAGCTGTCGTCGTTGACCGCCACCGTCGAGTCGACCCCGGCGAGGTTGGTGCCGTCGCTGCGCACGGCGCGCAGGCGGCCGGCGTTGGCGCCGGCGCTTTGGTTGTAGACGCGGAGCGTCCAGGGGATCGGCGTGGGAGTCGGCTGCTCCTTGCCGACGATCGTGTTGGTCGTGGAAGCGGTGTTGTTCTGTCTGGCCGGCAGCCTGACCCAGGCGGCGACGGAGAAGTCGGGGCGGCCATCGAGGTCGAGGGCGGCCGCGTGAGGGATGTCGACAGAGTCGCCCGCGCCGTCGAAGGCGAGCGCCGCGCCGGAGATCCCGGGAACCCACATCGGGTCCCCGAGGAGCGTGCCGTCGTGGCCACCGATCGGGTCGCGAGCGGTCGTGTCCCGCGCGTCGTCCAGTCGCCAGATTGCCACCGGCGGCTGCGAAAGGCCGAGATCGGCGTCGAGCTGGGACGGGTGGGCGACCAACGGGCAGTTGTCGACCCCGTCCTCCACCCCGTCGTTGTCCGCGTCGCGCGACTCGTAGGCGCCGACGTCGCAGCCATCATCGAAGTTCGCCACCGCCGGGACGTCCCACGGCCGGGAGAAGCCGCGGGCGTCGGCGGACGTGCCGTCGTTGCAGCTCGCCTGATCGAGGGCGGGGCTGGCGAGGCGCACCGGCATGGTGGGTAGGCAACTGCCGTCCGGCAGGCGCTGGGTGCACCCGTGGTCGCCGAGGCCGAGCAACGAGGAGCCGACGTCGACCTGGTCACCGTCCGCCGCGAATTCGCATTCCGCGGCATCGTCACCGATGGTGTTGTAGCCGAGGCTGTTCAGATCGCCGCTGAGGTCGAGGCAGTCGGCGCTGGCGGTGAGCGACCCGGCGGTCAGGGTGTTGCCCTCGAGCAGCGAGCTCCACAGCGATAGTGGACCGTCGGCCGCGAGCCCACCGCCGCCAGGCTCACCACTGTCCAGGCCGCCGGTGCCGGCGATCGCCTGGTTGCCGGAGATGGTCAGGAAGCGAGCCTCGCTCGTCTCGGCCGAGCCGGTGAAGTAGCCGCCGCCCAAGGCGTTACCCCCGGGACCGCTGACGCTGCCGCCACCGATCGCCCGGTTGCCGGTGAAGCTGACCTGCTCGAGCGTGACCGGCCCGTGTTGGACCGCGAGACCACCGCCCATGGCATCGCCGCCCGCCTGACTCAGGCCACCGCCACCCTGGGCTCGGTTGTTCTCGAACGTCACGTTGGCGAGCGCCACAGGCCCGTCGGCGATGACCGACAGCCCACCTCCCAGGCTGCTTCCCGCGGGGTCTTCCTCCCTCGCCTGCGCCAGGTTGCCGACGAAGTAGGCGTCGGTCAGCGAACCGCCGCCCCCACCGATGTGCAGCCCGCCGCCCATACTGTCGCCCAACACACCCAAGGCCTGGTTGTCCCGGAAGACGAGGCCGGAGAGCGCCACTGCGCTCTCGCCATCGGTGCTGACGGCGCCACCGAACGTGCTGGCACCATAGCCATAGCTCGTATTGCGTTCGAACACCGACCCGGCGAGCGACGCCAGGCCGCCGGTGACGGCGATCGCTCCCCCCCGGACGACCGCGCCGGTCGCGTGATTGTCCGTGAAGGTCGAACCGGCGATCGTGACCGCAGCCAAAGCATTCTCGGCGGCAACCTCCACGGCCCCGCCGTCGGCAGCCTCCCCTGACTCGATACCGTTGTGCTCGAACGTACAGTCGATGATGTCGACGCGGGCGGCGGCGAGGACCGCGATAGCGCCACCGCCCGTGTCGCCAGCTTCGGACCCAGCTCCATTTTCGTCGAAGTCGCTGCTCTGCAGGCTACCCTGGGCTGCCGGGTCGGCGAACGCGATGGCACCGCCATGGCCGTCATCATCGGTCGGCGACCAGGCACTGTTCTCCCCGAACGTCGAGCCAAAGACGGTCAGGCTGGCATCGAGCACCAAGACGCCGCCGCCCACCGGGGCGCAGCCATCGCGCAGGCCAATGCCGACCAGGGTAAGCGCACCACCGGCGCGGACGTTGACCAGGCGGAAGACGTCACCCGGATTCTCACATTCCGGGCTGCTCGGGCGCCCGATCACGAAGTCGTCGCTCACCAGGACGATCTCGCTGGTGACATCCGGCAGCCCGGCGCGGGCGCCCTGCTGCAGCGTCGAGCGCGGGTCGACGGCGCCGAGCGTGGTGTCTTGATGCAGCTCGAGGACATCGGCGCCCGGCCGGGTGTCGACGCAGCCGCCGACCGTGGTGTCGGTGTTGGCAGCCTGGATGGCATCGCCCAGGGTGCAGGCGCCAGCGACGATCTTGACCTCGGCTACCGCCGTCCGTTCGACGGCGCCGAGGTCGCACGCCGCACCGCCAACCGCGTCGCCATCCTGCGGACGCGCCAACCCACGCTGGTCGACGGTCACCGCGGTCGCGCCGTCGATCCGCGTGCAGTCGGGCGCCGCATCCACCGCCGGGCTCCCATACACGGGCTCATGCGTCGCCGTCGCGCCGCCGTTGTTGCGCAACGGGCCGAGGCCGCCGCTCGGATCGAATTCGGCCCGCGCGAAGTCGCGGTCGAGCGCCGCGCAGGTACCGTCGGTGTCGACGTCGTGGCCGAGGGCGGTGAAGACCCCTTCGTTCGCGCAGTCCCCCCCCGGCTGGTTGGCGACCACCAGGCTGTTCTTGATCGTCATCGACCCGCCGTTGAACACGCCGCCGGTGTGGCCGTCTGAGCCCACGTTGCGGGTGACAGTGGCGTACTCGATTTCCGCCTCGCCGAGGCTGCGGATACCGCCGCCGTCGCCTCCCGTCGCGGTGTTGCCCGACAGGGTGCTGTTGAAGAAGGTCAGAGTCCCGAGGTTGTCGATGCCGCCGCCGGGACCACTGGCGCGATTGCCCGCCAAGGTGCTGGTGACGATCGACGCGCTGACCCCCTCGCCGATGCTGAGCCCGCCGGCGCCGGCTGCGCCGTAGTTATTGGAGAGGGTGCTATCGACGAGGCTCAGCGACCCACCACCGCTCGCCGCGATGCCGCCGCCGCTGCCGATGCTCTGGCTGCCGTCGACCACTACCCGCTCGAGGGCCAGGATCGAGGCGTTGCTGAAGATTGCGCCGCCGCTCGCCTCGGCCGCGTCACCGTCGCTGCAGCCGCCGCGCAGCGTGAGATCCCGCAGGGTCAGATCGCCGGGGGACCCGGGGAGGCCGACGCGCAGGAGGCGGAGCTCCTGAGCAGTCTGGTTGCCATCGAGGAGGCATTGCCCCACGCCTCGCTCGATGATTGCGCCATGGCCGGCCAGGATGATCGGTGAGGTCACCGCCGGCAGACCGCTGGTCCCGTCGTTCGGGTCCGGCTGGGAAAGGGTGTAGGTCGCGCCGGCGGCCAGGGCGATGGTGTCGACGCCGTTGCCAGCCGGGCAGTCGCCGTTGTCCACCTGCGCATCGGCGTTGGCGTTGTGGATCGCCTCCGCGAGGGAGCAGATGCCGTCGCTCTGCACCGACACGGTGCCCGGAGCGACGGCCATGATCCCCGGCAGGGCGATCGCGTCGGTGTCGGTCGCCGTGTTGTTGGCGGCGTAGGGGTCGTTGCCGTGGCTCACGGTCGCCGTGTTGACGAGCGAGCCGGCCGCCGATGGCGTCAGTGCGCAGGTCGCCGCGAACGTCAAGGTGCTGCCCCCCGCCCCCAGGGTATTGGCAGTGGTGACGATGTTGCCGCTGCCGCTCGCCGCCTCGCAGCCGGCGCCGTTGGCCGGCGTGCAGATCCAGGTGCAGGCGGTGAGACTGGCCGGGAAGAGGTCGGCGACGGCAACGTTGCCAAGCGCCGCGGCGGCTGGGTTGCTGACGACGATGGTGTAGGTGACGTTGGCACCGGGGTTGGCCGTGGTCACGTTGTCGGTGTTGGTGATCGCCACGTCGGCCCGGGGCACGATGGTGTCGGTGTCGGTCGCCGTGTTGTTCGCGGCGTTGGGGTCGTTGCCGTAGGTCACCGTCGCCGTGTTGACCAGGGAACCACTGGCCGCCGCGGGCAGGTTGCAGCTGACGCTCCAGGTCAGCGTGCCGTTGTTGGCGCCAACCGAGTTGTTGCTGGTGGCGATGTTGCCGCTGCCGCTCGCGCTCTGGCAGCTACCGCCGGCAGTGGCAGCGCAGGTCCAGCCACAACTGGAGAGCAAGCCCGGGAAGGTGTCGGTCACGCCGACGTTGCCGACCGCCGCGGTGGCCGGATTGGTGACGACGATCGTGTAGGTCGTGCTGCCGCCGGCGTTGACGCTGGCGACGCCATCGGCCTTGCTGATCGCCAGGTCGGCCCGGGGGGCGACCTGGTCGGTGTCGGTCGCCGTGTTGTTGCCCGGGATCGGGTCGTTGGCAGAGCTCAGCGTCGCGGTGTTGGCCAGGGTGCCACTGGCGGTCGCCGGCAGACTGCAGGTGGCGGTCCAGGTGAGTGTGCCGCCGTTGGCCGCGATGGTGTTGGTCGTCGTCGCGATGTTGCCGCTGCCACTCGCGCTCTGGCAGGCGCCAGCGCCGCTGGCGAGGCAAGCCCAAGTACAACTCGTCAGGGGGGCGGGGAAGGTGTCGGTGACGGCGACGTTGCCGATGGCGACGGTCGCGGGATTGCTGGCGACGATGGTGTAGGTGACGTTGGTGCCGGCATTGGCGACGGTGACACCGTCGCTGTTGGTGATCGCCAGGTCGGCGCGCGGCACGATGCTGTCGGTGTCGGTCGCCGTGTTGTTGGTGGCGACCACGTCGTTGCTGTACGTCACCGTAGCCGTGTTGGCGAGCGAGCCAGTCGCCGTCGACGCGAGCCCACAGGTGGCGCTCCAGGTCAGGGTGCCGTTGCTGCCGGCGATGGTGTTGGTGGTGGTCGCGATGTTGCCACTGCCGCTCGCGCTCTGACAGCTGCCGCCGGCGCTCGCGGCACAGGTCCAGGTGCAGCCCGACAGGCTGGCTGGGAAGCTGTCGGCAACGGCCACCGGGCCAACCGCCACGCTCGCCGGATTGCTGGCCACGATGCTGTAGGTGACGTTGCTGCCGGCGTTGGCGGAGCTCGCGCCGTTGGTCTTGGTGATCGCCAGGTCAGCCCGCGCGCGGATGATGTCGGTGTCGCTCGCGGTGTCGTTCGCGGTGTTCGAGTCGAGGCTATAGGTGGCCGTCGCACTGACGGTCAGCAAGCCGGTGGCCGTGGAGAACGGCGTGCAGGTTTGGTTGAAGGTGAGGGTGCCGCCGTTGGCGGCAATGCTGTTGTTGAATTTCGAGATGTTGGTGGTGCCGCTGGCGCTCTGGCAGACGCTGCCGCTGCTCGCCGAGCACGTCCAGGAACAGCCACTCACGATCCCGGGAAGCGTTTCAATGACCGACACGGGGCTGACTGCCCAAGGCGCCGAATTGGTGACGACAATGGTGTAGTTGACCGCGGAGCCGGCGTCGATCGAGGTGATGCCGTCGGTGAGGGTGAGCGACACGTCGGCCGCGTTGCCGACGGTATCGGTGTCGGTCGCTTGGTTGTTGGCGGTGGCTGCATCGCCCAGGTAGCTGACGTTGGCGGTATCGGCAATCGTGCCGCTCGCACTGCTGGCCACCGTGCAGGTCGCGCGATAGGTGAGCGTGCCCAAGCCGTCGAGCACGTCGCGACCGCTGGCAATGTTGCCGGTGCCGAACGCGTTCTGGCAGCTGCCGGTGCCGGACGCTGTGCAGGTCCAGTAGCAGCCGCGCAGGGCCGCCGGGAACGAGTCGGTGACGTTGACGTTGCTGACCGCGGCTGCCGTCGGATTGCTGACGGTGATCGTGTAGGTGGTCGTCGTGCCTGGCGTCAGGCCCCTGCCGCCGTTGGTGTTGGTGATCGACAGGTCAGCGCTCGGTGCCGTACAGCCCGGCGAGGCATTGCCCGGACAGGCATCACAGGCATCGCCGGCCCCGTCACCGTCCTGGTCCTGCTGCTCGAAATTGCCGCTGCTCACGCAGTTGTCGAGGTCGTTGCAGATGCCGTCCAGATCGGTGTCGCCGGTCGCCTCGTTGCCCTTGCATACGCAGGCCCGGCCGACCGTCGTCGCCCACTTGCCGTCCTCCCCCTGGTACGAATTGCCGCGGGTCATCGCGTACTGGTTGTAGACCCAGAAGCACTGGGTATCGGGGGCCGTGGCCACACTGCTGTAGTGGCCCCAGAGATTGCGCGTGCCGGTCAGCTTGCGCTCGTACCAGTCGGTGCCGGCATGGAGCGTCTGGCTGCCCGAGATCACGCCCGGGGCGTCGCTGGCCCGGCGGCTGACCGCGTAGGCCCCGGGGTGGAGGCTGGTCGCCGACGCCGAGAAGCCGATGACGACGTCGCCGCGTTGGTTGACCGAGATCGCCGGATCGAAGGTCCAGGTGCTCGTCGAAAGATCCCCGCCCCCGACATCCCGCTGGTCGGCGACCGTCAGGCCGGCGACGTTGGTGGTGTCGAGGCGCACGTAGTGGGCGGTCGCCCGGTTGGCGGTGACCCCCGCCTTCGGCACGTAGGCGAACACTGTCCACAGGCTGTCGTTTTGCCAGACTGCGTCGAGCGTGCGGGCGTCGCCGGTCTCGATCTCGACGCTGGTCCCTGACTGCGGGGCCGTGGTCGGCACGACGTTGTCCGAGAGGTCGCCGAGACTCACCAGCGACAGGGTAAAGGTGGGCGTCGAGAGCGGGCTGTCGATCCGGGTGATCGCGATCAGCTCGTTGCCACTGGCGTCATGGGCGTTGCTGAAGCCGGTCAGCCAGGTGCCGGTCGCGCCCGCCGGCGGCGGTCCGATGATGCGCGCGGGCTGGGCGAGAGGCCCCAGGCCGAAAGACTGCGTCGCATAGGGGTTGTAACGGCTGGCCACGACCGCGCCGCCGTCGTAGAAGCCGCCGGTCCCGAGCCCCTTGGGCACGATCAACAGCCGCACACCGAAGATGGTGTCGGTGCTGACCCTGATCATGTTGCCGGTGATGTAGACGGCCTCCTCGTCGTAGGCGAGGCCGGGATCTTGGAACACGGTGTCGAATCCATTGATGTTCTCGGCCGCGTCGATCTGGGCGCGGGTCCAGCTCCCCGTAGGATCCTCGGAGTTGGATACCCCGAGCAGGATCCGCGATCGCGTCAAAGGCGTTCCCGGGGTAGAAACGCTCCGCCGCTCGAGGGCAATCAGCACGAAGCGGCGCGCCAACGGGTCGTACACCACCCTGGGATCAACCAGGTAAAGCAAGGGGTCGCTGTACGGCCCGCTGTTTTGCGAGAAGAAGGTGGACAACGCAATCTCGCTACCCTGCTCGACGCCCGCGGTGTCGAAGATCCGCATCGCGGAGCTGCCCACGACCACGACGTGGTTTTGGCTCACCGCCACACTGCTGTCGGCTGGAACGGTTCTGATCCCGTCGAGGTCGAAGACGTTCTTATAGGTGAGGCCCTCCCACGAGGGCGAGAACCCGCCCCCCGCCAGGTTCACCTGCTGCGGCCCGGCGGTTGCGGCGGGCGGCGGCGCGGACGGCGTGGTCTCGGCCGCCGGCATCACGGTCGACCGTTCAGCCGGGGCCTCCGAGGCCGCGAAGATCTTCGGGTCCGGTGCGCTCGAGCGGTACTCGGCGCGCCCGTCGACCACCGTCGCCAGCACGGCTCCACTGCCGCCGAACGGCGCCTGGCGCGCGTTGGCGGCGTTCGGCGCCAGCGCCGAAGCGCCGAGCAACAGGGCGGCTGCCACGCCAGCGCGCCAACCGCCGGTCAACCGGATCTTGCCGTTGCGACCCGAAGGTGCCGACCCTTGACCTGTGGGCGAGCGAGATTCGAGCGAGGGTCGAAGCGTTTCCATGGCCGTCTCCAGTCACGAGCGCAGAAGGGCTGCGGGCAGTGACGGCAGACTAGGAGATCCAGCGTTAAGGCAACGTTAAGGGCCGACTCGTCCTGCTGGGTGGCTATCCCGTGGCTCGCGGGCGGCCCTCTTCTGCGAGAATTGCCGAATGTCCACACGCCAGCTTCCTGTCCTCGCCCTCTGTCTCACCGCGCTCGCTGCCTTCGCTCAGAGCGCATCCGCCGGCGCCGATGACCTAGACAGCTACTTCAAGCCGGTCAAATGGCGGTCGATCGGGCCGTTCCGCGGCGGCCGCGCGGTCGCCGGCACGGGCGTCGTCGGCGATCCCAGGACCTACTACATGGGCACCACGGGCGGCGGCGTGTGGAAGACGAGCGACATGGGCATCAGCTGGCGCAACGTCTCCGACGGTTACTTCGACACCACCACGATCGGCGCCATCGCGGTGGCCCCGAGCGACGCGAACGTCGTCTACGTCGGCACCGGCGAGCATGCGATTCGTGGCGTCATGACGCACAGCGGCGATGGCGTCTACCGGTCCACCGACGCGGGCAAGACCTGGACGAAGGTGGGACTCGAGCCCACGCGGCACATCGCGCGCATCGCTGTGCACCCGACCAACCCCGACCTGGTGTACGTCGCCGCGCAGGGCGCGCTCTATGGCCCGTCGAAGGAACGCGGCGTCTTCAAGTCCGCCGACGGCGGCGTCACGTGGAGAAACGTCCTCTACGTGGACGAGCGGACCGGCGCGGCGGAGCTGTCGATGGATGCCACCAACCCGCGGATCCTCTACGCCGCGATGTGGGAGCACGGGCGCAAGCCCTGGCAGGTCGTGAGCGGCGGCCCCGGCAGCGGCCTCTACAAGTCGACCGACAGCGGCGAGACGTGGACCAGGATGACCGAAGGGCTGCCCAAGGAGATGGGCAAGATGTCGATCGCCGTCAGCCGGTCGAATCCCGAGAAGGTCTACGCCCTCATCGAGACCGACTCGACGAAGGACGAGCGCGGCCTCTACGTGTCCACCAACGCCGGCAAGAGTTGGAGCCAGGTGACCAGCGACCCGCGGCTGGTGCAGCGGGCGTGGTACTACATCGAGCTCTTCGTCGACCCGCGGAACGAGAATACGATCTATGTGCTGAGCGCCCCGGCGTTGCGCTCGACGGATGGCGGCAAGAGCTGGGAGAGGCTCTCGGGCACCCACGGCGATTTCCACGACCTGTGGATCAACCCGGACGATGCCGCCAACTTCATCATCTCGAACGACGGTGGCTCGGCGATCACTTTCGACGGTGGCCAGAGCTTCAGCTCGCAAGACACCCAGCCGACCGGGCAGTTCTATCGGATCAACGTCGATAACCAGTTTCCGTACCGGATCTACGGCGGACAGCAGGACAACTCGTCGGTGTCGATCGCCAGCCGCGAGCTCGGCGCCGGCGGGATCACGACCGCCAGCTGGAGCTCGTCAGCCGGTGGCGAGAGCGCGTTCCTGGCCTTCGACCCGAATGACCCGCGCTTCGTCATGGGCGGGAGTTACCAGGGCGCGATCGAGGTGCTCGACACCAAGGCGAAGGCCGGCACCAACGTCATGGCGGCGCCGATTCAGTACCTGGCGATGGACGCCAAGGACATGCGGTACCGCTTCAACTGGAACGCCCCCATTATCTGGAGCAAGCACGGGTGGAGCAAACACGAGCCCGGCACCTTCTACCACGGGGCGCAGGTCCTGCTGAAGACCACCGACATGGGCAAGAGCTGGCAGGAGATCTCGCCCGATCTGACGCGCAATGAGAAGGCGAAACAGGGACGGCCCGGCGTACCGTTCACCAACGAAGGCGTCGGCGCGGAGAACTACGGCACGCTCGCCTACGTCGCCGAGTCGCCGCACGAGAAGGGAGTGATCTGGACCGGCAGCGACGACGGCCTAGTCCAGCTGACGCGTGACGGCGGCGCCACCTGGAAGAACGTGACGCCGAAGGGGCTCGCCGAATGCCTGGTCAACGCCATCGAGATCTCGCCGTTCGACAAGGCCACCGCGTACATCGCGACGACGCGCTACAAGCTCGACGACCACGCGCCCGGTCTCTACAAGACCACCGACTACGGCGCGACGTGGACCAAGATCGACCGCGGCATTGCGAGCAACGCCTTCACGCGGGTCGTGCGCGAAGACGACGTCCGCCGTGACCTGCTGTTCGCGGGCACGGAGCGCGGACTGTTCGTGTCGTGGAACGGCGGCAAGGACTGGTCGCCATTTCAGCTCAACTTGCCAATGGCACCGATCACGGATCTCCGCGTCCATGAAGGCAACCTGATCGCGTCTACCTCGGGCCGTGCCTTCTGGATCCTCGACGACCTGTCGCTGATCCGCCAGTTCGAGCAGGACGCCCCGGCGTTCGCACTCCTCCAACCAGCACCTGCGGTTCTCACCAACGGCAGCAGCGAGCTCGACGCCTCGAGCGACGATTTCACCGGCGCCGACAGCGCGCGCGGCGTGAACCCTGCCAACGGCGTCGTCGTCTACTACCGATTGCCGGAGCTCGCGGAAGACGCGCACATCAAGCTCGAGATCACGGACGCCGGCGGGAAGCTGGTGCGGGTGTTCTCGTCGCAGAAGCCCGAAAGTGCGAAGACGTGGGACGGCGGGCCAGATCTCGAGCCACTGCTCACCAAGGCCAAGGGCCTCAATCGGTTCGTCTGGGACATGCGCCACGCGACGATGCCGGGCGTCGAGGACGTGTACATCGAGGGAAGCTACGGCGGCCACAAGGCCTCACCCGGCAAGTACCGCATCACGTTGCGGATGGGCACGCAGTCGGCGACGACCGAGGCCGAGATCCTCGCGAACCCGCTGTACAGCGCGACCGCCGCCAGCTACGCGGACTACGACTCCGTGATGGCAGGCATGGAACACAACCTCGCGACGATGCACCAAACCGTCACCCGCCTCTTCGAGAAACGGCAACAGCTCGCAGCCCTGCTGGCCACCCTGCCGGCCGCCGACACCTTTGCCATGATCAAGCGCGATGGCGAAGCCCTGGTGACGAAACTGAAGGCGTGGGACGAGGACATGGTGCAACGCCGGACACGCGCCTACGACGACACCGAGAACTTCCCGAACAAGTTCACCGCCGACTACCTGTTCCTGATCAACCAGACCGAGAGCGACCTGCCGCGCGTCAATCAGCCGTCGCGCGAGCTGCGCAGCAAGCTCGAGGCGACCTGGTCCGTGCTCGAGGGCCGCGCCAACGAATTGCTCGAGAAGGACATCCCGGCGCTCAACATGGAGCTCTGGGAGGCCGGGATCGGCGCCATCTGGAAGCAGTGAGGCGTCGAGGGGCGCGAGCGCCCTACTCGTGGACCTCTGACCCGCCGCCTGGGACGCGGTCGAAGGGACCGGAGTAGAGGCGGAGCTCCGGCAGCACGCTGGCCATGTGGGCGAAATCGCGGTCCGAGGTGAGCAGCAGAAGGTCGTGCTCGATGGCGACGCGCGCGATCAGACAGTCGATCGTGCTGCGGATCGTCAGGCCGGCGCGACGGCAGAGGAAGTAGATGCGTGCCGCCTCGCGATGGCTCTCGAGCGCATCCAGCGGCTCGTAGAGTGTCTGGGTGGACAGGACCTCATCCAGGCGGGCGAAGCTCGCCTCCGAGTCGGCGCCCTGCAGCACCTCCTGGTAGATCTGCGCGGTGAGACCGATGCCATAGTCATGCTCGAGCGCATCCTCGAACCAACCGACCTGGTCGCTGCGGCCGCCGCGGAGGTAGTCGATCCACACCGAGGTGTCGACGAGCAACATGGGACCGCCTCAGCTCCCGGTCCGCAGGCTCTTGTAGTCGTAATCGGCTCGGATGCCGACGGTGCCGCGCAGCTCGCGGACGTCACGCCGGCGCCGGCGCGCCACGAGCTCTTCGAGCGCCAGGTGGACCAGCTCCTTCTTGGTCTTGACGTCAACGTAGCGAAACGCCTCTGCCAAGAGCCGGTCGTCGATGTCGATGTTCGTGCGCATCCATACACCTCTCGATGTGTATCGTGGGCTGTTGGCTCCCCCAAGTCAAGTCCTGCCGGCAAGGTGGCCAGCCCTACCAGCTGTAGCGCAGCTCGACCGTGAACGTCCTGCTACGCGGCGCCACCGCGGGAGCTATGCCGTTGATCGGCAGTTCCGCCGCCAGACCCGGGCGCCTGGCATCCACCCACGACAGCTCCCCGCCCACCCGCCAGGCGGGCGCCAGCTGGCAGAACAGCGCGGCGGTGTAGGCCTCGCCGTCCTCGTCGTTGTCCTCACCGCGACGGCTGTGGTCACGGTCGACAACGCGGAAATAGTCCCAGCGCAGGGCCGGCCGCCAGCGCGCACCCTGCCAGGCGACGAGCACGTAGCTGGCGGAGAGATCGGCGTCGACGAAGGCGGCGCTGCGGCGGTCGCCCATGCCGGTCTTGCCATCCAGCCATTCGCCGACGAGCGTCAGCCGGCCGTCGCCGTGGGTCCAGCCGACCGCGCCGCCGAGGGACACGTAGCTCGTCGCCCAGGCGTACTCGCCGCGGTAGAGCTCGCGATCGCCGCGATTGTCATAGGCGTCGGCCTGGAGAGTCCAATCCGCCACCCACGAGTCGGCGCCCGTCGCCGCCAGGGTCGGGCGGTGCCAGCGCAGCCGGCCGGCCCAACCGAGGCGACCATCCAGATCGCGGCCGAAGGGTTTGCTGCCGTCGTCCCGCTGGCGGCCGAACGCGCCGGCGATCGAGGCGAGAGGTGGCAGCGGCACCACCTCGCCGTAGCCGGTCAGACGGTCGCCGAGCGACCAGCCGCGCCAGGCGAGCAAAGCCCCGGCGGTGTCGTTGCCGCCGAACGCCGTCGCGCCGAAGCGCAGGTTCCCCGCGCGCTCGCCGAGCACGATTTGGTAGTCGACGTCGAGGCCGACGGGCCGCACCTCCTCGCCGATCCAGGTCGATAGCGCCGACAGGGTCAGGGTGAACGGCGACTGCCAGAGCGGTTCGGTCGCCTCGAGCGAGGTCGCCGGCAGTTGGGCGCCGAGCCGAAGTTGGAGGCGGTCGGCCTGACGCAGGTACCAACGCGCCTCGAGGTAGGCCTCGACCAGGCTGACGGCATCGCCGGCAAGCTCCGGCGGCTCGGCACGGGCGGCGACTTGGGCGTAGGCGGCGAGCCACAGCGTCGGCTCCCAGCGCAGGGCGACCTGACCATCCGCCACGACGCTGCCGTGCCCCTGATCCGCGCCGTCGGCCGCCAGCGGCAGCCGCCCGAAGCCGCCGCTCCGCCACGAGGTCGCGGCCCGGACGTCGCGGCCGCGGACGGCGAGGAAGCCGGCGATGGTGCCGTCGGCGCGGACGGCGGTCGGCGCGAGAAGCGCCAGGGTGACCACGCCCAGGCAGGCCCGCAGCGACGAGGGAGACGACAGCAGGGGAAGGCGAATCGAGGGCAGCATCAAGCGCTACGATACGCGGTAGGGCCCGGCGGTTTCACGCCGCCGGCGCCGCCGGGAGGAAGCATGCCGCTGTTCCAGGTCGACGACGACGGAGCGCTCTTCATCTCGCCGGTCATCCAGGACTGGGACGAGCTCGCGGCCCGTGGCATCGACGTCGTCATCGACCTCGAGGGCGGGCTCGACCATGGCGTGCCGACGGTGCCCAACCAGGTCCTCTACGTCTACTTCCCGATCTTCGACGAGAACCTGCCGGTGCTCGCCAAGCTGGAAGCCGTCGCCACCCTCGGCGCCAGCCTGATTCGCGACGGCCACCGCGTGCTCTCGCACTGCGGGATGGGCTTCAACCGCTCGGCGCTGATCGCCGGCCTGATCCTCAACCGACTCGGCGTCGCCGGGCCGGACGCCGTGCGCCGACTACGTGAACGCCGCCCCGGCGCGCTGTTCAACGACGTCTTCGCCGCCCATCTCGGCGCGCAGTCATGAGCAGCCCGGACGCGCGCGCCCGCCGTCTCGACGGCTGGGGCTTCGCCGACGTCGATTTCACGCCGCCGGCGCCGATGCTGGCCTGGCTCGCGCGGCAGTTGGGCGAGCCGGGGCCGGCAGTGCCACGCCTCGACCCCGCCGCCGTCGTCCTGCCGCCGGCCGCCGCCCTTCCCGACTTCGGGTCTACCGCCGTCGACGCGAGCGACGCGGCCCGCCTCGCCAACGCTCGCGGCCAGGGCCTGCTCGACCTGCTGCGCCAGCGCACCGCGACGGTCCGCGCCTTCCCCGACGCCGTCCTCCGCCCGGCGGATCGCGCGGCCCTGGCCGGCGTGCTGCGGGCCGCCGCCGACGCCGGCGTGCGCCTCGTCCCGCGCGGCGGCGGCACCTCGGTCACCGGCGCCGTCAACATCCCGGTCGACGGCACGCCGACCGCCGTCGTCGACCTCACCGCCGGCTTCAGCGGTCTGCGCGCCCTCGACTCCGAGTCGTGGCTGGCCACCTTCGGCGCCGGCACCAGCGGCCCCGCCGTCGAGGCCGCCCTCGCCGAGCACGGATTCACCCTCGGCCACTTTCCGCAGTCCTTCGAGCTGTCGACGGTGGGCGGCTGGGTGGCGGCCCGCGCCTCCGGCCAGGAGTCGCTCGGTTACGGCAGCATCGCCGACCTCCTGGCCGGCGTCGCCGCCGACGCGCCGGACGGCCGGCTCGACCTCCTGCCGCAGCCGGCGAGCGCGTCCGGGCCGGACCTGCGCCACCTCGTCCTCGGCAGCGAGGGCCGCTTCGGCATCATCAGCGAGGCGACCCTGCGCGTCCGGCCCAAGCCGCGCGAGCTCACCGTCACGGCGTACCTGCTGCCGACCTTCCCCGCCGGCCTCGTCGCCGCGCGCAGCCTCGTCCAGGCCGGTGTTCCACTCAACCTGCTACGGCTGTCCGACGAGCCGGAGACCGCGGTCGCCCTCACCGTCGGGCTCGGTGGCAAGCGCCTGACCGCCGCCATCCTCGACGGCTGGCTGCGGCTGCGCCGCTTCCCGCGCGACGCCGCCGGCGCCCGCGGCTGCCTGCTGCTCCTCGGCGCCACCGGCGCCCCGCACGAGGTCGAGCGCACCTACGACCGCGCCGAGTCCGTGCTCGCCGACCATCGCGCCGTCCGCCTCGGCAACGGCCCGGGCAGGAAGTGGCTCCACGACCGTTTCCGTCACCCCTACCTGCGCGACGCCCTGCTCGACCGCGGCTACGCTTCCGAGACCCTCGAGACCGGCGCCCCGTGGTCGCAGGTGCCCGCCGTCGCCCAACGGGTGCGTGCGGCCCTCGCCGGCGCGCTCGCCGGTGACAGCGAGCGCGTCGCGGTGCTCTGCCACGTCTCGCACCCCTACCGCGACGGCGCCTCGCTCTACTTCACCTTCTTCTTTCGGGTCGCGGGCGCCAGCAGCGTCGACGTCGAGGCGACCGTCGAGCGCTGGGCCAGGCTCAAGCGCGCCGCCTGCGAGGCCATCCTTGCCGCCGGCGCCACCCTCACCCACCACCATGGCATCGGCGCCTGGCACGCACCCTGGTACGCCGCCGAGGCTGGCGACGCCGGCGTCCGTCTGCTGACGGCCGCCGCCTGGTCCTTGGATGCCAAACAGACCGTGAACCCAAACGTCTTACTCGACCCAACGGACCGCTTGCGGGACTAGCCGATGTTCCATCCCCACTGGCGCGACCTCGCCTTGGCCCGTCTGGACCGCGCGCAGCCCTTCGACGTCATCATCATCGGCGGTGGCGTGACTGGCTGCGGGATCCTCCTCGACGCCGCCCAGCGCGGCCTGTCGGCGCTGCTCGTCGAGCGCGACGACATCGCGTCCGGCACCTCGTCGCGCAGCTCGAAGCTGATCCACGGTGGTCTGCGGTACTTGAAGCAGATGCAGTTCCGGGTCACCCGCCTGGCTTGCCGCGAGCGCGACCGCCAGCTGGCATTGAACCCCCACCTCGTCCAGCCGCTGCGCTTCCTCTACCCCGCCAACCGCGGCGACCACACGCCAGGCTGGAAGGTCGACCTCGGCCTGTGGATGTACGACCGCCTCACCCAGCGGCCGGAGAAGCACGAGAAACTGGCGCTCGCCGAAGTCCAGGCGCTGGCGCCGGAGCTCGACACCAGCGAGCTCGACCAAGCCTTTGCCTACGGCGACGCGATGGCCGACGACGCCCGGCTGACGCTGGCAATCGCCGCCACCGGGTTCGCCTATGGCGGCCTGGTGCTCACCCGCTGCGAGGTCGAGTCGGGCCTGCGCGACACCGCCGGTCGGCTCTGCGGCATCGCCCTGCGCGACCGCGAGACCGACACCGTGCGGATGGTGCACGCCAGCGTCGTGGTCAACGCCACCGGCGTCTGGGTCGACCACCTGCGCGAACGGTTCGGTATCGCCGGCCAGCGGGTGCGGCCGTCGCGCGGCTCGCACCTGATCCTCGCCGCCGACCGTCTGCGCATCGCCTGCGCGCTCACTGTGCCGTCGCCGGACGACGGCCGACCGGTGTTCCTGATCCCGCACCCGGAAGGCACCCTCGTCGGCACCACCGACATCTACCACGACGGCCCGCTCGACGACCCGCGGCCGAGCGGCGACGAGGTCGGCTACCTGCTGCGGGCCGTCGCCAGCGAGTTTCCGACGGCGCGGATCGTCGCCAGCGACATCGTCGGCAGCTTCGCCGGCCTGCGCCCGATCCTCGACACCCACGCCGACAACCCCTCGGAAGCCAGCCGCGAGGAGGCGATCTGGGAGGAGGGCGGGCTGTTGTCGGTCGCCGGCGGCAAGCTCACCACCTGGCGGGTGACTGGCCGAAGAGGCGGTCGACGCCGTCGTCGGCCTGCTACCCGAGGAGCGTTCGCGGCGCGTCCATGGCTGCCTGACCGAGGGCACGCCGCTGGTCGGCCTGGCTCCCGCCGACCTCGGCGTGCGTCTTGCCCATGCCGGCGTAGAACCGACGATCGCCGCCGCCCTCGCCCGGCGTCTGGGCGCCACCGCCTGGCGCGCGGTCGAGCTGGCGCGCGGGCCACACGAGCTCGTGCCGCTGCGCCCCGGCAGCGATCTGACGGCCGCCGAGGTGCGCGCCCACCTGCGCTACGGGGGCGTCGTCCGCCTCGAGGATCTGTTGGTGCGGCGCGCCCGCTTCGCCCTCTGGCAGCCGGAGATGGCGCGCGAGCTGCTCCGATTCCTGCAACCGCTGTGCGCCCAGGAGCTCGGCTGGGATGGCCGACGCTGGGGTCGCGAGGAAGAGGGCTGCGTGACGGCAATGGCGAACTGGAACCCCCAACTGCCCTCCGTGCTGCCCGCAATCACCGAGACCCCGTCGTGAGCGCACCGATGCCATCGGCCAAGGCTCAGGGGGGCGACCCGAGCGACCTCCTCGTCGTGCTCAACCCGGCGGCCGGCAGCGGTCGCGCCGCCGGCGTCTGGCAGCGACTGCTCGCCGCCCGCCCGGCGCTGGCCGCCGCCACCCTGGTGGCCGACGCCGACCCCGCCCGTTCCGCCGCCGCCACCGCGGCGGCCATCGCTGCGCCGGGCATTCGCCGCTGCGTGACCATCGGCGGCGACGGCACGCTGCACGGGGTCGTCAACCTCCTCGTCGGCAGTGACCTCGGCGCGCGCGTCGCCCTTGGCCTGGTGCCGGCCGGTACCGGCTCCGACTTCGCCCGCACCCTCGGCCTGCCCAAGGACCCGCTGGCCGCCCTCGACCAGGCCCTCCGCGCCACGCCCCACCCGATCGACGTCCTGCGCCTGACCGTCAGCCCGCGCTCGGCCGGCGAGCACACCGGCGTGCACGTCGTCACCCGCTACGTCGTCAACATCGCCTCCGCCGGCATCTCGGGCCTCGTCGACCAGAAGGTCAACGCCATGCCACGACGCAGCGCCCTCGCCTTCTTCGGTGCCACACTGTCGGCCCTCGCCGACTTCCGGCCGACGCCTCTGCGGGTCACCGTCGACGGCACGCTCCTGCACGAGGGCCCGGCGTTCCTCGCCGCGGTCGCCAACGGTCGTTACTTCGGCAAGGGCATGAAGGTGGCGCCCGAAGCCGTGGTCGACGACGGCCTCGCCGACGTCGTCGTGGTCGGCGACATCGCCCGCTGGCAGCTGCCGCTGCGCTTGCCGCGGATCTACCTCGGCACCCACCTGCGCCACCCGCAGGTGCGCTTCGCCCGCGGACGGAAGGTGTGGATCGAACCGCTCGCCACGACGCCCCGGCTGCCGCCGTTCGACGTCGACGGCGAGGTGCTCGCCTCGGGACCGGTCGCCGTCGACCTCGTCGCCGGCGCCCTGCGGTTCCTCTCCTGACCTCGCCGCCGCGCCGTCCCATTCGCCAGCATGCCGCCAACTTCGTCCGCCGACGCCGGCTCGCCCAGCGCGCATCGCGGCCTGTGGTGGGCGCTCGCGCTCGCCATCGGCCTGGCCTTCGTCACCATCGGTTCGCACTCCCTGTGGAGCCCTGACGAGCCCACCGGCGCCGCCGTCGGCAAGCACATGCTGACGTCGGGCGACTGGGTGCTGACGTCGCTCGGCGGCACGCCCTTCCTCGAGAAGCCGCCGCTCTACTGGTGGACGCAAGCCGCCGCCTTCAGCCTGTTCGGAGTCAGCGACGCCGTCGCCCGCCTGCCATCGGCGGTGTTCTTCAGCCTCACCCTGCTCGTCGCCTTCGCCATTGGCCGTCATCTCGGCGGCACGCGGCGGGGGCTCCTGGCCGCGTTGGTCCTCGCCACCATCGGCGGCTTCGCGGAAGAGATGGGCCGCGTGCTGGTCGACGTCGCCCTGGTGTTCTTCGTTGCCGTCGCTCACCTCGGTTGGGTCCGGCTTGCCACCGCAACGACCCGCGGTGAGCGCTGGCGCGCCGCCCTGCTGATCGCCGTCGCCACGCCGCTCGCCTTCCTGGCCAAGGGGGTGATCGGCCCGGCGCTGGCGGTCGGCCCTGCCGCCATCTGGCTCACGGTATGCGAGCCGCGCCGAGCCTGGGAGCGTTTGGCGCCGGTCGCGGCGCTCGGCGTGCCGCTGTTCGCGCTCCTCGTCGTGCCCTGGGCGCTCGCGCTCCTCGCTCGGGGCGGCGAGGCCGCGCTGCGCGAGTGCCTGGTCAACAACACCCTCGGGCGGCTGGCCGGCGAGGGCGCCACCACCGGCTATGGCCACCGCCGCGGTGCGTTCTACTACCTGCTCCAGGGGCCAGTCGTCCTCCTGCCCTGGGCCTTTGCCCTGCCGGCGATGCTGCGCCCGCGGGTGCTTCGCCAGAGCGACGCCCGGCAGCGCCTGCTGCTCGCCATCGGCGCCGTCGGACTGCTCGCGCTGTCGGCCGCCACCACCAAGCGCACCCTCTACCTGGTGCCGCTGATGCCGGTGGTCGCCGTCGCCATCGCCACCTGGCTCGACGGCCTCGCCGGCCCGCCGGAGCGCAGCTCGCCCAACCGCGGGACTCCCGACCGCGGCAGTCCCGACCGCGCTGGCGACGCCTGGGATCACCGCTGCCTCGCCCTGGTGCGCGGCCTCGCGCTCGTGCTCCTCGGCGTCCTCGGCGTCGCCTATCCGGTCGCGTGGTTGGGCGCCCGCTGGCTGCCGGTCCGCGAACCGCTCAGCGTGCTGCTCGGCGTCACCCCGGCCTGGGCCGGGTTCGCCTTCAGCCTCGTCACCCTGGCGCTCGTCGCCTTTTTCTGGCGTCGGCAGCGAGCCACCGCCGGTACCTACGGCGACCCCGCCGTGCTCGCCGTGGTGCTGCCGCTTCTCCTCGCCTTCGGCGCCTGGGAGACGGCGGTCAAGGCCGCCATGGACCCGGTCAAGAGCCTGCACCAGACCACCGCCGCCATCGCTCGGCTGCTGCCGGGCCCGGGTCCCGTCCCCGCCTACATCCCGCTCGGCCAGCAGGGAGAACGGCTCGTCGCCATCGTCGACTACGACCTCGGGCGCCGAGTCGACAACCTGGCGCGCGCCCCCGACGCCNNCGACGCCGACCTGGCCGCCGTCGACGCCTACCTCGCGGACTCCAGCCGCCGGCTGCTCCTCGCCGCCAGCACCTTCCGGCGCCTGCCGCCGGCGACCAGAAATCGCCTCGCCCTGCTCCACGACGAGACCGGCCGCACCAGCGCCGAGTACGTCATCGTCGGCGGGCTCGGCCCCGGGCTCGACCCCGGGCTCGGCCCCGGGCTCGACACGCCGGCGACTCGTCCCTGACGCCTTCTCGATGGGCCACTTTTTGCTATGGTCGCATAAACAGCTACCATTCTGGAGCCCCGAAAGATGTCGACATCGCGCCTACCCCTCGGTCTCGCCTGCCTCGCCGCCCTGGCCCACGCCGCTAGCGCCCAGCAAGCCACGCTCACCCTGAACCCCGACGTCGCGCTGCGGAATGACTCCGTGCAAGCCCACATCGTTGGCGTCGGCTGCAGCGGCGCGGTGTCGGGGCCCGTCCTCAGCTATCAGTTCTCGACCTGGATCATCGACATCGACCTCGAAGGCTGCCACACCGGCAACGACAACCAGCCGTTCGATGTCACCGTCGCTCTCGGACCGCTCGCCCCGCTCGAGTACCTGGTCCGCGCCCAGGACGCCATCCGCGACGTCGTCAGCCCGCCGCCCCCGCCGCTCGCCACCGCCACGTTGAGCGTCCGCCGTGAGGCCTCCCTCGACGTCGAGCTGCCGGCACGGGCCGTCGCCGGCGCCCCGATTCCCATCACGCTGATGGGACCAGCCGGCACCGCCTGCTACTTCCTCGAGCCACCCACCGTTGGCGGCAGTGTCATCACCGCCAGCTTCGACGATAGCTGCAACATCCTGCCGCCCGGCGGCCCCAACGTCTTCCGCGAGACCTACACCTTGGAGCCTCTGGCCGCCGGGAGCTACGAGGTGCGCTTCTTCGACACCAGCCTGACTCCGACCGGTGCCCAGCCGATGCTCCACCGCGAGACCCTGATCGTCCAGGAGGCCAGCGGCTGCCAGCCCGGGGACGACCACCTATGCCTCCAGCGTGGCCGCTTCCGCGTCGAGGGCACCTGGCGTGACTTCCGCGACCGTACCGGTAGCGCCCACCCGATCGAGCTGCCGGGGCGGGAGGACAGCGGCCTCTTCTGGTTCTTCGACCCGGGCAACGTCGAGCTCACCGTCAAGGTCCTCGACGCCTGCCGCGACTTCGACCGCTGGTGGGTGTTCGTCTCTTCCGGCACCAACGTCGAGTACGCCCTCACCGTGACCGACACCGAGACGGGAGCCGTCCGGACCTACGCCAACCCGCTGGGCCTGGCGGCGCCGCTGATCCCCGACACCGACGCCTTCGCCTGCGACTGAGTTGTTGCCACCCGGCGCTTCGGGGCCCAGGTGTCCCCTCGGCCGCCGCAGCCCGTATCCTCAGGTAGGCGGGTCGCGAAATCCTTCTCCGACCCCACCAAGGAGGAGCGGATGCATCCGCTGCGCGTCACCGGGCTCGCCGCCTTGCTCGCCGTCGCCCTGTCAGGCTGCTTTGGTGGGGTATTCGAGCAGCCCTGGCACGAGACTCGTCTGCCGTCGGGCAAGGTCAAGAAGGTCACGCAGTTCATGCTGGTGTGGGGCGTCGAGCACGACGAGCGCCACGTCGAGCAGGACTGTCTCGCGCTCGAATTCGCCTCCGACGTCCCGGACGCCGAGCCCGCCGTCCGTGAGCAGGAAGCCCTCGAGGTCTTCGAGCTGATGCGCCCGACCTCCGAGCTCTGGGGCTTCCGCACCGCCACCATCGCCGCCTTCCGCAGCACCGAACGCAAGGGGCACTACGACCTGTTCGTGTTCACCCGCGCCGGCGACGGCAGCTGGTCGCACGAGGTCATCCCGAGCAAGGTCTTCGCCAATGAGTGAGACCGCTCAGCCGACGAGCTTGTTCAGGAACGCTGCCAACGCGGCCGCGCTTTGCGGACGCCGCCGGGGGTCGGGATCGAGCGTCGACCGCAAGAGCTCGGCAACCGCGGTTTGCGGTTCCGCCGTTGGCGCGATCTCGACATGCGCGATCCGACGCGCCACCTCGGTGATCATGTCGCCTTCGAAGGCGCGCTTCCCTGACACCGCTTCCCAGAGCGTTACCGACAGGCCCCAGAGGTCGCACAGCACGGTCGGCCGCTCCCCCTGGAGGGTCTCCGGCGAGAGGTAGTGCAGGGTCCCGGCGATCCCGAAGTCGTCGTCGCTGGCGCCCTCGCCGTCCTCGTCCAGGCCGGCCGCCCCGTCGAGCGGTTGGCTCAGCGTGGCGAGCCCGAAGTCGAGCAGCTTGACCTGACCCTCGCCGTCGAAGCCGATGTTACCCGGCTTGATGTCGCGGTGCAGGATGCCGCGCCGGTGCAGGTAGTCGAGAGCGCCGCACAGCGCGATCCCGAGCGCCTTCGCCTCGCCGACCGTCAGCGGCCCATTCTTCAGCCGCTGCGCCAGGGTGCCGCCGGGCAGGTACTCCATCACCACCACCGGTGTCGCCCGCCACACTTCGAGGTCGTACACCGTCGCCAGGTTGGGGTGACGTAGCGACGCCAGCACCCGCGCCTCGCGCCGCAGCTCGACCGCCTGCTTCGAGCGCAGCCAGGTCAGCGTCTTGAACGCCAGCTCGCGGCGCAGCCAGGGGTCGACGCCCTGGTAGACGACACCGGCGCCGCCGGCACCCAGCCGCCGCAGCAGGCGATAGCGGTCGCCGAGCACAGCCGGCAGCAGGGCCGCCGCCAGGGGGCGATCGCACGCGTCGCAGCGCTCGGTGCCGGCGGCAAACACCCGCCCACAGGCCGGACACTCGCCCGCCACCTCGGCGTCGGACGCCCCGGCCGCTGCGGCGCCGTTCATCAGCACCTCGCTGGCAAAGCCGAGCGCCGCGGCCAGCCCACGCAACAGCTGACGATCCTCGCGGTCGAAGGCCAGGCCGCTGCGCTTGGCGCCGACGGCAAGAGCACCAACCAGCGTCCCTGCGCGGTCGCGCACCGGCACCAGCACCTCCGCTGGCGCCTCGGTGAGAAAGGCGCGCTCCCTGGCGTCGAGGGTTTGCCACTGCTCCGAGGTGCCGGCCTCGATGACGATCTCCTCGTGACTGTCCTCGAGCTGACGGTACAGTCCGGCATCGCTCGCCAGCCGCAGCTCACTCGTGGTGTCGACCAGCTCGCCACCGGAGCTGACCGTGAGTAGCCGGGCCCGGGTCACCCGCAGACCGTCGGTGAGCGCCGGCGCCACCAGCGCCACCAGGTCTTCGCGGGTCCGCGCCGAGTGGATCAGCTCGCCGACCACCCGGATCAGCTCGCCACCGCGCACCCGCTCGCGGTCGAACGCGCGATCCAGCCGCTCGAGCAGAGCTGGGCGCACCCAGGTGAGCGCCCAAGTGGCCACCGCGACGGCCACCAACACCTGCACATGCCCTTGGCGCGCGAACGCCTCGAGCGACTCACGTCGATGCTCGGCGCCGTACCAAACCAGGAGCCCGACCGGCAGCAGCGCGCCGAACTGCAGGACGCCCCGCGCCAGCAGGTACTGGCCGGCGCGGCGGGTAAGGGTGCGTACACTGAGGACGCGCGCGGGGCCGGCGGCGTACGCGGAACCGAAGGGGAGCATCAGCAACGCGGCCATCTCGCCGTACAGGCGCAATGCCTGCGGCCACGGTGAGCTGGCCGTTAGGTACTGCTGTCGGGCGGGTAGGAGGGCGGTCAGCACGACGTCGACCGTCGCGGGCCCGATCGCCACGATCAGTGCGCCCAGGAACAGCTGCACCCGCACCCGGTCTTCTCCTCGCTCCTCGATGGCACGCAGGACGAGCCAGGGTAGAACCGCGAGCGCGAGCAGGCATACCAGACCGTGGTACGCGAGGCGCCAACCGTCGAGGACCTCGCCCGAGGGCCCCCGCGCCAGCGTGCCGACCACCCAGCTAACCAGCATGATCGCCCCCGCCCACAGAGCCACCCGCTCACCCACCCGCAGCTGCGTTGCTCGGCGGCCGCCCGCCAGCGATCGCGGAAAGAGCCCGATGAAGCGCCACAGCGCCCAGGGAAGAAAGGCATCAGCCCGCAACATCACGACGAGGCCGACGGCCGCAGCGAGCGGCGTCCCGCTCAGGGCCGTCCGCAGGCCCTCGAGCGGTCGCAGGCAGTAGGTGCTCGCCAGGGTCAGCAGCATGAGGCCAGTGACTGGGCCCGACGATCGCTTCGGCCGCGGTGCAGGAGATAGACGCCCACCCCGGCGCAACTGGCGAACATCGCGAAGCGGAGAGCAACGAACGGGGCCGGCTGCCCCCCCATTGCCCCGCCGGTCGCGGCGAAGCCGACCATCCCGCCGACGATCTGGAGGGTCGCAAGATGCTCGAGCGCACGACGGCCGCGCGCCTTCCATCGCGCCACCGCGGAGCGACGACGTCGCGACCAGCGTGGGTCGACCCGGCTCTCAGACATCGGTCACGCGCTCGTCAGTGCCCCGCGGCCTCAGCAAAGCGGCGTCGGCCCCAACATTGCCGTCTCGATCGCCCGCCCGACGTCGGCCGCCGAGATCGCGACACGCCCCTGGGCGTGCGCCTGCTCCAAGGCGAGCTTGCCCATCATCTGGAACTTGGTGAGCACCATCGATGCCACCCCTGGCTGCTCCCACTCCCCGAGGTACTTCTCGACATTGGGCCGCCAGCGCTCGCGCAGCGCCTCGAGCGCGGCGCGCTCCACGTTGGCGATCGGCCCGGCACCGGCGCCGAAGGCAAACGTCATCTGCGCCAGGATCGCCTCCACATCGCTCATCGCCATCGCAGCCCCCTGCGGAACGGACGGCTGCGCAATCCGTCCAGAAAAGTGCCCCCTCGATCGTCCCTTTGAGCAGCCGCGCCGGAGACTACGCCCAAACGCCACGCCCGGATCCATGCGTGGGCTGTGCCCGCGTAAGTTGGCGTCAGGCGATACGATATCGCGATGCGTTTCACGAAGATACTCTATCTTCACGCGCGGACCACGACGCACATCTTCGCCGCGGTCGAGCAGCTCGGCGCGAGGTGGACCCTGCTCAGGCCTCGCGAAACGGATTGACGACGGTCACTGCGCCATAGCTTTGGCCGTGGTTCAAGTCCTCGGAGCACACCACGGCCGTGCCTGCCTCGTGTGCGGACTGAATGATCAACGCGTCCCAGAACGAGAGCCCGAATCGCTGCTCGAGCTCGGTGGCCCGCAGAATTGCCGGCCCGTCGTTGAAGACCACCGTCCAACTCAGGTAGTCCTTGAGGACCTCTCGGGCCTCGGCCGCCGACAGCGGTACCGCAGCCTTTCGGCGGATGTTGACGTAGAGCTCCTGGAGCACCTGGGTGCTCAGCACCCCCGACCGCTCCCGCCACAATCGTCGAACCAGGTCCCGGGCCACTTCGTGCTTTCGACCACCACTCCGGTCGTGGGCATACACCAGGATGTTCGTGTCGACGAAGGTCCTATCGCTCATGGAGCTCGTCACGAGACACGGGCCGGCTCCACTGCAAGTCGAAGCCCTCCGCGAGCCGCGCCTCTGCCCGCCGACGGGCGGCCTCGTAGGCCAGGTCGCTGCGCACCAGGTCCTCGAGCCGATCAGCGAGCAGCCTGCTCACCGAAGTGCCCTGTCGTGCAGCAAGAACCTTGGCCTCGATCACGAGGTCCTTGTCCAGGCTCAGCGTCAGGTTCGTCTTCGCGCCGCCCACGAGAAAAAGTGCAGCACGGCTCCACGTGCAGGGCCGGCAGCAAGTCCTGCCGGCCCGGTCGTGCGCCTACTCGCGCGCCAGCACCAGGTCGATGCGGTCGACGCGACCCGGCTCGGTGATCAGCACGTCGTTGCCCTGGTCCGCGGGCAGGCGGGATCGCAGGCGGCACCGCCCAACGTGGCGTCGACGTAGCTCACCGTACCTACCGTGCGGCTGAACAGCGGGCAGTCACACCTACGTCAGGGCGCGCGGAACGAGTCGAGGATCTTCGCCGCGGCGGCCGCGCCTTCCTTGTCGCCCTTGTCGGCCACGTACCAGATCTCACCCACCCGACCGTCCGGCAAGGCGTACCAGGCCATCGCGAAGTTGAGCTCACCGCCGCCGTCCTTGTCGGTGCCCGTGCCGGTCGAGAAGAAACCCTCGAGCCCCTTCTGTACCGAGTCCTGCGGCTCGCTCACGGTGACGTTGTCGTAGGTCTCCTTCACGTAGTCGAAAGAGCTCTTGACCGCATCGGTAATCTCCTCGGCCTGGCCGACGGTGCGGAACATCAGAATGACGCCAGTCGGGCTGATCAGCGTCACGTATTCGTCGTCGCCCTCGCTCGGAGTCACCTCCCAGTCGCTGGGATAGTCGACCACGAAGTTGGCGTGAGCCTTCGAGGGGTAGTAGCCGGTCATCATGTCGGCGCGGGCCGAGCTAGCGGTGCCAACCGCGGCGGCGACGAATAGAGCGGCGGTGAGTGCAAGCAGTGCGGGACGCGCAAGTTTCATGGCAGAGAATCTCCTTGGGGGGTGGCACCTGTCACCCCAGGTGCGACGGGGAAGAGCGCGAGTGGGGCTGAAACTCGACGCACGCTACCACGCAGGACGGACCGCACCCGACGGCACTCTCCCCACCGCCCACCGCCCACCGCCGGCAGTCGAGAAATCGCGGGTAACGTGAACGGCTCGTCCTTGCACCTTGCTCGCGCTCACCTCGCGCACGCGCGCCAGGCGGCGCGTCCACAACACCAGGCCGTCAGTGCCCCGCCGTCGCTGCCGCCTCGCAAGCGCACCTCGCCGACGCCTTGCACGGCGGCGCCTCCGCCGCCGCGCACGCCCCGCGCGCCTCACCCTTCCCCACGCACCAGGCGTTGCAGTCGAACAGGTCGGGATGCCCCGTGTCGTCGGTGTGCTTGTGCAGCACCTCCGTCCCCGGGTTCGACTCCACCAACAGCCCCGCCTCCGTGCACGCCTCCCCGAACATCCGCCCGTTCGGCTTGCCGTCCTCGGTGACCCCGAGATGGCAACCCGCCGTCCCCGGATCGACGCCTTCCGAATCCAGCCACCACGACGTCGTCCCGACGCCGGTCGAGTCACTGGGATTGAAGTCGAACGTCCCGAGAGCCCCCGGCATGTCCTTCGCGCCATCCGACGGCGGGTGACGATCGCCGTCGGCCCGGCTCACGGACACCGAGAGCAGGACGGCGGCGGCGAGGGCGAGGAGACGGGAGAGTCGTGCGGCGGCAACAGCGGATCTGGAGCGGCGTGGCGACATGGGCGCCTCCTTGGTTAGCGGTTGAGCGGCGCACGGGCGCTCGCGTCGCGGCGTGCTCGAGAGCGCGTGGGGGCCGAGGGGTCGCGTCCGCGGGGTGACTCGAATTCTGGGGCGAGTCTACCCCGCGACCAACCTGAACAGGTCTCGCGCGCGAATCCGACCCGAGGCGCCCCGGTACCAATCGCGACACATCCCGCCGCTATAATGTAGGCCTGCATGATCGCCATCGCGTTCACGCTCGTGCCCGCCAGGGTCGCGACCGGTGAACCAGGCCAGCAGGCGCCGCCCGCAGCCCGCCGCGCCAGCTCCAGCCGTCCCCGCCCGCCACGGAGCACGACCCCTAGTGGACCAAGCCACCCACAACAAGATCGTCTCGTTCATCTGGGGCATCGCCGACGACGTCCTGCGCGACCTCTTCAAGCGCGGCAAGTACCCCGACGTCATCCTGCCGATGTGCGTCATTCGGCGGATGGACGCCGTGCTCGCGCCGACCAAGCAGGCGGTACTCGACGCTAAGAAGATGCTCGACGACGCCCAGATCACCGAGCAGCGCGCAGCCCTCTGCAACGCGGCGGGACAGGCGTTCTACAACACCTCCCGCTTCAACCTCCGCGACCTGACGGCGCGCGGCAGCCAGCAGCAGCTCCTCGCCGATTTCGAGGACTACCTGAACGGTTTCGGCGCTTCATCACCTTGTGTGGGTAATCGAGAGCGAATCCGGGTAGAGAGCCAGGCCCCCG
>CXWL01000438.1_pt1 | contig 48600 bp, 48 predicted proteins | sample 590931 | NCBI WGS metagenome assembly CXWL01 (sample SAMEA3498368, study PRJEB10139) | groundwater metagenome | biome: water well; material: biofilm material | place: Germany | collected 2015-04-27 | reverse complement strand
GCCAAACGCATGGCGCTGCGCCGTCGCTACAAGATCCAGGACGTCATCCACAGGCGCCAGGTTCTGCTCGTCCAGGTTGTGAAGGAAGAACGCGGCAACAAGGGCGCGGCGCTCACCACCTATCTGAGCCTTGCCGGGCGCTATTGCGTCCTCATGCCCAACACGACGCATGGCGGCGGCATCAGCCGCAAGATTTCGAACGTTGCCGATCGCAAACGGCTTAAATCGATCATGGCCGATCTCGACCTGCCAAGGTCGATGGGCTGCATCGTCCGCACCGCCGGGCTCCAGCGCACCAAGACCGAAATCAAACGCGATTTCGACTATCTTGCTCGCGTGTGGGACGGGATTCGTGAAACCACGCTCGGTTCCTCGGCGCCCGCGCTGATCCATAACGACAGCGACCTCATCAAGCGCGCGATCCGCGATATCTATAACAAGGATATCGACGAAGTGATCGTCGAGGGCGAAGAGGGCTATCGCGCCGCCCGCGAATATATGAGGCTGCTGATGCCAAGCCACGCCAAGCGGGTGCAGCCTTATTCTGACGCGGTGCCGCTCTACCAGCGCCATCATGTCGAGGATCAGCTCAACGCCATGTATCAGCCGGTCGTGCAGCTCAAATCGGGCGGCTACCTGGTCATCAACCCCACAGAGGCGCTGGTTTCGATCGACATCAACTCGGGGAGATCGACCCGCGAACATGGCATTGAGGCGACCGCTGTCGGCACCAACCTTGAAGCCGCTCAGGAAATCGCCCGACAGCTTCGCCTGCGCGACATGGCCGGGCTGGTCGTGATCGACTTTATCGACATGGAGCATGGCAACAACGTCCGGAAGGTCGAAAAGGCGATGAAGGCCGCGCTGGCAAACGACCGCGCGCGCATCCAGGTTGGCCGGATCAGTTCGTTCGGGCTGATGGAAATGAGCCGCCAGCGCCTGCGTACCGGTGTGCTTGAGGCTTCGACCCGCCAGTGCCCGCATTGCGAAGGCACAGGCCTTGTCAGGACGGCATCGTCGGCTGCGCTTTCTGCGCTGCGCCTGCTCGAGGAAGAGGCTGCACGCGGCGGAGGAAGCCGCCTGTCGCTCCGCGCCAGCCAGGAAGCGACGATCTACGTTCTCAACCGCAAACGCGCCGAGCTGGCCGAGATCGAGGAACGCTACGGCGTCTCGATCGACATCTTCCCCGACGGGGAAACCGAAGGCGCCCGCATGGTGGTCGAGGCGAGCGGCCCTCCGCCTGCCTTCCGGCCCAAGATCGAACCCCTTGTGATCGAGGAGGATGACGATCTCGACATCCCCGAGGACATCGAGGATGAAGAGGAAGACGTCGTTGAGGCTGAAGGGCGCGGCCGCGATGGCGACGCTCCTCGCAAGCGTTCACGGCGTCGTCGCGGTCGTCGCGGCCGCCGCGAGGATGGCGATGATCGGCCCGAAGCTGCCGAAGCTGGTGAAGCCGAGGAGGGTGAAGCCGCTCCGGCGCGCGAGGCAGTTTCTGAAGACAGCGAAGAAGAAGGCGCTCGCCGTCGTGGCAGGCGCGGTCGCCGTGGTGGCCGTGGTCGTGGTCGTGACAGACAGGAAGCCGGAGAAACGGTGGATGCCGTGGCCGAAGTGCCAGAACCTGCGCCCGAAGCGCCGGTGGCCGAAGAAGCCGCTCCCAAAAAGCCGCGCGGACGGACGGCAAAGCCCAAGGCCAAGGTTGAAGAAGCAGCTCCGGTCGCCGAACCTGCGGCCGAGGCCGAGGCTCCGGCCGAAAAGCCCAAGCGGACGCGCAAAAAGGCGGAAGCTCTGGTTGAAGCGCCTGCCGCTCTGGTGGTGATTGAGGAGGAGGCGCCCAAACCCAAACGGCCGCGCAAGGCGAAGGCTGATGCCGAGCCGGTGACTGCCGATGCAGATGGCGGATTGGGCGAAGATGGTGAGCCCCGGCGTGGCTGGTGGCAGCGCACATTCGGTCCGGAATCCTGACGCGAAGGTTTTCATCCCCGGTTCAGGCAGAGAAGGCGAGTGTTGCCAGCATGGTATCGCTCGCCTTCCGCTTTCGCTCGATGATCCGCACCTTTATGGCATTGCTGCTCGTGATGCCGCTGATGGTGCAGCCGGTGCTCGCCCAATCGATCCTGCGCGATGCGGAAACCGAATCCCTTTTCGATGAAATGTCGGCTCCGCTGATCGCCGCCGCAGGGCTCGATCCGCGCAACGTGAAGGTCGTGTTGATCAACGACAAGGAGATCAACGCCTTCGTTGCCGGGGGGCAATATGTCTATGTTCATTCCGGGCTGATCGCTGCGGCGGATAATGCCAATGAAGTCCAAGGCGTTATTGCGCACGAACTCGGCCATGTGGCGGGCGGGCACGTCATCCGGTCGAGCGAGGGCATCAAGCAGGCGACGGGCATTACGCTGTTGAGCTTGCTGCTGGGCGCGGCGGCAATCGCCGCCGGGGCTGGGGAGGCCGGCGCCGGCATCCTCGGCGTGGGGCAGCAGGTTGCTTTGAGCCAGTTCCTCGCATTTACGCGCACACAGGAATCGAGCGCCGATCTGGCGGGCGCCAAATATCTTTCCACAGCCGGGATCAGCGGCCGTGGTTCGCTTTCCTTTTTCAAGAAGCTGCTCGGGCTCGAATATCGCCTCGCGATTCCGCAGGACGACAGCTATGCGCGAACCCACCCATTGTCCGGCGAACGCATCGCCATCCTGCAGGAGGGCTATCGGAGCGACCCCTCCTGGAACAAACCGACCGACCCTGCCCTTGAGGCGCGGTTCCAGCGCGTGAAGGCCAAACTCAAGGGCTTTGTCTCCGATCCGGTCAATACGCTGCGCGACTATCCCGAAAGCAACAACTCTATCCCCGCCCATTATGCCCGCGCCTATGCGTGGCATCGCTCCGCCTATCCCGAAAAGGCCCTCGAAGAGGCCGATGCGTTGTTGAAGGTCGTGCCCGGCGACCCCTATTTCCTTGAACTGAAGGGCCAGATCCTGCTTGAATCGGGCAAGCCGACCGAAGCACTGCCGATTTTGCGGGAGGCCGTTTCCAAAACCAACGCGCAGCCGCTGATCGCGTCGCTCTTTGGCCACGCCCTGATCGCGACCGAGGATCAGGCGAATTTTGCCGAGGCGGAAACGGTGCTGAAGGCCTCGGTCAGCAAGGACAATGAGAATCCGTTCGCGTGGTATCAACTGGGCGTCGTCTATGACCGCGGGGGCGATACGGCGCGCGCCTCGATGGCAACGGCGGAACGCTATCATTTGCAGGGGCAGCCCAAGCTGGCGCTGGTCAATGCGGAGATCGCGGTTCGGGGCCTGCCACCGGGCTCTCCCGACTGGATCCGCGCGCAGGATCTTGTCCTGGTTTCGCGGGCCGCCGCCGATGACAAAAAGAGCCGACGCCGGTGAACGAAGGGAACAAGGCTATAATGACGGGAATTTTCGCGGCGCTGCTTGGTGCTGGCGGTGCAGTGCTGGCAGTGAACGCGATGGACAAGCCCCAGCCGGTCAACACGGCTGACAAAGCCGCGATCGAACAGATTGTCCGCGAATACATCCTGACGCATCCGGAAATCCTGCCCGAGGCCATGAGCAACCTCGAGGCGCGCGAAAGCAAGAAGGTCGTCGATGCGAACCGCGCCCAGATCGAAACACCCTTTGCCGGAGCGTGGGAGGGGGCGGCCGATGGGGATGTGACCCTCGTCCAGTTCTTCGACTATGCCTGCAGCTATTGTCGGGCCAGCCGCCCCGATGTCGACCGGCTGCTGGCCGAGGACAAGAAGCTAAAGATCGTCTATCGCGAATTGCCGATTCTCGGCCCCCAAAGCCTTGACGCCGCGCTGGCCAGCCTCGCGGTCGCGCAACAAGGCAATTATGGCGAGTTTCACAAGGCGCTCTACAAGGCCGGCCGGATCACGCCCCAGATCATTGCGGATGCAATGGAAAAGGCGCGCGTCGATATCGCGCGCGCAAAGGAAGCGGAAAAATCGGAGGCCGTGAAGCAGGAAATTGCAGCCAACCTGTTGCTGCAACGCACGCTTCAACTGACCGGCACGCCCAGCTGGGTAGTGGGCGATACCGTCCTCAACGGCGCGGTCGGCTACGACCAACTCAATAAGGCCATCGCAGCGGCGCGCGCCGGACGCTGACGCTCGGGAAGGCGATGATGGGTCAACCTCACCTCGCCAGCCTTCGCCACGGCGCGCTATTTGATAAGCCCGAACACTCCAATCAGCAGCGGATCGTTGGTCGATGCCGGGTTGGCACGGATCGCGATTTCCTCGCGTGCTATGGCGCGGTAGATCCCGTCGCTGGCTTTGCGCGTGACGTCGTCGCGCAAGCCCGCAAAGTCGATGCCGGTGGCGGCGCGAAGCGCCTCGGTCACCACGCCATTGTCGAACAGCTTCAGGCCGCTGTCGATGCCTGGCAGCATTGTCGTGAGCAGCTTTTCGCCCATCGCCGATTTGAGCAGGTCGGTCGCGCCGCTTCCACCGTTCCGGATAATGTCGGCTGCGTTGGGAATACCGATGCCGAGCACCGCTTCGGTGACAATGGGTGCTGCCAGTTCGGCGCCCTTCTCTGCCGCCCGGTTGAGTTGTTTTGTCAGGCGATTGCGGAAGGCCGAACTGCCGAGGATCGCCGCGATCACGGATGTTCCCCGCGTTCCGCCCAGCGCGTCTGGCAGGCTGATCCGCGCAACCTGATCGTCAAGAAAGCCATTCTCCCGCAGGAGCGAGGCAAATGCGCGCTGCGAAGCAAGGCCCAGGAGGCGGCGTATCGCTTCCACCAGGCTGAACCCGGTTCCGCCCGCACAGGCCGGAAGCGCAAGAAGCGGTAATAGTGCCGGTGACGTGACCAGCGTACGACGTGAAATCTGCATGACGACTCTCTCCCACTCAACTCAAGCCGCTCATAGCGTCATTCCCGCTTTCGCGGAAATGATTGGTTGGGCAAGGAGCAGCTTCAATGACTCGCGCCCGCGTTCGGCCAACATGCATCACCTGCCGACAGGCCGTCTTGGACGCTGTTTGGCCGAAATCGATTTGATGATGATTCCACCAGCTGCATCCAGATCTACCGGCGGATCGGCGTTGGCCAGAGCCTGGGCAATGAGCGCTTCGATGCGAGGATCATCCAGCGCATCCGCGGCGTGCAGCTGGACGCTACGGACCTGATTGCCGATGCCTTTGAGCAGGCGGTGCGGATCATCGAGATTCACACCCCAAGTGAAACACAGCGTCACCCAGCGCGGCATGATCGCCAGCGAGAGGATGACATGCTTTACCCGGTCGGTGGGGCCAAAGCCGATCGCAAGGGCGTTGTAATTATCATAAACCGGCATCAGGGCGCCGGGGATGCGCGCACGCACGCCCGCCAACAGCGCATGCGCTAGCGCCTCCACTTCGGGCGTGTATTTGGCAATGAAGCCATCGAGCTCGCGGTCGCCGGTAGTTGCCACGATCATCTCCACTCGTTGCCGAACCCCCTTACCTTGGGCAGGACTATGGCGCTAGGAGCAGCTTCAATGACTCGCGCCCGCGTCCTCCTTCTCAACCCCGCGCTCGGGCCGCTCGATTATCGGGTGCCGCACGGCATGACTGTTGAACCGGGGAGCATCGTGCTCGCTCCGCTCGGCCCGCGCCAGATGGTCGGCGTGGTCTGGGAAGAGGACCATATGCCTTCGGATGCGGAGGTGGGCGACAACCGGCTGCGCAACCTGTTGCAGGTCTATGACGTTCCGCCCATCGGAGCGCCGCTCCGCCGGCTGGTCGAATGGACCGCCAATTATTATCTTGCTCCGCCCGCGGCTGTATTGCGGATGGCGCTGTCTTCCGCAGCCGCGCTTGAAGGCGCGCCGACGGTCGTCGAATATCGCCTGACCGGCAAGGTTCCGGATAAGCTGACGACCCAGCGCGCGCGGGCGCTCGAACGGATCGGCGAGCGGCAGGGGCTGATCCGCGAACTGGCGACAATTGCCGATGTCTCTGACGGCGTGATCCGCGGGATGGTCAAACTGGGTGCGATCGAGGCCGTGGAGGTTTCGCTCCAAACCCCGTTTCTCGCGCCCGATCCCGATCGTGCCCCGCCTCAACTGTCGGACGAACAGACCGCTGCCTCGTCCTGGCTGGTCGATGCGGTCAAGGCGCGGGCTTTTGCGCCGGTCCTGCTCGATGGCGTGACCGGTTCGGGCAAGACCGAAGTCTATTTCGAGGCGATTGCACAGGCCTTGCGGATGGGCAGGCAAGCCCTGGTGCTACTCCCCGAAATCGCGCTGACCGAGCCTTTCCTGCGCCGTTTCGAAGCGCGTTTCGGCCATGCGCCTGTCGCCTGGCATTCCGACTTGCGCCAGTCGCAGCGCAGGCGGGCGTGGCGGGCGATTGCGCAAGGCGAAGCGCTGGTCACGGTCGGTGCGCGATCGGCGCTGTTCCTGCCCTATCGCAACCTTGGCCTGATCATCGTCGATGAAGCGCATGAGGCGAGCTTCAAGCAGGAAGAAGGCGTCCAGTATCACGCCCGCGATGTGGCCGTGATGCGCGGGCATTTCGAGGGCTGCCCGGTCGTGCTGGCGAGCGCGACTCCGGCGATCGAGACCCGACAGCAGGTCGCACAGGGCCGCTATGCCGAACTCAAGCTGCCCGAGCGGCATGGGCTGGCGGAAATGCCAGAAATCGCCGCGATCGACCTGACCCAGGATGCGCCCGAGCGCGGTCGCTGGCTTGCGCCGACGCTCGTTCGGGCAATGGAAGCAGTGCTGGCAAAGGGGGAGCAATCCTTGCTCTTCCTCAATCGCCGCGGCTTTGCCCCACTGACGCTGTGCCGCCATTGCGGGCATCGCTTCCAATGCCCCAACTGCACCGCGTGGATGGTCGAGCACCGGCTGCTCCAGCGGCTCCAATGCCATCATTGCGGGCACAACATGCCGCCGCCGCGCGCCTGCCCCGAATGCCATGAGGAGGATTCGCTGGTCGCCTGCGGGCCGGGGGTGGAGCGGATCGCCGATGAAGTGGCGATGCTCTTTCCCGAGGCGCGGCGGGCCATTGTCACGTCGGACACGCTGTGGTCGCCCGCCAAGGCGGCCGAGTTTGTCGGCAAGATGGAAGCGGGCGAGATCGACATCGTCATCGGCACCCAGCTTGTGACCAAGGGCTATCATTTCCCGAACCTGACACTGGTCGGCGTCGTCGATGCCGATCTGGGCCTGCAAGGCGGGGATTTGCGCGCGGCGGAGCGCAGCTTCCAGCAGATCGCGCAGGTTGCGGGCCGGGCAGGGCGGGGCGACAAGCCGGGCCATGTCTTCGTCCAGACGCACGAACCGGCAGCGCCTGTTATCCGCGCGCTGGTCTCGGGCGACGCCGAGAGCTTCTATGCGGCCGAAACTGAAAGTAGGCGCGAGGCAGGTGCGCCACCCTTTGGGCGTTTTGCCGCAATCATCGTCTCGTCGGAAAACCTGAAGGACGCGCAGGAAGCGGCACAACTGATCGGGCGCACCGCGCCCAAGGTCGAAGGGATGCATGTCTATGGCCCCGCACCCGCCCCATTGGCCATGCTCCGGGGCCGCCACCGCCAGCGGCTCCTCGTCCACGCCCGCCGCGCGCTCGACGTGCAGGATGTGATCCGGGACTGGCTCGGCGCGCTCGAATGGCCGCGTTCGGTGCGGGTCAGTGTGGATGTCGATCCCTATAGTTTTGTGTAAATCGAGTGTTAGCTTAGCAAGCGAATCGGGGGGGTATTCTATGCGTCTGCTTATTGCGTGTGCCGTTTTTCTTGGCTTGTCGGCCCCCGCACACGCCGAGTGGCGCAAATCTGACACGCGTCATTTCACGATATACAGCGAAGGCAGCGAAACCGCGCTGAGGGAATTTTCAGTCAAGGTCGAACGCTTCGATACCATGTTGCGCAAGCGCTACGGAATACCGGATATCGATACACCGCAAAAGCTGACGATCTACATGCTGCCTACACAGGTCGCAGTTTCAAAATCCTATGGTGAAAAAAGCAAGGATATTGCCGGATATTATAGTCCGCGCGGCGAAGGTTCGATAGCAGTGGTTCACCGGCAAAATGGGAACAGCAAGTACCTCCTCGATGCCGATGCCGTACTGTTTCACGAATATGCGCATCATTTCATGATCCGGAATTTTCCCGTGGCCTATCCCGCTTGGTTCATCGAAGGCTTTGCCGAGTTCTACGGCACGACGGATTTTACCAAGGATGGAAAGGCCAAGCTCGGAATGCCGGCCTATTATCGAGTATATGGGCTTCTTGACCAAGCGCCGATCCCGGCTGAGAAGTTGCTGACCCTGGATGTTTCCGACTTCGACTCGAAGCAGCTCGATTCCTTTTACGGGCGATCCTGGCTTATTGTTCACTATCTGCACTTTACGCCTGCTCGTGCTGGCCAGCTTTCCAAATATCTGAATGCGATCAATGGCGATGCCACCGGGATTGATGCCGCCCGCACGGCATTTGGAGACTTGGATCAGCTCGACAAGGAACTGAAAGCCTATCTCGGAAAATCAAGTATCGGTTATATCCAGCAGGGTGTTTCGACGCCGGCGCCCGAACGAGTTGACGTGGCGTCCGTCTCTCCGGCCTTTGGCGCAACGCTGATGCTGCGCCTGGCGTTGATGCACAATCCGGACAAGGACGTGCTTCATGAACTCATTGCTGCTCTCCGGGCATCGGCTGCGAAATATCCGGATGAAGCCGATCCTCAACTGCTCCTGGCCGAAGCGCACTATCTCTCTGACGATGATGTCGCTGCAGTGGTGGCGGCCGATGCCGCCCTCAAGCTCGCACCCATGCTCAGCCGGGCAATGCTTGTGAAGGGCAAGGCAATGACAAGGCTGAACATCAGGAACGGTGTTGCTGATACCGTGCGGTGGAAGGAAGCGCGCGGCTGGATCGTCAAGGCGAATCGCGCGGACGTCAATGATCCAATGCCGCTGTTCGCTTATTATCAATCCTTCGGGCAACAGGGTCTGCTGCCTGTTTCCAGTTCGCTCGATGGGCTAAGGCGAGCCTATGAGATGGTGCCCGAGGATCACAAGGTGCGCATGACCTACGCATCCGCGCTCGCCACGCGGAAATACTATGCAGCCGCAATTCGTCTGGTCGGGACGGTGGCGTTCGACCCGCACAACGGCCCCGGCGCAGCGGAGGCCAGATCGATTCTCAAGCGACTTCACGCCGCACAGGACGGCAAGGTTAGTGGCGAACTGGATCTTTTCGGTGACGCAATGGAGAACAAGGAAGGCAAATAGCTGGTCAGCGCGCCTCCTCCATCTCGAGCAGTTTCACCTTCCGCTCCAACCCATAGGCGTAGCCGCCCAGCGATCCGTCGGTGCGCAGGGCGCGGTGGCAGGGGATGAGGACGGCGACGCGGTTCTGGCTGCAGGCCGTGCCCGCTGCACGGACCGCGCCGGGATTGCCGGCGGCCATCGCCAGTTGCGTATAGGTGCGGGTTTCGCCCGGCGGGATGCGGGTCAGTTCGCGCCACACCGCCTGCTGGAACGCCGTGCCCTGAATGTCGAGTGGCAGGTTTGGCATTTGTGCGGGCTTGTTGACTGCGGCGACCACGCCCTTGACCAGGCTGGCGAGGGCCGATCCGCCGGGCTCGATCCGGGCCTCGGGAAAGCGGCGGCGCAGTTCGGTTTCATCTTCGTCGAACGAGAGGCGGCAAATCCCCTTGTCGGTTGCCGCGAGCAGCATCCTGCCCAGGGCGGTCTCTGCCACCGCCCAGCGGATCGTCACCCCCGCCCCGCCATTCTTCCAGGCGCTTGGCGTCATGCCGAGGCGGCGTTTGGTTTCGGCGTAGAAGCGGCTTGGCCCCGAATAGCCCGCATCATAGATGGCATCGGTGATCGAGCCCTTGCCGTTGAGCGCCGCCTCTGCCCGGTTCGCCCGAAGCCCGCGCGCATAGGCGGCCGGGGTCACGCACGTATCGCGCTTGAACAGGCGGTGGAAATGATGCGGGGCATAGCCGACTGCGTCGGCGAGTTCCTCGAGCGAGAGTGCATCTTCTGCCGCCTCGATCAGCTTCAGCGCCTTGGCCACCGCCTCGCGATCCCGCCCGACTTCGTCCGGTTTGCAACGCAGGCAGGCGCGATAGCCCGCTGCGCGCGCCTCGGTGGGCGTTACAAAAAACTCGACGTTCTCGCGCAAGGGCCGCCGCGCGGGGCAGCTTGGTTTGCAATAGATGCGGGTCGTTTTCACCGCGCCGACGAACTGGCCGTCGAGTGTGCGGTCGCGCCGGTCAAATGCGGCGAAGGCGGAATCTGTGTCTATTTGTGTCATACTGCCCTTATAGTGCTAGCGATCCGCCGCCGCATCCCGAAGCTTGCTTTCAAAGGCGTTTGCGAAAAGGCCGCTGCAAGCGTTCCGGCGCCGCGAACCCCCGGTTACGTAGCGGGGGAGGATGTGGTTGCAGTATCCACCTTGTGAGGGAGGATGATTGAGCCTCCCGATGCCTTCTATTTCGGCGGTCCGCTTGGCGGAAGTGGCACCACGGGAGGCGGCGGAGGCCTTGGTGCGGGTGATGAGGCGCGAGGGCTCTCAATCCGGACGCCGCCGAGATGGACGATAGGGTCCCTCGGCCCACCGAAACCAAGCACATCCTCTTGACCGCCGCCGCCCGACACCGTCTGACCGTCGGGCCCGATCGTGACGGGCCCCACAAATGAAGTCATTCCCTCATTATCAAGCACATCGATGCGCTGTCCGCGCTTCAGCACGATGCGTTTGCGGGGCAAGGGTTTGCCGGTCTTGATGGCGTCCGGTTTGAGGTTGCGTGTCATCACAACCGTTTGCTTTGCGGCCGGATCGGTGGGCGTGGCAGCGCCATCCGCATGATCCGGCTGGGCTGCAAGCGAGCCAGCTTGCGCCGGCTCCGAGGCCTTGTCGTCAGCATTGCCCTGCGGCGAGCAAGCTGCCAGCGCCACCGAAGCCATGAAAAGCGCGTTCCTGGGAAACGCCATTGTTATTCCCCTTGGCGCATCCCTTAGCGCAAGTTCCCGCATATGTCATCTTGGGGAGGGAAGCGCTGCAGTATTTGTCCCTGGGGATTGATTGACATGACCATATAAAAGACCTATTAAAAGGTCATGTTACACGAGATCCTTGCCGATACCGGCGTCAGCATTTCCGAGCTGAAGAAGAACCCCTCTGCCGTGATCGAGGCAGCGGGCGGCTTTCCCGTGGCCGTGCTCAACCGCAATACCCCCGCCGCCTATCTTGTTCCCGCCAAGGCGTGGGAGGAGTTGATGGACCGGCTTGAGGATATCGAACTTGCGCGGATCGTGAAGGAGCGTGAAAACGAAATCGCCTACGATGTCGATATCGAAGATCTCTTGAGGCAGGAATAATTCTTGGGCCGAGGGGCAAGCGAGGTTGAGCGGTGAGCAAGACCGCTCCATACCGCCTGCAATTCATTCCTTCCGCAGACAAGGAATGGCAGAAGCTGAATGCCTCCATTCGCCTGCAATTTGCGAAGAAGTTGCAGGAGCGTCTGACCAATCCGCACGTGCCATCGGCCCGGCTGTTCGACATGCCCAATTGCTACAAGATCAAGTTGCGCTCGGCAGGATATCGGTTGGTCTATAAAGTTTATGACGGCACAATTGTCGTTCAGGTTGTCGCCATCGGAAAGCGCGAGCGCAATCAGGTTTACAAGATCGCGGCGGGGCGAGTGTAGGCCGCGCGAGCGCGCCACTCGGCGGCAGATACTTCCCAGATTTCGGCAGGCATTTCTCCACACATCAATTGCTTTTGAGTGGTTTTGAGCAGCGTCATACCGGTGCGCAACGAAATTCTCCGCGATGCTTCGTTTTCGACGGCCTTGGGAGCGCGGAGAACTGTCTTCCCCAGAACATCGAACCAAAAATTGGTGACAGCGATGCTGGCTTCCGTCATCAGGCCCTGGCACTGCCAGTCCCTCGCAATCCAGAATCCGCGGTTTTCCTCCTCATCGTCGATCAGGCTGATGACGCCGATAAGCTGTCCGGGATCGATCTTCGGGCGCAGGCTCCAGTGCCAAGCCTCGCCGCGCGCAACGGCAGGCAAAGCGATATCGCGAACATAGATCTCTGCGCCGTCGTCGGGGTAGGGCCACGGAATTACCGGATTCAGCAGGCGAACAATTTCCCAATGCGGAAATTCACGCTGGATTGCCGGAGCGTCGGCAAGCTCAAGCGGACGCAGGACAAGCCTTTCTGTTTCAAGGATTGGAACGATGTTCATCCGCCACACGCTCGAAACAGCGCCAATGTCCGCTCCCGGGCCAAGTCCGCACTTGGCTCATGATAGTCCTTGCGCCGGTCCGAATTGAAACCGTGTCCTGCCTCATACACGAAGATTTCGGCTGTCGGATGCACCTTCGCGATCAGCGCCTCGACGCCTTCGATCGGGATGCCGCCGTCGAATCGTCCGAAATGGGCAATGGTGGCGCATTTGGGCGTCCGGTCGATAAACATGGTGGGGACGAGGCTGCCATAATAGCAGGAAGCGGCCGCAAGATCGTCGCTCTGTCCGGCCATCGCCCGGGCGATCGAGCCGCCATAGCAATAGCCGGTGATGAAGACCGGGCCCTTCTCCTTCAGCGCATCGATGCAGGTCTGGGCGTCCTTGAGCGACAGATCGAACGGGTGGAGCGTGCGTGCCAGTTCGACCGCACGTTCGAAATCGGGCCCGGTATATTCGGCCTCGAAGCCGGGATGCTCGCGATCGTAGAGCGAGGGCGCGAGGACTTCATAGCCGTCCGCCGCATATTCGTCGCACAGCTCGCGGATATGATCGGTCACGCCGAAAATTTCCTGGACCAGCACCAGCCCGCCACGCCGCTCCACCTCGGGTTCGACGTGATAGACGGCGATTTCCGCGCCGTCCGACATTGCCATGCGAATCATCCGGCCCATTCATCTCTCCTGGCGTCCCAATTTGTCATTCCCGCGAAAGCGGGGACCCATGAACACACTGTGTCAGGGTGAGTGGAGGTTCGGTCAAGCGGGAGTCAATGGGTTCCCGCTTTCGCGGGAATGACAAGAGAAGTGAGGAAGGCCAATCCCATCTTGCATCGCAGCAAAATCGTTGCTAGGCGCGCCGCGACTTGAGCAGGGTGAAAGCCCGCTGCGCTTTGGTCTCAGACACTATTCTCGTCTCATGAGGAACATTCGCGCGTGGAGAATTCCGGCGGCATTCAGGCTAGTCTGGCAGGGCGCTATGCAACCGCGCTGTTCGAACTGGCTTGCGAGTCCAAAGCCATCGATTCGGTCGGTGAGAGCCTGTCCGGGCTGAAGGCTGCGCTTGTGCAGTCTGCGGATTTTGCCGCGCTGACGACCAATCCGCTGCTGTCGCGCACCGTTGCTTCGAAGGCTGTGGCCGCGGTCGCCAAGGGCATGAAGCTCGACCGGCTGACCGGCAATTTCCTCGGCGTCCTCGCGCAGAACCGCCGCCTTGGCCAGCTTGCCCCGGTGATCGATGCCTATGAGGCGCTGGCCGCAAGCCATCGCGGCGAAGCGACCGCCGAAGTGACCAGCGCGCACCCGCTCGATGCCGCGCAGGTCGACGCGCTCAAGAAACAACTTCGTACCAAGGTGGGCCGCGATGTCGCGGTCGATCTCAAGGTCGATCCCTCCATTCTTGGCGGGCTGGTCGTGAAGATCGGCTCCCAGATGATCGATTCGTCGATCCGCACCCGTCTCAATACCCTCGCGAATGCGATGAAAGGCTAACCATGGACATCCGCGCCGCAGAAATTTCAAAGGTCATCAAGGACCAGATCGCCAGCTTCGGCACGGAGGCCCAAGTCTCCGAAGTCGGCTCGGTGCTCTCGGTGGGTGATGGTATCGCCCGCATCCACGGACTCGATAACGTCCAGGCCGGTGAAATGGTTGAGTTCGCCAACGGCATCAAGGGCATGGCGCTGAACCTTGAGGCGGACAATGTCGGCGTCGTGATCTTCGGTACCGATAGCGAGATCAAGGAAGGCGATGTCGTCAAGCGGACGGGCACGATCGTGGACGTTCCGATTGGCAAGGAACTGCTCGGCCGCGTGGTCGATGGCCTTGGCAATCCGATCGACGGCAAAGGCCCGTTGAAGACCACGCAGCGCAGCCGTGTTGAGGTCAAAGCCCCCGGCATTATCCCGCGTCAGGGTGTGAACGAACCCGTGCAGACCGGCCTCAAGGCGCTCGACGCGCTCGTTCCCGTTGGTCGCGGCCAGCGCGAACTGATCATCGGCGATCGGCAAACGGGCAAGACCGCTGTCGCGATCGACACCTTCATCAACCAGAAGGAGGTCAACAAGGGCAAGGACGAATCGAAGAAGCTCTATTGCATCTATGTCGCCATCGGCCAGAAGCGCTCGACGGTTGCCCAGATCGTCCGCGCGCTCGAGGAAAACGGCGCGATGGAATATACCATCGTCGTCGCCGCGACCGCGTCCGAACCCGCCCCGCTCCAGTATCTGGCGCCCTATACCGGCGTTGCGATGGGCGAATATTTCCGCGATAATGGCATGCACGCCGTGATCGTTTATGACGATCTTTCGAAGCAGGCCGTGGCCTATCGCCAGATGTCGCTGTTGCTGCGTCGTCCTCCGGGCCGCGAAGCCTATCCGGGGGACGTCTTTTATCTCCACTCACGCCTGCTCGAACGGGCGGCGAAAATGTCGGACGTCAATGGCGGCGGTTCGCTCACCGCGCTGCCGATCATCGAAACCCAGGCGGGCGACGTTTCGGCCTATATCCCGACCAACGTGATCTCGATCACCGATGGGCAGATCTTCCTCGAAACCGACCTGTTCTTCCAGGGCATCCGCCCCGCGATCAACGTCGGGCTTTCGGTGTCGCGCGTGGGATCGGCGGCACAGACCAAGGCGATGAAGAAGGTTTCGGGCTCGATCAAGCTCGAGCTGGCCCAGTATCGCGAAATGGCGGCGTTCGCGCAGTTCGGTTCGGATCTCGACGCCTCGACGCAGAAGCTCCTCAATCGCGGTGCGCGGCTGACCGAGCTGCTCAAGCAGAAGCAGTTCTCGCCAATGCCGTTTGAAGAGCAGACCGCTTCGATCTTTGCGGGCACCAACGGCTATCTCGACGGCATTCCGGTTTCGGATGTCACGCGGTTCGAAGAAGCGATGCTGATCGACCTGCGCGCCAATCATGCCGACGTGCTGAAAACCATTCGCGACAGCCGCGACTTCTCCGACGATACGAAGAAGGCGCTGGTCGCAGCGCTCGACAAGTTCGTGAAGACGTTCGCCTGATCGGATAGACAATGGCCAGCCTCAAGGCGCTCAAGATCAGGATCAACTCGGTCAAATCGACCCAGAAGATCACCAAGGCGATGAAGATGGTCGCCGCTGCGAAACTGCGTCGTGCGCAGGAAGCGGCGATGGCGTCGCGCCCTTATGCCGAACGGCTTGAGGCGGTCGTGTCGAGCATCGCCTCCAAGATTGACCGCAACGGGCAGGCACACAAACTGCTCACCGGAACCGGCAGGGAGGACGTCCATCTGTTCATCGTCTCGACCTCCGACAAGGGGCTGGCAGGCGCGTTCAATACAAATATCGTCCGGCTCGCGCGCAAGGAGGCCGAGGCGCTGAAGGCGCAGGGCAAGACGGTGAAGTTCTACACGATCGGCCGCAAGGGCAGGGATCAGCTGAACCGCACTTTCCGCAAGGATATGGTGCATGGCATCGAGCCGGGCGATCTCGGCAAATTGAGCTTCACGGACGTGCAGGGCTATGCTCATGACCTGACGGCGCGGTTCGAAGCGGGCGAGTTCGACGTCGCGCACCTCTTCTTCTCCAAATTTGTCTCGGTGCTGACGCAGGAGCCGACGCAGATCCAGCTGATGCCGGTCGCCGTTTCGGCAAGCGGCAATGCAGCGACGGGCGCTTCGGCCGCTGTCGAATATGAACCCGATGAAGAGGAAATCCTCGCCGACCTGCTGCCGCGCAACGTGGCGGTGCAGTTGCTCCGTGCCCAGCGCGAGAATGCGGCGTCCGAACAGGGCTCGAAGATGACGGCGATGGACAACGCCACGCGCAATGCGGGCGACATGATCAACCGCCTGACCATCCAGTATAACCGCACCCGCCAGGCCGCGATCACGACCGAGCTGGTGGAAATCATTTCAGGCGCGGAAGCGCTCTAGGCTCATTGTGCTCCTGCGAAGGCAGGAGCCCAGACTGGACCCCTGCCTTCGCAGGGGTACAAGAAAGAAGAAGGTAGAAGAACATGGCAACCGCCCCGAAGAAACCCGCCACGAAGGCAGCAGCAAAGCCTGCCGCAAAGGCTCCCGCCACCAAGGTCGCAGCCCCCAAAAAGGCCCCTGCGCCCAAGGCCGCCTCGGGTGCGACCAAGGCGAACATGGCGGGCGCCACCGGCCGGATCAGCCAGGTCATCGGCGCCGTTGTCGACGTGTCGTTCGAAGGCACGCTTCCGGCGATCCTTTCGGCGCTCGAAACCGAGAATAACGGCAATCGCCTTGTCCTCGAAGTCGCGCAGCATCTGGGTGAATCGACCGTCCGCACGATCGCGATGGACGCAACCGAAGGCCTGACCCGCGGCCAGCCTGTCCGCGACACGGGTTCGCAGATCCGCGTCCCCGTCGGCCCGATGACGCTCGGTCGTATCCTCAACGTGATCGGTGAGCCGATCGACGAGCAGGGCCCCGTCAACGCCAAGACCACCGCGCCCATCCACGCCGATGCGCCGCTGTTCGTCGACCAGTCGACCGAGACCGAAATCCTCGTCACCGGCATCAAGGTCGTCGACCTGCTCGCGCCTTATGCCAAGGGCGGCAAGATCGGGCTGTTCGGTGGTGCCGGCGTCGGCAAGACCGTGCTCATCCAGGAACTGATCAACAACATCGCCAAAGGCCATGGCGGCACCTCTGTGTTCGCGGGCGTCGGTGAACGCACCCGCGAGGGCAACGACCTCTACCACGAATTCCTCGATGCAGGCGTCATCGCCAAGGACAAGAACGGCAACCCGACCCCTGAAGGTTCGAAGGTGGCTTTGGTCTTCGGCCAGATGAACGAACCGCCGGGCGCGCGTGCCCGTGTGGCGCTTTCGGGCCTGACGATCGCCGAATATTTCCGCGACGTCGAAGGCCAGGACGTGCTCTTCTTCGTCGATAACATCTTCCGCTTCACCCAGGCTGGTTCGGAAGTGTCTGCACTTCTTGGCCGCATTCCTTCGGCCGTGGGCTATCAGCCGACGCTCGCCACCGACATGGGCGCGCTGCAGGAACGCATCACCTCGACCAACAAGGGCTCGATCACCTCGGTGCAGGCGATCTACGTCCCTGCGGACGATCTCACCGACCCGGCGCCTGCAACCTCGTTTGCCCATTTGGACGCAACGACCGTGCTCAACCGCGCGATTTCGGAACTCGGCATCTACCCGGCGGTCGATCCGCTCGATTCGACCAGCCGCGTGCTGACGCCGTCGGTTGTGGGGCAGGAGCATTACGATACGGCCCGCCGCGTCCAGGAAACGCTGCAGAAGTACAAGTCGCTTCAGGACATCATCGCCATTCTCGGCATGGATGAGTTGTCCGAAGAGGACAAGCTGACCGTCGCCCGCGCGCGCAAGATCCAGCGCTTCCTTTCGCAGCCGTTCCACGTCGCCGAAGTCTTCACCAACATTCCGGGCAAGTTCGTCCAGATCGAGGATACGGTGAAATCGTTCAAGGCCGTGGTCGATGGCGAGTATGACCATCTTCCCGAAGCCGCCTTCTACATGGTCGGCGGCATCGAGGAAGCCGTTGCGAAGGCCGCCAAGCTGGCGGCGGACGCGGCGTAAGCCATCATGGTGCTCCAGCTTGACCGAGTTCTGTTCAAGCGCCTTCTTTGGCTAAATGTGGCATCGCTCATCCTCGATGCTATCGCAGTTATGATTGAGACGCTCAGCCCAAGATATGTGACGTTTTCCGCGGAATTCGATCAGCTTGTCACGAAGCACTTCGGCTCGCTGGACGATTTCGGAATGTGGCCGGGTTTCGCTTTGGCGGGATGGCTCTTGATCTGTGCTATCTGGGGTCTGGCGTCTATTATGGGCCTCTTCAAATTCAAACCTTGGGCGCGCCGGGGATTTTGGGGATCTTACGTGGCCGCAATGCCGATGTATTTTGTCCCGGGAATTTATCCGGCTTATACTTTGGGAATGAGCGAGCTGGCTTTCGGAATTAGCATGATGTTGTTCGGCGCAATCATGCTGATGGCATATGGCAGAAATCTGGGTGCCGATTGGTTTGAGCGCCCGGCAGAGACAGGAACTTAGAATGGCGCTCCACTTCGAACTCGTCACCCCAGAACGCCTCGTCCGCTCGGAAGAGGTCTATATGGTCGTCGTTCCGGGCACCGAAGGCGATTTCGGCGTGCTTGAGGGGCATATGCCCGCGATGTCCACGATCCGCACTGATGCGGAACTTGCCATCTATGCAAGCGCGGGCTCGGCGCCCGAAATGCTCAAGATTACCGGCGGCTTTGCCGAAGTGAACGACAAGGGGCTGACCGTCCTCGCCGAAGCTGCGGGCTAATTCCCGCCCATAGCGCTGTAGGTCCAGCGCATGGCGTTTGATCCGTCGGCCAAAGAAATCTCGGCATTGAGTAGCTTTCCGTCGCGCCAGTAGCGGATGCGCTGCGGATAATCGTGCGCCGGATTGGCGAAGACGATTTCGGTTGCGGTGGAGGAGGTCATCCGGAACGGCACGGGCTTTGCACCGCCGGGCGATCCCCAATAAGTCAGGACGCCGTCGGCGTCGCGTTCGATCCGGGGCTGCTCCCAACTGGTCAGCGCCGCACCTTTGCCACTGCGGCCCACGCCGATCATGATTCCGCCGCGCATCGGCGTCCAGAATTCTTCGGTCCAATTGTCGCTCTTGGCCTCGGCCCATGCGCCTGCGATCCAGTCGGGGGCGGGCGTTGGTGCGGGCTCAGCGGCCAGCGCGAAGGATGTCAGGCTGGCCAAAGTCAAAGCCAAAATTGCTGAATGCCTCATCTTCATTCTCTCCGGTTGTGCGCGTTTCGGTATAAGGCCGGTGCATTCATCTGGCTTGAACAAACGCGACATGCGATGATCACACGATGCGCTACATCGAATATCCTCCGCCATCCGGCCTTGAAGGACATGTTGCTGCGATCTGGAGTCTCGATTGTGGTGGATCCTCCACGCAGGATCTGGAGCATCATGCAACGCCGGACGGTTGCATCGAATTGATCTGGCGCCAGCGGGGACGTTCTTGTTGGAAGCGGCCACAACCTGAGATGTTCGCCACTGGCCTGAGTGCAGCCCCGGCAATTTTGAGCATCTCGGGCGACGCCGTATTTCTCGCCGTCCGGCTTTGGCCCTGGGCCTGGAACCGGATTGGCGGAACCAAATGCCGGACCTTTGCCGGGGACTGGATTGCAGTTGAACCAGGAACATCCTTGGCCACCCTTGTCCAGGCAGGGCGATTCATGCCGGAAGCGCTGCGATCGGCCTTTTCCCAATGCGAGTTGCACCCGATTGCTGCGGCCATTCCCAAAGCGCTGAGCGTTGCGGATATTGTTGCCGAATCCGGCAAGGCGATTCGCACGGTCCAGCGCTGGTGTCGGGAGGAACTTGGGGTTGAACCCCGGCGCTATCTGCGTCAGCTCCGTTTCGGCCGGACGATCAGGAACATCGGGCAACAAGAAGCGACTCTCGCAGACTATGCGGCGATGCAGGGATATGCCGATCAATCGCACATGGCGCGCGAGTTTCGTGCCCTGGCAGGAGACGTGGCCCGCAATGTACGCGTACGCGCTCAGGGTCCGTTTATATAGAACTGATCGCCTTTCTCGATCACAACCAATCAGAAAATCGATTCCGCAAATGCTTGCGCGCGCGCTAGGGTGATTGCTCACCATCACACTTATCAGCGGAGAGCGACATGGGTCTTGCAGGCACGAAAACCGAAGCCAATCTGAAAGCGGCCTTTGCGGGCGAGAGTCAGGCCAACCGCCGCTATCTCTATTTCGCCCAGAAAGCGGATATTGAAGGCCAGAACGATGTCGCTGCCGTGTTCCGCTCGACGGCCGAAGGCGAAACCGGCCATGCCCACGGCCATCTCGAATTCCTTGAGGAAGTTGGCGATCCAGCAACCGGCGAACCGATTGGCGATACGGTCAAGAACCTCAAATCGGCGATCGCGGGTGAGACCCACGAATATACCGACATGTATCCGGGCATGGTGAAGGACGCCCGCGAAGAAGGTTTTGACGAGATTGCCGACTGGTTCGAAACGCTGGCCAAGGCAGAAAAGAGCCATGCCGGCAAGTTCCAGCGGACGCTCGAATCGATCAGCTAACGGCCCCGTCCCCTCCCCCTATCGGGGCCTGAAGGGGACACCCTATCGGGTGTCCCCTGTCTTGTATCCGGAGAAAATCTGCATGCGCGAAGGCAGTCTCGATGCCCCGACCCGCCACCCGATCGCGTGGCAGGAAGAAGCGTTCTACGATGAGGCCGCGCTCGATGCAGAACTGCGGCGGGTGTTTGACGTCTGTCACGGCTGCCGCCGCTGCTTCAACCTGTGCGACAGTTTCCCCAAGCTTTTCGACCTGATCGACGAAAGCGCGCATGAGGATGTCGAGCATCTCGCCTCGGCCGATTTCAAGCCGGTCATTGACGCCTGCACGCTGTGCGACATGTGCTTCATGACCAAGTGCCCCTATGTCCCGCCGCACGAGTTCAACCTCGATTTCCCGCATTTGATGCTCCGTGCCCGGGCGATCGATCACAGGAATGGCAAGACCGGCTTCATGGACAAGAGGCTCGCTGAAACCGATGCCAATGGGAAGCTGGCGACGGTCTTTTCCGATTTCGCCAATATGGCGACGCGCGAAGGGAGCTTCGCCCGCCCGATCATCCAGGCGGTGACCGGGATCGACAAGCGCGCGCATCTGCCCGAATTTGCCGATCTGCCGCTTACGAAGAAGGCAGGCGTTTTGCGGCCGGCGCCAAACCCGGTTGCTCCGGCCTTCGGCCGCAAGGCTGTGCTCTATGCGTCCTGCTATGGCGAGTTCAACGACCAGACGGTGGGGGAAGCGGCGTTGAAGCTGCTCGCGCACAATGGTGTTGATTGCCGGGTCGAACATCCGCAATGCTGCGGGATGCCCAAGTTCGAGAATGGCGATCTCGCGTCAGTCGCGGGCAGTGCAGAGGCGGTTGCGGCCTTTTTCGCGCCGCTGATCGATCAGGGCTATGACATCGTCCCGCTGACGACGAGCTGCTCGCTGATGCTCAAGTTCGAATGGCCGCTGCTCCTGCCCCACAATGCGGCAGTGAAGAAGCTGTCCGACGCAACCTTCGATCTTTCCGAATATGTTGTCGATCTTTCCAAGCGCCAGGGGCTGATGCCGATTGCGGCGATGCCATCCGCTATCGCCGTTCATTTCGCCTGCCATGCCCGCGCCCAGAATATGGGCGCCAAGGCCGTCGAGATGCTCAAGCTCATCCCCGAAGCGCGGCCGCAAGTGGTCGAGCGCTGTTCCGGGCACGGCGGCAAATGGGGGATCTTCAAGCAGAATTTCGAAACCGCGATCAAGATCGGCAAACCTGCCGCGCGCGCGATCGAAAAGCTCAAACCCGACTATGTCGTTTCCGAATGCCCGCTCGCCGGGCCGCACCTGAAGCAGGTATTGAAAGCCGTGGATTCGGACGTCACCCCTGAACGGATCGGCCATCCCATCGAGGTGATGGCCAAGGCTTATGGATTGTAAGATGCCCCGCGAAATCCTTATGATCACCGAAGCCGACATCCTCCCGCTTGCCGACTGGGCGGAGCTGCGCAAGGATCACCGCAAGGCGCTGTCCGAGCGCAAGAGGAACCGCCGCGTCGCGATCGGCCCGCACGCCGTGCTCCTGTTCGAGAACTGGGACACGATGTGGTACCAGGTCCAGGAAATGCTCTGGATCGAAAAGGGCGGGGCGGAACAGCTACCCGATGAACTCGCAGCCTATAACCCGCTGATCCCGCAGGGCAGCGAACTTGTCGCCACGCTGATGTTCGGCATTTCGGACGAGGCCAAGCGCCGCCTGATCCTCGCCCGGCTCGGCGGGGTCGAGGAGATGATCTCGATCAGCATTGGCGGGGATAGGGTCAAGGCCGTGGCCGAAGAGAATCTCGACCGCACCACTGCGGACGGCAAGACTTCGAGCGTCCACTTCCTCCATTTCCCCTTCACGCCAGCACAGATCGCCGCCTTCCGCGATCCGGCCAGTGACATCCTCGTCCGCATCGATCACCCCAATTACGGGCATGCCGCGATCATGGGCGAGGACGTGCGTGACGAACTGAAGGCAGATTTTGGGTAAATAAATTAGTTATTGTTGTCTAATCCGTTTCGTTATATTCATGCCCCATGACGTCTTCTCGGCGAGTCGAGTATCATCCGAGGGCGGTCAAAATGCTGGCGAGAATTGATCGCGCAACATCTGAGCGTATCCAGTCGAAGGTTTGTCAACTTGCGGATAATCCCGCGGCACTCGCCAATAACATCAAGGCGATGAAGGGGGAGGTTGGCCTGTTCAGGCTTCGTGTCGGAGATTGGCGGGTCGTTTTTACGGAAACACTGGTGGTGCTGACTATTGTCAGGGTTGCGCCGCGCGGGGGCGTCTATGATTGAGGGAATTTTTGGATGAATTATCAACCGCAGTCTTTTTTAGCGCCGGACGGCACGAAAATGGTGGTTCTTCCGGCAGCCGATTTTGAACGACTTGTGAGTAAGCCGAGCAATTCCGATGGCGCTGTTGAGGCCGAACAGGCGTTGGCGGAGATTGACGCCGGGATGGGCACAATGCCCGATGACGTGCTTAAACTTATCTTCAGCGAGGGCCTGCCGCCGGTGGCCGCATGGCGACAATATCGGAGTCTCAGTCAGGCCGAATTGGCATGCAAAGCCGGTCTGTCACAGGTGTTCATCAGCAAGATTGAGCGCGGTGTAAGCCATGGCACCCCCCGGACGCGAAGGGCGCTTGCAGGAGCACTGGGTGCACCATTGTGGTCGTTAGAGGAGGATTTTGCTTCTCCCAAACGGGCTCAAAATGAGTTGCAGAGCCTGATTGTGGCGCATGTGATGGAGCGGCCCGGAATGACCGAACTTGACCTTGCGAAAGCCATCAAAGGCCGACCCGGCTATCAGCAACAAGTCAATCAGGAATGCCGGGCACTTGTCGTTCAAGGCATGCTTGAACGACGCGGGCAAGGCGGTCGGGGTGATCCGTTCAGATATCATCTCATCGACTGACCCCCCAAAAAGAAACGCCCGCCGGTGGTTTCCCACCGACGGGCGCACTTTCCTCCCCAGGAACTGTTGGCCTATTTGGGCATCGCGCTTCCGAGCCGGTGGTAGAGCCGTGAGAATTTGATCGATTCCGGCTTGTCGGCCACCACCGTCAGATAGTGGGCGACCGCTTCGCGCAGCAGTTCGAAATCCTCGTTCGAGAGGACAGCGCGGGAGCGGGTGGGTTCGGCCATCGTCTTTCTCCTTCCAGTCCGGCTCAGCCGAACTGGTTCATCGTGTTGTGCGCGCCGCCTGCTTTCAGCGCGGCCTCGCCAGCGAAATACTCCTTGTGATCGTCGCCAATGTCGGAACCCGACATGTTCTGGTGCTTCACACAGGCGATGCCCTGGCGGATTTCCTGGCGCTGGACGCCGAGGACATAGCCCAGCATCCCGGCCTCTCCGAAATACTCCTTGGCGAGATTGTCCGTGGAGAGCGCCGCGGTGTGATAGGTCGGGAGCGTGATGAGGTGATGGAAGATGCCGGCCCGCTTCGCGCCGTCCGCCTGGAAGGTGCGGATGCGCTTGTCGGCCTGTTCGGCAAGTTCCGTTCCGTCATAATCAACGCTCATCAGTTTGGCGCGATCATAGGCCGAAACGTCGAGCCCTTCGGCCTTCATTACGTCATAGACCTGTTGACGGAAATTGAGCGTCCAGTTGAACGAGGGCGAGTTGTTGTAAACCAGCTTGGCATTGGGGACGACGGCACGGATGCGGTCCATCATCCCGGCAATCTGTTCGACATGCGGCTTTTCGGTCTCGATCCAGAGCAGGTCGGCGCCGTTCTGGAGCGAGGTGATGCTGTCGAGAACGCAGCGATCTTCACCGGTTCCCGCGCGGAACTGATAAAGGTTGCTCGGCAGGCGCTTGGGCCGCATCAGCTTTCCGTCACGGTTGATGATGACATCGCCGTTTAGGCTGCTCGTATCGGTCACCTCCTCGCAATCGAGGAAGGCGTTATACTGGTCGCCCAGGTCGCCCGGCGCGTGGCTGATTGCGATCTGCTTGGTGAGGCCTGCGCCCAGCGAGTCGGTGCGCGTGACGATGATCCCGTCATCGACGCCCAGTTCGAGAAACGCGTAACGACAGGCCCGGATCTTCGCGAGGAAATCCTCATGCGGCACGGTGACCTTGCCATCCTGATGGCCGCACTGCTTTTCGTCCGACACCTGGTTTTCGATCTGGAGCGCGCAGGCGCCCGCTTCGATCATCTTCTTCGCAAGCAGATAGGTCGCCTCGGCGTTGCCGAAGCCTGCATCGATGTCCGCAATGATCGGGACGACGTGCGTCTGGAAATTCTCGACTGAGGCGAGCAGTTCCTTTTCCTTCGCGCCATCACCCGCCGCGCGTGCCGCGTCGATGTCGCGGAACAACAGGCTCAGTTCGCGCGCATCGGCCTGGCGCAGGAAAGTGTAGAGTTCCTCGATCAGTGCCGGAACCGAGGTCTTTTCGTGCATCGACTGATCGGGCAGTGGGCCGAATTCCGAACGCAACGCGGCGACCATCCAGCCGGACAGGTAGAGATATTTGCGCTTCGTGGTGCCGAAATGCTTCTTGATCGAAATCATCTTTTGCTGGGCGATGAAACCGTGCCAGCAGCCCAGTGACTGGGTGTATTGCGATGAGTCCGCATCATAGGCAGCCATATCCTCGCGCATGATCGCAGCCGTGTAGCGGGCAATGTCGAGCCCTGTCTGGAAACGGTTCTGCAAGCGCATCCGGGCGGCCGATTCAGCGTCGATGCCCGTCCATGTGCCATTCTTGACCCGAACCAGCCGGTCGATCTGCTTGATATGATCTTGATAGGACATTGCGGCACTCTTTCTTCGAAAACTGTCTTGTGAAGCGGCTATAACCGCCGTGTAAATTTTCACACAAAATATAGGTGAGGGTCGTTGCCCTCAGGCATCCTTGTTGAATGGTCTTTGGCGACAAATCGGGGCGGATTGCCAGAGTTGAATCGGATTTGCGGGGTGTTACGGTCGCGGGCTCTTGCTTAACGGGATGTAATTTTGTAAATTCATTACAATGGCGGAGCAGAAACTCTTTGCAGGACACGCGGTTCGCCGCCTGCGGCGAACCGGCGGCCTATCGCAGGCGGCGCTGGCCGAAGCGCTTGAGATCTCTCCAAGCTACCTCAACCTGATCGAGCGGAACCAGCGCCCGCTGACGGCGGCCTTGCTGCTGCGGATTGCCGACCGGTTCGATACCGATCCGCGGGCGCTCGCGGGCGAAGGCGATCCCGGGGGCGGGATGGACGCGATGCGGCGGCGGCTGGCCGATCCGCTCTTCGCCGATCTCGAAATCGACCGGACGGAAATCGAGGAATGGCTGGCGGCGGCGCCGACGGGTGCCGAAGCCTTTGCCCGCGCATTCGACCGCGTCGGGATCACGTCGCATGCCGATACCGATGCGCTGGCCGAAGTCAGAGTGGAGATCGAGCGCTGGCGCAACCATTTTGCCGATCTCGACACGGCGGCGGAGGCACTGGCCGATGAACTGCGGCTCGGCGCTGGCGATCTCTACAATGCCGTTGCGGAGCGGTTGCGGGTCAAGCACCAGCTTTCGATCCGTATCTTGCCGGTCGATGCGATGCCCGACAGGCTCAGGCGGCTCGATCTTCATGCGCGGCAGTTGCAGCTCTCCGAACTGCTCGACCCCGCCAGCCGCACATTCGGCGCGGCATTCCAGCTGAGCCAGATTGAAGCCAAGGAGGAGATCGAATCGCTTGTGCGCGGCGCGAGTTTCAAGGAGCGCGTGTCTGAACGACTCTTCCGCCGTCACCTGACAAGCTATTATTCCGCCGCGCTGATGATGCCCTATGTCCGATTCCTGAGGGCGTGCGAGGCGACCGGCTATGACATCGAATTGCTCCAGCGCCGGTTTGGCGCCGGGTTCGAACAGGTCGCACATCGCCTGACCACGCTGCAGCGGGTTGGCGCGCGCGGGTTGCCCTTCTTCATGATCCGGATCGACCGGGCCGGGCAATCGTCGAAGCGCTTTGCCGGGGCAAGCGCTTCGCCATTGGTCGAAGGTGATGGCCGCTGTCCGCTCTGGGCCTTGCATCAGGCGTTCGATGCGCCCGGGCGACTTGTTACGCAGCTTGTCACGCTTGAGGACGGAGGCCGCTGGTTCACGCTAGCGCGCACGGTCCGGCCGCAGGGTGTGCGGATCGGCGGCGTTGCGGCGGAATATGCCGTCGGTCTGGGCCTAGCTGCGGACGTGGCCGCTCCGTTGGCTTCGGCGCGGGGTGTGGACCTGAAACGCGGGGAGGCTGTGCCGATCGGGCTTGGCTGCCGCCAATGCACGCGCCCCGATTGTCCGCAGCGCTCCGCGCCGCCAGCAAGCCGCGCGCTGGTGTTCAACGAGCGCGAACGCGGCATCGCTCCGTTCACTTTTGCAGGGGACTAGCTGAACTTTTTGACATCCTGCGACGATCCGCGCGGGAGGATCAGCACTTCGTTTCCGCTCGCAACGACGATGAGGTCTGCCACTCCCGAGATCGAGACGCGCAAGCCGTCGCTGTGGATCAAATTGCCGCTGGCCTCGACGAGGCGGACGTCGCCCTTCATGCTGTTCGCGGCGTCGTCCTTCGCGGCCAGTTCGTACAACGCATCCCAGCTGCCCACGTCGGACCAGCCCATGCTCACGGGCACGACGGCGACGCGGTCGGCCTTTTCCATCACGGCATAGTCGATCGAATCGGCGGGCGAGGCAGCGAAACAGGCTTCATCGGGGAGGACCCGTTTGCCGGTGCGCATGGCACCTGCAAGGCTGGCCTGCGCGGCGGCGAGCATTTCGGGTGCGTGGGTCGCCATTGCACCGAGGAAGATGTTGGCGCGGAACAGGAATATCCCGCCATTCCAGAAATGATCGCCCGTTGCGATCATGGCCGCGGCGTGTTCGCGATCGGGCTTTTCGACGAAATGGGCCACGCGTTGAACGCCTGCCATCAACACTTCGCCCGCGTGGATATAGCCATAGCCGGTTTCCGGGCCGGTGGGTGCGATGCCCAGAGTCACGAGCCAGCCGTCATCGAGCAAGGGCAGGGCGGCATCGATAGCCCGCATGAACGCCGCTTCGTCGGCGATGACATGATCGCTCGGCATGACGAGGATGGACGCGTTGCCCGCTTCCAGCGCAGCCAGCGCAATGGCGGGGGCCGTGTTACGCGGGCATGGTTCAAGGATGAGTGCTGCGGGTACAACCCCGATTTCAGCCAGTTGCGCTTCGATCAGATCGGCATGGCGCGCGCTGGCGACGATAACCGGCGCCGAAAAGCGGGCAGCGTCCTTTGTCCGCAGCGCGGTCAGCTGGAACATGGTCTGTTCGTGCGTCAGCGCGAGGAACTGCTTGGGCCGGTCGGGCGTAGAGACCGGCCAGAGCCTTGTACCCGAGCCGCCGGACAAGATGACGGGAACGATACGCGACGCTTCAGTCAATTCGGCCTCCTTGTTGGCAGTCCCCGCTTTAGGCCCGCGGGCTTAATTTTTCGAGACTTTCAGCAAATATTTGTAAATTTCAGCGACAGTGCGAAAAGTGTCGGGATTTTTGACGCTTTGTAGCGTGGCGTGGGATTGGGTCGGCTTGAATGCTAAGACTGTTCAAACATTATGTGCCTCATGCCGTGCTGATGCTCGGCATGCTCGATTTTGTTCTGCTCGTCACCGCCGCCGAAGCGAGCTGGGTGGTCCGAGCCCACCAGATTGACATGGTTGTTGAGCCCATGACGACGCGGCTTTCGCCCCTCCTCACCTTTGCGGTTGCCTTGCAGACGGCGATGGTCGCGGTGGGCGTTTACGGGATCGATGCGCTGATCTCGCTTCGTTTCGCAGCGGCGCGACTGCTGGTCGCCATTTCGCTGGGCGTGATTCTGCTTTCGATGATGTTCTTCATGCTGCCGGGCACGACCCTGTGGCGTTCCAATTCGCTCTACGCGATGGTGCTGTCCTTCGCCCTGCTGATGCTCGTCCGTGCGCTTTTCGGCAAGCTGCTGGGTAGCGACGGGTTCAAGCGACGGGTGCTCGTGCTGGGCGCGGGGCGACGGGCCGAGCGCATCCGCAATCTCGCTTATGCACCCGGGGCGGGCTTCGTCGTGGTCGGCCATGTGGCGATGAACGATTGTGATCCGGTCATCCCGACAGCGATCAATCGTTCGCATATCGACAGCCTTGCCGAACATGCGACCCTGCTCAACGCGAGCGAAGTCGTTCTTGCCCTTGAAGAGCGACGCAATGCCCTGCCGCTCAACGATCTGATCCGGGTCAAGACGACCGGGGTTCACGTAAATGAGCTTTCGTCCTTCCTAGAACGTGAAACGGGCCGGGTGGATCTCGATACCGTCAATCCGTCATGGCTGATCTTTTCGGACGGGTTTTCATCGGGCCGCCGCCTGTCTTCCATCGGCAAGAGGTTGTTCGATTTGCTTGCCAGCTTGGTGCTGGTCATCCTGACGCTGCCGGTCATCCTGCTGACGGTTCTCTCGATCAAGCTGGAGAGCAAGGGGCCGGCGCTATTTCGTCAGGAGCGGGTCGGGCTTTACGGCGAGTCTTTCAGCCTCTTCAAACTGCGCTCGATGCGACAGGATGCAGAAGTGTCAGGCGAAGCTGTCTGGGCGCAAAAGGACGATCCCCGCGTGACACGTGTCGGCAAATGGATACGCAAACTGCGCATCGATGAACTGCCGCAGACCTGGAATGTGTTGCGTGGCGACATGAGCTTTGTCGGGCCGCGTCCGGAACGCCCAACCTTTGTCTCCGACCTTGAATCCAAGCTCAACTACTATGCCGAACGGCACATGGTGAAACCGGGGATCACGGGCTGGGCGCAGATCAACTATCCCTATGGCGCGAGCCTCGAGGATGCGCGCCACAAGCTCGAATATGATTTGTACTACGCCAAGAACTACACACCCTTCCTCGACATACTGATCCTGCTCCAGACGCTGCGCGTGGTACTCTGGCCGGACGGCGCGCGATGATCGAATTTGCTGGACAATGGGGCCATGCTCTTGCGGCAAGCCTGTTCGGCGCGCTGGCCATCTGGCTGGCGCGGAGGTCATTGGGGGAGCGGGAAGGCAAGCTGCTGACCCTTGCGAGTTTCGTGACGGCGGTCTGGGCACTTGCCGTGGCCATGAGCGGTCACGATGCGCTGGTTGCCCAGCTTACGGAACATGCGCGCAACGCGGCTTGGCTCGGCTTCATGTATGGCCTGTGGCGGCAAGGGAATGGAGAACAGAGCTCGGTCTCGGTTGCCATGCTCTATTGGGTGCTGGCCGCGATCATCGGCCTTGAGGTCGCCGTCGATATTCTCCCCCTTTGGCTCATAGGCTGGCCGCGCCTGCTGGAGGCGGCGTTCCTGTCCTCGATGGTCTTGCACATGATGGTTGCCGTTGGGGCGCTCGTGCTCGTTCACAACCTTTACACCGCCGCCACACCCGATGCCCGCGCCGCGATCCGCTTGCCCATGGTCGGACTGGCAGCGATGTGGATGTACGATCTCAATCTCTACACCATCTCCTATCTCGCCAAGGGCGGGTCATACGAACTGTTTCAGCTGCGGGGCCTCGCTGCCGCGCTGATCGCGCCGATCTTCGGGCTGGGGGTGCAACGTACCCGCAACTGGAACGTGAAGCTGTCGCGAACCATGGCGTTCCAGTCGCTCAGCCTGATTGCAATCGGCGGGTATCTCGTGGTGATGGTGGTTATCACTTCGGCGCTTGAGCTGGTGGGTGGAGAATTCGTCCGACTGGTGCAGGTTTCGTTTGTTTTTGGCGCCTCCGTAGCAGCGCTTGCCCTGCTCCCTTCCAAGGCCTTTCGTGCATGGTTTCGGGTGAAGGTATCCAAGCACCTGTTTCAGCATCGTTATGACTATCGTTCCGAATGGCTGCGTTTTACCGATACGCTCGGCCGACCGGGTGACGGCGCTGAACCGCTTGAGACCCGCGTCGTGCAGGCCGTGGCGGACATCACCGAATCGCCTGGCGGGTTGCTGCTCGTCCCCGATGCCAACGGCACTTTGGTCGCTCATGCCCGCTGGAACTGGCAACTCGTCGATCCGCCCGCTTTCGGGGCGAGCGCCGATGCCGCCGCCTGGTTCGCGCGCACCGGCCTTGTGGTGGAACTTGATGCATTGCGCCAGTATGAGGATGCGGATGAGGAAACTGCGTCATACGTTCCTCAGTGGATCATATCGGAACCGCGCGCCTGGGCAATTGTTCCGCTTGTTCATTTCGACCGGCTGGCGGGGCTTGTCCTGCTTGAACGCCCGCCGATCAATCGCACACTCGATTGGGAGGATTTCGATCTGCTCCGTGTCGTCGGGCGTCAGGTTGCGAGCTACCTGGCCGAAGCGCGCGGGCAGGAAGTGCTGTCCGACGTGAAGCGGTTCGACGAATTCAACCGCCGTTTCGCCTTCATCATGCACGACGTCAAGAACCTCGTCAGCCAGTTGACCCTCGTGACCCGCAATGCCGAGCGCCATGCGGACAATCCCGAATTCCGGGCGGACATGATCGCCACGCTGCAGAACTCGACCGCGCGAATGAACGACCTGCTGGCGCGCCTGTCGCAGCATAACAAGGGCCGCGCGAAAGATCCGCGTCCTGTCGCTGCCGGTGCTCTGGTCGAAGGCGTGGCCGCCGCCAAGCGCGCCAGCCATCCGGTCGTGGTCGCTGGCGATATGGCGCAATTGATCGTGGCAGACCCACCCCGGTTCGAACAGGCGCTTTCACACCTTGTCCAGAATGCAATAGATGCAAGCCCCGCTACCGAACCCGTGACCATCCAGATCGGCCATCAGCGCGATGAAGCGACGATTACGGTCAGCGACCGGGGTTCGGGCATGTCGGCGGCCTTTATCCGGGACAAGCTGTTCAAGCCTTTCACATCGACCAAGGATGGCGGGTTCGGCATCGGTGCCTATGAGGCTCGGGCCATCGTTGTCGCGATGGGGGGGCGGATCGAAGTCAATAGCCGCGAAGGCGATGGCAGCACGTTCACTATTTTCCTCCCGCTCGCAATCGACACAAGGCGCAACCCAGTCACAACCGAAGCTGAAGCCGCATGAGCGAAAGCGCCAAACCCAAGCTCCTGATTATAGAGGATGACGAAGGGCTCCAGCGCCAATTGCGCTGGGCCTATGACGATTATGACGTGGTTGTCGCCAGCGACCGTACGACCGCAATCGACTTGCTGCGCGCCGAGGAGCCCGCCGTCGTGACGCTCGACCTCGGCCTGCCGCCCGATCCCGATGGCGTGAGCGAGGGTTTCGCGACGCTGNNGAAAGCGCGATGCGCGCGATCGCGAGCGGAGCCTATGATTTCTACCAGAAGCCCGTCGATATCGATGAGCTTGGGATGATCGTGCGCCGCGCGTTCCACCTCCATGCCATTGAAGCCGACAATATGCGGCTGGCATCTTCTCCCACCGCCGATGCCAGGGTGCTGGGCAGGATGGTGACGGCGGCGCCCGAAATGCTGAAGGTCGCGCGCACCGTCGAGCGCGTGGCCAATGCCGATGTCTCGGTCATGCTGCTTGGCGCGAGCGGCACCGGCAAGGAATTGCTCGCGCGCGGTGTGCATGAGGCAAGCCCCCGCAAGGGCGGCGCGTTTGTTGCGATCAATTGCGGGGCGATCCCCGAAAACCTGCTCGAGGCGGAGTTGTTCGGCCATGAAAAAGGCGCGTTCACAGGGGCCGTCAAGACCACCGAGGGCAAGATCGAACTGGCGCAGGGCGGCACATTGTTCCTCGATGAAGTCGGGGATATTCCGCTTCCGCTGCAAGTGAAACTACTCCGCTTCCTGCAGGAACGCGTGATCGAGCGGATCGGCGGGCGCAAGGCCATTGCGGTCGATACTCGGATCGTCTGTGCCACGCACCGCAATCTTGAAGAAATGATTGCCGAGGGCAGTTTCCGCGAGGATCTCTACTACCGGCTGGCCGAAATCGTCATCCGCATCCCGACGCTCGCCGAGCGGCCGGGTGACGCGGCACTGCTGGCGAAGCACTTCGTCACTAACTTTGCCGGGACAATGAACCCGTCGGTCAAGGGGCTTTCCCCTGATGCGCTGGCGGCGATCGACCGCTGGAGTTGGCCTGGCAATGTCCGCGAGCTGGAAAACCGGCTCAAGCGCGCGGTCATCATGGCGGATGGGAAGCTGGTGACGGCAGCAGACCTTGATCTCAATGGCGGCAGCGATGAAGAGAGCGCCGCCGACCAGATCAACCTCAAGGCCGTCCGCGACGCGGCCGATCGCAAGGCGATCCGCCGCGCGGTCGCCCGAACCGAGGGCAATATCTCGAACGCGGCGAAGCTGCTGGGGATCAGCCGCCCGACGCTATATGACCTGATCAAGCAGCACGGGTTGCAGGTTTAGCGTCGTGCTACGGCGCCTGATTTCGGCCCTGACAGTCGCTCTGGCCTTTGCGACACCCGCACAGGCGGCTGCGCGGCAGGACGCGCGCGTAGCGCTTGGTGCAGGGGCGCAGCGTTTCTTTGCGGGTGATCCTCGCGCGGCGCGTATCGAATTGCTCAACGCGATAAAGGCTGATCCGGATTGGGCACTGGCCCATGCCCTGCAGGGGCGGATCTACCTTGCGCTCGGCGATGGCGCGGCCGCCGAGGCGGAGCTTATGCGGGCTCTGACGGGCGGGATGAAGGAAGCGCAACTCACGCACCTGTTGGCCCATGCCTATCTTCTGCAAGGCAACTCCGATCGCGCACTGGACGTAGCGGGCAAGCCGGTGACCGCGCCGGCGGCGCAAGCCTATGCGCGGCGAATCGCGGCGCGGACAGCGATTGCGCTGGGCGATTTCCAGCTTGCGGCGACCGAGCTTGACGGAGCGCTGGCGATTGCGCCCGACTCGTCGCTGCTCTGGTCGGATATCGGGCGTTTCAGGATGCTTTCCGGCAATGTCGGCGGCGCGGTGGAGGCTGCTCACAAGGCGAGCCAGCTCAATCCCGGCAATGTCGAGGCGCAGTTGCTCATGGGCCAATTGGTGCGCGGCCAATATGGGCTGCTGGCGGCGATCCCTTGGTTCGACAAGGCGCTCGAGATCGATCCGGGCAACATGGAAGCGATGGGGCAATCGGCCGCGACGCTGGGCGAAGCCGGTCGGGCAAAGGCCATGCTGGCGATGACGCGCAAGATGCTGACGATCGATCCCGGCAACGCGCAGGCCTGGTACCTTCAGGCGGTTCTGGCGGCGCGGGCGGGAAATGACGGCCTGGCCCGCAGTCTCGTCTATCGGATCCGGGGGCGGATGGATTCGGTACCGGGCATGATGCTGCTCCAGTCGGTGCTCGAAATGAAGGGCGGGAGTGCCGAACAGGCGATTGCTCGGCTCGAAGACCTGTCAAAGGCGCAACCAGCCAACTTTATGGTGCGGCGCTTGCTCGGCGCAGCGATGTGGCGGGCAGGCGATGCCCAGGGCGCGATTATGGCGCTCGACCCAATGGCGCGGCGTGCGGATGCGGATAGCTACACCCTTTCGCTCATCGGGCGGGCCTATGAGGCAGAGGGCAATCGTGAGGCGGCGGCGGTCTATCTCGACCGTGCGGCCCAGCCCGAGCGTGGGGAATCGGCGCCGTTCGAGATGCAGGGCAGTGTTACCGATGGAAACGCCGACAACGCCGATGTCGTGATTCCCGGAATCAACCAGCTTATGGCGAGTGGTCAGCTGGCGCAGGCGCTGGTTTCAGCCGAGCGGCTGCGCGATCTCAATCGCGGCGCACCAGCAGCCCATGTGGTGGTCGGCGATGCGCTGATGGCGCTTGGTCGCCCCGCCGATGCCGCCAATGCCTATCGCGCCGCAGCCAATATTCATTTCTCCGAATCGACCGCGATGCGCTTTGTCGCGGCACTCCAGAAGAGCCGGCAGGGTGCTGCGGCAGCGCGCGTGGTCGACCTGTTCCTTGGCCAGAATCCGCGCAGCGTGGCGGCTCTGCTGCTGGCCTCCGACCATTTCATGGCGACCGGCCAATGGGATCGCGCGATCGGGATACTGGAAGGCTTGCGCCTCCGGCTCGGGAATCGCGATGCAAGGATTCTTGGCAATCTGGGCTGGGCGTGGTTCAGCAAGGGGGATACCCAAAAGGCGGTCGGCTTCGCGGCCGCCGCCTATGCCATCGCGCCCGGCAACGCGGCGCTGGCCAATAGCTATGGCTGGATTTTGTTCAAGACTGGCAAGGATAAGACAGGTGGCGTCGCGCTCATGAAAAAAGCGGTTGCCATCGTGCCCGATCATGCCGGGCTTCGCTACCAATTTGCCCAAGGGTTGATTGGGCTGGGCTTTAAGGCGGGGGCGAAGCGGCAGCTTGAGACCGCGCTTGCGATGCCCGATTTCCCTGATCGGGCAAAGGCTGCGGCGCTCCTCTCCGGATTGTAAGATTGCGCTGGGCCTCCGCAGGCCATATCGAGCGGCGTTATGGATCGTGAACTGCTCGAACGACTGGTTCTGGCGCTGGAGCGCCTGTCGCCGGTCACAGCGGCACCGGTCGATCCGTCGGCCCCGGCCTATGTCTGGCGCGACGGGGCGCTGCATGTCGCGCGGTTTGTTCCGCTGCCGCTCACCCTGCTCACTGGAATCGATGCCCAGCGCGATGCCGTGGTGGAAAATGGACGGCGACTGGCGCAAGGCCATGCCGCGCACGACATATTGCTCTGGGGCGTTCGCGGCAGTGGCAAATCCGCGCTCGTCAAGTCCTCGGTCGCGGCGCTTCAGGCCGAAGGCCTCGCGCTTGCGCTCGTCGAGGTCGGGGCGAGCGATCTAGACAGGTTGCCCGCCGTATTCGCCGCGTTGGAAGATTGGACGCGGCCCGCGCTCGTTTTTGTCGATGATCTGGCCTTCGAAGGCGGGACGGACGCAGCGCGCAGCCTTCGCTCGATGCTCGAGGGCGGGGCTTCGGGGCGTCCGCCGCATGTCCGGCTCTATGTCACGTCGAACCGCCGCCACATCGTTGCCCGCGACATGGCGGAGCAGGATTCGGCGATCAACGTCCGCGATGTCGTTGATGACCGGCTGGCGCTCGCCGACCGGTTTGGCCTGAGCCTTGGTTTCCACGCCTGCGATCAGGATACCTATCTCGCGATGGTCGCTCGTTATGCCGAGACCTACGGCCTGCGCTTCGACGCTGGCGATGCGCTCAAATGGGCGACCCAACGCGGGGCTCGATCGGGCCGGGTGGCTTGGCATTACACTGTCGATGTCGCCGGACGGGCGGGGCGGAAGATTTAGCCGTCGGCGTTGAGGTCGGGTGCTTCTCCAGGCTTCCAGAATTCCCCTGCGAAGCGGATTGCCGGTGCGATGAGGTGATGGCCATCATGCTCCGCGATCAGTCCGCGTTCGGCGATGTGCGGCTGATCGAACGCTTCACGGAAATCGAGGACGGCGGCGAAGGCGACGTCCTTGCCGGCAAACCAGCCGGTCCATTCGTCGCGGGTGCGGGTAGCGAATATGCCGCGGAGGAAGGCGATCAATTCGCCCTGCTCCCCGGCCGACGCGCTTCCCAGAGGAATCAGGTCGGGGCGGTCGAGTGCGCCCAAGAGGTTTTCGACAAATTTCAGTTCGCGGCCCCCAAGCACGATATGCTGGCCGTCGGCGGTTTCATAAATCTGGTAGAGCGCCGCACCGCCCAGAGAGCGTTGTTGCGACGATTGCGGCGCGGCCCCGCCCGCAATCGCGCCGCTGGCGGTGTGCGCGCACCAGGGCAGCAGTGCGTCGAACATTGCGCAGTCGATATGATCTCCGCGCCCGCTCTTCTCGCGCCCGATCAGCGCCATCAGCACGGCGGAAAGCGCGGTTAGCCCGGCGGCCATGTCTGCCGATGCCACTCCCGGCACGACCGGCGCGCCATCTGGCCCGTCATTGACCGAAAGAAACCCAGCCATTGCCTGCACCGCCATGTCATGCGCCGGATGATGCGCGAGGGCGCCCGTTTGGCCAAAGGCCGAAATCGAACAATAGACGATGCGCGGATTGCGCGCCGCAACGGCATCGTAATCGAAGCCCAGCCGCTTCATCACGCCGGGGCGAAAGCCTTCGACGAAGACATCGGCGGTGTCGATCATCTCCCAAAGCCGCGCCTTGCCGTCTGCGCTCTTGAGGTCGAGGACGATGCTTTTCTTGCCGCGATTGGCATTGCGGAACCAGACCGACTGGCCACCCTCGAAGGGCTCCGCACTCCGCGCCGGATCGCCGCCTTCGGGCTCCACCTTCCAGACTTCGGCGCCTTGATCGGCCATCATCACGGTCATCATCGGGCCGGGCAGGAATTGCGTGAGATCGATCACCCTGATGCCGGTCAGCTTGCCCATGCCTGCCCAAATCCTTCGCATAATTGGTGGTCGAGCTATGCTGTGAGAGCCGGGATATGTCCATGCTTGCGTCTGGTTTGCGTTGGAGAGTTCTCCTATAAAGTAACCTATTGGGAATATATATCTTGACAAACGGACATATGTTCGCTAAATATTCTACATGATTCGAATGGATGGAGGTGAGAATGACGGCAAGACAAAATGTTCGAGGCCAGAGCGAGAGCAAGGCGGGAGGCGCATGCCGATCATGCTTTCCATCCGCAAAATCGCTGCTACTCTCCGGGCTGAAACCGAACGATCCCAGTTCGCGAATATGGGGTCGGCGGGTCGGGCCGCGCTAACCAAAGTTTGAAGGAGGAATGCAATGGCCGTTTCCGATCATGTCGATCTCAGCACGTTCGTCGAAGGCGTGAAGAAGCGTAATCCGGGGCAGCCCGAATTCGTCCAGGCAGTAACCGAGGTTGCCGAAGATATTTTCGATTTCATCGAGGACAAGGAGCAATATCACACCGCGCAGATCCTGCGGCGCATTGCCGAGCCGGATCGGGTGATCTCGTTCCGCGTCTGCTGGCAGGACGATGCCGGCCATATCCGCGTCCAGCGCGCCTGGCGGGTGCAGAATAATAATTCAATCGGGCCTTACAAGGGCGGTATCCGGTTCCACCCCTCGGTCACGGAAAGCGTTCTCAAGTTCCTGGCGTTTGAACAGACCTTCAAGAATGCGCTGACCGGCCTGCCGATGGGCGGCGGCAAGGGCGGTTCCAACTTCAACCCCAAGGGCAAGTCCGATGGCGAAGTGATGCGTTTCTGCCAGTCGCTGATGACCGAGCTTTATCGCTATATCGGTGCCGACGTCGATGTACCGGCCGGCGATATTGGCGTGGGCGGGCGCGAAATCGGATATATGTTCGGCCAGTATAAGCGGCTGACCAACGAGTTTACCGGGGTGCTTACCGGCAAGGGCCTTGAATATGGCGGGTCGTTGATCCGCACCGAAGCGACCGGTTATGGCGCGACCTATTTCCTCCAGAACATGCTGGCGACCAAGGGCAATTCGCTCGAGCGCAAGACGGCGGTAATTTCGGGTTCGGGCAATGTCGCGACGCATGCCGCCGAAAAGGTCACGCAACTGGGTGGCAAGGTGCTGACGCTGTCCGACAGCGCGGGCTTCATCCACGATCCCGACGGGCTGACGCAGGAAAAGATCGACTGGATCAAGGAACTGAAAAACGTCCGTCGCGGCCGGATCAGCGACTATGCCGATCATTTCACCGGGGCGAGCTTCCATCCCGGCAAGACGCCTTGGGGCGTGCCGTGCGACGTCGCTTTGCCCTGCGCGACGCAGAACGAGCTACTCGGTGCCGATGCAGAAATGCTGATCAAGAATGGTTGCTTCGCGGTTTCGGAAGGGGCCAACATGCCGACCGATCTCGACGGCGTGCATGTCTTCAAAAGGGCCAAGATCCTCTTCGCCCCCGGCAAAGCCGCGAACGCCGGTGGCGTTGCCGTCTCCGGCCTCGAAATGAGCCAGAACTCGGCGCGCATTTCGTGGAAGGAAGAGGAACTGCAAAAGCTCCTGCTCGACATCATGTCGGGCATCCACAGCCGTTGCCAGGAATATGGCACCGACAGCACAGGCTATTGCGACTATGTGAAAGGCGCGAACATCGCGGGCTTCAAGAAGGTCGCGGACGCCATGCTGGCTTACGGCGTGGTCTGACGCGGAGTGAATGGGTGTGAGCGCGGTTCTCAGCAAGATGCAGCTGGCCGCGCTCTTCCCCCGCGCGTTACCGGGCCATATCGAGGCTTTCGCCGCGCAGCACGAAGCGCTGCTCAGGCAATATGGCCTCGACCGGAACCCGTTCCGCCTGCACTTCTTCCTCGCGCAGATAGGGCATGAATCGGGCGGTCTCAGTGTCGAATCGGAGAGTCTGAACTATCGCGCCGAACGGCTCATGCAGGTCTGGCCGAAACGCTTTCCCACGCTTGAAGTTGCGAAGCCCTATGCTCGCAACCCTGAAAAGCTGGGCAATTTCGCTTACGCCAACCGCAACGGCAATGGCCCGGTGGAGAGCGGCGACGGATACCGCTTTCGCGGGCGTGGATATGTCCAGCTAACCGGACGTGCGGGCTATCGAGAGGTAGGCGGGATTTGCGGCCTGAACCTTGTCGATTCGCCCGACATGGCATTCGCCCCGGCCCATGCGCTCAGGGTCGCGCTCGGTTTCTGGGCGTGGAAACATGCCAATGCACTTTGCGATACGGGCGATTTCGAGAGAGTGACGATCGCTGTCAATGGCGGCAAGATCGGTTGGAGAGACCGGCTCGCCTGGCTCGCCAAAGTGCGCCGNNCAAATTTGTCATTCCCGCGAAAGCGGGAACCCAGCGTCTCAGCACCTACCACCAAGGACTGGGTTCCCGCTTTTGCGGGAATGACAAAGAAGGGTTGGGATGGGAACGATTCAACCTTAAACCGTCCCGCTCTAGCTGCCGAATCCCTGACTGAGGAAGCCGGGCACGGGGCCATTCCAGTCGCCGTCGTCACCGTCATCAACCGGGGGCGCGGCACGGCGTGATGCGGGCTTTGCGGCGGGCTTGGGCGCGGGCGTCTCGGCTGCGGGTCGTGCCGGTGCCTTGGGTTCTCTTGACGCCCTGGGCTCTCTGGCCTCACGGGTTTCGCGGGGCTCACGCGGCGGCCTTGGCGCGCGCGCTGCACGGCTCTCTCTCGCTTCCGGTTTGCGGGATGGGCGTTCGGCCCTTGCTTCAGGCTCAGCCGCCGGAGCAGCCTTGCCCATCCGCTGGATCTTCAGGCCGGTCAGCTTCTCGATGCCGTCGATCGCCTCGACGTCTTCCTTGGTGACGAGCGTATAGGCAACCCCCGTCGCGCCTGCACGACCGGTGCGGCCGATGCGGTGGATATAGTCGTCCGGATGCCAGGGCGCATCATAGTTGAAGACGTGGCTGACGCCCTTCACATCGAGTCCGCGCGCGGCAACGTCCGACGCGACGAGGATGTTGATCCCGCCATCCTTGAAGCGATCGAGCATCGCAATGCGGTCGCGCTGTTCCATGTCCCCGTGAATTTCGCCGGCGGAAAAGCCATCGTGCTGGAGCGACTTTGCAAGGTCGCGCACCGTCGTCTTGCGGTTGCAGAAGATGATCGCGGTCGTCACGTCCTCGCGGCGGAGCAGGTCACGCAGCGTATCCTTCTTCTTGCGGCTATCGGTTTCGACAAGCCATTGGGTGATATTGATATTGGCCGAGGCCGGGCGCGCCACTTCGACCGATTTGGGGTTCGAAAGGAACTTGTCGGCCAGCTTCTTGATCGGCGGCGGCATCGTTGCGGAGAAGAGCAAAGTCTGCCGCGTCGCGGGCAGCTTGGTGCAGATATTCTCGATATCGGGGATGAAGCCCATGTCGAGCATCCGGTCGGCCTCGTCGATCACCAGAAGCGAACAGCCGGTGAGCAATATCTTGCCGCGCTCGAACAGGTCCATCAGCCGTCCCGGCGTCGCGATCAGGACATCGACGCCCTTTTCCAGCGCCTTTTGCTGGTCGCCCATCGAAACGCCGCCAATCAGCAGCGCCATCGAAAGCTTGTGATACTTGCCATATTTCTCGAAATTCTCCGCGACCTGCGCGGCCAGTTCGCGCGTCGGCTCGAGGATCAGCGAACGCGGCATCCGCGCACGGCTGCGGCCCTCGGCAAGGATGTCGATCATCGGCAGGACGAAGCTGGCGGTTTTGCCGGTGCCGGTCTGCGCAATCCCGATCAGGTCGCGCATCATCAGGACGGGGGGGATCGCGGCGGCCTGGATCGGCGTTGGCGTGTCATAACCCGCCTCAGTGACGGCGCGGAGCAATTGATCGGAAAGGCCGAGATCGGCGAAGTTCATGTTGTTTGTGTTTCCGGGAAATCAGGCGGGACACGCTGCCCTGCAATCGCGCAGCGCTTGGCCAGATAGGGGTCATTTGTCAAGCGAAACCGCCTATTTCGCGGGCACCAGCGTCCTGAGCTTGTCGATGACGCATTCGCCGCCGGAGCGGCTGTGGATCGAATCGCGATCTTCGCAGACCTGACCGTCCTTGGTCGCCTTCACATAGAAGCCTGAATAGAAATCGATCGCTTGGCAGCTTTTTTCCAGCTTCACACGATACCGTGTGCCGCCCTTCACGATGAGGTCGATGGTTGTCGGGCTGGAAACCATTGCGGCGGCGAGATTCGACCATTTGATGCAGGCTGGCGCGCCTTTTTCTTTCCAGCGGATGATCGGGGTATTGCGCAAGGGCGGGTTTGCCGGGGGGACGCGGACGATCGAGTTTCGCTGGATCTGGACTTGGGCAAGGATCGTTATTTGCCCGCGACCACGCGTATGCGGGAGCGCGGCCGCGGAGGCACTTGCCGGGCCGATCAGGGCAGCATAAGCGAAAAGGATCATCTGGACGCAACCATTGTGGATTTTGGCATGCGGCGTCCAGTTTGAACATGACATTAATTTCACCGGAACCCCGATGAACAGCGAAACCGCCCATTCCCTGTTGTCCCGCCTCAGAATGTTGCTGGGATCGAAGGGCTATAGCGACGACGCGCATGAGCTTTCGCCCTGGCTGACCGACTGGCGCGGGATTTTTCACGGGCGAGCCCTGGCGATGCTTTCGCCCGCCTCGACTGACGAGGTTTCGGCGATTGTGGCGCTCGCCAATGAAGCGGGCGTCCCGCTTGTCCCGCAAGGGGGCAACACCGGGATGGTCGGCGGAGCCACGCCTTCGGGGGAGGGCAATGCGCTGCTCCTGTCCCTCCGCCGAATGAATGCGATCCGCTCGCTTGATCCTGAAAGCGGGATCGTGGTTGCTGAAGCGGGTGTGATCCTCGCCAACCTCCACGACGCTGCGCTGGCCAAAGGCGCGCGCTTTCCCCTGTCGCTGGGGGCCAAGGGGTCGGCGACCATCGGCGGGCTGGTCTCGACCAATGCGGGGGGGACGCAGGTTTTGCGCTTCGGGACGATGCGCAAGCTGGTGCTTGGGCTTGAGGCGGTGTTGCCGGATGGTGCGATCCATCATGGCCTTGCCGTGCTCAAGAAGGACAATCGCGGATATGACCTGACCCAGTTGCTGATCGGCGCGGAGGGGACTTTGGGCGTGGTGACGGCGGCGAGCCTGAGGCTCGTGCCTGCCATTGCCGACCGTGCGGTCGGCTGGATCGGGGTTGAAACCCCGCGTACCGCACTCCGCCTGCTCCGCTGGCTCGAGGCGCGCTCGGGCGAGGCGATCGAGAGTTTCGAAGTCATTCCCCAAGCAACGCTCGACCTAGTATTGGCCCATGTGCCGGGGACGCGCGCGCCGCTTGGGGCGCGTCATGACTGGCATGTGCTGGTCGAACATGTTTCCGCCACCGGTAGTCGTGCCGCGCTTGAAGGCCTGCTTGGCGGCGCGCTCGAAACGGGACTGGCACGGGACGCGGTTGTCTCCGCAAACGAAGCGCAAGCAGAGGCTTTCTGGCGGTTGCGCGATTCTATTTCGGAGGCCGAGCGCGCGGGCGGACCCGCGATCCAGCACGACATATCGGTGCCGGTCGATGCCATGCCCGAATTCATGCTGTCTGCTATAGAGCAGGTGGAGGCGGCGTATCCGGATGTCACGGCATCCGCCTTCGGCCATCTTGGCGACGGCAATGTCCACCTCCACGTCCGCGCGCCCCAAAGTGTCGATGGCGATGCGTGGCGGGCCGAATCGGGCAAGGCGGCAAGTCGGATGGTCTATGATCTTGTCATTGCCGCAAATGGCTCGATTTCGGCGGAACATGGCATCGGCCAGATGAAGCCGGCGGAGTTGCTTCGCCTGTCCGATCCTGCGCGGATTGCGACGTTGCGGGCGATCAAGTCCGCGCTCGATCCGGGGGGCATCATGAATCCGGGAAAACTTGTGCCTCTTGCGTCCGACGCGGGTGAGCAATAGGGCGTTCGCCACATTTCTTTAGGAGAATCTTTCATGGCCAGCGCGCCACCCGTCAATAATTCGCTGCCGCTTCTGTTCAGCGATCTTACGCCTTTGTCTTCGGTCGAACATGCAAGCTGGAAGGCGCGGGCGAGTGAAGGCCTGCCGATTCTTGCGAAACAACATGCGATCCCGGTCACGATCGACGAATTTGCAATGGTGCAGCGCTACTATCCGATCATCTTTTCGGCGGGGGAGAATCCGGTTCCGCTCGCGCTGATGGGCTTGAACGAGGGCGTGAATACCTTTGTCGATGATGAAGGCAAGTTGACCGAGCAGGTTTATGTGCCCGCCTATGTCCGTCGTTATCCATTCCTCCTCGCGCGACTTCGCGACGACACGGACGAGCTTTCGCTGTGTTTCGATCCCAGTGCGGACACGATGGGGCCGTTCGATGAAGGCGATCCGCTGTTCGTCGATGGCCAGCCGTCCGAAGCGGTGAAGGCGATTCTGGGCTTCTGCGAACAGTTCGAACAGGCGGGTCAGCGCACAACGGCGTTCATGCAGGAACTGATCAACGCAAAACTGCTGATGGATGGCGAAGTGTCGATCCAGGTTGAGGAAAACGAACAGCCCTTCGTCTATCGCGGCTTCCAGATGGTCAATGAGGAAGCACTTCGTGAGTTGCGGGGCGATTCGTTGCGCAAGATGATGCAGTCAGGATTGTTGCCGCTTATTCACGCGCATCTTTTCTCACTGGGTGTCATGCGCGACATTTTTGCGCGACAGGTGCAGCAAGGCAAGTTGCCGCCGCAAACGCCCACCGCCTGATAGGGATGCCAGCAAGTCTAAGGGGCGTTGTCACACTGTGTGACAGTGCCCCTTAAGTTGTGGCTGTTCTTGGTCCGATGATGATTCGACCGAGCCTCTTGAAAGACAATTGAGTCCGTCCTATCTTCCCATTTGAGACGGTCAGGCGTTCCCCCCCTTTCGCAAGACCGGCTCTGACGCGCCCTCGGGCGCGTTTCCTCCCTGAACCTTGGCCACCCCGTGCGGACGCACGGGGTGGCTTTTTTTCATTCGGCTGCTTCGGCCAGCGGAATCGCGCGCGCTTCATCGGCCAGCGCGTTGGCGAGATCGGCCACAAAAGCACGGCAACGCGCGAGGCCGGATCCCGGCTGATCCAGCATCGGATCGAGATAAAGGCTCCGATCGACCTCGATCTGGAGCGCGTGGATGCCTCGCGCGGGGTTGCCATGCCGCTCGAGAATATGTCCGCCCGCATAGGGAGCATTGAGCGCCGCAACTAGGCCGTGGCGTTCGGCGAGGGCCAGCGCCGTCTGGCTGAACTGGCCGCGCGCCGACCGGCCGAAAAGATCCCCGACCACGATTTGCGGCGGTGGTGCATCGCCAGACTTTGCGGCAATCGGCGGCATCGAATGGAGGTCGATCAGGATGGCAACGCCAAACCGTGCGAGCTGGCTTTCGAGTGTGCTGCTGATCGCTTGGTGCCAGGGCCGGTGAATGCCGGCGAGTCGGGCCTCGAAGGCGTCGGCACTCAGCCCGCCACGCCAGATATCGCCGCCGCGAATCACCCGGCGCGGAACAATGCCCAGCCCCCCGCGCACCTTTGCCGAGGCGAGAGGCGTGATCCGTCCGTGGGTTGAAACAATCCCCGGATCGAATTCGCGTTCGGCACGGTTGAGGTCGATCCAAGCGCGGGGCGTGCATGCAACGAGCGCTGCGTGGCCCGCCGAGATGGCCGCATCGACCAGAAGGTCTGCATACCGGTCTTCGAGCGGCTTCAGCCGTGCCACGGGCAGCCGCGACAGCAGGGCGAATCCGGGTGGATAATCCCTGCCCGCATGCGGCACGGAAATCAGCACAGGCGCATCGGGTTGCCGGGGACCAAGCCAGCAATAGGAGCGATTTTCCATCACAATTCCTGCTAATCCTCCAAAGCCGTGCAGACAATGCTGGAATTATTAAGGAATATCGCGCTATTCCACCTCTTGCCGCGACGGCTCGCTGTCATGGTCGGGAATAGGGCCAGGAAATGATCCGGATTTTGCTTGCAGATGACGACGATGTCATGCGCGATTTTTTGGCGCGTGCACTGGTGCGTGCTGGCTATGCGGTCGAATCGGTCGATCGCGGCACGACGGCGCTTGAACTTATCCGCAGCGGCGAAAGTTTCGACCTGTTGCTGACCGACATCGTCATGCCCGAAATGGACGGGATCGAACTCGCTCAAAAAGCCTCGATTATCAATCCGGAACTCCGCGTCATGTTTATCACCGGGTTTTCCGCGGTGACACTGAAGGCGGGTCAGGCGCTGCCGAACGCCAAGATACTGTCCAAGCCTTTCCACCTGCGGGACCTTGTGCTTGAGGTCGATCGCGTCTTCGAGGTCGGGAGCATGTCGGGCCTGAGCTGACCGGGGTTGCGGCCCGCGCGGCTTGTCGCTAGGGGCCACCCCCAGAGTGGGCGTGTAGCTCAGTGGTAGAGCACTGTGTTGACATCGCAGGGGTCGCAAGTTCAATCCTTGCCACGCCCACCAGTTTCATTAGCTTTGGGTGGTCGGCCCGGTGGCGTTTTTGATTCCACTCGCCTAGAGACCGCCCGCTATGGCGAAAATCGAAACACCACGACCGATCCGCGGCACTCAGGACATGCTCGGCGAGACCGCCGATCGCTTTCATCATGTGGTGGAGACGTTCGATCGTGTGCGGCGGCTCTATGGCTTCAAGCGGATCGAGGTTCCGGTGTTCGAGGCGACTTCGGTATTCTCGCGTTCGCTGGGCGAATCGACCGATGTCGTCGCGAAGGAAATGTACACGTTCGAGGATCGCGGCGGGGATTCGCTGACTCTGCGGCCGGAATTCACCGCCGGGATAGCGCGGGCATACCTCACCGAAGGCTGGCAGCAACATGCGCCGCTCAAGGTTGCAACGCACGGGGCTGTGTTCCGCTATGAACGGCCGCAAAAGGGGCGGTTCCGGCAGTTTCACCAATTGGACGCCGAGGTGATCGGGGCAGCGGAACCAGCCGCCGATATCGAACTGCTCTGCTTCGCCGACCAGTTGCTCAAGGAGCTTGGGATTGCCGACGGCGTCACGCTCCAGCTCAACACGCTGGGCGATGCCAATTCGCGCGAGGCGTGGCGGGCCGAACTGGTGGCGCATTTCGAGGCGCATCGCGGCGAGCTTTCGGAAGACAGCCTCGAACGGCTCCACAAGAACCCGCTGCGCATCCTCGACAGCAAGGACCCGCGCGATCGCCCGGCGGCCGACAGCGCGCCTGACATCGACACGTTCCTGACCGACGAGGCGCGGGATTTTTTCGATACAGTAACGGCGGGGCTCGATGCTGCGGGCGTAGAGTGGACACGCACAGCAAGGCTGGTGCGCGGGCTCGATTATTACCGGCATACAGCGTTCGAGTTCGTCACCGACCGGCTCGGCGCGCAGGGCACGGTGATTGGCGGCGGGCGCTATGACGGGCTGATCGAAGCGCTTGGCGGGCCGCATACGCCTGCCGTGGGCTGGGCGGCGGGGATCGAGCGGTTGGGGATGTTGATTGAAAACTTAGCCGAAGAGGTTGTGGAAATCGCTGTGATCCCTCGAGACGAGCGGGCAATTCCGTTGTCGATAGAGGTGCTATCGCTGCTTCGTGCAAACGGAGTAAGTGCCAACACAACATTTCAGGGATCGGAAAAGAAGCGATATGAAAAAGCAAAAAAATCCGGTGCCATCCGTTTGATCAATGTTGATGTCGAGTCCGGTGCAGATATCGTTGGCGGTTTAACTATAAGAGATTTGAACGTAACCAACAAAAGCAGACCGGTGCGAAAGAGAGTTCAGGACGCAATTTCCTTCAGATATGCCATCGAGAGCGATGGTGAGTCTCGAATTATGCATCTGAAGCGTCGCGACGCATGACCACCATTTCCGCAGAACGGATCGCCGCATTGCTGGCGAAGCGCGAGGAATTGTCNNGCCGCTGGCGAATTGCAGCGGCTGCGCAGTGAACTGGTCGGGCTGGAGGAAATGCTCGCCGATCCGGAAATGCGCGACATGGCGCAGGAAGAGGCTGATGCGATCCGCGAAACACTGCCTGTCGCCGAACGTGCGCTTGCACTTTCCTTGCTCCCCCGCGACGCGGCGGACGAGCGTTCGGCGATGCTCGAGGTCCGCGCCGGGACTGGTGGCGATGAGGCTGCCCTCTTCGCGGGCGACCTGTTCCGCATGTATCAGCGCTATGCCGAAGAACGCGGCTGGAAGGTCGAACTGATCTCCGCCTCGACCGCCGAAATGGGCGGATACAAGGAAGTCGTCGCCTCGGTGACGGGGCAGGGCGTGTTCGCGCGGCTGAAGTTCGAATCGGGCGTCCACCGCGTCCAGCGCGTGCCGGTGACAGAAAGCGGCGGGCGTATCCATACCTCTGCGGCGACTGTTGCAGTGCTGCCGGAAGCGGAAGACGTGGATGTCCAGATCAACGACCAGGACCTGCGCATCGACATCTACCGCTCGTCAGGCCCGGGCGGGCAATCGGTCAACACCACCGACAGCGCGGTGCGGATCACGCACATTCCTTCGGGCCTTGTCGTCATCCAGCAGGACGAGAAATCACAACACAAGAACAAGGCCAAGGCGCTGAAGGTGCTTCGCACGCGGCTTTATGAGCTGGAGCGCGAACGGCTCCATTCCGAACGCGCAGGAACGCGCAAGTCGATGGTCGGCTCGGGCGACCGGTCGGAACGCATCCGCACCTATAATTTTCCGCAAGGTCGCGTCACCGATCACCGGATCAACCTGACGCTCCACCGGCTGCCCGAAATCCTCGAAGGCCAGATGGATGAGCTGGTGCGCGCCCTGATCGAAGCCGACGAGGCCGAGCGGCTGGCAGGGCTGGATGACGCTGCGTGAGGTTCTGAACCAAGCCGCCGGGCGACTCGGTTCCGTCAGTGATACTCCGCGCCTCGACGCCGAACTGTTGATGGCGCACGCTTTGGGTATCGAGCGAGAAACACTGTTGCTCCGGCATCTCGACGCGACGCCGCCGGAGGAGTTCGCCCACCTGCTCGCCCGGCGCCTCGCCCATGAGCCGCTGGCCTATATTACGGGCACCCGTGATTTCTGGACGATCAGCCTGCACGTGGCGCCTGGCGTATTGATCCCGCGCCCTGACAGCGAGACGCTGATCGAGGCGGCAGTCGCGTATTTCGGCAAGGCTGGGCCGGAAACGGTGCTCGATCTCGGCACCGGTTCAGGTGCTCTCTTGTTGGCGGTGCTGGCGGAATGGCCTCGCGCAAAGGGACTAGGCGTCGATGCATCCCCCGAGGCATTGGCAATCGCACAGGGCAATGCGACGCGGCTTGGCATGGCGGATCGCGCTGCCTTCCACTTGGGTAACTGGGCCAACGGACTGAACACCCGCTTTGACCTGATCCTGTGCAATCCGCCTTATGTCGGAACGGGTGAAGACCTCCCCCCCCAAGTACGGGGCTATGAACCTGCATGCGCACTTTTTGCAGGTGCTGATGCCCTTGGCGACTATCGCCGGATCGTCCCGCAACTGCCCGCGTTGCTCGCACTGGGCGGGATGATCGCCATGGAAATCGGGCCGACACAGGCCGAAAGCGTCTCCGCGCTGTTCCGCGCTTCGGGATTACGGCCCTCAACCCGTCGCGACCTTGGCAGCCGTGACCGCGCCGTCGTGCATTTTTCCCTTGGAATCGACCAAAAGGGGGGTTAAGGCCTCGTTTCAAGAGTGGAGGGGCGAAACCATGAGGCCGCCATCCCATTCTTACCCCCACCATCTGAGGCCGTGACTAGGATGATCAGGCTTTGGCAGGAGGAAGACGTGCAAGAGCACGTCCGGGTCGGGGTCACGCAGGCTTGAATACGGAAACACAGGCTTTACCCCAGAGAAAAGGGACAATCTTTGCTCAACAATCGTCAGGCTGGCCGTCGTCGCGGCCGGGGTGGACAGCGACCACAAAATGGTGGACGCGAACAAGGCAACCGCATCGACAACCGCGCGCGTGGCAATGCGCCG